>Ga0247810_10000602_pt1 | contig 34462 bp, 31 predicted proteins | sample UWRJL119311C1_FD_179918 | JGI IMG/M metagenome (GOLD analysis project Ga0247810, IMG submission 179918) | Plant litter microbial communities from Arlington Agricultural Research Station in Wisconsin, United States - UWRJ-L119-311C-1 | ecosystem: Environmental > Terrestrial > Plant litter >... | reverse complement strand
GTATGTAGATGTCCCGGCCCTTGAATACAAGTGATCAAAATTGGTCAAGTAAAGTATTCGCTATAGCTAGAGTTTCGGTATTGACGATGGAATACAGAAGCAATGCGAATCTTGCAGCTAGTCTTGCACAGAGCGTAATTGAGAAACTAACCACTGAATCCATTCGCTTGGCCCATCCATCATTGGAAAAGCTACAACCTGGAAATTTAAGCAAAGAGATTGTCGATGGCATTGAGCAGGCAGTCTTTCCTGGGAGATACGACATACGAGAGCAAAAGGCAAGCTTTTTTAACTCTCTCGTCTTTGAAATATAACATTCACTGACTCTAGAACTCAGCCTGTTACATGGTACCTAGATGGCGCACATACGACGCTGAGTATGAAAGTTGTGGGGGACTGGTACGAAGCGGAATTTAAGAAGTAAGTTATCAATCCCGACAGCCTTCAGCGTTAATAATTGACAGCCGCTCGACATCACCACCCGAGGATTCAAAGGCACCTGCTATACGTGTCCTTATATTCAATCAGCAAGGAGATCGTGATGCCGTGAAACTCCTGGAAAGTCTTTATAGGAAAACTAGCCCATTTAACCACGTGATATTTTGCCCCAGTGCCTCGCAAACCAGCGGAAAGTCGCAGAAGGACTTTGTCAATCACACACACGACGAGCAGGTAGGTCGAAGGCTCGAGCATCGTTTAGTGGCGCCATACTAATACTCCTAATCAGGCCATTTCGAATCTTTCTTTTCAGCAGTATTTGGCAGATAAGTGGCTGAGTATGGACTCAGAAAAAAGAAGTAAAATTGTGGTCCTACCAGGTGTAGAGGATGCGATCGAGTACGTTGAGGGATTGAGCATCATCCCAAAGGATGCCGACGCCAAGAAACTGCTCAAAGATCGGTTCCCTGATATCCCAGAGGATCCGCAACGCTGGATTAGACACGTCCTTAACCGTGAAGACTTGAGTTCCGAATGGTGTTCGAAATGGGAGGAGAGCGGAAGCAATCTCTCCTCTCATGTTCTTATTACAGGGAGTATACATTTGGTTGGAAGAGTTTTGGATTCCTTAGAGAAGCAAAGTTCATTGGAGAAGTGAATGACAACCGCTCCCTATGGCTTCTGTGCTCGGAAAAATTAGCCCGGAGACGTTGGCGTTTACAACCTGATGACTGGTTGTCTCATTTGATCGCCACATGAAACGATGGGTACCTACCGCCAGAATGCCAAGCAGCACAACACAGCAATCTCGACAGCTCCCGTTGTATCAATTAAACATGCTGCTTAATAGAAAGTAACTCTGAATCCTCAGTTCGCCACTCACGTTAAGACAGCTTGCCTGACTTTGAAAGTCCGAACCTCCTAAGTAGAATCAAGTCCGGTCATCTGTTCAAGGACCTATATGAAAGTCCCAGATTTCCACCACTGACATCACTAAGGCAATATCCCCAGACTCGGCATTTCAATGCTGTGGGGTGCATAGTTGATAGGCAATTATGGATTTGATATTTTGTTGGTCGGATAAACTGGCGGCTTAGATAAAGGGTAAAAGCCATGTGGCTAAACTTTCCGATCTGGAATAATACAACCATCACACACCAACTGTTTATAAGAAATGCAAGTCACTATTCCAAATTCACTTCCTCGTTGCTCATTCGAATCCGCCCTCCCGATATTGTAACATGCAGTTCCCAACAGTGGTTTTAGCTCTGGCTCTGGCCACGGTGACGAAAGCTCATTATGTCTTCCCGTCGCTGATCACGGTATGATCCTATCTTAGAGATCACACATTTACAGTTCTAAAGTTTCAGTCAGAATGGGGCCGCTTCAGCGGAATGGCAGCACGTACGTCAATGGACAGGTTACTACAGTAATGGACCTGTCACCGACATCAACTCTGTATCTATTCGCTGTAATGTTGACGGCGCTTCCAAGTCAGCGTCAACCCAAACTGTAGCTGCTGGTTCAACTGTGGGATTTACAGCGAAGTCGTCAATCAGTCACCCAGGAACTTTGCAATTTTACATGGCCAAGGTACCGAGTGGCAAGACGGCGGCGAATTGGGATGGCAGTGGAAATGTTTGGTTCAAGATTTTTGGCCAGGGCCCTGGAGGTTTAGGATCGAGTGGGCTGACTTGGCCTAGTAATGGTAGTAGCTTTGTTTCATTTTTTGAATTGGCGAAACAGGCGGAGGCTAATATGAGGACTTAGGAGCAACACAAGTAACAGTCAAGCTACCATCCTCGCTACCAAGTGGTGAGTATCTGCTAAGGGTCGAGCATATTGCTTTGCATTCAGCTAGCGCTGCCGGTGGTGCCCAGTTCTATATCTCATGCGGACAGATCAATGTCACTGGAGGTGGAAGTGGAAACCCCGGACCTCTCGTCGCGTTTCCAGGCGCTTATAAGGCAACTGATCCAGGACTCATGATTAATATTTACTATCCAATTGTAAGTTTTGATTTCGTTATTGCTAAAGCATCGGATATTGAGACTAACGTTTATTCAGCCCACCTCGTATACGCTTCCTGGACCAGCTGTTTGGAGTGGCTAAGTTTCCTGAAACAGGATTTTGATATTGTCATTGTCAATGTCAATTTGTTTGCAAGTGTGCGTTTCATGATTGAATTCAATATTGCGACAAGCTAGATCATTCATACATCTTCTCAGAAGCCAAATAGAAATCTTTACGCTTCTTGTCTTCTTCGGTCCGTCTGTATTAGTTTGGTTTATTAGCAGCTATCTTAGAGGAGTGTATGTAGAAGTAGAGGAAGCCTACCAATTGCTCTGTCATCTCTATATACCTTCGCCCTACAATAAAAGGGTACCCGTTTGGCAGGTGCCCACATATATAAAATAGATCATGGAATGCGGATTCTTTTGGCATTCCATCAGAACAATTCAGAACCACTTTTCCTAATACAGCCTGCCGATTCCCATTTTCGTCCTCCAACTCCGTTAATATTCCCATTTTACGATTAGGTTTATACTTGATATTTGCCTGCTTGACTAATGCCAAAGAGATAAGATTATAGTGTAATTCTGGGTTCTTAACTCCTGTCACTCGTATGTGGTTGACCTTTTTGATGACTCGAGTACAACGTTTATTCTCCTGATACTGAAGAACTTGTCGACGTTGAGTCACAAGGCTACGCGAGGTCTCGATGGAAGATTCATGGTGCTGACTAACACTGGCTGGTGGAGTTTCTTTTGCAGTATTTAAGTTCAAAGGTAATGGCATTATTGAGGGGGATTGCACTTGCTGAATATGAGATATCGGTGGAGAGCGTGAATTCTGAGATGATTGGCTACTTCCTCTCCGAGAACGAGTCGATGAAGTTGATGTATGGTCCAATTTTTGCCGCTTGATCACGGATTTCCCGAGACTTAGAAGAACCCCTTCGATGTCTTGAAGGCTGGATGGGTTCTCTTCGTCACCGAGCCATGTTCTTTTTCGACTGAATAATTCTTGCTGGTCTCTTAGTGCAATCATTGATTCAGTATTAGCTTCAATGACTTCACGGCGGTCTTTCCTGGTATCAGGTCAGCGGGAATGGGACTTCTATATCAAAAAAAGCATACATCTCACGCCTAATGCTACGAAGCTCCTCCTTTATGATATCCATATCTCCAGATTGAGAGCGGAGATGCTGCTCGAGCAAATTATTCAATTCATCCTCTCGTGACCGCAGAAGCTCATAAAGAATGAAAACCATGATAGAGAGAAAGTCTAACTTTAATCTTGCCATCCAAATGCATATTTCCTCGCGCTCTCTCTTGTCGTAATACCATATCAGGTTCTTGACAACCAGCCTAGCGTAATTCGTCTTAGGATTGACCTGTGGCCGTTTGACCATCTGAATGCGCTGGTGCACTTCCTTCATCTGAGATGCCAACCCTTGGAGAGTTTGATGCTCCACCAAACGCAGTATACTAGTAGACTGCTCATGTTGTTTTGAGTAGTCATCAATGAATTTATTTGTCGAAGATACTGTTGTACTAAACTGTTGAACATGCTGGGAAAAGAAGCGTATTTCATTGCAGAGATCAGGGCCAGATGTCTTAGCAAGTTTGAAAAGCGACCTGGAGAGTTTTGTAGTTGCGATAGCAGCACCACTAACTGCGATGACTCCAGCAGAAATTGAAAGAGGATCCATAACTTACACCAAAGGATATGCACCGGTCTCAAAATGAACGATGAACTCTGACAAGAGATAAACAGGAAAGATGTTATTGTGAATCAAATACACAGCTTCGGCAACAACAATTCTTTGCTTTTCCATGCAGACGTCAAGACCGAGTAGCAGTATGGGAGTAGCCAACCACGCAGATCTTTCTGCACCATGCATCTGCTCAAATTTGCCGTAGCCAATGCGATGATAATGTGTAACCCATGCGGTAGTACATTGTGGATGACTTCTTACAAGGCAGATTGGATAATCTAGTTCTCTAGGTGGGTAGATATCACAATTACCGATCTGAAGACTCGAAGTTAGTATGTGGGAACTTACGGGCCAACCTCATGTCTATCATATGACTAAAACAAGATCGCGTTACTAGATGACACAAATGTGAAATTCGGCGCTTAGTTCAACAAATAAAGCTATAGGCACCTTCCTCCTTTGCTAGGCATCATAATAGGCTTTATACATTATTTAGAAGAGGAATATCATGATGATGTGGCACGTGACCATACAATGTCAAGGTTGACTTGTAACCTTATATTGCAAGAGAGGTTTACTCCATTGCTCCGAATGCAAGACATCTGCGTACAGAATGACCCAGATCCTGGCTATGCTCTTATAAGCTGTGATCACAATAAAGGAAACTAGTACGGACACTCCACACACAGAAAACACTAATACTAAATTATGGCAATTTCAAATACTATTGCGCAACATCTTATCTGGGTGCTTTGGGCGATACGTCCTAATTGGAAGAAGGGCAAACTCCCAGATAATTCACCTGGAAGGCACGTCATTGAGCAGGGTACTGGTAATATCATCGAGTATTTTGTACATAATGGAACTGGATGCGAGGAAACACGAATCAACATTCTTGTTATCACAGGTGTCGGTCGTGTAAATAATGCGGCAAATTTGGCCAGATATGAAGAGTACTTTGGTTCACAGTACAATATCTGTATTCCCAATTTGCCAGGTTATGGCAGCACTTCTGGAAAGCTTAGCATATTTCCAACCACTGAAGACCAGGTGTTAAACAATCAGAAGCTTATCTTAGACACGCTTGGTTGGGATATGAGAAATACCGTGTTCTTAGGAATCTCGTATGGTATGTCGACCTTCTGCAAAATCATTTCTTTGTGTGAGGCTAAACATCCTAAGTAGGCTCATTCGTTACGGTCAGCACATTGAAATTAGTCAGACCCAAGACTGTCATCTTGATTTCACCCGGCAAGAGAATACGTCAGACCTTCTTGCCTTTTGGTGGCCTTGACTATGTTCGCTATGCCTTTCTGGCGGTCCTTGCTAGATTTGGCAACGTTGAAGCTTTGACCTTTGACACTGAACAGACACTGAAAAAGGTCAACCAGATGGAGGACAAGCCGATCATATACACTTTACACGGCAGCCGAGATGAGTGTATTCCTCTTCAAGACTCTAATGTTTGTCTCTGATTAGCCCTCCGCCTTCATCGTTATTACTGACTTCATCAGGACTTGGCGAAAACATACCATCCATTTTATGTGACAGCGGTCACTGGAGCAAGGCATGCTAACACTCGATTTGGGGAAGCAAGGGACATTATTCAGGCGATCCTAGAGAAAAATAACTTTGTTCCACCTAAAAGTGTTACAGTAGCAGCTAGATCCGCTGAGGAGTTTGCGGATTGAGATACCATATATCTTCATTAGAATATTGAAACAATGGTATGTCATAAAATGTTTGAGAGAAATCGCATTAATAAGAGTTTGTGGGAGAAAGAACAATATACACAAAAGCGAATTGGTCCACCTTGCCGGATCTATCATAAAAATGACAGGTCATCGATCCCTCGTACAATACCTTCCAACAATTGTTTCACGGGAAGATTTTACAGTCACATATTTCAAGGTGGCTCCTTTATTCCATCGATTCTATTTCATAGGTTAGCCATTACTTTATATTGAGAACAGTCTTTACACCTAACCCTGCCGCTGCCGCCATCGCTTCCACCCGCTTATAGACCCACAATGGACTCTTTGAACTATAGAAACGAAAACATTACTACACTATACGGAAACCGCTCAGATAATATTACTGCAATCCACTGCTACCAGGAATATGGATACTAAGATCATCGATCCCACTTTCTCTGAGATAACCTCTCAAAAGACTCTGCTTTATCAATTTTAATGCACAGATTAGTCCCGGATGTTGAACAAGGTATTCATTTCGTGTGAAGGTGAGTCGATCTGAAATATACTCGGCATTCTTAGTATACTTTGAAAATGAGAAAATGTAACTTGGTTTCTTGTTTGCGGAATGGCTCTTGCTCTTGCCTGAAAATAACTTTCTAATTAACAGATAGATGCCGTTGGTACCAGTGCCCAGTAGCGACTTTCGCTTGAGAAGTACCAGTTATTATGGTGTTGCACTATCAGCCATCATGTGGCCTCCATTGGACACTCTTGCGGGAGCTAATGAAATAGAATACAGACAGTCGACGAGACGACTAGCACCGTGACCATATATCCTCTATAAAAGTGAAAATGAAGATGGCGGAGAAAAACTTGCGCAGGTCGCACACATTGGTCTGAATTTGAAAAAAGATAGACTAATCAGTTTTAAATTTCCTATTGATCATTTCAAATTTATACCTTCCTAGAAAACTTTGTACACGCTCAAGATGTGGCTCAAACTCATAAGTCCATGGGTACTTTCATTTGCAATGTCAGTAAGATTTCTAGACACCTTTCAATAGGCGAGTCGATTTCAGCCATCCCAGGAAATTCTAGCACCCTCATTTCGAGCATCGTAGACTCGTCTTGATCTTCACCTCTCCATATTCTTTATATAACATATCACTGATTCATTGCGCGGCCAGATTATTAGAAGCCGCTCCTCCTCTCCATAAGTTGAGTAGGCAGGAAAGTCCAATTATCGAAGCTACCCTTACCTCAATCGCTCAGTTCCGATCGCACACTGCAAAATCTTACCCGCATGAAGCAAATAACAATTTTTTCGAGTCTCAGGATAGAATCAGTTTCCATTCCAAAGCCAAACCAACAGAGGAAGACTATCTCTCACTGAAACCCACTACAACGAGTATTTCCAATGATGAGACTTTACCAACTGCCCTACCACAGCCCTTAGTCAATGCTAGACACTATAGAGGCCCCTATAGTTTTGAAACCACAAAATACCCATACACGAGTGTTGTAAAAACCTACATGACATCGGCTACATACGATCATACTGATGACGAGGGTCGTACAACCAAATCATATGTGCTTTCAGCCACTTATACATATGCGAAACCGTGGACAACAACAGTTTACTCTGCTCCTTGCACCACGTGTGATTACACAGACCCAGAAGGTAGATTTACGCTCACTCGGGTCAGACCGTGGTCTAATACTCGCTATCCAACATGGAGGGATCCTGATAAGGAAAGAACGGCGAAATACAAGCCATGGAAGGAGAGCAGGACTGATATCCCTTACATAACTCCTAGACCACACCGTACCAGAAAATATATAGAAGCCTCCACTATACCAAGCGAGGGTATTCTTACTACTGCGACAAGATATAGAGTGTATGAGTCGGCACCATCGCGGAACCACCGGAAGTGGAGGACAACTACGATATCATGGAAGGAAACATTTATGAAATATCCCAGCACATACACTGAGAGTGAAATCAACATAGTCAAATTACGAGCTGTAGCTACTCCTATCTCTAACTTACAAGATACTACTATCAATGATAATAAATTAGAGTATAGTAGGGAACAGGAAGACACAGATACAGGATCGCTAATTGTCCGAGAGCCAGCAAGATCAGCTACCTCGAGTGAGACTGATTCACGAACATTCACCAAAGGCCAGGTAGTGACGACTAGACATGCCACTACACATGTCGTAGTGACGTATGAGTATACAGATGCAAAAGGTCATGTTACCAGTAAGGAATCTACAACCAAAGTGCGCTTGTACAAGTACACGAGGGACATAACAACCACGATAGAGTCAACATATCATTGGCCACAGAAAACCTCAGTCTTACACTCGAAAAAGACTTTGGTTCCAGAATTCAGTAGAGATTCATCCTTATTGCCTACCCAAACACCTCGGTCAATGCATACAATTACTCCACTTCCCGAGGGCGAATCTCCATCTCTTCCAAATGAAACTTGCGAGTTTCATCTTGATCCCACTGATATGGCTTCACTGATTGCCCGCCACCAGGCGGAGAAGAAGAAGAGCACATCAAATTCTAAAATTGTCACTACATGGCGTTGGCAACCTCCTGGGGCTACTAAAACCTTTTGGTTCACTATTCCAGAGCCGACGTCCAAGCAAACTGGCACCAAAACCTCAATCACCACTTGGTACTGGACTACCTGGTTGGAACCTGTGACTTTAAGTACTTCCCATGGATGGTGGACTTGGAGGGAAACCCCAACATTCACTACCTGGTGGTGGACAGCTCCTCCATCTCATCCTCTCACAAAACATTTTGCTCAACAAGTGGAGGAAACCGCGGCCTATACATTATTGAAATCATCAGATGGTACGTTTTATCATAAATCCATAATCAGAAATTTTTCATAAAAAGACTAATTATCAGGGTGGTCTGCCAAATCAATACCCACTCCGTCCACATTGGTAACACGTCTCGCATCTGTTGAGGAAGCCCAACAGTATAGACCTGGTGTGTTCATTCCGCTGGAGAATTATGTTATTCATACTGATTCCTTGATTACTTTAGTGCCTACGCATGAAGTAGTTTCAAATGCTGCCAGAGATGCTCGGCGAAAATCAGCTGTTGTCAATACGTCAATCCGAATTACTGCCCCAGCGAAAATCTATACATTTACTGATGTAGTGAGGAGCATAACTGAGACGATAAGATTTCCTGAAACAACCTTAACGTTCTGGTCCCCGAACAACCTAGAGAAGAGCGTTGGAGGTACATCTGATGTTGCTATACATCCTCGTGGCCCATCCGAAGTTAGAAAGGGCAAAGCATTCGTAAAAGACACAAAAGCAACGTCTAAACCGAGCGATCGCCCAGGGATGACAACAGAAACTAGACACCTCGGAGGGTATACAAGTACACTATCCTGGTGGCCATCCAGTTTGGATACAACTTGGGTAATCACTAGACAACCGCCGCCCACAGAAGCCCCCATAGCTATCAAACGAAACCTAGCTGTTGACTCTGGCTCCCCTGACTCGGATCAATTTTATAGGGATGAGCTACATTCACATAATCCACCACTTTCAGTGGTTGTTCCGGTTGATCAGGGTTTCTTCCCTTCGTCGACTCCGCCATACACATGGAAAGCTCCGATCACTCCACCGCACCTTGTAAATCAACCAACTTCATCGGTTACTCAGTACTACTGGGGAAAACAGATGACTACTGCGCTTCCAAAGTGGTTGACATTTTCGATAAAGGCAGGGTGGGTTGTAACGTGGGTGGTAGGCAAGGTACCACATCGTACGGCACACTTTGCGACTACTAGTACTGTCTATGTACCAACCACTGCGTGGGCCACTCGCACGATTCCTGTAGACAGTTATTATACTCCTGATATCATTGTTCCTCTCGAAGTACGTGCCAATGCTAAACACGCAAAAGAAATGCCTCCTTGCTGCGTTGCGGAATTGACTCGCGGGGGAGACCCGAAGATGGAAACTACAACAATGACTTACAATGTCATCCACACATCATTCCACACGAGAATTCCATTCTCTTGGACGACGACAACGTGGACTTTTCCAAGACCCACAGCTTCTACACAGAAATGGCCGAATAAGCCAAGACCTACACCCCCACCAGGATTGAAATATTGGTCTACCACACCTCCATCAACCAAAACTAAGAAGAAAACTTCCGCATGGGATCCTAATACAGAGACAGATGATGGGTATCTGCGAGCACGGGCTCTAAAAACTGGTCATAAGCCCCATGCCATGAGTAGGAAGCATAGAACTTTCCGTGCCACGAACAGGCCCTATGTAACAACTATAGAATCCGCGTTTGGTTGGCCTAGTAACGCCCCGGCACCTAGCTCGACATTCATAGAAACAATTCCATATATTCCCTGGAATCGAGCAAGACCAACAGCTGGACCATGGCCCCCACCAAAAATAACTGCAAAAACTGATGCGCGGGCCCGTTATACAACGAGAACTAGAACTGTTCCTCTCGAACGTCCAGATTTCGTCACTTCAACATGGACAACTACCATTACGCCTCAAACTCGTGGCATAACTATATCTGGCTGGAGTGCATACGAAAGGCCTGTAGAAGCGACTTCAAAAAGATTGACATTGTTGAAAACGAAGGTCGGTACAACAGTGAGCGCAACGAAAACAGTAAAATGGCTCAATATTACTCGGATAGGGCGTCGCCCTCAATATACTCGTATTCGAAACTGGATCCATGGCCGAGCGCCGCAAAGCTCCAATGCCACAACGACACCAATAGGAACCAAGACTTTCGTCACTGAGTCTGTAGTCACCATTCAAACCTCGATCCCTACCCCAACTACCGACACACAGAAATATCCAGAAGAATTGATAGATTCAGAAAATGAAACTTACGAGTCAATACCTCTCGGTCGAGTGCCCTTCGTCATCGTTGAAAGTCTTCCAGCTCCAACACCAACAATCACTGGGAGGCGCTATCCAGAGTATGAAAGTGATGGATACATGGAACCCGCATCAGAAAACTATGAGGATGCTCCAGTTACCGAAAGAGCACCTCCATTGAAACAAAATGAAAGACTGAACGATGCCCATGGCACTTTTGAGGGAGAGGATTCGGCTCAGAAGAATCCGGATCATACTCTTGAAGACTTTCTTGGAGAACATGAAAGTGCAGGCTGGAAAGAGATTCGGGATTGGATTGAGGAATAGAGAAGAGGTCGATAATAATATGTGGTTGGATTGAGGCACAAGGTATTACTATTCCATCCTAATTTCCAAGCTAGTCCACAGGTTGACTATTCCTAGAGTTTGCTTACCGCCAGCTGCCGCATTATCTCGACAGGTTTGTAAGAATTGGCGCTTTTTTGATTTAAGTCTAGATAGGGATTGGTGGGAATAAAGTTCAATAAGAAAAGTTGGTTTCCATTTGTATGTCTTCGTGAAATTCTGCGCCTTATCTAAAGTTTCACCTTCCTGATACCAGCTGAGGATGAATCATAGTCATGGTTGGAAAAACTGCTATATTTGAAGAACATCTTGACGAAACAAACGACTTCAGATTTATTGCTAGGTAGGGCTTTGGTAGATGGAAGACATCTTGGCATCCCCTGAACTCCTCGCTAAAACAGCCCCACTTTCCACAAAATAAGGAGAATGTCAAGTTATGAAACAAACCCAGATTATTGGTCACGATGTTATTAATTTACTCCAAATATCTATGTTTGACATAATTTTTTGAAAGCAAAAATACTCAATGAAGGTAACATTCATGCTTTTTCGGATATCCCATGGTGAAGATCCCGTCTATGTCCAGGTAGCTCGGGTCTTGTGACCCGCGCAGATGTTGTACAGGCGCAGTTATTTAACATCATTTTCAAGACCTTTGGTGTGAACTTATTCGTGGCTATTTGCTTCCGTTAAGATTCTGTTGGCTAATAGAAATACATATCATATGTTTTTCTAGATAACAAGCACCAAATTCCAAATACCGTGATGGCGAGATTGTAGAGGTGCTAAAGACATTTCCACTTTGGGCCAGTGTTCTTTCCGGTTGTGATGAAAACCTCAGCTGCGTAATACACAAAGCAAACGCATCAAGAGGAAGGTCGATACAGCTTACTCAATTCTATGGTTGTAGTGACCAGGTCTTATTATACAGTACCTGTTCACTTTGCCATTTGGGATGTGACTATCTCGCATTGTTTGTGCTCGATATCGCTCTTATGCTCTTGATCTCAACAAGAGACGCAAACCAGAAACTAGAACCACTCAGTGTCAACGTCCAAGTTGCAACTCATCCAGCACCAACAACGATGCGTCTCCGTAGTCATCTCGCACTTCTCACCTTCATCATCATTCCAGCTTCCTTCTCTCGACCAAACCCAGATCCACAACTTGATCTCATCAACCATCTCACCGGCCACGGCACGCCACCACTCATGACTATGTCTCCTTCTCCGCAGTGTCTAGCACTTAACCAGGGAACAATCCAATGCTGCTCTGCAATATTCGATGGCGGCAATCCAGCTGTGCAATTTCTGGCGAAGGTTGCCGGCTATCAACTGACCAAGAACACAATCAATGGTTTATTCTGTGAGTTGTGTCCCCCGAACTATTCAGGGCAGGAGAGAAAGAAGAACAGTGCTGATCGTGTGGGGGGCATAGGTCAGCAGGAAATAGCGGAATGCAGGGCGCCCATGCATAAATTGTGCTGTCAAGTCGTGGCTTTGGTACAAATCTTCTCACTTCGTTAGTTCTCCAAGGAGTAGAATCAATGCTAACCACCAGCTCCAGCGAACCGCAGTCTCGCTATACTGTCAGAATGCACCAGCCACTGCAGAGGCCATCTCAGTGCGATAAATGTGAGAAACATGGGTTTGGAAGAACTTCGAAGAGCGGAACTTGTACGAAAGAATGATCTAATATTGCCGTTGCTATCTGATGTTGTGCTTGTAGACAATGTGGGAGAAGTTGAAATTCTATGATGTTTAATAATAATTACTAGCTTGACAGACTTGAGACTTGCTAGTAGCTCTTGAAAGGAAAAAGATGGAATCTATAAAGATCATTTATTTGCCGCAATTGTTCTAGACTTGTGCCAAGCAGGTGGATTGACGTTTGCCATAAATGCGAAAATAACTAGACGCAGATAGTAAAGGGAAGTACGGCACGAAGGTGAACCTCAATATTATTAGTAGTTCCTGGCCTGATTAGTGATTTCAATTACTGAATGTAAAACATCGTCGCCTGATGAAGCTTAGGAGACTTCCGGCAGCAATTCGACATAGCACCCATGAATTTTGCACATAGACAGGACTTCAGTCTCTTTTCCTACAATCCTGATTAAATTTTGTTGGAAGATGATGCATTGATGTTTCCTTTAGCTACTGCACTTTGTTTTCATGCCAGCCTTCATTTCCCATATGGTCACAAATGCCTTCCTGCAACCCACAAATTCCCATGCAGCCAGGTACCCCAAAAGAAAATCGCTTAAAACTTGGAGAAGGACTTGACAGCCTTTCCAGTTCGGGGAAGCACACGGAGGACGTTGAATCGGACCTGTAATTACTGGTTAGCATTTACTCGGGGTTATTTCAAAGAGCCTTCCGAGCTACTGGACGCTCTAGATTGGGAGGTCTGATGTGTGGACGTACGGTCTTGCTCAAAGGTCTGCATTGTCCAACGGTAACTTGATCACCCTCCACGACACGGAAAGCTGGCGAAACGTGCGCAGCAAGGTTCTTGTGTCTTTTCTCGTATCTGGCGTATTTAGGGACGAAGTGAAGGTATTCTCGGCGGATGATGAGAGTTCGGTGCATCTTGGTAGAGACAACGGTTCCGGTCAAGATACGGCCACGAATGGAGACGAGACCAGTGAATGGGCACTTCTTGTCTAGAAACGGCATATGTTAGCAATTTCACTCCTTTTCAGTCGCGCCCGATTCTGTCCCTCAGCAAGCGTCTATGATACTATGGTGTCGCGATGGTTTTGCCCTTCCCACCACCATTCATTCACGATCCATTCTGTACATGCTACTGATCGGAACTGCGCCAGACTTCGAGATTCCACATACCGATGTAGGTTCCCTCAATGGCAGTCTTTGGTGTCCGGAATCCTAGACCAACATCCTTATACCATCTTCGTCCACCCTTTCCGACTCTGCTGGACTTGGCCTTAACCTTCTGGTTAAGGAAGATGTGAGGTTGCTTTTGGAAAGCGCGTTCGCTTTGGACAGTGAGTTCGGTGGCCATGGTTGTGATGGCGGTTGTCGAAGTCGCTGTGAGTTTGGTGTTTTCGCTGTCCTGGTCTACGATCTTCACTAAAAGATTTTTGGACGTTCGCTTGACTTGAGTGCGTCATGTGACTTTGTCCTTTTGGGCTTGGCGGACTGGACCGGATGAGCATTAGTTTAAGTGGGGAGTGTTAGCGACGCGTCGGTTTGTTTACTGACGTTTGACCGACCAACGAGAAATCTAGTAGTGACATCGCGATATTCGAGATATATGCGCAATTGATACAACACTGTATACGGATGTTTGTGAGCTGAAGAGCCCTATTTCTTCCACATGGCTTCACGAGAAGAGATAACGCTCCCGGCGACGCGCCCAAAATCACGGAAATCACTCGGCCATGTCCAATCCTCAGCCAGAGATCAAGAGAATGCGACAGCAGATATTGGCGCTTTGGCAGTTAAAAAGAGGACACTACCAAATGAACGACCTTCGAAAAAGTCAAGGAGTAAAAGCATCGGTCCAGGGGGTTTAGATGCGCTCAAAGACACTTCTGGAAATCGGCGTCAGGTTAGTGATAAATAGCAAAAGCCAATGGAGCAAATTGTAAGCTAACAATTATACAGTCTCTGGCTGCCATACCGCTACCTACTCCAAGATCTATCTTGAAACCTACAATGCCGGCCCTTCGAGAGATCCCGGCGCACATTTCTACTAGGAAAGGAAGCCCCAAAAAAACAACCCCGCCAGCATCACGATCGGATTTATTGATAGACTTTGACATTGAAGGTCCTAAAGTCACAGGCACAGACAGTCTAGCGAACCCATTCGAGATCCCTGGTAGTGCTGCAGTAAATGAGACGCGAGTGACTTTGCGGACCGAAGAGGAGCAGCAAGCTGCTGCACGAGACCGTGAAGAAATAGAGAGGAAGGAAATGGAGAAGGAAGTCAACTCGCGACGGGATGCTAGGAGAAAATCTTTGGCAAACCGAAGGGTGTCATTTGCCCCCGAAGCCACACTTCACACTTGGGATGTTGTTATGGAGTATCAGGACTCGACTACTTCTTCGAACTCGACAAACTCAACACGTCGCGCATCTTCTGCAACCAATGATACTCTCAGTACTCCTCGAACACCAGGACCTACAAGCTCGGACCCAATGGAAGCTCCCTCGACCCCTCCGGAACAAGTGGAGGAGGAAATTACCACAGAAATTCCGGAACGCCAACGTGACCTGCACCAGAAAAAACGCCGAAGATCTTCTGTCATTCCTCCTATGAATTTCAATAACCCAGATGACGAGGCGTTCTCATCTAGCCCTCTCAGCGACACGTCTGCGGGTGATGCCGAAGAGATCATTGAAGATGACGGATCGATTTCAGACTCGGATGATGATGATGATGGGACTATGATGAGTATTGATGGTGCCGACACTACTGATTTGTCAATGGCATCTGTTAAATCTGCCTCTAGTGATTCTAGTGGTCGACTGGAGGAGGCCCTGAGACTGGCAGCAGAGCAAGCTGGCACTCAAGGAATCGATTTCGACGAGCATGGAGAAGATGTAGTTGTTGAGGATGAGGATCAGGATGAGGACGTGGTGGCTTCTTTTAAGCCGTGGTCGAAGAAAGCTGCTCAGAACCTGCAGTCTTTGCAAGACCAAGAAAATATCAACCCTTTTTCACCAGCTTTTAAAGCAGTAGCTCCACCAGCGGACGACTTCGAGTCTGGAGATGAGATGACTATGGATATGACTCATGCTGTTGGCAGAATTCTTCCAGCTGGACAGGCAGATGATGATGAGCTTTCTATGGACGTGACTAGAGCATTTGGAGGTATTATTTCCAACCAAAACCCGATGACCAATGCTTCAAAGAGAAAGTCCGTCTCCAATGATAGGCGCCAAAGCATACGTAGGAGTTCATCAGGCTCGGCCTCGTCGCAAGGAGATGAGACAATGGACTTTACGATGGCTGTTGGTGGTATTCAATCCGATCAAAATGAACTAAATTCTGACCAGGACGAGGATATGACAATGGAGTTCACATCTGTTGTTGGTGGTGTTCTTCCTCCGGGTAACATTACCTCGAAGAATAGGAGACGATCTTCTGTTGCCCCTAAACCAAAGTCTCAGAATAAGAGAAATCGACAGAGTGTAGACTCGTCCGCTGGAGATGATACGATGGACATGGAGATCACTACTGCTATAGGAGGTATTATGCCACCAATAACAGAGGTAACAGCTGAATTAGACCAGACTGTTGGCATGGATATGACAACTGCTGTCGGTGGGATTTTTCAAACCCCGAGCAGTGAAAATCGGACCAGAGCCAAAAAGGTCATGGAATTGGAAACTGACATGGCGAGTTCTCCATTCCAAGCAATTATCTCCTCACCTCCAAAGTCTTCAGCTCCTGTACACACGATTGCATCAGAGACGGGCAGCCCAAGTATGGCGGCCTTCAAAGGAAAAGCACATCGTCGTAGCAATGATGCTAGAAATTCTTCAACTCCAAAATCGAAACTCTCATCAACACCTGTCAAGAAACCTACTACTCCATCCAAGCAATTAACGCCACAACCTCCTCGGCCTACAACACCAGGAAAGACTCCGCCCTCGAAAAACATCATCATGCGCACATCTTCGCCAAAGCGACTGTTTAAAGCTGAACTTAAAGCTGCAGCTACTTCAACTCCTCAATCTGCCAAATCTAAGACAGCTACACCAAACAAGTTGTTTCAACAAGATAAAAACACAGGCATTGCTACCCCAAGCTTTGTTCTCACGCCCAAGAGACGGTTGTCATCCGGAATTGGTTTGGACCGTGAAGGGCTTGGCTCACCGCATGTCGCCGCTATTCTTGATAGAAGGGGATCAATTGGTGAGATGGGACGTCCATTTGTTCCTAGCCAATTATCTACATCTGGCCGTGGAGTTCGATTCGGCAAACCGAGTGATATGGAACAGGAAATTGAACGCGAACGAGAGGAAGAGCGAGAGTTTCAGCGCAAGATTATGGAGCGCGAGGTCAATGAGGAGAAAGATGTGACCCTCAACTTGAAAGAAATGATCCAAAGCTTAACACCCAAAAAGAAATCATTGAAGGGTCGCAAAAGTCTGCATGTCGGGGCTGCTAAGGGTATACTGGGGAAAAGGCCTGTGGAGCTTGATGAGGATGAGGATGATGATGGAGAGGAGAATGATGGGATAAAGCGTCTCAAGAATCACCAGGGTAGTCCGGTGAAAAATGTCAGGCTCCAGGGGCCTCCATCCAAAGCCGAGACAACAACTGGACGACTAACTCGTGCTACTCGAAAGAGCTTAGAGACACCCGTCGATACAGCCACACCAACTACAACTACCTCATCTGCCAAGGGTGATATTACAACACCTCATGGCCAAGAACGATTCAAAGATGCAGGAGCTGCTTCAAGGCAGGAAGCAATTCCATTCACTGAGAAGGAACCGGTCGAGGACTCAGCGGCTATAGAAGAGAGCTTTAGTGATGAGCGAATACAGCTTCAGGACTTTCTGAACATGACAAGTATTCGATTCATGGAGCTGACGACAACAAAGAGAAGGCATACCATTGCTCAAAAGGCTCCAGAAACCAGGGACAATAAGCAAGGAGAGAATGCATCCTTAGAAGACTGTGTAGCCGCCGGAGCAGCTGTCATTCCAATGTTGGAATTATTTCAACACGTAAGTGTCTTTGCACTAATACCAAAGCCTGATTTGCTGATTAATGACAGGCATGCCACGAACTTAAGAACTATATTTCAGAAGGCCGAAAGACTGTACGCGAAATTGAGACGGAGACCTTTGAGGAGAACCCACCACTTTTCCGCGAGTACATTTCCGCCTCTCCAGACGTGAAAATTGTCATGGACAACCAGCTGAAGAATGTCAAGACACACGCCCGACTACTAAGTAAAGGGATGTGGTACGACTGGCGCATGACTTTACTTGCTACTTTGAAGGACGGTTTTTTCAATACTGCGGAAGGCCTCATCAAAGATGAGAAAATCCTAGACCGACAGCAAAAGCTCATAGACTCCGCTCTTCCCCAGCTCATCCAACAGGCGGAACAGCTTGCAATTGAGGAGGAAGACTTGCAAGTTGCAGCTGAAGAGCTTGCCAATTGTGATCAAGAAGAGCTTAGTGAGGCTCGCCAAAGACTTATTACAGTTGATGCCGACGTCGAAGCTAAGAAGCAAATGATCGCTGATTTGAAGAAGCAATTACAGGGTAAGGAAGCAGAGATATCTTCAGGTATCAAGCGCAAGGAGACGTGCTTGGAGGAGATTCGTGAAGCTGAGAAGATAAGGGAGGAGTGTCGTGGCTGGAGCGCACATGAAATTAGTGCCCTGAAAGGTATGTCCATCTCAAACTTGGTGAAGTAAAGCTAGCTAACGGAAAGACAGCCAAAGTGGATGACCTCGAGAATAAGCATGGCTGGACCATTACTGGAGTATCTGGCAGCACTACATCCATGACTTACCGCAATGAAATTGAGCTTGTTTTTGACGCAGCATCTTTCAAATCAGCAACGTCATCAGCCCAATCGCTTTCCAACTCCCGTATCGACCTCTGGTACATAGCAGCAAACCGGGAACAAAATCCAATCCCTCTTACTGCGGAGAAGGACTTCTTCTTGCAAAACATCCGAGATCACATTCGAGGACTAGCCCAGGCTGAAACGTCCATTAAGGAACTTCTCTTGGCGGTTAGCGTTGCTTGGAATAAAGCCAATGCGGTACAGGATGGTGTTCGTCTACTCAACATCAGTTGTCCTACTAAAATCACAAAGACTTCAGACAACTCCATTCTGGCCCGAGCAATGCTCTTGATAGCACCACTATCAACAAAAGTCCAGATCGACTTCCACCTTGCCTGCCTAAGCGAGTCAGGCGGGATTAAATTAGAAGTCTCGCCGAGTGCTACTGTGATTTACGGAGAACGGTTCAATGAGCCCAAGATGAAGGAATTCTTGCTTACACGTTGCGGGGATATGGTCGACGAAAGAGGTCAATCGTCAATGGTGCCGTGGGGCACAGCAGTTGCTGAATTAGGGGAAAAGCTGTTGGCCAGGGGAAAGAAGTAGGAGTATGAATGACTTTATGTTCTATTATGATAGGTTTGGGTTGCGTTTGGAGCTACATAGTGTATACCTGGTTTGGAGCTTGGTGTTTGGCGTCTTTAGTGCCCATCTCGAAAGTACAAACTATCAATGGCAGCGTATGATTATAATACAAGAATTAAGTTATAAATCTCACACGACGAATGTTGTAAAGTAGTATATCTGACGGGTTTTTCCCACTAAGCTAAGCAACATCCATCTCTAAGCAGTTGGCTTTCCATGGAATGATCCCAGGTTCTCCTCGGGTCTTAGATATTATTAATCAATTAAAGTGGACAAGCAACTTGGCTGTGAATGTACAGATGATAGTTTCGAAGCAGAGGTTCTGGAATGGAATAAACAGACTTATTATATCTAAGTGGTGAGTAGACTTATTTATTCTCCTGTACCCGCTTGTTGTAAAATTCAAATTCACAAACTGAGCGGCATCATAGGGAGCTTAACCCCGAACATCATTGTCATCTATCATAGTTGTACGTATTTATACGATAATGCCAAAGCTTGAAACTTTTTTATATGTGCACTAACCATCTCAAAAGGATGAGAAATATATACAGCGAAGCTCCTTCTACACAACGCTCCTCGGAGCCCATGCCATACTTTACACGACTAGACTAGACACAGTTACCAGGGATACTAGCAGTCGAATTCTTCACATAGGCGGCAAGAGGGCTCTTTCCACAGAGCAAGCCCTTTACAAACTGTGCCGCAACGACGTTTGCGCCTGCGGGACTGGTGTGGGTATGGTCCTTGGGGTAGAATTTATCCGTGGCGGTTTTCCCGAGGCGGATGTATTCGTTTGCAACGTACTATTTTACACACTATATCAGCAAATTTTCCCACATCAAGTTACCAAGGAGGTGGGAGAGCGAGGTTCTGAATAGAGAAGCAGGATGGCGTACTTGTCCGTGGTCAACGAAAGCTGATAGACTGCCAGTATTCGTTACAACGATTTTGCAGTAGCCAGTGAAGCGAGGTGCAGAGTAACCGCACGAAGTCTCGCACACATTGTTAGGAGTTGGGCTGGAGATTATGACATGGGCGCCCTTTGCAACCATGGCTTTGGCGGCTCTCTAAGATAATTGTGTTAGTGGTCAATTGCATCAAGAGAGGAACTATGATGCTTGGTTCAATGCAGTAGCCAAGCACAATTGACTTGACCATCAATGAAGTGCTCGCCATAGCATGAGAGTTCCCAGTACGTGAACTCTGGCTGGTGTTCTACGCTTACGGTTAAATATGTAGGATAAGTTTGCACAATCGCTCCAGTCGGAGAAACACACGTTTCTGAGCCAGCGCCAACACAGGCAGAACGACCATTATCTGTAGGACTCAAAGATCCGCCATCATTATGTCCAAACTCAATGATAACATAATCTCCAGAAACGACTGCATTGATGATGGATGTGAAGCGGCCTTCATCTGTGAAGGAGCGTGCTGAGCGACCTCCAATAGCATTGTTTACAATAGTTATTCCTTGCATAGAGTATGGAAGATAAACTCCCCAACCTAAGAAGTGTTAGTAGTGTCAGATAGGACCGTTGACTTATTTACCATCGGTTCCTGAGCCTCCGCCTCCCTTTGCCATTGTCGAATCACCAGCTAGGTAGAGTTTCGGAGTTGCTCTCTTTACAGGAGACTCATCCGCTGGAGCTGCTAAGGCGAGTGTAGCCAACACTGCCGAAAGGGGGATTTGGTAGAAAGACTTCATAGTTGCTAGATGTTTATATAAAAGCCTTGCTATATTCCTTTGACTGAATGAGACAGAATCTGGAAGCAAGGGAAGTTTACACGACCGCTATATATACAAGCATACCTGGAAAAGGTTGCAGCAATAACAAGTACACAAGCTAGAAGACATGTGGTATTCGTAGTCTTTTGTACCGAACCTTTCGGCAAATATACCAGGTAGACCTGGTGGTCCCACCAATAATACCTGTAAACCATCTAATGACCGTGAAACCTTCCGCAGTATACAAAGTGGACCGACCGCTTAAGCGGACGGAGGGGCTCTTAGACCACATGAAGACGGAAACTGTTTAACCCTTGCGGCTGAAAGAAATTGTTCGTTTCATGGCCGGAGTGTGGGGAAACTTGGTCTATTGGTGGACTTGAGGACGAAATGCAAGTGCCGGCATTTTCAGAATCGTCATGTACGAAATGACAAATTCCAAAAGGAAAGCTATTGGCGAATCAGATTTGATAAATGAATGTACAAAATGCAGCGAGGCATTGAGGGACGATGTAAGGTAGTTCTTGATTGAGATTCATTGGTCACGTGATGAAAATTACAATATATGGCTGAGGAAAGATTGTCCTTAGGGAAATTGAAAGAGCGCCGTTTCCCTATGCTGTCACTTTCTAGAGTTTATCAAATGGCTTTTCTGGACGATTGACATTCTTTCTTCATAATAAGTCTATCTGTAATTCTCTTTATCCACGCTCTACGATACATAATCTAAAACATGTCAGGCACATATCTCTTCAGGATTATGGATGCATATCAAAGAATATTTCTGTGTAGAGAAGCACCATGGATGAGTTCTAGCTGCTTTGCTATCGTGCTAGCTATACATAGTATCCCTTCATTGGTTTACGAAGAGAGCTGAGTACGACCTGCACTAGCCACATTTTGAGCAATTCTGGTCCATGGGATATTCCTGGGAATCGTGGATGCTCTGCGCAATACATTGTGTTTCATAGAACCTTTGCTGTGCTAAGTGATAAGATTTCGATAGCGAATCCTTGATAGCATTGCCTAACTGGCTATCGTAGCAACACTATCCAAAATCAAAGATGTCAAAAGACATCAATTTTTGGTTAAGGTTTTCCCTCGATATTTCATCCAGCTAAACTGATAAGTGCCCCATTTCCCACCTTCAGGCGGTGGTGCTGGAGCAAACTCGTCCAAGTCAACACCCAAGTAACTGAAAGTCTTGAATCCAGCTTTGGCATAAGCAGGTACAGCTCCCTCAGAAGAATGTACCCAGATCCAGAGCCCAAGTCTGTCGGCAGTTTCGGTAGCCCATTGTAGAAGTTTCAATCCAACACCACGTCTTTGATATTTGGGATCAACATTCAGTCCTGCCACAAACATGCAACGAGTGCCGGCAGGCATTATGATCTCCATCATCTGTTCCATATTTCCCCCAGTGATGGCTTCAAGTTGTCTCAAGGACTCGTCGTTGCCCTCCTTCGACTCGGGTTCAACCTTATCCTCCGCTCCATCAGAAGTAGCCTTCTCCACCTCATCCTGCGTCTCGTCGTTCCATTCTCCCTTCTTAGGTGCTCCTTCCATAGTGGGAATCTCATTGGGCTCCAACCCACGAAAACCCCAGGCGGCGAACCCAAGAATATCTCCAGAATTGTCATCCACGGCTTTTACCATGACAACCTTCCAGTTTTCAAGATACTGGTGAAATCTTGGAATTGATTCTCCTTCATGATCATAGGGAACTTTACCTAGCTCTTTGACGAGGGTGTGACGGTCATTGAGAAATGCTCCACCACCGATCTTAGCTATGGTGAGAACATCATCGTGAAATACAGGCTGGAGAGAGATGGAGAGTGGTTCGGCCATTTTGGAAGTACTTGACAATTCCTGAGTAGTTGGGGATGTAGATGGAGGATTGCGAAATGGAGGTTACCATGTGTCTCGACCCGGAAGTTGCAGCCTTTTATAGAATTTAAAACTTGCTAGAAACGCTTTTGATATCACTTTTTGGTTAACATTGATTTATTAACCATGGTTTCTGTCGGCCAGCCGAATTCGGCTGGCCGATGCTGATCTTGACATTGACTTTACACTAGATGCTTACCTCAATTGGAAAGGTGAGAATACAACACGTGCTAATGATATAGACATTAGAAGAATTTAACCTGTTCTTTGGTACAAAATAAAGCTTTTCGTTTAAGCTGAGTAAGGCCATGTATATCTCTGAGCATCTCTAAATACTCGAGATTTTCTCGCCTTTTGAACTACCAATGGTCACGCTCCAGTGGCCGGGGGGCCAGATACTGTGTGGCACGTGACCATCCACCAAGCCAGGTCCTAGAGAGATACTTCACTTTACATGCCTATTGATATTGCTTTGGAATTCGGAGCCCGAATGAAATCTTGGTAAATTGCAAACAATATAGAAAAACTAAGCCCGATTTTCACTTCGAGTACCAAAATAGATCCTAACCTCTAGGACTAAGAGGAATACATATATATGTGTGTGTGTGTGTCTCGCGATTGCTTTCAAAGGCATTCGCACAACGAGCGACGAGTCATCTCAGTGGCACAAAATTGAATATTGTTGATTGAAAAAGTTAATTTTGGGAAACAGAAAAATGAAAAACAGGATTGTTCAGGTCTTCGCCACATTCTCCAAATACATATTGATGACTTCCTCAATTGTCTCCTTCACTCCTGGCTCTTCTGGTTTCCAGCCTAGTTTATGAGCTCGAGTACTGCGTACTCGTGTATTGCACCCGAACAGGATTGCGATGTGTTTAGCCCAAGAATCCGCCGGATGTGTGGTTGTTGATGCTCCGGTTGCATTTGCTGCTCGGTTGACGTCTATGTGCTGCATTTGGTTGGTTTGTAGAAAGTTCCGCTTTCTCAGCACCTCCACAATCGAGGTCATATAATCATGAAATGAGAGTTCTTCGCTAGATGCGAAGTAGTACGCTTTTGGCCCCCAAACATCAGATTCTTGTACCAATGAGCTGGGTGTAAGAGCGTTTGAGACCAATAGCACATATAGACGTGCAATATCCAAAACATGGACATAACCTGAGATGTTATGGCCTGATCCTATGGTCCAACCAGACTTCATAGAATCTACTGCATTCATAAGATCTGGTATTGTGAGTGGCAGCGGATGCTCAATGGAGGGACCGACGCCATAGACGACTACTGGCGAGATGATTGCGACGTTGACATTTGATGCTGCTGCAAAAACCATCTACGTGTTGGCAGTTTCAGTAATCAGTGCTACTTACTTTGCCATGTGGAAACATAGTTATCTTTTTGGTCATACATGAATTCACCTACCTTGTCAGTGATGCTATGGGTGACTTCATCTGGCATTGAAGTGATTGCTTCTATATCATCCACATCATCCCATACCTTTGTGCCAGCCACCGAGCCATCTGGTTCATCCCATATCAAAGCAGCTCCTATCATTTTGAATCAGTAGCCTACCTGAAATATTTCCGGCAATATCTCATACCTGCAGTATGAATGTAGTATTTACTTTTTGGACTTGTCTGCAGTCCTTTTAGTATAGTTGCAATTCCAACTTCATGGGTATGATCAGGTCCAGTGTCTGAAATTCATTTTATCTCAGTCACGCATTCATCAAAAGAATCTCGTTTGAACGAATCACTCACTTATAACGATGTCGACTTTTTTGGAGTATTCCTCGAGGATCTCGATGCTATCTAGATCACCAATTACCGTACTAATTTGCGGATATTTTGACCGGAGCCGCTCTGCTTTCGCAATATCCCTCACCAATGCGATGGTTGTCAATTGAGGATAAGCGATCGACAGCAGTTCTATGACAGCTCCTCCGATATGACCGGTCCCTCCAATTCTTTGGAACTTTTAGCTTTACTCTACAAGAAAGAAGAAAATGCTTACATGAAGATACTAGACATCTCGGCTTTTGAATGAATTTGATTTTTTTTACGAAAAGAAGAAAAAGAGAGGATTGCGATTCGAACTGCAATCAAGGACAAGAAAATAGAGCACGCTGCATGACGCTCCCACGGTGTGGCTGATATTTCGTCTCTTGTGCATATGCCAAATCCAATCATGTGTTACATCACAAGTTGTCACCACACCCAAAAATGAAATCTATCCTATTACAGTGGCAATTAGTAATCCTACTGCTACAAACGACGGAATTGTGCATTATTGGCAATAAAGGTCGGAGCCAATGTTCCGGTTTGACTTGATAATTACTTTGCGCTTTCCAAGCTGTCGATGCGGTTGAACCTTCCGATCTATTAAAATCTAACGCTGGATATATGACAAGCTCTTCAATCATGGCTGTTCCAATTTGAAACCTCAATAGATGGTGAAGATAATAAGGTGATTTAATTCTTCTCTAAAGTCTTATGCTAAAAAAGAATTTTTATAGGGCTTATTGAACTGCGACAGAAACAGTTCACCCATAATGAGTATCACATATTCTTCCAGATTAACAAGCTATGTCTGAGCATGTTTTGATGGGTAAAACATTCTTCTGTAGATTATTTGTTCGTACCTTCATCAAATTTTTGAAAACCATATCTCTAGTCTCAGAGCATTCTTCAAAAATCTCTACTGACAGTTTGGAAAAACTAGATAACAAACCACGCTATATTCAATATTATCCCAGATAGTTAAAATTGTTCTTCAATTATCGACAAGCGGTGATGCACTAACTTGGTGGCAACACTAGAGACAAGTGCAGCGTATATTGAGTCGAAATAAATGTATTTACTGGAACAGGGAGTTTCCATGTTCCGCACTTTCACTGCAGGAAACTCAGGAGTACAACTTTATAAAACCAGTACAAATGATGAAGTTACTCGATCTAGTATATAGCTTGAACGAGTCTACAACGTCACAAGAGGTATCTCAAATAGTGCTTGAATTTGCCGTCCGAACACAAAGGAGTTTGACGCCAAGTTTTATTGTGTAGTGCTCCAGGATTTAATTTGTGATTTCGAGATAGCTCGAATAGTATGCAAGAAAGAGAATAAAGAAGTACTCGAGATGAGTTGAGCTAAAGAAACTTGTCTATTGGTTATTTCTTACCGAACTAAACCCCAAAGCAGGATTTGCAAGCCATTAGAATTTGGGCCCCATTGAGGATGAACGCTGACTGAATCAAAATTTCTTCACCTTTACATCTTTCATAAGTTAGTCCATCGCTCAAAGGTAGATGGGTCTATATATAACCCTACTGAAAGTTGAACGCCTCAATTATATGACTAACATTCGAAATCAGGGTTTCTTGTAGAGTTCATCTCCCGAGGCCCCAGCTCAGCTTACATCCGAGCTCTATGAGAGTTTCTGGCAGATGAGCTGCTCCTGCCTTTAGTAGAAACATATTCTTGTATTCTTGAAAAGGCTCCTGGCCGAGTCATAAGCACCCACCTCTGGTACTGCCCGAGAAACACTTGATTGACTGCTCTTTTAGAAGCTGCTACTTGCGGTAAGTACACATTCCATGTAGTGGAAGAAAGAGTCGTCGGTTCAATTGCTTTGGGGTTGCAGTTGTCGTATCAGCAACAGGGAATTACTGTCCTCCTAGCGAATCGCTTAAATAGGGGTAATATCACCCAGTTAGGGGGTGCCTCGAACTTACAATACCAAAACACCAGTAAGCGGGTTCTTCAATACCAATCCGTGTGATTGTTATCTGAAGATAGAACTTTTAAGGATCGGATCTAACGAATCTTTGGCGTGTAGTTGGAACGAGAAAATGAGTTATTGGGCTAGCTAGTTCGCACCGATAGATATTTCAAAATCGTATCTATGTTCTGTTTGTTACAACATTCTTCTTTAAATACCCATCACCTACCAGTATTGAAACGCAGCTAGATTTGCCATAGTTGGGATCCAACCTTTTTAAAGCGTTCGGACTGTCCTCTGAAATCTCAATCTATTCACTTCATAGAATAGTAACTGTGCCAAGCGTCCCTGGTACCTAGAATTAAAAACTTGTGACTTTGTTAAGATTTCAAGATTCTCAACTTTAAAGGAGGGAGTATTTGGTCATACGATCGGAGGGGGCAGCCATGTATTACTTTTTGGAAGGTGACATTTCCCTTTTCCATGACCCCGTGTCTTCAACAGCTTCTACATTACCAGGAAGGCCAGAGAGAAGTTTGTTTTATATCATTATAACAAATCAGAAGCGTGAGGTCTCGTGGGATTTGACGTAAGACTAGGTTAAACTAAATTACATTTCTGACACGTGTATCGAATACAGAGTAGGTAAGTAAGTGACTAGATCGTGAGCGGTTGTTGAGGCAAGGCTATCGTACTGCGAACTACTAGAATAGAATGATTTCCAACCCACTCGCATACTTTGCTTCTTTCTTCAATTGCCATTCTGTTTCTCGCTCGTGACTTCTTTTCATAATCTCTTATGGTACGGCCCAAGCAAACTAGACGAAAAAGGGAATCATCACTTTTCCATAAAAGGGGAATAGAGCTTTCTGCAAGATAAAAACCAGGAAAACCCCGAATTCTCCTAAAGAAATCTCAATTCCGTCACATCGCTACCCACCAGTGCCCAGGTAGAAGGAAGCAACCAAAATCTCAATCTGTTAGGTATCATAGAGGAAATGTAGCCAAGCTCACATGATCGTCCCGGTATGCGGCCTCTACAGGCCGTTCTAAAAGCAACTACACCTGCCCCACTCATATCAATAAACTTCCTTGCCCATATCTACTCGAGGAGCAACGGATTTGTCTAGACGAATACAAGGGGGTGAATCATTCAGCAAATCAATATTTCGCAGGTCATGAATCCTGAAGATGATCACATCACACCTCTACACTTGCCATTATACAAGGAAACGGAACAGCCCACTAGCCTTCTCAGAACACAACTAAGGACGAAGACAGAAAATCTTGCATGGATTTATACACAATTTGTGTTATTACAGTCTGGTTTGTCACTCTATATATGCCAACCCTCCTTAGTCCCGGCTGCATATCGCCTCTCTCCATCGGGTATTTCCCCCTCTCCCTCCTGTGAATAGAAAATCAGTTATCTTCAAAAACTTGCGCCGCACTCCAAAAAAGGTTACAAAACGCCAGGCTAAGAAAGTCAAGGAAAGCTCGCTCGGATTAGATTGATGAATGGTAGATTAGGTGGTGACCCTAGTGGTGGTATTGGGGTATGTGGCTTGTTCGCTATAGCGAAGTAAGAATAGGAAAAAGCGTAATATATTACGGTTGCCCGAATGCTGCTCTTTGGTGTGTTTCGATATTATGATAGTGGATAACGAGATATGGACGATAATATAAATACACAAAGGGCGTATGGATGTGAGCGTTGTGCATACCGAAGAAGTTAGCACGGCAAATACTTGCCATTGGTGACTGTTGCATGATAGTCTCTCAACGTCGTGGTCCTTCTCCAGGCCAGCTTCTATCGAATGCACCTCGTGGTTGAGAATCAAAAGGTGGAGGCGGACCACTTGCTCCAGGAAGGTGCCTCGTTGGTGACGTTAATGTCACTGCTGGACCGGTTGTCCGTAACGGGGGAAGACTTGTTGGCCCCATTACCGGAGCGTACCCAGTGGGGGGAGCTGGAGGCAATGTTGGAACGGGTTCATGCGCATATGGAACATTTGTGTATTCCCCCAACGTGTCAGTCCTTCTTCTTCTTGATGCTCTCTCAGATGAACCATGATCAACCCGATAAGCCATGGCAGGCGGTGGTGGCCCAGTTGGTTGTCCCACGTGGCCGGGAAGTGATGTTAATCTCGACTGCCTTGGACTTGGTGGTCCTTGTACAGCATAGTCTCTCATACCAGGAGTTCTGAAAAGCACATCCCGTAATCGATCCCTTTCACTTCGGTAAAATTCTCTTTCGCTTTCTACCTCTCTTATTCTGCGCTCCTGGTCTCGAGTCTGTTGTTGCATTTTCTCGATTGTCGTGCTTGCTTCCTTTTCTTTTTCTTTTCGTCTTTGACGGAATCGTGCTGATGCTCCTGCATTGCGCGCACGCTTCTCGTCAGCTAACCGCGAGGCTTGATGCACATCCACAGGCACATTATATATGCCTTGGGAAGTGGTGATAGTCAGGAATTGGGTCGGATCAGAGCCTTGGCGCGAACTGCCCGCGCTGCTGCCGACCGACGCACTGGAAGGAGGAGCACTGTACGGACCTTCTGTGCCCGAAGTAGACGGTGCTTGGAATTGCACACCTCCTCCTCCCTGTGCCTGCTGCATCGCTGGAGCGAAAGTTGAGCCCGGAAAATAAGAACCGCTAAGTGGCGGGGGACCACCCCTATATAGATGGGGCGCTGGAGAATCTTGGTTGGATGATAACCCTACGGAAGTAGTCGACAAGCTGGGACTGGTACTCTGTGAAGGTGATGCTTGTGACGGAGCTTGCATTCTGCCCCCACTAATACGGCGATCCTGAGAGAGTGAGAATCCAGCAGTAGGAAATCCATGGTGCTGTTTCTGTTGAGATCGCTCTAGTGGTGGTGTTGCAGCAGCTGGAGCTGGAGCATTAAGTGGCCCAGGTTGACCAGGACCGCTGGTATATCCTCGGCTCCTTTCAGGTACGAATGGTGACCTTTGTGCATCGATAGTTCCTTGACTAGGTCCTTGTAAGCTTACTGTTCGAACCCCTCTTGGAGTTAAAGTACGTCTAGGAGGAGATCCGCGACCACTGGGAAGTGTGACTCTGTACACTTCGGATGTCGGTGAAGTATAAGAAGACCCGGGGTGACTGTGTGAGGTGCCTATCGTGGGACTAGGTGCATACTGTGAATGTTGTCCTGATGCAGATATTGGCGAATCTATTGTACCACTACTGGTCCTACGGCCAGATACATGTGATGCATGCGATCCGTCCGGTTCAGCTGGGTTAAGCATTGACTGGACACCCAAATCTCTAGATTGTGCTGGTCTCCAGCCTTCACCAGGTGTCCCCGGTTGAGATGTTCGCCCATATTGAGGCGATGGCTGGATCGGTAGATGCGTTCTACTCCCAGATTGCTCCAACTCTTCTCTCTCTACATGACGCCCGCCTTGCTGACGGTCATCTCGATGTTGAAACGGAGGTAGAGTTATTCTCTGACCATCTGAAGGCGATCGAGATGCAGGCCGAGACGCAGGAGGTCGCTGCGACATCGATTCCTGATCCCCTAACCCTGGATGGTCCCGAGGACCGGGACATTGACCTTCCTCAGTTGCTTGCCTACTCTGCTGCCGGTAACTCTCGAGCTTGTACACAAATTCAGCCAGTCGCTTCTCGAGGACTTCTGGCGACTTCCCTTCCGGAAATCGGGCTACTTTTGCTGAATTCTGTGGCTCTTTTGGGGCGAAAGGGACAAAAGTTGGAGTTTCGCGCAACGAGCGACTGAGAGGACCTTGAACAGCCAGATCGAATATGGGGTCGCGGGCTGGCCAATATGGCTTCCCAACTCACGGCAGGCAAATCTCAATACTGGCTACTATTGCGGGTATGAATTGTATTCAGATGAGACCGAATTTAGACGTAAAACCTGCTGCTTGTGTCGGGAGAAGGTGCAGAGTATATTTGGGCTTGTTTCCTGTGCGATGAGTTGTTTTTAACAGGGATGTCTCGGGATGATTGGGAACGAATGCTGCTGTATCGAGAAGGGTGCATCAAAGTCAGACAGGTCGTTGGTACTGATTTTGAACAGGTGACCACTGTCAGATCAGGTCACTGGATTGTCAGAGGATTGCGCATGCAACAGAGGAGGCCAGTCGTCCAGCAAAAGTCCGAGGTAGAAGGGAGCATAACATACAGTAGTGGTAATGACTCGATATAGACTGTCCACTCAGAAGCTTCAGGTCAAACACAGCGTAGCGACTGGTCGGCCGAGTTTTGCTCGACTATGAAGGAGGAAAGGCAGTGCCGTAGAAATCGCCGCCGGAAATGATAAGGGTTTTGAGTCGTCTGGCGAGCAGTGCTCGAAGTAGCTCCCAACGTAGTCGTAGGATCTGTGAGTAATTTGAGAATTCAAGCAGATTGTCGACCAGCTCAGAATATTTTTATGACCATGGGGGACCCCCAACCTTTTGGAGCTTTGAATGGAGCTCTGAAATTGTCCCACGCATCACCCAGCCCACAGACCTGTTTCTAGCCTGGCTTCTCTCACCGTTCCACCATCACTTAAGCCCAAAAGAAGCTGGGGTGCTTGATATTTACAGGCATCCCTTCTGGCAGTAGCGGAGGTCGAGGTGACAGGGCCCGGTAGTCCAGTTGCAATGCTAGTTACCGGTCGGGATGAGCAAAACGGAAGAAGGCTTTGCTGGGACTGGGGCTACTGTAGGAGCTGTGCAATATGCTCTTGGCATGCTGGCTGGAAAGGATCCTAAGTGCTAGGATATCACGAAATTTCAACCATAGACTGTGAGACATCGTTCAGATCCGTGCTGGTGCTAATGCAACAGCTCGCGCGGAATGCGGAAGTCTACGAACTAGGACTAAGGTAGGCATCACGTTTTACTTTATTTTATCTGGTTTAACTTGACGAGGTTAAAAAAAATAAAAAAGAGGAACGCTAAGGGGCTGCATGCATTCTTGCAACTTCGATAACTCAACAATCCATCGGGGAGAATTGATAGAAATTGGATGGAGATTTGATGAAGACAGAGTTGAGTTCAAAAGGAGTGCAATGGCAGATGCCATCCCGGTATAAATCACCGAGGCGCTCACGAGCGCTTGGTATTTGCTGTGGTGGTGTTTTCGACCCTCTTTTGCCCGTCCTTGGAAGAGCCGGATATGGCTTGAGGTATTAACTAGTAGAGTTCACACCGACATACTGTCGAGTATCGACCGACAATTGTCAAAAGCATCCGCAAGATGGAAACGTCCGTTCTGTTCCTTTTGGTCGGAGCTGCATATGGTCGTAATTTCCATGTATCGACATGAGCTCAGCCAACATACCATGATCTCTTGCCCATCCCCTGTTGCAAGATGATGCTCTCATTTGGAAATAACTGGCACCGGTTGCAGACTGAAGAATAACAGAGTGGATATGGACCAGATCCCAGAAACCCACGAGTATCCCAGGTTACACCCTTGCGCAAAAAGGCCCAGTTTTGCATACGTTTGTATCTGCACAGGAACGCTGCATAAGCCATGATGTCGACTTGTCGACTCGCCCCTGGTTGATTGTGTCAAACTCCCACTATTGTCTTGCTAATTGCTGCTAATTAAGACTCTTCATTTCACCATCCACGTTCGTTTTTTGAGGAAAAAGAAAAGGCATGGGCAGCTCGGGGCTTCACCTCAGAAGTCCAGAGGAAATTAATTCTTGCTCTCGAACGTTGGAAGGGGAGGTATGACGGTAATTTCAGCCCTGGTCGAACAGGTGGTCGGCCATTACCAAACCCCACCCGTGTATACTAAATCAAGCTGGCCCAAAGCACCGGTGAGCGGCAGCAAGATGAGGTGCAGCAGCCCCGCTTGCGTATGTGACTTTCACATCCCGGCTCTTAAGTACTGGACTGGTGGTGGTCCAATGGCCTACATGTTTGTGTTTTGCCCAAGGACAACATGGACCATAGATCCACCCGGAATACTCGCTCATCTCGTGCTCGAACGGTCCGTCACGGCACACGTCGATATTTTGAATGGCGCTGAACATGACATCTGTGCAAGTGGAGGCTTTTGGTTCCGCCTTCTGCCCGTATCCGGTCCTAACACCATGTTGATCAAAGAGTCGTGCCTCTGGTTTTGCTTTTTTTGACGACGGTCCGCGTACAAGCCACTGAAGTGCTATGACACGGCGGATGAAATTAAGATACCATAGAGTAAAAGATTCCCTGAAACAAATCACACATATATTACTCAGCCCTCCGTATACTCAATCTATATAAAATATAAGGTAACAATACCCCACAGTTCCACATTTCATGGTACTCTACACGCCTTCGCTCTCCAAATGCTGGTCTACAACATCCGTCATGCGATGTAAAATACGGTATATACGACTTCTACCAGTCTACCCAGGAGTAAAGTTTCCGGACGCAAACATCAGGCATATATTTATGTATTTTAAATTGAAAAATAAATAAATAAGAAACTATGGTAAATGGAAAGACGAAACAAGCGATAGGCTTGGACAGCTGTAAACATACCAGATGAAAAGATGCAAGATGTATATATTACGCCTGCACATGCATGTGCTGTACAACCTGGCAAGAAATCATTTCTCTATTTCAAATGATGAAGTTAATGTATAATGTGCTATCGCCCTCTAATCACATCGCTAACCAGCTGATGAATGTCTTTCTCTACACTAATCTCATCCATAACCAGCACTCCTCACATTTTTTGGTTTTCTTACCATAAACCTAACCTTCCTTTCTATCTATTCATCAAGATAGTCAGTTGCAGCAGCCTTCTCGATCTTCTTCCTCTCATCTCCATGTGTCATGAATACCAAATTTCATGCTCCTATGCCAACAACTTTGTCTACTCGCGCTGAAGTAACTGAACTGTTTAACCACACAAGGCGCTTCAACGCCGATCTAGCTTATCCGTTGCGATAGCCGACGATGTTTTCAGTGCGAAGACAGTTTTGGACACCGCATCAAAGGTTGACGCAGTAAAAGGTGGGTATGGATCAAGTGAAACGGGATGTGGACGTGGAAGCACTGATGAAAGTGGAGGGATAGTGGATGATCAGACGGAAGAGATCACTGAAAAGGTACCAGAGTTGCAAATGCCAAACCTTCAAGCACGCACGACATCTGCTACCCGCCGCTGCAAATGACGACAATGATGAAATTGGAAAAAGGGGTATGGCATTTAACATCCCCTGCAAGGTTGGCTGTGATTCGGGAATTTGGAAGTTTTCGCGAAGAGGGTATTTCCATATCGAGCGCTGGATATGCTCACGGGGGAGCAACATCGTTCATCGGAATACAAAACAAATATCCTTGAAACTATACTGTCAAACTTTAATTTGCAGGCGCCGGAATGGCTCGAGACACACTCACGCACACACACACAGAGTCACAGTCACATGCGAGCTGCTCAGCAATGCACATGCAGCAGATCAAATTGCGCAACGAGAGCTGCAGTGCATACACAACCAACACTCGTCGCTGCGCACCAACAGGAACTGGAAAAAGAGATCCCCATATGAATTGTGATATCTCGTTGGCATAGTCATACGCCACGCGCCGTGCCGCCCATGCCACTGGTTTCACCAATCTATTCTAGCGGGCAAACAACAGAAAGATGTGCATGGCGGCCCAAAGGCAACCGTACCTGACGATAAAGCCGATCAAGTGATGCTTCTGTTGTAGATCTCGCCTGCAACAAGCAAATTGCCTGGGTCGGCTTCAGTCACCCGTTCATCATCTCCTTTTTTTCTCTCCTTTTTTCAATCCAGTTTCAAGATTGCTCTTCAGGCGTCATGGCAGCTTCAAACGTCACAGAGACAGACCAGGACCAGCTCTCTTTTTTTTTTTTTTTATTTTTATATTGTATTTGTA
>Ga0247810_10000600_pt1 | contig 34522 bp, 33 predicted proteins | sample UWRJL119311C1_FD_179918 | JGI IMG/M metagenome (GOLD analysis project Ga0247810, IMG submission 179918) | Plant litter microbial communities from Arlington Agricultural Research Station in Wisconsin, United States - UWRJ-L119-311C-1 | ecosystem: Environmental > Terrestrial > Plant litter >... | reverse complement strand
TTGAGGTCACTGTAGTTGTTGTTAGAGAGGTCTTTCAGCACACCGTTAAGTGTCACCTTGTCGACTTGATTTGCGTCGAAGAGCGAAAAGCTTACATTTTGGAAGATACCAGTAGTTATATCACCAAGCGAACCTGGTTTTACAGTTATTGTCGGGCCAGTGCGGTCGATGACAAATGTATCGCTCGAACTCGTTGTACTATTGCCATTTTTATCGACAAATACTGCAATGAACTTGTGAGTACCACTAGCCAAGCTTGCGGCAAGGATAGGGCAAGAATCGTTCGAAGTATCAAAGTTCAAGTGATCGGAAGTTAATGTCCAACAAAGGTTTGCCACACTTACTGAATCGATATATACAGATTTAGTGGTGATTGTTTCGCCACTTGTGATTGGACGAACCGCGAATTGATCTTTAACTAATGGAGCTGGTTGTAATTGCCAAGTAATTGAAGGTCCTGTGACGTCGAAAACATATAGATCACTCGCGCCGATCGCAACAACGTCATAACGTTCGTCAGTATCGACAACCTGTGCGATTGCACGGTTATCAACAAAGATTGGTGCAGCCTCGTTTTGGCTAATCGCGCCCTTAATAGTAAGCTTTGCGCCAGGCTTGTCGACGTTAATACCGTGCCAGTTGTTTCCTGCCGTAGTAATGCCGTCGATCGTCACTTCAGCGCCGTTAACCACAACACCGCTTGCGTTATTTTTTGCAGTGATATTCAATAGCTTCACGTTTTGCGCTGCGTGAACAATGATACCGTGCGAGGCTGAGCTCCCCGAGATACCTTCTACTGTTAAATTCTTCACGGTAGTGCCGGTTGCTGTACTGCCTACTATAAGTGCAGCATTCTTTTGGTCTCCAGCGCTCCCTCGAGCGGAAGTAGTTTTAATAGTCAGTCCGTTACCGTTAAACGCAACTGGCGTATCAATATGCGCCGCGACTCCGCCAGCAGGAATTTCAATACTCTTGTTTAGAACGATGGTATCATTTGCGTGCGCTGCATCAAAAGCAGCCTGAAGAGTGCCATACGTTTGGACAGTCGTAGAGTTTGTTGCAACAATACCGGTGTTAGCATTATAAAGATAATACTGTTTTTGATTTGTGCCAATGTGAGTTGTAGTAGTAAAGCTTCCATTCACTGTAGCGTTCGCAGTACTTACCTTGTCAGTCCAAGCAGATGGCTTGGCATTTGCTTCGTTAGTATTTACAAGGGCTAGACCTGCATTTAAAATCGCAGGAGTTGTGACTCCGCTCCCCTGCGATACTTCAATACCACCGAATTCGTTACCGGATACATTAACAGTACCTTGTAGGTTAAGTGTCGCGCCGTTAGCATAAATTGCTGCATCACCACCAGAGATTGCAAGGTTTTTGATCGTAACGGTGTTCGCATAAGACTGGAAGACGTAGTTGCCCTGCCAGCCAGCCGTGTCGCCTATAAATGAAACTTTATTACCGTTTCCGTCAACGTAAACATTACGTCCAGAGAATACAGTCTTCTGCGCAGTACTAAAGCTCGCTTTAATACTAATTGTATTCACGTCGGGATTAGAAGCCGCAGCTACAAGACTCGCTTCATCGGTCACTATGGCAGTCACGCCACCTACCGCACCAACCTCTTTTGATAAAATAAACGGCACCGCCGCCGTCAATGTGCTCACAGCCAAAACAAAAGCCGTCGCATATAATGTTGTTTTCTTAAAAAGGGCTTTCGCCATCAGTGTGTTCATCTCGCAGTAACTCCCGGTATTTCAGCCATCCACATAGCTAAAGTTAAATAATGGTACAAATCTCAACTTTTGTATTTTTATTAACTTTATCATTTAAGCGTTCTGTAAGCAATATAAATTAGAACATAATTTAAGCGTTGTCTCAGATACCGTCCGAGCTACAGATTTAGCACTACTCGCCACAAAATCCGCTTCACAACATACCCCACAATAACGATCCCCGCCCATGCATACCAAGGCACTGCAGTCACAACTCCCCATAGGTCAAAGGGTTTATTGGTTGTATCTTGAGTGCTGTTATTGCTAACGGCTAGGACCTCGGCGCCGGGTATGTTTGCGACGTATCCGGGGGTGGTAGAAAAAATTACTGCCGTTTTTGGAGCTGCGGTTCGCGTACTTCTAACGGGCATGCTTGCTGGTGCGGGGGCCCTTGTTACAACCGGAACAACCGCTTCGGGGGCTGGCGGAGAGGTTGCGACGGGCGTGACAATAGTAATACCGCCCACGACTTTTGCACTCACGTCCCCTGCCCTGGTAATACTCCATACATATAATGTGTAGTCGCCATTTTCAGTGACGGGCGTTGTAACTGTCAAAATATCGGACGCAACCGCGCCAGATGCAACTACGGCGTCGGCTTTTGAAAGTTCATATCCAAACCTAATAATGTCCGTCGATCGTTCGACCGGTGGTGTTTCGGCCGGGTCGGTTGCATCTGGAGTAAGCCCACCGGCAGGCGCTGACCATTTCCAAACAATCGTACGGTTGGTTGTTGACGATGTCGCCATTACGCCACTAGGACTTTCAACCACTTGGCCAGTCTGGTTTGTCGGTTGTGAGCTTGGGGCATCTTCCGCGTAGGCAGTGGCCGGAATGAATGTAATGCCCAGCACAGACACAAACAAGGCAAGGGCTAGCGTTCTAGTCGTGGATAATTTTAGTTCTAGCCCAGTTAGCCCTAGCATATCCGCCTGCCCTTCATGAATAGTTATTAAGCTTTAATTATAGCAGGCAGAAGGGTGCTATATCAAATATAGCTTAGTGACGGTGGTCGCCGTGCATGTGGTCGAAACCTTCAAGTTGGTCGATGCGATTGTGGTTGAGTCCATAGTAATGGGCAATCTCGTGCCAGAGGGTACGTTTCACCTGTTCGGCAAGCTCTTCTTCGTTTTTCGAAACCATGAGCATTGGTGTTTTAAACAAAGTAATCTTGTCCGGTAATACGTAGGTATACCCTGAACCGCGTTGGGTTAAGGGGATGCCTTCGTAGAGTCCCAGCAATAAGTTGCCCGGGTGTAAATCGGACTTTTGAGCTTGGTGCTCGTCTGGCCAGTCTGCATATACGATAGCTACGTTGTCTAACCCCTTAATGTACTCTTGAGGTAGTTCGTTCATAGCTTTTGTAACCAGTTGGTCAAACGCTTCGTCGGTAATAGTTGGTTCGTGATTCACTATACTAAGTATATCACTGTTCTTCGCGGAGGGCTTTAGTAATTTCGGACCATTCTTGGTCGAGGGTGTCCCCGTCTGGGTCACTTGATAGATCAAAGGTTTCGTCCTGCTCGTACTTGTCGAGGTCGCTCAAGCTACCGTCGTCTTGTGGATCAATTGGTTGTAGTTGTAAATATGGATATAATGACATGATATTTTTTTGGTTTTAAAGTTTTTTGATTTTTAAATTATTATGGAAGTATTTAAGCATAAATAGTTTAAAATGTCAATCCCCTTGTTGGCCAGTTGTCTTGTAAAGCTAATATCCCAGTATTATAGTGAGTACATGAATAAAGCATCTCTCACACGAAACGCATTTGGAATAGCAGTAGTTGGCGTTGGTATTCTCGCACTTTTAGGATCAGTCGGATTATATGACTTTGGTAACCTCGCAGCCCAGTGGTGGCCGCTATTGGTCATATTCGCAGGTGTCATTGCACTCATTAGCAACCCTCGGCAATTCGTCGTACCTCTAGCGATCGTGGCTGTTGGTGTTCTTTTCCAACTTCGACAGTTTGATATTGTAAGCTTTGATGTCTGGCAGCTGTTTTGGCCAATTATCATCATATCTATTGGCGTTTCTATCCTGATGAACCGAACGGTCAAGAACAGTAAGGAATACAGCGCCGATTCCACTAACCTATCTGTCTACTTTTCGGGAAGCGAAACTCGCAATGGTTCGCAAGATTATAAAGGTGGAAATATCTCGACTGCTTTTGGCGGTGTTGAACTTGACCTACGCGATGCCAAGATTAAAGGCACAGCAACGCTGAACGTCAGCGTCATTTTAGGTGGTCTCGAACTAAGAGTTCCGCGTGAGTGGAACATTGAATCGCGAGTCACCCCTATTCTCGGTGGCGTTGAAAGCCGAGCACTCAATAATGGCAAGGCTGGCGCGCCAACACTCATTATCACCGGTGATGTCATTCTCGGTGGCGTTGATATCAAGCAATAATTTCGCTTCATAAAAGGAAAAAACCCCGGCTAACTTAATAGCCGGGGGTTCCCTACTGCTTTTCATAGAAGAAGGCTTGCGCCTGGATGGAGCCGATAATTGCCAGCAGGCCGCGGCGATCTCTCACCACTACTTCGCTGTACTTTTTCGGCTTTGGTTCAAGGAACGGCAAGAACCAGGCCTCGGAAGGTTCGGTCCAAACCGGAGTCATGCGTAGCTCTGTCACTCCCTCACCGAGTTCAGCACGCTGCTGCGGAATAACCTGAACGGCGTCTTCCGTGCTATAGTGCTGCGCTTCGGGTGGGACAAACCCGACGACCCTCACTTGCGCAGGGTTTTTGGGTATGTGACTGAGCCACAGCTCAACCTCGTCTGCAAGATACATCTCCTTCCAGTGGCCTTCGGCGAATTCTGCCTTGTCCGTTTGTTCGGGGAGTACTTCCAGGTCTTGGCTGGTCATGAACAGCGTCGCTTCGTCTTTCGAGTCCACATCCAGAATGGTGCGCGAAGCACCAAACTGCAGCAAAAAGCTGGTGGGCCCGGCGATGCCGAGAATATTGAACTGGCCAACATTCTCGAGCAAACGCAGAACAGCTTGGAGGCTTTTCTGCTCGCGAGCGCGCACCTCTGCGTCATTTATTCGATGACGATTGGTTCGCTTCTCGTTTTCGCCGACCAGTCGTTCGATCGCCAAGGCGAGGCCATCGGGATCTTTGATGTCGTCGAAGGCATCGCTGAGCTGCATATACAGTTCACTGGCACCAGGATGCGGGTTGCGATCCGGGTGAAGAAACCGAGCCATGCTATTGAAGTTTCCTCTAGCCATAACCATGAGGTCATCGAGGCTATTCGTATTGCGTTCAAACTCGACAAGGTCCTTGGGGATACCAAGGACCTGCAACGAGCTTCGTAAAAAGCTTGCCATGTTAGTCCTCTCGGAATCGGAAATCGTTGAGTGCTTCTGCGACTCGCGCAGGGCTGTCGTAGTCACCGAGGGTCGAAAGACCACCGAGTGCTTCGACCAGCCAGTTCAGCTGGTAGACGGTTTCGATGTCTGCTTCGGTACCGCTTTTTGCTTCTTGGTAGTTGCGTCGCAACTCGAGAAGAAGCGGCACGTACTCGCGCGACTCCTCGTTGTCGGCTGCGAAGAATGAACCTTCGCCAGTTCGAACGCCGGCGTCGTACAGACATTCAAGCACCAGCAAAAGCTCGTCAAGCGAGTATTCGCTGATTTGTTCTTCGACCCAAAGGCCGATGCGCTCACCGTGGAAGGTCAGCAGCCAGATCAGTCCCCCAACGGCTTTTGTGCTGTTGAGTTCGGGATAGGCTTCAACCAGGTCGCCGATTGAGCGGCGGTCCCTGTTGGTGACATCCTTGTTGGCGTAACGAGCGATTTCGGCTGAGTCTTTCAGAATTACGGCTACCGCACCTCCAACCCTAAGAGCTGACGGCGATAGCACAAGTTCAGTACTCGCGTGTGATGACATGATTCTCCTATGAAAGTCTTGTAGGGTTAAGGTGCGACAAAAGCGGAATAACCCTTTGTTCGTGTAAAAATTATACCAGTTATGTGTGTTCATGTCAATTTTAAGGCTTGACATATATGTTCATCCGTTTTAAAGTCTCTAGATGCTATCTACAGATCGTAGAGAGTATTAGGAGGCAGTATGTCAGGAACAGTAACCGCTCCGGTGGTAATTCACTTCGAGCAGGAAATCGTCAAGATGGTCGTCGAGACCAGGGCTCATCTCGAGAACTCGAGATACCGCACGCAGGTCAGCATCGAGCTGATGGAGACGGCGCCGAGCTACATCGCACGGATGGCCAACGGTGTCCCCGAAGTCGTCGTCAACGTCCGCCGCAGCAACGCGCTGTGGTCCATGGACCTCGAAGACGCAGTCCGCGCCGAGGTGGAGACCCACCGCTCCAGTAGCGGAGCACCCGTCCGGCTGGTAGTCAACCGGACATAACCGCCCACCTCGCCCTCGAGGCCCCACTGCACATTTGTGCAGCACGGGGCCTCGAGGGCTTAACTAATTCTTGAGGTTTTTACGCCTTTTTCAATGAGATGCCGAGAGGCATTTTTTCTACTTCAAACGTTTCTGTGTGATCGTAGGTTTCGGCGTTCATTTCAGCGGCCAAGGTTTCTGTAGCGATGCCTTCGGCGTGTTCTTCAATGGCGACGGCGAGTTCATCGTCAGCTGTAAGGCTAAGGATAATACGGTCATCAACATTCAGGCCAGCCTTTTTACGAGCAGCTTGTACGTGGCGAATGACTTCGCGGGCAAGGCCTTCACGGCGAAGCTCGGGAGTGATGAATTTATCGAGTAATACTTCGACATCCGCACTTGGAACATTAACAATAGCCTTCACGTTTACTTCTTCAGCAATAATATTTGCGTAGAAGTTTTCAAGTTCTTCACCGGCGTAGGTTAACTTAGAAAGTGGCTGACGAACTTTAATTTGCTGTTGGTCGTCATCTTTATACATACGCAGCGCTAAGCCTTGTTCGATGATTTCGCGAGTGCGAGCCATGCGGCTTAAGACGAGTTCGTTAGCGTGGCCTACTTTTGGCCAGTCGGTAAGGTGAACGCTTTCGCCACCGGTAAGCTTGCGGTACAGCTCTTCAGCCATGAATGGCACGAAAGGTGCAATTGCTTGGCTAAGGCGAACCAGTACGTAGTGAAGCGTGCGGTAGGCGTTGTTCTTGTCGGTGTCGTCTTCACTCTTCCAGAAACGGCGTCGTGAACGGCGTACGTACCAGTTTGAAGCGTCATCGAGGAATGGCAGAATTGGTTTTGCAGCAGCTGCAACATCGTAGCCGTCCATCTTTTCTTCAATTTCGTTAATAAGTTGGTGCACGCGGCCAATAATCCATTGGTCGAGCGGGTTATCAATTTCGTCGCTTGGGTCAACGAGGTTACCGTCGAATTCCCAGCCGTCAACTTCGGCGTACATTGTAAAGAAGTCGTACATGTTCCATACCATGCTGAGCTTGCGGGCAACGTCCCCTACTTCTTTATCTTGCAGCGTAAAGTCTTCGCCTGACAAAAGCGGACTCGAGAGCAGAAGGAAACGCAATGAATCGGCGCTGAACTTGTCCATAAGCTCGTTTGGATCGGTGAAGTTACCTAGTGACTTCGACATTTTCCGGCCGTCATTACCGGCGATGTTTCCGGTTACGATCACATTCTTGTAGGCGTTGTGTCCGAATAGCGCCGTATTGACGGCGTGCACATAATAGAACCATGCACGAACCTGTCCAACGTATTCAACAATGAAATCACCAGGGAAATTAGCTTCGAATTTTTCAACATTTTCGAATGGATAATGGAATTGTGCGAACGGCATAGAGCCTGATTCGAACCAACCATCCAAAACTTTATCAATACGAGTATACGTAACACCGTCGATGTCGAAGGTAATGTCATCTACCCATGGGCGGTGGTAATCATCAAGTTCAACACCACTGAGTTCTTTAAGTTCCTGGTAGCTGCCGATGACTTTGATTTTTTCAGTTCCGTTAGCGTCGACACCCTTCCATACCGGCATAGCAGTAGCCCAGAAGCGGTCGCGGCTTAAGTTCCAATCCGGTGCAGTCTCGATGGTCTTCTCAAAACGGCCGTGTTTGATGTGTTCTGGGAACCAGTTAATGTTTTCGGTGTTTTGTTCGAGCATTTCAACCCGTTGGCCATCGATATCCATAAACCAGCTTGGGTGTGCACGGTACATAAGGCGGTGCCCAGTGCGCGGGTTGTGTGGGTATTCGTGGCGGATGTATTCAATCTTCCAAACAATGCCTTGTTCTTTGAGGGTTTTGGCGATAAGTTTATTATTTTCCCAAACGTCCAAGCCCTTCCACTCACCTTCGATGTATTTACCATACTCATCTAAGACGTGAACAATCGGAATGCCTTTTTCTTGAGCAAGCAAGAAGTCTTCTTCACCGTAAGCTGGGGCGAGGTGAACAATACCAGTACCAGATTCGGTAGTAACGTAATCGGCTGCCCATATTTGGTGAGCGTTTTCGCCGAGGTCTTCAAACAATGGTTCGTATTTTTTGCCAACTAATGACTTACCCTTAACAGTTCCGACAACTTTGTATTCAAGTGGTTGGTGCTTTTCGTCAGTAAGTACTTTCTCAACGAGGTCTTTAGCCAGAATTAAAGTTATGCCATCAATAAGAACCTTGCTGTAGGTAACTTCTGGGTTTACTGCAACAGCAGTGTTGCCAGGAAGAGTCCAAGGTGTGGTTGTCCAAGCTAGCAAGTAAGCGTCTTCATCGACTAACTTAAATTTTGTGTACACACTTGGGTCGGTGACATCGATATACGCGCCGGCATCCATAGTGACTTCGGCTTTTGAAAGTGGTGTTGCCCACTTCGTGTCATACATAAGTACGCGTTCGCCTTCGTAAATTTTGCCCTTTTCGTACAGTTCTTTAAAGGCCCACCAAACAGATTCCATGTAGTCTTTGTCCATGGTTTTGTAGGCGCCCTTAAAGTCGACCCAACGGCCAATACGAGTAATAGTGTCCTCCCATAGGCCAGAAGTTTGGACCATGCTTTCGCGTGCAGCAGTAATGTAATCTGCCAAGCTAATGGTTGTGCCAATTTCGTGACGATCAGTAATGCCGAGCTTCTTTTCGACGTAGTTTTCAGCAGGAAGGCCGTGGCAATCCCATCCCCATACACGTTCAACACGCTTGCCTTTCATAGTTTGGTAACGAGGAATCGCATCTTTAACGACACTCGAAAGAAGCGTTCCGTGGTGTGGCACACCGGTAATAAATGGAGGGCCATCGTAAAACACGTATGAATTCTCTTTTGGACGAAGTTCAATCGACTTCTCGAAAGTTTGATTATCTTTCCAGTACTGAGCGATGTCTTTTTCGTATTCGAGGGCGCGGCGACGGGTGTTAGCTTTGAATTGCATGGTACTACTTTCTTTAAATAAACAAAAAATCACTTCTTCTGAATGTCAGATCCCGAAACTCGGGAGGTACCATCTGACTTCCAAAAGAAATGATTCTTTTAGCACTTGGTTAATCGCTTTAACGCAGCGTGCGCGTTGGGTTCTACTTGGATGGTCTACCCTCGCAGGTGTAATTAGACAAGCCGTTCTTCCCAAAACTTGCGGCTGATAACCGCTCAAACGTTTCTAGCCATTATTGTACTTGTTTTGTGTTCATTTATCAAATTCGAAACCAGCCTTGGCTTTAAGAACAAAACCTTTCGCTTGCTTTTGAAAACATCTGCAGCCCGAGTGAGATAGGGTGGTTACCCCGTTCGAACCCGGCAGCGAAGCCGTTTTCAAAAGTGAGTGAACAGGTTTTGCTCTTAAACGAACAGCGCTTCACCGTACTTGAGGAAAATACCAGCAATCATAGCAACGATCAAAATACCAAGAAGCAGTTTGTCGTAATCTTTCTCGATGAATGCGTGAGCGGCTTTTTGGATTTTCTTCGGGAGGTAGAGGTTATTTTCGCGAATGTTATAACGGGTAATCGAGAACAATACGAATGTGGTTGAGACGGTTACCAGTAGGCACCATGGGCAGAGAGCTTGAATAACAAACATACTCGTAAAGAACAGGTACACCGCGAAGGCGAAGCCGAGTGAGTAACCAATTTGTGCCGCAAACATAAAGCGTCGTGGGAAGCTGATGCCAGCGAGCCCGGCTATTGCCACAGTAATAACGACCGGTTCGGCTATCAGTCCAAGGAAGCTATTTGGGAAGCCAAGTAATGATGCGCTCGGGTGAATGCCCACGGTTGCGCAGTTCAAGATAATATTAATGCTACACGCCAGTACAGCGTTAGGGTTCTTCGCTAGCTCAATAGCCTCTACCGACAATACGAAGGCGGCAAGCAAGCTTAACAACGCACCAACCAGCATGCTTACAAAAATCCAGCGGTTGTCGCGGATGCGCTTGTCGTCGTGCTTGAAATAAGCTACAAATTGTTTAACTTTAGACATAATAACTCACCTCATTAATAGTTGGTAACGGCAGGCCGCGCCATTGGTTTTGTAAGTGGCCATCATCAGACAAGGCAACAACGGTTGGAAATTCCAGTATGTCGTAGGTTCCAGTAAAACTAATACCTTCTGGGCTTTCAGGGTTCAAGGTTTCGAGCACGTGACCAGTCTGTCGTTCGAAGTCGCGCACATAATCGGTAACTTGGCGGGCGTAATCAGTTTCTTCCTTGTATATCACCACGACTCGCATACCGATACCCTACTGTCCCTGTTTCTGGCTGCGTCGTTTTTCAAGAATCTCTACAAAGTCATTCAATGTTTTGAAATCCTGGTAGACGCTGGCGAAGCGTACATAGGCTACTTCGTTGCGGCCGGCCAATTCATCAAGGACCTTATCGCCGATTTGCTTTGAGGTGATTTCGGTTTCACCAAAGGCGTAGAGACCGACTTCGATAACGTCGATCATCTCTTCAACTTCAACTTCTGAGGTAAAGAACTTACCAACAGAGCGTTTAATAGCAGTTGCAAGTTTGTCGCGGTCGTAAAGCTCACGGGAACCATCTTTTTTAATAATGGCGAGGTTTGGCTTTTCGATTCGCTCGTAGGTAGTAAAACGAGTACCGTCTGGAGCTTCGCGGCGACGACGAATAGTAACACCGTCACTCACCTCTCGTGATTCAATAACCCGACTATCTCCAATAACGATTCTTGTCATTAAAACTACTCCTTGTTTTTCTTTTCGCGCTTCTTGCGGCGACGAAGGAAGGCTGGAGTATCTGACTCGTCCTCTTCTTCTGGCGCTGTTTGGTTCCACATGTTTTCAGTGTTTTCTTCAGCGAAGATGGCAGCAGATTCACTGTGGTCGAGGTTTAGGTCGATGTCTTTTACTTCGGTAGAGTCAATTGCAGCACTCATTTGTTCAGAGACTTCGGTGTTTTTCACTTCAGCTTCTTCGTGGAAGTAAGCGGTGTCAAAACCAGTCGCAATAACAGTAATGATGAGCTCGTCTTCGATATCAGCCTTAAGGGTTGCACCAAAGATGATGTTTGCGTCTGGTGAAACGGCGCTGGTAATGATTTCAGCAGCTTCCTGGATTTCAGACATGCTCATGTCGTAACCACCGGTAACGTTGAATAGAACGCCACGGGCACCATCGATTGAGACTTCAATAAGTGGTGATTCGATAGCTTGTTGTGCAGCTTGAGCAGCACGGTTGTCGCCGCTAGCACGGCCAATACCCATAAGGGCTGAGCCGGCGTTGCTCATGATAGCCTTAACATCGGCAAAGTCGAGGTTGATGAGGCCGTGCTCGGTAATAAGCTCAGAAATACCTTGGACACCTTGGCGTAGAACGTCATCGGCAATCTTGAAGGTTTCTAGAAGCGGAGTACGACGGTCGATTGTCTGAAGAAGACGATCGTTTGGAATAGTAATAAGTGTGTCGACATGTCGGCGGAGTTGGCTAATTGCCCAATCGGCATTCTGGCGACGCTTTTCACCTTCGAAGCTGAATGGCTTAGTAGCCACACCAACAACCAAGATACCCATTTCGCGGGCAACTTCGGCTACAACGTAGCCAGCACCTGAACCAGTACCGCCACCTGCACCGATGGTAACGAAAATCATATCAGCGCCAGTAATGGCTTCTTTAATTTCTTCGCGTGATTCGTTTGCAGCAGCTTCGCCCTTAGTTGGGTCGGCACCAGCACCTAAACCACCAGTAGTACTGTGGCCTAAGTGAATTTTTACGTCAGCTTTACTATTGTGAAGCGCTTGGGCATCAGTGTTCATTGCAATGAACTGTACACCGTTCAAGCCGGCTTCTTTCATACGATTTACTGCTGATCCACCAGCACCACCTACACCAACAACTTTAATGCTAGCGAAGGTCTGAATGTCACTTGGTTTTACTTCAGGCATGCCTGTATTCTCCCCGGGTAGATTTATCTCTTTTACCTAGTATACCACGAGCAGCTAGGCGGTAAAGAATGATATTTTTATGTGTTCGAACAAGTATTTTACTACGGCTTGAACCAACCAAAAATTTTGCTCACGTTGCCCGTAATACTCTTAGCCGAAGGGGCTTTGAACTTCTTCGCACCGTTTGATTTAGCCGGTGCGCCGCGTTCGGCGTCAACAAGCATCAAGCCGATGGCCGTAGCGAATGAGGGTTTATTGATATCGTCAGCTACCCCACCGTAACCGGTTGGTTGGCCTAAACGAGCTGCTAAACCAAGGGTAGTTTTAGCGTATTCTGCAAGGTGTTTTAGCTGTGATGCGCCACCAGTAAACACAACGCCACTGGGCAATTTACCAGCGCGGCCGGCTTTTTTAAGTTCTTTCTGAATACCTTCGAAAATCTCTTCAAGGCGAGCTTCAACGATTTCATCAATATCGGCAGTACTGAAGGTTTGAATTTCACCTTCGTGTTTAATACTTACACCAGAGTGTGTTTCGCGGATAACCGCTGATGCGTGTTCGAGTTTAATTTTTTCGGCAACTTCGGGGTCGGTTTTAAGGCCAATCGCGAGGTCGTTAGTGATATTCACGCCACCAATCGGCACAACGCCAACATACTGCAGGTCGCCTTCTTCGTAGACAGCAACACTAGTAGTCGAGCCGCCCATATCGATAACAGCGACGCCGTTTTCGAGCTGTTGTTCGCCTAGCACGGCGCGAGCTGCAGCCATACTGGTAGGAATAATGTTGTTTGGTTGTACTTGGGCTGATTCAGCAGCCTTCTGTACGTTCACTAAGTAAGGAGTGAGTGCCGAAATAACATGGGCGTCAATTTCGAGGCGTGTACCGGTCATGCCAATTGGGTCTTTGATGTTATCTTGGCCATCAAGCTTGTAAGCATGAGGGATGACATCGAGGATTTCCCGGTTGGCTGGTACTTTACCGAGGGTAGAGACTTCTTCAATACGAGCTAAATCTTCACGGTTAATTTCGTGGTCTGAACCACCAACCGCCACCATACCATCGGCGTGGGTGGTAAGAATATGTGAACCGTTGACGCTAATAGTAGCAGCGTGCACTTGGTAGCCGCTCATACGCTCGGCTTCACCTAACGCTTCATCAATAGCGTGGCCAGGGCCCTGTAAGTTAACTACGACACCTTTGCGCATACCTGTGTTTGCTGCTTGGCCAATACCTACGATAGTAGGTACGCCAGTGGAACCGTCAATGTGGGCTACAACTGCGCGAACTTTTGTTGTACCGATATCGAGACCGACAGCATATTGAGAAGACTCTTGCATGATGCTAAGTATAGCGCTTGTGGTACAGGTTCGACAAGAGCCAGATACACTAAAAGACTGTTAAAGCTGCGTAAGAATTTCGACGCCGTCTTCAGTAACAAGAACAGTATGCTCAAAGTGGGCCGCAAGGCTGCCGTCGCGGGTGCTAATTGTCCAGCCGTCATCCTCTTGAATAATTCGTTCGCCACCAAGGGTCGCCATCGGTTCGATAGCAATTGTGTCACCGGGCTTCAAAAAGCCACCACTCCCCTTTTTCCCATAGTTAGGAATTTCAGGCGGCTGGTGCATTTCGTGACCAATACCATGCCCAACGAGTTCGCGAATAATACCAAGTTTGCCATCTTTCAAGACTTTTTCAATTGCTGCGCCAATATCACCAATGCGAGAAGGACCTTTGATAGCGTCAATGCCGGCGTAAAGGCTACGTTCGGTTGCTTTCAGTAAATGCTTCTGAACACCATTTGGTTTGTCGCCAACAACCATAGTGAAGGCGCTGTCAGTTTTCATATTTTTGTAGGTAATCACTAAATCAAAGCCAACAAGGTCACCGGCCTGTAGTACGTAGCTGGTTGGAATACTGTGCACAATTTGTTCATTTGTAGAGATACAAATTGCCGCTGGAAAATTGACTTCACTGGTTTTGTAGGTAGCAATTGCACCGTGACGCTTAATTTCTTTGGCAACCCAGGCATCAAGTTCAAGTTCGGTGACACCAGGTACGACGCGCGGTCGAAGGTCCCTAAAAATAGTTGCAAGAATCTTGCCACCCTCGCGCATTGCTTGAATTTCGGCTGCCGTTTTAACTTTTTGCATTAGGCCGCTAGCTCCCTACTTTTTAGTTCGGCAAAAATACGGTCGTGGATTTCACCAACCGAGCCAACACCGTCAATGTGAACAACTGGAATGTGTTGTTCGGTCACGAGGCTAAGGATTGGATACATTTCTTGACGATAAATATTTAACCGTTGGTCGATTGCTTCGGGTGTATCGTCAACGCGGCCGCGAATCGCTAGGCGCTTTAATAATTCCTCGCGAGGAACTTCCAATACAACCACTAAGCCGATAGAGCGGCCGTGTTGTGGCTGGCTATCAACAAGCCACTGCGCTTGATCGAGCTCGCGCGGAAAACCATCAAGAATAATTTGCTGAATGTCGCCAGCCTTAAGAATAGCTTCGCCCATAATTTTAGTAATGCTGTCGTGAGGCACTAGCTTGCCTTCGTGCATTGTAGAAATTAACTCTGGGTCGTGCGAATCTCGCAAAAGCTGGCCGGCACTTAACCAGCGCCAGCCCATACGGGCCGCTAAAATTTGTCCTTGAACGCTTTTTCCAGCACCGGCTGGACCAAAAAATATAATCATTACTTCTATGATAAAGGTTTTACCCCTTTATTTCTAGTTCAAATTGAGGTTTAAGCACCTGGAGACTTTTTTATATGCGGGCTGATTACAGCGGTATTCCTGTCGAGACCGATGCATGAGGTGTTCCACTCCATGCCCAATTTGCCGAAGTGCCATCGGCGTAATTGTAGAGGGTCGAGCCTTCGGTGACCATAATTCCATCCCACCAAACATCACCGCCGCCCAGAGTTGTGCCGTTATAAAGTCGTACCCAGGCTGCAGTTGCCGTAGCTGGTACAGAGAAAGTTCTCGACAAACGAGTTGCGCCGGCAATGTTTGGTGCTTGGGCCGATGCTTGCGCAGTAATTGCCCCTGTATCACTTGTGTAGAAGGTAAGAAGCGTACGAGCCTGCGCCCTAATTGACCCTGTCAGTGGCGCGCTGAGACGCACTGTCGCAGACACTGTATACGTCTTGCCCGCCTGAAGGCCTATGCGGAAGCCACCTTGGTCTCCCCCGAGATTCATAAAACTGTCATTACCGGTCGAGTTGGTCGGAGTAATGCGGAACGACGAGCTTCCGCTGGAAGCCCATGCCGTGTCGTTAGTAATAGTTGCTAAGCTTGGACTGATACCATTAGTATCAACCTCTCCGCTAGGGTTTATTGCTAAATTAGTAATTGCAGCAACCCCACCCTGCCCGTGCCCGGCATAGCTACCAGCCGTTGGTTTGAGCGAAGCACTAGAGATGTAATACGAAACGTTCCCGTTAGTTGCAGTAACGCCATACGTTCGTGGCGAAACGTTGTTGTCGTAGGTGTACTCAAGACCTGTCGTGTCAGTCACACCCGCCGTCGCAAGGTCTTGCGGATATTGATCGGCATTTTGAGCAGCATACAAAAGTATTTTTTTACTCACTTGAGATACAGTCGATTGCGCCGCACTGGCTTTTGCCCTATTTTGAATACCGTTAAATGCAACGATTGTAATAGCCGCGAGAATCGCAATCACCACGACCACAATTAATAGCTCTACGATAGTAAAACCAGATTGTTTTTGTGTCCATTTTTTTATCAAAGTCATCATAGTGTTGTTATAGCCCCGAGATACTTACACTTAAATCATCAATCCAAATTTGCCCAATAGAACCATCGTTGCTCAAAGTAGTGTTAACCGTAGGAGAACTGCCGTTACCGGTATACGAACAAGTAACGAAAGTCCAGGAAGTTTTTATGCCGTTATACCCACAAGACGCAAGAAGTGCGCCGTTAGTGGCATTGCCAAACCTGATTTTTGAATTGTTGCCCAGCCCGTTCCAGTTTGCGTCAGTTTGAAGCCAAAAACTCACCGTTATTACCTGGCCAGTCTGAACTGCATATGGACCATTTTTTATTGTTATGCCGAGTGTATTTACGGCTAGGCGCATTGAGGCTACACCGGCGCGCTGCACCGCAGTATCGATAGTAACACCAGGGTCAAGCGGTAGTGGTGGCAAGGCTCCTGCAACATCCTCATACCAAACTATTAAGTTATGCCCCGGGCAAATACCCTCCTGCTGAGCGCTGCCCGTTTTGCTTGAAATGTAATACGAACGAGTCTGATTAAGTGTAGCGGTGATACAAAATGTCTTCGGCGTCACGGCGTTGTTACTGGTGTATTGATATGTAATACCGTTGCCATCTTTGATGCCTGCATCATCAAGCGTCGTTGGATATAATTCGCTGTTAATAATGGCGGCAGATTGCACTTTTTTCATCGCTTGCGATAACTGGGATTGCACGGAACTTGTTTGCGCCCGATCGCGAATGCCGTTGTAGGCGACGATGGTAACAGTTGCCAGGATTGCGATTACTACCACGACAATAAGTAGTTCAACGATAGTAAAACCAGAGTGCTGTCTAACGCGCCGCTTCATTACTTTCGGTTGCACAAAAGGCGCATTCATTAAATTGGAATCCCTTTTGAGGTAGAGGCGTTTTGCGTACCGTTCCAGCTCCAGTTGCTACTATTTCCGTCGGCAAAATTATAAAGCGTAGTGCTTGATGTAAGCATAATGGCATCCATATCGACATAGTTTCCAGCCGCTGCTGTTGATTGGCCCAGCCAACACATTTTGATTGTGCCAGGGGCGGTAACCGTCAACGTATAAGTAATACGTGTCCATACACCCGGTACCGTTGTAATGTTGGTCGGTGTGACAATTGCCGTTTTACTAGCTGTGCCCTCTAGGTACGGTCGAAGTTGCATAGCTGCATTTGACCTCACCCACATTGACCCAACATAGTCTCCGACTGGCAAAGAATCGGCCGTAAAGGCACCATAGCCACCCATAGCGCCGCCCGCCGTCCAAGTGACTCTGAGTACATAATCACCGCGAAAGGCACTCACGCCGTTTATTCTTTCAACAAGACGTGCACTCGGGCTGCCGATACTACTCACTAAAGCGGTATCGGTTTCTAGGCTGGTATTGGGAATAAAGTTAGTAATAGCAGCGGTGCCGTTTTGAGCATGCCCGGCGCACCCCCCAACTTTCGGATTTTTTGAAACATCACTGGCGTAGTAGCTGACACTACTGCTTGTTACCGTCACACACCAATTAGTACCGTTTGGCGTGTATTCATAGTCCGACCCGGCAGTTGAAGTAACGCCAGCGGTCGCTAGGTCGGGCGGAGCTTGGTCGGCGTTATCTACTTGCCAGAGGCTAATTTTCTTTGCAATCTGCGAAGTCGCACTTTGTACGGCGCTATTTTTCGCTCGGTTTTGAATGCCATTGTAGGCTACTATCGTAATAGCAGCCAAAATAGCAATAACAACGACCACAATTAATAGTTCTACAATAGTAAAACCAGATTGTTTTTGTGCCCACTTTTTCATTACTGTTTAGTATAACAAAGAAGTTAAGGGCGAAGTCGGGATAAAGCTTAAGCTAAGGTTGCTTTAACTAATCGCGCAATCGTTCCGCCATCAGCAGAGTTTCCGAGCTTGGCTTTTACGGCACCTATGACCTGGCCCATAGCTTGCATACCAGAAACGCCCATAGCTGCGATTGTTTCATCAATCACCTTTTGGATATCAGCTTCTGAGGTTTGTTCAGGAAGGTATGCTTCAATAATTTTTGATTCAGCCTGTTCGGCTTCAACGAGTTCTGGGCGGCCAGCGGCTGCGTACTGAGTTGCGCTATCGGCACGTTTTTTTACTTCACGAACAATCAATGTTTCGATTGTTGTGTCATCAAGACCTTCGTCTCGTTTGCCTTGAGAGACTTCCTCATTAAGAATCACGGCTTTCAAACCGCGTAATACTTCAGTACGAAAACGATCACCGCCCAAAAGGGCGGCTTTTAAATCGTTATCGAGTTGTGCTTTAAGAGCCATTAAGGCTACGACCTAGCGTAGACCAAGACGAGCTTTTGCAAGCTTGTCGGCTTTACGTTCTTTACGGATAATAGCTTTTTTACGGCGTTCTACCTTGCTAATGTCCTTAGAAAAACGCATAGATGCTTTAGCGTCAGCTAATACACCGCTTTGCAGCACTTTTCGATTGAAACGTCGAATAATATTCTCGTTTGCTTCTCGTTCGTCTTTACGTGTTACTTGTACCATATTGGATTCATTTTAACAGATTAAATGCCTTATGACAAGGGGGTTTCGCATGTTCCCTGCTAATTTATTTAGCTGTGGCTTCGATCGTCGATGAGTTTTGATGCAACAGAGATAATTAAAGCTCCAAGCGCAATCGCCCCGAGGCTGCCGAGTGAACGCCCGACTACTTCACCTGCATTAGAGCCAAACACTTCCCAAATTGCCAAGATAGAAATAAGCACAAACGATACAGCAGACACAATTAATACGATAGCCATAGCCTTGTTTATCTTATGAGAGAGGCTTTCTGGCTTTAGGCCTTCCGCAATATGGACTGGTGGTGCTACTGGAGCTATAGGAGCTGGCGGGACCGGTGCAACTATAGGCTCTGCTACTTTTGGTTCTTCGGGGATGGTTTGTGTTGGTTGGTTTTCCATAAATCGCGTTCCTTTGTTTGTTTTATTGTTCTTCTCATAGCATCTTAAAGTACTGCTTATGTTTTAACAACGGTCTTTTCTTCAGTTATACTAAGGTGCATGACAAAACCTATCGTAAGCGTAAAAAACTTCAGCCTCACCATCGGTGATAAAGAAATTGTAAAAGAACTTAATTTTGAAGTGTTACCAGGAGAGGTCTTCGCCTTCCTAGGTTCGAACGGCTCGGGTAAAACCAGTACTGTTCGTTCACTTCTGGGCATTTACCAGCCAACTAGCGGCACTTTGCACGTCAACGGCAAAACTCTTAGCCCTGAAACAGCTTCAATTGTCGGCTATCTTCCCGAAGAACGTGGTTTATACACCCGCTCAAAGGTACTGGATACGATGATCTACTTCGGTGAACTTAAGGGCATGACCCGTGAGGCCGCCCGTGACTTCTCTATCGCTTTCTTGGAGCGCGTTGAACTCGCCGATAAAGCCAATACAAAAATTAAAAAGCTTTCTGGTGGCCAGCAACAAAAAATTCAACTTGGCGTGGCTATTATGGGCAACCCGAAACTGCTTGTTCTAGATGAGCCAACCAAAGGCCTCGACCCTGTGAACCGAAAATTGCTTTTGGATATTGTTGACGAGCTTCAACAACAAGGTACGGCAGTCATTTATATTACGCACCTCATGGAAGAGGTTGAACGACTTGCCCACCGCCTGCTTATTTTAAAGGATGGCGTCGCCCGAGCTTACGGAACAGTAGCTGAAGTAAAGAAACAGTTTAAATCTAAGTCAATTGAGGATATTTTTGTGGAGATTTACAAAGAAAAAAGCACTCACCTCTCGAACGGAGTAGCAAATGTCTAAATTACAGTCAGTTATTCGCCATGAATACTTAACTATCGTCCGCCAACCAAGTTTCTGGATTGTCATGCTTGCCATTCCTCTACTTATTGGTGGAATTTTCGGACTCACCTTCCTTGGCAACCAATCAAGCGCAAATCGTATTGAAGAATTGTCAAAGGATTTGAAGAATGTCGCCATCGTCGATAACAGCGGGCTGGTTAATAAAGACGTAGTCACAGCGAGCAAGCTCAGCCTCAGCCCGGCGAACGAGACTGAAACACTGCGCGAACAAGTACAGAATGGTAAAAAAGACGGCCTGATTGTTTTCCCGGCCGATTTGAAAACTGGCGGTACATACCAAATATACCTAAGTTCCAACGACCTCACGCAAACCAGTACCGTTAGCGCACTAGCAGATAATATTTTGCGCACTAGCTTATTCTTACCACTCGGTTCGGCTGAAGTGATTGCTTTAGCCCAAAATGGCGCAGCCGCTACAATTACCATTTACGAAAACGGCGAAGAATCGGCTGGTATTAATGGCTACATCGCCCCTGGATTGTTTATTATTCTGTTCTACATCATCTTCGCCTTCTCAGTCAGCTATATGCTTACCAGCGTGAGTGAAGAAAAGGAAAACCGTTCAATGGAAATGGTACTGACATACGTAAAACCGCGCACATTAATTGTTGGAAAATTATTGGCAGTAAGCTTAGTGTCACTAACGCAGGTGCTATTCTTTGGCCTTTTGGCGGCTATCGCCTTCATTGTCATGCAGCAAACAGGTAATGGGATTGCCCTGCCTTTTGGTGTTGACCTCGCTAAAATTGTGCTCGATCCTGTCACAATCTTCTTTGGACTTGCCTTCTTGGTTGTAGGATTCTTGATGTACGCCGGCTTTATGACGGCAACTGCCGCTGCGGCACCATCAACCAAAGAAGCTAACAGTTTCTCGAGCGTGTTCTTTATTGGCGCGTTTATTCCGTTTTACTTTGTCGTAATGATTGCCACCGACCCAGGCAACCCAATTGTGAATTTCATTACCTACTTCCCATTAACGTCACCTGTCGTGAACCTTATTCGCAACACGGTTGATAACATGGGTCTTTTGCAATCAGCAATATCACTGGTTGTCATGATTGGCTTCATGCTACTCAGCCTTTGGATTGCAGTTAAGGCCTTTAAGCTAGGCGCCCTCGAGTTTAACCAAACGATTAAACTTTCTAAATTGTTTAAAAAATAATTTGCTAAATAACTCATAAATAAATAAGCCGACGATATCGCCGGCTTATTTATTGGTTGATCAATTAATTGTTTCGTCGGTTGATTCGTCAGCGTGTTCGAGGTGAAGCAACTTACCTTCAACCGAACGATTACCGTTCCACTCATTCAACTCAACCGTCACCCAAGCATGGATACTCGTACCCGGTTCAACAAAAAAGTGTTGCGGGGCACTAAAAGCCAAAGCGTCGATACTTCGGCCATTGGTGTTTTTTAGTGTTAACTTAACGTGCTGACTACTGTCGCCCATGCGACGAACATTCGTAACTACTACGTCGTTTAGCCGCAGAATTGGCTGCGGGTTGCCACTGCCGTACGGTTCGAGAGTTGCTAGTTCGGCAAGCAATGATTCGTTTAAGTCTTCGAGTTCAGCATCGGTATCGGCTTTAGGTAAAAGCAACAGTGATTGGTCACGAAGGTTTAACTCCTTATAGAATTTGTTGACGCTTTTGCGGAAGGCGTCGACATTGGTGGCTGGCAAAGTAACGCCGGCGGCCAGCTTGTGTCCCCCGCCTTTAGTGATAATGTCGTCGGATGCACGGATAGCATCGGCAGCACTAAAGTCGCCGTAGCTTCGAGCCGAGCCCTTAGCGTCATCACCGTGAACCGACAATACGTAGGTTGGCTTTCGGTAGCGCTCTAATAATTTCGCAGCCACAATGCCAACAATGCCATGGTTCCAGCCTTCAGCGCTTACAACCAACACCGGATCGTTAATTAGTTCTTCGGCTTGTATTAAAGCTTCCTTAAAAATTTCATCCTGCTCGAGGCGACGATTCTTATTCATATCATCAAGCTGACGCGCTAACCTTAGCGCCTCCATTGGGTCAGTTGCAGTAAGTAGGTCAAGTGCGTACTGTGCCGTTTCAAGCCGCCCAGAGGCGTTCATGCGTGGCCCTAGGCCAAAGCCTAAGCTCCGGGCATTGACCGTTTCCGGACGCACCGCCGCTACCGCCATCAAAGCCTTCAAACCGGGCCGGCGAGTTTGCGATAAAACCTTCAAACCATAAAACACATTTGTACGGTTCTCATCTTTCAGTGTCACGATATCGCACACAGTTCCGAGGGCAACTAAATCGAGCAGCCACTTTTCTTGACCGTTTTCGAGGCCTGGTAAACAGGTTTGCAAGGCTTGAACTAATTTGAAGGCAACGCCTACCCCTGCTAGGTCAAGGAAGGGATAGAGTTTCAAGTCGGCGGATGAAGCAAGCTCCGGCTTCAAAAGATACCCATCATAGGCTTCGGGGTGGTCGGCAAGTAATCGTTTTGGGTTTACTACAGCAACTGCATCGGGCTGGATTTCAGCCACGTTATGGTGGTCGGTGACAATAACATCAACGCCCATCTCTTTGGCGCGAGCAATTTCTGCATGACTTAAACTTCCGCAGTCAACGGTGACGATGAGTTGGGCGCCAGCTTCGATAATCTTCTCAACAGCGCTAATCGTTAGGCCGTAGCCTTCTACGAAACGATTTGGAATAAAGGCCGAGACATCTTTGAAGCCAAATTTTTCAAAGCTATCAATAAGGACGGTTGTCGCCGTCAGTCCATCGATATCGTAATCGCCGTAAATGGCAATTTTTTCTTGTTTATCCCGTGCAATCACTAAACGGTCGACAGCTTTTTGCATGTCGGGAAGCAAGAAAGGGTCATGCTTTAGGTCGTAATTTGGAGATAGAAAAATCGCCTTCTCTTCACCAGAGAGACCTCTGGCTTTAAGAATGCGATCGAACAAGCCGTCGGACATTAGGCAATATCAGATGAAGTGCGCTTTGGGCGGGCAGCTTGTTGCTGTGACTTAATAACGATACTTTGAAGTTCTTTAAAGATCGGGAACTGCTTATTTGTTGAGTAAATCTTAGTATTACCCTGGCGTTCGCTGGTAAGAAAACCAACTTTTTCAAGGCGTTTCAGTTCGCGTTGAATATTACCCGGATCTTCCTTGATGAGCTTAGCAAGCCCACGAACGTGCGTACGGAAATCTGGATATTTGGCATAGACCACTACAATCTTGCGTCGCACCCGAGATGTAATAAATACGTCTAACATAATCCCCTTTTACTTTGTTCAATTATTTCCAAAACACGTTCTGTTGTTGATTTTTATTCTACACTTTTTGATGTACTTAGGTCAACGCCAATTCAACACAATCTTGTTAATCTTTTCGATTGTTTCCTCGTGAGACGGGATTTCATTTGCATCATAATAGTGATTTGTATTCACATAATTCGCCTTTACATCAAGGATATGTAGCTCGTCGGCAGCGACGTGCAAACGGTCAACCGCCGAGGATGAAGCGACCGGTGCAACGATAACCAGACGCGCAATGCGAATTGGTTTCAAGAACTCAATAGCGGCATCGATCATCACACTGTTATCGAAACCGTCGCTCACCAAAATAATCGTGTGGTCACGCAACATGTCGTGGTCGATTAATCCGCCATCGCCTAGCAAGTGGTTGATTCGGTGAAAAGCCTCGCGCTTCTGGTCTTCTATGTAGCCGCGATACTCAGTGGTATATTCTTCAATCTCACCACTGGAGAACTGGCTGTTAAAACTAAACGCGCCACCCTCAGAAACACTTCCAAAACTCATGTTTTCACCAGGAATGCTGATGTCCTCAATAAGCAACATAGTCAGCACACAGTGCAAAGAAGCGGCAATTTGCTCGCCCACAACCACACCACCGTCACTTACCGCAACGACAGCACAGTTGGCGTAGCGATAGCGTTCAAATAGCTCGGCGGCGAGTTGTTGCCCAGCGTGGATGCGACTTTCGAAATACATATGCTTATATTCTAGCATGCGAATCCCGGTAGAAGTCGAAGTCCTGCTGTATATTTCGACGACAGCTGCAACCTGAGTAATGTAAGGCGCAGAGGCCCCAATCGAACCCGGTGCGAAGCCGTCTCAGAAGCTATGCCCATAGCCCGACGCCACTGCTATACTAGAAACATGAAGTACTACGAGGTCGCTCCTACCAGGATTGTTCGCGCCGATCAGGCTACTTTTACGTATGAATCAGAAACTCCCCTGCAAGTTGGGGCGCTGGTTACAATCTCAATCGGCAAGCAAAGTTCAATTGGTGTCATTATCAAAGAATCGACAAAGCCGAAGTACGACACCAAGCCAATTGGAGATTTGATTGAAGAATTGCCGTTGCCACAAAGCCTCATCGGCCTATCATTATGGCTCGCCGAGTACTATCGCACTCCCCTCGCGACTGTTTTGCAAACCGTACTACCTCGCGGCCTTACTACCAAGCGCCGCGTGCAAGAGCGACTTGAAAAAGTGAGCACTCGAGACCGAACACAAATTGTACTCAACCCAGCCCAAACACAAGCAGTTACCTCTATCATGGGACAGAAAACTGGGACCATTTTACTGCAAGGCGTCACCGGTTCAGGCAAGACCGAGGTGTACAAAGAACTTGCCCGCCAGACTATCGCGAGCGGTCGTTCGGTCATCGTTTTGGTACCAGAAATCAGCCTGACGAGCCAAATTATCGATGAGTTTACGCATGACTTTCCTAGCCTCATTGTCACCCACTCGCACATGACCGAAGCCACCCGCCACCTGGCCTGGAAACAGGCACTTGCAGCCGACCAACCGGTGGTTGTTATCGGTCCACGCTCTGCCCTGTTTATGCCAGTACCGCATTTGGGTGCCATTATTGTCGATGAAGCCCACGAGCCAAGCTACAAACAAGAACAAGCACCGCGCTACTCGGCACTTCGAGCCGCTAGTGTACTTGGAAAGCTTTCCGAAGCGCGGGTTATTTTTGGTAGTGCGACCCCACTCATCGCGGACCGTTACTTAGCAGAAGCGAACAACTCTTTAATTGTTCGCTTGGATTCATCTGCGCGCAGTAACCGTAAAGCATCGCACGTGGAGCTAGTCGACATGACCAAACGCGAGAATTTCAAGAAGCACCGCTTCCTCTCTAACAAGTTACTTGAGGCGATTGAACAAAATATTGCCACAGGCCGCCAGACCCTTATTTTCCATAACCGCCGCGGTAGCGCCAGTACTACTTTATGCGAGAATTGCGGCTGGAGTGCGCAGTGCCCAAAGTGCTACGTACCCCTGGTGCTTCACGCTGACACGTATACAATGTCGTGCCATATTTGTGACACGAAGCAGAAGGTTCCGACAGCCTGCCCTGTCTGCCATTCAGCAGATATTATCCATAAAGGCATCGGCACAAAGCTGATTGAATCGGAATTAAACCGCCTATTTCCTAAAGCCATCATCGCCCGTTTCGACGGCGACAACGCAAATGCCGACACGGTCAACGAACGGTACAAAGAATTGTATTCAGGCGAAATCAACATCGCCATCGGAACACAAGTTGTCGCCAAAGGCCTCGACCTGCCGAAATTGCACACCGTCGGAGTCATCCAAGCCGACAGCGGCCTTGCCCTCCCCGATTACACCGCCGCCGAGCGCGCGTTCCAGTTACTGGCTCAGGTTGTTGGCCGCGTCGGCCGTGACGAACGCGAAACTGTCACAATCGTGCAGTCGTACCAACCAACTCACCCGGTGGTACAGTTCGGCCTCAAGCAAGATTACGAAGGTTTCTACCAATACGCCCTTGCCGAACGCCAAAAAGCCGGCTTTCCACCGTTCCGCTTCTTACTACAATTAACCGACGTCTACAAAACCGAAGCCAGCGCTGTTAAGGCTGCCAAACAACTCTCTGCTACCCTCAAAGCAACCGTTCCACCAGAAATCGAAGTACTTGGCCCAACACCTGCCTTTTACGAACGACAGCACGATACTTTCCGCTGGCAGTTAGTGCTTAAAAGTACGCGTCGCGAATCGTTAGCTGATGTTATAAAGCATATTCCAGCTACACACTGGCAGTACGACCTGGATCCTTCGAGCCTGCTTTAGTTAGCCGGCAGTTCTTCAGTAAATAACCCAATCACTTGCGGCTTAAGGTCAGGCACGGCATCGTACCTTGGTCGGACATCACGAGCAAGTAAGTTGTCTCCGTATTGTTTACCTGGATCGTAAAATTTGCCGTCTTCGTTGAAGATTTCAGCATTCCACTTGCCAATGTCGCCGGTTTTAGACACATAAGCATCGACAATTGATCGCGCGACGGTTGGATCGGCTTCTAGAGCCTTTGACAGTTGCACGGCCTGTTCTTTTGATAGGTTCAGGTTTAAACGAATATGCTGAGCCGTATTATTTCCCGCCTCCATAGCGCTCGCATCCTCACTATAAGACGGCGCGGCGAATTCGTAATCAAAGGTATATACAGGCTCTGGTCGTTTGACGTACTCAGTCGTAACGAGCTTCTGCTTCAACCCAAGTTTACCCTTCCAGCCAGGTGCTGGAACCGTCTTCTCTACTCGTTCATGATCCCAGGTAGGGTTTTCGCGAATACCAACTTTTTCTACAGGCTGATGGCTATAATGGGCTTCTCGGTCCGGGCTCCCCCACGCATTATCTGTATTATTTTTGTCGCTGTGATAATGAGCATGAGTAATATGACCGCCGCGCCCACGTAAGCCCGCACCCTCCATTCGAGTAGCGACAGTTCCCGTTACAGCTTCTGCATGATAGCTATTACCGGCTACGAAAAAATAATTTTTTTCAGAGAAATCTAAGCCATCAATAGTTTCATTTACAGATTTAGTTTCAAGCGCTTCATGGACACCAACTTCCGCAGCTTTCAAGGCAACGGTTTGCTGCGAGTCCTGTTCTACCGAGCTTACTTCAGGCAAGCTTGGTACTTCGGCGACAGATTCTTGCTGAACCTCGGGTTTATAGCTTGACGCGTACTCTACGGGAATATGAAATACTTCTGACATTGAATTGTTTTCTCATTTTTTGTTTTTATTTTTGCAATTAACTGTAGTTACCATAGCAAATTTATGGCATTTTGTCAAGTGTCACCCCTGTTGGTTGCGGGTTGGCTAGGGGTGGCGTTTATGTATTTCTGAACAACCTCTGCAGCCTGAGTGAAATTGGGCGCGGAGGCCCCAATTAAACCCAGCGCGAAGCCGTCTGAAGAAATATGTAAACGCCAGCCCTAGCCAACCCCTACCCACCTCTGATATACTTGTGACAATGAAAAAAGAAGATATCATCACCCTTCCAAACCCCAACCTTCGCGAGAAGTCCGTTAAGGTTACCGAGGTTAACGACGAAGTGTTGAAACTTATTGCCGACATGACTTCATCGGCCCTTGATTGGGAAGCTTCTCGCCCGCACGAAATTAGTGCCGCCTTAGCCGCTGTTCAAATTGACCGTCTGGACCGAGTTGTGATTGTTCGCAGCGATTTCGACGACAAAGAATCAAACGAATTCACCACCTTAATTAACCCAGAAATCGTTAAGTACGAAGGCAAATTAGTTGAAGATTACGAAGGCTGCCTTAGCGTCAGTAACGTATATGGCCACGTTCCTCGCTACAGTAAAATTCGGGTGAAGGCTATTAATATCGAAGGCCAAGAAGTTCGCTTTAAAGCCGACGGCTTCCTTGCTCGTGTTATCCAACACGAAATCGACCACACCAATGGTATTGTTTTTATTGACCACATTAAAGATGCGCCAAAAGCTTTCTACACTCTCGACGCTAAAGGTGAATTGGAGCCACTCGACTATGACACACACATCAAAAACAATAGTATTCTTTGGGACTGATGAATTCAGTGCCGTCAGCCTACGCGAATTAATTGAGCGTGGCTTCACTATTGGTGCCGTCGTTACCAAGCCCGATAGTCGCAAAGGCCGCGGCCGTGAGTTGCAGGCATCGCTTGTAAAGCAAATTGCCCTGGAGAATAGCATTCCTGTCTGGCAACCACTAAAAATGAGTGAGATTGCTGAATCTATTGAAGCTTTAACCGAAGCTGCGGATGAAAAGCCTACTGGTGTACTGGTTAGCTACGGTAAAATTATCCCTCAAGCAATCATCGACTTATTTGAACCAGGTATCATTAACGTTCACCCTTCACTTTTGCCAAAATATCGTGGTCCATCCCCTATCGAATCGGCTATTTTACACGGCGATACAGAAACTGGCGTTAGCATTATGCAGTTATCAGCTGCGATGGATGCTGGACCGGTATACAAGCAGGTGTTCTTTTCACTCGATGACACCGAGACTGCGCCAGACCTCGAGGCTAAACTAGCCGCCCTCGGCGCGCAGGAGCTTGTTACTATCCTTCCTAGCATTATGAACGGAAGTCTGCAGCCACAGGCTCAAGACGACTCGCTAGCGAGCTACTGCAAGCTACTTAGCAAGGATGATAGCGTTCTGAACCCCGAAACACTTACCGCCGAGCAAGCCGAGCGGCGCGTGCGGGCATATGTTGCCTATCCTAAAACAAAAGTGACCATTGCTGGCCACTTGGTTGTTATCACGAAGGCTCATTTAGCCAGTGAAAATAGTACGGTGCTTGATATTCAATGTAGCGACGGGCGATTCTTAAGCATTGATGAACTTATTGGCCCGAGTGGCCGAGCGATGAACGCTAAAGCCTTCTTGAATGGTTACGCAGCCGGCTGAGTGGGCTGGCTAGGGTCGGCAGCAGATGCTGGTTCGACTGGTGCAGAGTCGCTTCCTAAAATAACATCGCGGTTGGTGTTAATTTCCGACTTTAGTTCGTCGAGTGTTTTCGCCACTACGTCGCGGTAGTCGGGGCGGTTGATCTCAAGCCATTTTGTAGCGGCGTACTCGGCTTTTAGCACTGGGTTATCGGCAGCGAGTCCGCTCGCCTGTTGGATTTTGTGAAAAACTTCTTCGGCGGCATAGCCAGGAGCATTTGTTTGGATCCAGCTGTTCACAATATCTTCCTTGCGGTCAATAATTGCTTCAAATTCTTCAAGCTGAGCATCGCTCATACCTTCGCTAAGGCGTACGCCGACACGGTATTCAAGCTGGTCATATACGTGCTGAAGAAAAGGTTTTCGTTGTTCTTCAGGAAGGTCGGCTAGGCCGATATCCTTTAAAAATTGGTCATCAAGCTGAAACATTGAAAAGTGATCTCCTTTATATTGTCTCTATTATACCAAATATACGGCGTTAACGCACCGCGCGCTCTTGTTTGTAGGCGTCTATAGCCTTGGCGACGATGTCTTGAATGTGCGGCACGGTTAACTGAACCCACGCAATTGATGCAAATAGTTTTGCAGGGTCATTACGCTCGGGGTCTGATTCAAAGCCTTCTTCAAAAGTCTGGTAAACCGCTTCATCCTTATATTGAGGGACGTGCTTTTCAAGCCATGCCGCAATAACTTCGCTATTACCGTCGATAATTGCTTGGTATTCATTTAATTGTTCATCGGTAAGTTGTTCACTCACCGCTTCGCCAATACGAACCTGCGCCTCGTTAATTACTTGCGTCTTTTCGTCATCAGGAAGTTCGGCAATATTCAGCTGTTCAACGATTTGTTCATCTTGGTACATATGTATTTAGCCCCTACGGTATATTTAATTATCTATTTGTAATTGCTACAACTGCCTGGCGGAAGTCCAGTGGCTGCAAACCTTCGTTTAGAAGGCGGATATCACCATTCTCTGCGTACAAGACGTCCGGGAACTGCTGTAGTAGTTCAGGCGCGTGCTGTTTCCACTGTTCATCACTCAACCCAAGCTCGTGAAAGAGTTCTAGCCCGCCACCGCCGCTTGGTATGTTGAAAGCAGGGTTATCAACGTTGAAGCTGACCGCCTCGTAGCCCCCTCCGTCAGAAGCATCGGGAGCAAAGTCAGCGCCACCATCGGCGTGACCAATTTCAGGTTGAGGTACGTCATTAAAACCACCAGCGCCAGCACCACCGTCGGCATTTCCGATCACTGGTTGTGGTGCAACGTCAGCACCAACTTCAACACCCGGGAACAGCTGCACCGAGTCGGCATTGTCCACAGCGCCAGGGGCGTGTGGTATGAAATCGGCAGTTAGGCCGTCAGCGTGGCCAATTTCTGGGCCCCCCATTTGTCCAGGACCAGGAACGTGGCCAAGGCCATTCGAACCTAAGCCGTCAAACGCAGAACCGACCGTATGAGATATTACATCACCAAGTCCCATAGTTCTCGCGGCCGCACCGGCGATTGTTAGAACCGTAAACCCAAGCATGATGTTTCGCCGGTTTTTCAGTTTTTGTAACTGTTCTTCTTCCGGCGACATTGTGTCGTACATTTTACGGTTACTTAATACACTCGTAGCGTTACTCCACTGAGCGTTCCAGTATGCCTTGCCGCCAAATTCTTTAAACTTCTTCCGTTCTTTGCTGGACCATTTTTTTAATCGCTCAAATCGAGAAAGTTTTTCTTCGGGTTCAACTTCGAGATTTTCTTCTTCTTGAGATTGCTCAGACACTTCAGCTGCAGCTTCAGGTGCAGGTACTGATACAGCTTCAGTTACAAGTACAGGTACTTCGACTTCTGGCACTTCATACTTCTCGAATTCCCTCTTAAAGGTAACCTCATCCGAGTATACAGCTTCAACCGAGCCGTCGGTCTTTTCAATCGTGTAGACTTTTTTGCCACCAGAAGTTTCAACGGAATTAAGAATAGCTACCTTTTCGCCGTTGATAAAAGCAGAACCTTCAACAGGGATAAATTCAGGGTCTTCAACACGGGCACCGGTTTTATCTTGGATGTACCAAAGCGCACGGTTATCAAGGCCTTTGTTTTCATATAGTTCATACAGGTTGTCATAGGTAGCTTGCTTAGCCTCGAGCTCAGGCCGGATTTTCTTTTCGAATTCTTCACCAGTGAGCTCACTGTTATAAAGAGCTAACAATTCTTCACCAACACTGAGTAACCCTCGTAATCGGGCGTCCTTTTCAACCAAGAATTCACCTTCAACGTTAGTGCGAAGAATCCTGTCGTCGCTTTCATTCTTGAATTCACTTTCTTTTATCGCATCATCGATAACGTCGGTCTGGTTTGCCTCAACCAATGATCGTTCGTAATACTCAGCCGAAGATGAAGCATTCAATTTATCTTCATAGATAGCTTTTTTGTTCTTCATTGGCGCACTGCGTACTGCATTATACACACGGTTGTTGTGGTGATAGAAGTCACCTTCTTCAGCAACGGGACGCTGTGCAAGGTATTGCTCGTAGGTCATTTCGCCCTCTGGAACATCTTCGGGTTTAATATCGTCATTAGCACCCCAAGCTTCCTCTTGCTGTTTGACGAAATCTGCACGCTTCAGCGTTGAAGCAACCTCAGCAACAACGTCTTCAGGAATAACATCTTCAGAGATAGCATCCGCGTCCTTAGTAGCCTCTGCGACAGGTACGGGTACCACAGGAATAATTTCAGCGGGAGCCACGACAGGCTCTTTAACAGGTGCCTCAACGGGAGCTTGGACTTGAACAGGAGCTTGAACGGGCGCCTCAACCGAAGGCTGCACAGCCTCAGGTTCAGTTTCCTTTTTTAGGCCAACAGCAAAGTGGTCGATGTATGGCGCTGGTTCTTGCACTACCTCAGCCGGGGTTGAGACTGGTTCCGATTCCTGTTCCGGCGCCGGTTCGGCCGGAGATGGAGCTAGTTCTGGCGCTTCGTTTAGTACAAACACTTGACCCTCTTGTGGCGCGGTATTCTCTACTTCGAGCTCTATAGGAACTGAAGACATATTGCCGCCCATCATTACCTCGTGCGTAAATACGGGTTCTTTTATTTCTGCAGGGCTTGGACTATTAGAATATACGTCTGGCCCGGTTTGCAGTTCGGAGATATACTTTTCATATAAATCCTGTTTTTGGTTTCGCATAGTCCTATCAACGTCAGCCGCAGTTGCAGTTGGCTCCGTTTCCTTCAATGGCTTTTTGTCATTCGCTTCTGGTCTCGACATAGTCTTTTCCATTGTCATTTAGTAATATCCTTGTGTTTGTTTTTGAGGCGTTATTTAGCCTTAATATACCAAAAAGCTTGTGTTACCACAAGCTTTTCGCCTAGAGAGCCACCGAGGGAGAATTTCTCACCCCTTAGTTGCTATAAATGCCGTTCAACAATTTCGCGTGTAAAGAACTCTAGCTTGTCGCCAACTTCCAACAAAACCTTCTTACGAGTTTTGAGGCTAAGCCCACACATGTCGCCTTCGAATACTTCTTTTGATTCGATTTTTTCACGTTGGAGGTTAGTAATTTCGGCTTCACCAAGAATTTCCAAGGCTTCACCTTTACCACGGGTCATACGAACAAGAACGTTCGGTACAACTTTACCGCTTTTCACTAAACCACCGGCAATGATTTCATCTTTCATTGTACGGAAGACACCCTTAATTTCGAGGGTACCAATTTGTGTTTCAACAACTTCTGGAGCAAGCAGTTTCTCCATAGAAAGACGCGCATCATCGAGTAGTTCGTAGATCACTCGGTACAAGCGCACTTCAGCACGTTCACGAGTTGCAAGCTGCTTAACCGCAGGAGGCAAATCAACGTTGAAACCGTAAATCACAGTGTTTGAACCAGCAACTAAACGGATGTCGTTTTCAGTCATGTTACCTACACCGCTACTAATAACGTGCAAGTTAACTTCTCCACCAGTATCGATAGTTTTAAGGCTGTCGATTACAGAGGTTAATGAACCTTGAACGTCGGCTTTAATAATAACGTTAAAGTCGGCAGCTTCTGCTTTTTGAGTCATAAGACGCAACATATCAGCGCCGGTAACGTTGGTGCTGGCAGCGTTGTGTTCGCGTTCAATACGTACAACACTTGCCTTAGCTTTCGCTTCTTTTTCGCTTTTCACAACTTCGAAGATGTCACCGAATTGTGGCAGTTCTTTAAAGCCAGAAATAGTAACAGGAGTTGATGGACCGGCAGTCTTAATTGGCTTGCCAGCGAAATCTTGAAGTGTACGGATTTTTCCGTAGGCTGTTCCGGCAACGAGGAATGAGCTCGGTGTCAAAACACCTTGTTCAACCAAGAGGCCAACAACAGCACCGCGGCCAGTTTCCATGTGAGATTCAATAACGAGGCCTTCAGCAGGTACATCAGTATCAGCTTTCAGCTCTTCGATGTCAGCCACCAAAAGAACCATATCAAGTAGCTTCTCAATGCCTTCACCGGTTTTAGCACTTACTTCAACCATGACAGTGTCACCGCCCCATTCTTCTGGGTTCAAATTGTGTTCAGTCGCAAGTTGCGTCTTCACAAGTTGCGGGTTAGCTGCTTCTTTGTCGATTTTGTTAATGGCTACCACGATTTTTGCGTTAGCTGTACGAGCAAAGCGGATTGCCTCAATAGTTTGAGGTTTTACGCCGTCGTCGGCTGCAACAACGATAATAACTACGTCCGTAAGGGTCGCACCATGCTGACGGAGGGCTGCGAAAGCTTCGTGGCCTGGTGTGTCGAGCAATGTAATTGTGCGGTCTTTACGAACAGTTTGGTAGGCACTAATGTGCTGAGTAATACCACCAGCTTCACCATCAACCACCTTTTGGCCCAAAATGGCATCCAAAAGGCTGGTCTTACCGTGGTCAACGTGGCCCATGACGGCTACGATTGGCGGACGGGCGGTAGCTGAAGCGCTGAGTTCGTGAACCCGGCGTTCGGCAGTAGCAGTATTCTCTTTTTTCTGAAGTTCAACGTCGATACCTAGTTCCTCAACAATAATTGTTGCGGTTTCGAAATCGATACGTTGGTTGATAGTTGCGGCGATGCCGTTTTTAAACAGCTCACCAACTAAAGTTGTTACCGAAAGGTTGAGTACTTCAGCAAGTTCACCAACGGTAATCGAATCGGCGATTGATAGGACTTTTTCTGCCATAGTATGCTCCCCTTCGGAACGTTATAGTCTGTTAGAGACTATAACTATTTAGTTTTTTTGGTTGCACCTGGAAGACCAAGTGAGATTTTGCGGTTATCTTTTTCGATGTCGAGGACAACGAATGATTTACGCTCGTTAAGTGTGAACACCTTTTCAGGGTCAGCGCTATCGCCTTCACCAAGTTCGCTTACGTGAACGAGGGCTTCAACAGCATTGCTGATTTGTACAAAGGCACCAAACGGTGTGATACGAGTTACAGTACCTTCAACAGTTTCACCACTCTTGAATTGTTCAACTTCGCTCAACCATGGGTCTTCGCTGAGTTGTTTCATAGAAAGGCTAAGGCGTTCTTTGTCGATAGCGATAATTTTCGCTTCGATAGTTTGACCAACCTTTACGTAGTCACCTGGGTTGTTTACACGTTCCCAGCTAATTTCGCTAATGTGAACCAAACCTTCAATACCTTCAACGTTTACAAAGATACCGTAGTCAACTACACCAGTAGCTACACCCTTAACGGTGTCACCAATAGTAAGTTTTTCAAATCGAGCCGCGAGGCCTTCTTTTACAGCTTCTTTTTCAGAGAAGATAAGCTTGTTTGCTTTACGGTCTGCATCGAGGATACGAACTTTCAACACTTGGTTGATAAGACCGTTCAATCGCTGTAGAATTTCGTCTTTATCGCTGCTACCTACACGTGGGTAGTGTTCAGCTGATAGTTGTGAAACTGGTAGGAACCCGCGAACACCTTCGTATTCAACAAGTAAACCACCACGGTTAGCGTCGTATGGAGTAACGTCAATAATATTGCCGCTTTCCATCATTGCTATTACTTCGTCCCAGCCCTTGTCTTTCGCTGCCTTACGGAGTGAAAGTAATACGTATCCGTTGTCGA
>Ga0247810_10000599_pt1:0-32500 | contig 34659 bp, 41 predicted proteins | sample UWRJL119311C1_FD_179918 | JGI IMG/M metagenome (GOLD analysis project Ga0247810, IMG submission 179918) | Plant litter microbial communities from Arlington Agricultural Research Station in Wisconsin, United States - UWRJ-L119-311C-1 | ecosystem: Environmental > Terrestrial > Plant... | reverse complement strand
CGCCAGCTACCAAACGGCGCCGGTTTTAATTCCTGCTCACAATAATTTATTACCGATGCAATATGAAGCGCCGCCCGCGCAACAGCGGCAGTCCAAATCCATCATCCAGCGACGTGACCTGTTCAACAAAGAGAATGGACCGGTTCACCGATATCCTGAGCATTTGGAAAGCCGCGTGGAAGAACTACCCCCTCCGCCTCGTCGCCCATCAGAGCAAGATCGAGACCAATATAGTCCGCGGAGCATCAACTCCTCTTCGCAAGTATCACCACGCGACATGACGCATTCCAAATCCATACCCATCTCTAATCTGCTTACCGGGAGTACAAGGTATGGAAGCTCGTGCACCAGCCGTTCTCCCCCCAAAAAGCTAACACTCATAGCGACCAACCTGAGCGCCCCCCGCTCAGATATGGACTCATTGTCCGCCAGCAGCCCGAGTCTGCTCGGGCTTGTGGGTTCGGTGAAAGAGATCGGAGGGTGGTAGATCCACCGCCAATCCTAGTGCTAGACATCGATGAACCGCATGATCGGGCTGAGACGTATGTTGTTCACTGCACGTTGTGGAATCCGGACATGGACGAGGATGATAGTGCCATGCCGGTGTCAACAGAGCGCCGGCAACAGCGGCGACTAATGGGCACCAATATCGCCTCGCCGTTTTATGGGAAAGATGAGCACAACGTGGAGAAGTGCTTCTTTACCTTTCCCGATCTGTCCGTGCGAACCCCAGGCACGTACAGCCTGCGCTTCACGCTCGTGGTCCTCGACTACCGGAAAATGGGCACCAAAGGATGCAAAGCCCCGGTCGTCGCAACGGTGAAAAGCAATGCCTTCCAAGTGTTCAACGCAAAGGACTTCCGCGGCATGCGTGCGAGCACCGCGCTGACCAAGTCGCTCAAGGCGCAAGGGTGCTTGATTCCGGTGAAGAAAGGAAACTCACGTGCTCGACCAACGGATGGTGATGATGATGACGGAAATGATATTGACATGGATGACGATGATGAAGAAGACGAGGACAAGCCAGCGAACCGCGGGAAGAAACCCAAGCGGTGAGGAGTTTTGTTGTTTGCAACCCCTTTTTCCTTCTTGTAGGAGTGTTTCTTCGGAGCGGAGCATAATGTGGCTCTTTGGTGGTATTGCTTTACGGAACACATACAAGCATGCATTGGGAGCGGCGTATGGAAAGACAAATACACAAGGCGCCGGGGACGGTGTTTTGGCGGCATCTTGGCCGTTTGGGTCTGAAAGTCGTTTTGTTTTCAGAAATGTCCCGCTTGCTGCGGGACATTCCAATTTGATGCGGTTCGATTTACGAAGTCATGTAGAAGGCTCTAAATCCAATATATCTATATATGTAGGAACATGCCAATATATTGGTGTCTTATTAATAAAAGACGCGTTTAATATTTCTCGGGTGACGATTACGGTTACGGTTACGTGGTGAGCAAAAGAAACCCCTCTAGCAAGAAACAAGGTGAATCAATTGACACAAACTGGACACAAATTGAGGTTATTGCCACATGTGTTATTTAGCTATACCTTGGGAATTGGGCGTGAATTGGCGAGTGAGTGAGTGAGTGAAAGTCACAAGGCTGAACCGAAGCCTGATGAAGATGGCCGCCGTCTGGATTCGACCCCACCAACGCGACGCGACTTTAGCGCTTGCTGGGTGGGGCATCTTTATCAAATCCTGACATGCTGCAAAACCTTCTTTTCCTCCTTCCCTCTGGCAAAAGCCAGCAAAGGGCACCATAACACTCGATAAAACCGCCAACATGAAATATGTTCTCGTCTCCGGAGGTACGCTGTCCATTCTCAACCTATAAAGTTTTCCAAGGGCCCATATTAACTGCGGTACAGGTGTTATTTCAGGCATCGGAAAGGGCACAATTGGTATGCCCCTCTATCGCGCAAATTTAGGCTACGCTCTTCACCACGAAAAGGAGCATGTATGTGTCTATGATCTAGATTGCTGATAGGTCTTCTAAAACAGCCTCTTCCGCGGGTCTATTGCTCAAAACGATTGGCTTGAAGATAAGTACTCCTCGAGTCTCACCGCCATGTGGCATTTTGGCTGACCTCCTATGCACGTCACTTCGATCAAGATAGATCCATACATGAACGTGGATGCTGGAACTATGGCTCCAACCGAGTTTGTCTTCTTGTCCCGCTCTTCGAGCTACCGCTTGCTTGGGCTAATGGTCATCAAGGCATGGTGAAGTTTTTGTGCTAGACGATGGTGGAGAAACAGATCTTGATCTTGGAAACTACGAACGATACCTCGATATCAACCTGACCCGCGACAACAATATTACGACCGGTAAAATATATCAGCATGTGATAGAGAAGGAGCGCAAGGGCGACTATCTTGGGAAGACTGTTCAGGTTGTGCCACATCTTACAGACGCGCTTCAGGACTGGGTTGAGCGAGTAGCGAGAACTCCTGTTGACGACACCAAAGAAGAGCCAGATGTTTGCATTGTTGAATTAGGAGGCACCGTCGGCGATATTGAGAGTGCACCCTTCATTGAGGCCATGCGTCAATTACGGAGACGTGTTGGAAAGGGAAATTTCCTACAAATTCACGTCACACTGGTTCCAGTTGTGGGAGAGCAGAAGACCAAGCCTACTCAGCAGGCAATCAAGGATGTTGGAAGAGCCGGTCTTGTTCCTGATCTAGTAAGGGAACTCAAAAGTTGTCGTATACGAAGGTGACTAACATGATTAGATTGCATGCAGATGCGAGGAACCTTTGCAGAAAGGCACGATTGAAAAAATCGCTATGTTTTGCGATGTTTCCTTAGAGCATGTCTTGGGAGTACATAACGTCCCAACCACCTATCATGTTCCGGTCCTCCTCAAAAGCCAGGGCTTAGTCGATACGTTGCGGGATCTGCTCAGATTAGATGAGATAACAAAACCTCAATATCTTGTTGATCGGGGCCAAAAGACCTGGGCAGAATGGACGAGGCTTACAACGCAGCAAGAGCATACATTTGACACTGTCAAGATTGTTCTTGTTGGTAAATACATCACACTTCATGATTCATATTTGAGTGTTGTCAAGTCGTTGGAGCACTCGGCGATGCGATGTGGTAAGAAGCTGGATCTGTCCTGGGTCGATGCTTCCAACCTTGAAGAGAAAGCCAGAAACGACAACCCAGCCGAGTTCCACCAAGCTTGGCACAGAATATGCACCGCAGATGGAATTCTTGTTCCCGGTGGCTTCGGCCATAGAGGGACTGAAGGCATGATTGCAGCCGCGAAATATGCTCGGGAGAACAACACCCCATACTTGGGTATTTGTTTGGGAATGCAGATTGCGGTCATTGAATATGCCCGCAATGTTTGCGGTATTTCCAAAGCTGGATCCGTGGAGCTGGACGGAGAGAACTGCCCTGATCCACTTGTGATATTCATGCCCGAGATCTCAAAGACCCATCTTGGCGGCACAATGCGTTTGGGTCTTCGTCCAACGCTGTTCCAAGAAGGATCCGAGTGGTCACGTCTTCGCAAACTATACGGCGACAAAACAGAGATTTTGGAAAGACATAGACATCGTTATGAGGTTAACCCCGAATACATTGATCGTCTTGCTACCGCAGGTTTGACATTTGTTGGAAAGGACGACAAGGGTGAGAGGATGGAGATAATAGAACTCAAGGACCATCCTTGGTACGTTGCTGTTCAATTTCATCCAGAGTATCTATCCCGAGTTCTACAACCAAGCAAAACGTACCTTGGATTTGTCGCAGCCGCGGCCGGCTGCCTGGAGAAGGTCACGAAAGATGTGTTGTCACAGGGAGACGGGCCAATCGATGGTGTAAATGGGATCAAAATTTGAGGAAGGCTTGGCACAGCTATATATGGGAGTGTATTGGTTTAGACTATTTGGTAGATCTCAAAAAAGCATCCTTGAATATGGCGTTATACTATGAGAAGAATGAATATAATTACACAATCTAGTTTACACAAGGCTACTACACTAATCTTAACCACGAGGCATTGCCGTCTCTCTCTTGTAGTTTCTTGCCGTTAGTTCTATTCACGTGACAGTAGTTGTAGGTGACTCTTGGATATGCTCCTTTTTAATTATCTGCAGATAGTCTAAGGAACAATTGAATTGTATGTGGCAAGAACAATAGAAAGGCGTTGGATGCACTTCTTGATCAGGGTCAATTGCATTCTATTATTCCTAAATTGATCATCCAGAGTCCCTCCGCTCTTCCACTATTACTCATCGAGAGCATCTCCAGTTAGGATTCTAGTGTCGTCCGCTCTCGGCATGATGTACCCTACGCCAGACTTTTGTTTTAGCATGTAGGAGGTGAGATGTATAGCCCGAGTCAGGTGATTATACTGCGTCGTCCAACAAGCATATAATTCTGCATCCAGATGCATCAGAGTTGGTGCAACATGGCATTGGCGGTGAGTGGGCATCAAGGCCGAGGAGATAAAAATCTCTTTGTTCGTGGGTTGCTTATCCTGCGCACCACGCAGCTACCTCCTCGCCTACTTCTCAATTCGATGAGAGCGGCCTCCCCAGAACGGGTTCGGGTCGAAGTGGTGCTCGGAGCCCAAGATCAGAGGCGACTTGTCGTCTGGAAGGGGCGAAGGCACTTTCATCTCGCCTTTGGGGAAAAGTCTATCAGCGAAGGGTCCCGCAGCTGATACCAAGGGGTAGGAAAATCTCAAACTTACCTCGATAGATCTCCACGGCCGACATGAGCGGTAGCAGCAGCAAGAGCAGACCGAGCAGCTGCCCGAAGCTCCAATCCTTCTCTCCGCTATCCGAGAGCTCGACAGAGGGCTTGCCAAAGGCTTGAGAAAGCGAGATGACTCGAATCGTGGCACCAACGCCGATTGCCATCAGCACCACGAAGCTCACGGCGCGCGTGATCTGGAGCCATCTCTGGCTCTTGCTGTGCAGGTACCAGACGGCCATCGCATACACCAGGCACTGGCCCACGATGACGGCGATGGTGCCGGCTAAGGATCGAGGGATGTCGGAACGTGGCTGTGTGGCCGTGTCCTGCCACACGCATGCGATGGGGAGCGTGGGCGAGATCTGCCGGGTGATGTCCTTCAGAACAAACACGCCCGACACGCAGGACAGCGCGAGGTTCACAAACATGAGGAACTCACGCAGCCAGCGCAGCACCCAGTCGCGCTTGAAATCGTGGTACAGCGCGAGCAGGGCCGCCGAGTGCGTCGCGGTGGAGATGGACGACAGCATCCAGATGAGGAAGAAGTGGTAGGGGATCATGGTCTCCATCTTGGCGAGCCCGACGCTCTGGAGCCCGATGCCCGTGATGATCTGCTGGTCCGAGAAGGAGAGCAGTAGCTTGCGTGCGATCTTGGCTTCTGACTTCCGAATGAGCTCGAAGAAGATGATCCAGGCGCTGAGCACCAGCGCGATTCCGGCCGTTACGATAAAGGAGAGAAGAACCTTTGGGGGAACATGTTAGCTAATGAACCGCCTACGATCTGTAGAAGGAGGTCCCTTACTCCAGCACCTGCGATACCAGCATCAGATTTGGCCTGCGCGGGCGCAATTGTGCAGTTGGTTGCGTCGAACATATTGAATGTGTGAGCCTGTGCTTCCCTGACTTTGGGGACTTTTCAACAAGGCGCACTGCGCGGATTTGGAGAGAGGGAGAGAGGGAGAGAGAGAGAGAGCCAGATGTTGTTGAAAGAAGAGATGTTCAACAAGAGAGAAAGCCGATTGTACTTGGAGAAAGGTAAGCGTGAAGTGGTGATCATTGCGTCAGAGTTATATTAATACCACAGCGTTAGATGAAACTTCAGGGCTCCTTCCCTTGGCATGTTTGTCTGCACCGTGGCGTTTGCATAAACTCAGGGGTTAAGCGAGTGGCTATGCTGATCAGCGTGCTCGCAGCCAATCAAGATATGTCGCTAGGTCAGATAGCAAACATACTACCCGCTAGAATACTGCTTCTATAGTAGAGAGAGAGGGAGAGCATTGAGGATATTAAATCTAGGAGATGGTTACTCTGATCTTGCAAAGTGGATGGTGTGGGGGACGTCGCAAGAAGCAATAGCTTCAGGTGTGAGTTAGTGACACTGGAGAGGAAGATGTAAAGCACCAGTAAATTGAAGATGGTGAATTTCAAAGTTTTACAAGCTTGGTATAGTACAAAAGTCTCATCAGATACCTTAACCATAAGTATATCATGCACTTGAAGTCGACAGTCTGTTGTCATCTCATCAGTACATCATCAAAACATTTAGCGGAGGAAACGATTATCATCATCATCATCATCATCATCAAGGGTTTCCCGATCACATTGGCTTCTCCGAGACTATTCTCAACCAGAGAACTTCGTTCTGTACATCTCACTGTATTCATCGCACCCATTTTGCTGCAAGCTTTGCGAATCCGTTGATTCAACTATGCAACATCAAGCCCAGGCGAACAAGACGGTGTGACTTAGGTTGAGCGGCAAAACCCGGAAGAGCTTGAGAACAAAATCTCAGCTACACTACATAGAGCAACATTCCTTTCTTTAAACCCCCCCACCAGTTGAGACCAGATCCGAGATCGTTGTGTGAAACATAGTGCTGGCATCAAGTAGAGGGAAAGGAAACTTTTAGAACTAAATGAGACGATGGAGCCATCACCAGTCATTCCTAAACTTCTCATGTGGTTCTGACACTTTACCTAAAGAAGTATAGATAGATAAGAATGAAATAAACAGTTTTGTAGAACGAGAGCAAGGCTAGGTATTTGGAGTAGTATTGAGAAGATCGGTGCAGAAACCGCAACCACAACCCTTGAACTTTCCCATAATACATCTTGGCATGATGTACAAGCAAACAAGAGTCACTCACTCACTCACTAGGCCAATCAAGATGGCAGCAAATCGCAATCTTGATAGTTTGAAGTCTTCTTTTTCTATAAACATCTAGGGTATATTGTTTGTTTGATGTTCCCTTTTAACTCCCACAATGCAGTCAAGTCCTCTAAGTCCTTTGAGTCCTTTGATCTACTCCTCGAAAACAGAAGCCTGTACTAAGGCTACCCTATGTCAGATTTGACAAGGTTTTTCCGTGGCCTCAAGCGGTGCTCTGCCTGAGCTTAGCTCATACACACGCGGCTGTAGTTTATCCTGTTGTAGCCTCTACGCCGCTTGCCTTCACAACCCCATCACCGTAATTGTTTGTTGGCATCGCTATAGGTTGGCCTCGCGCTTTAGATGTTAAGTCAACTAGCTCCTTAAGCATCAGCTCTCTTGTATCCCGAGTGAGATCTTCTACATCGGCGCTCGTGAGATTCTTCGTTTCAATAGGCTTCATAACTTAAATAGTTAGTATGTTGTGTCTCAAGAAGGCATCGAACTCACCTTTAATTGGTATGGCACCAGAGTTGAACCTCCATCCTTTAACATATAAAACGTTCGAATAGTTGGCAACCACCACAGGCACAATAGGTGCGCCAGCTTGCACAGCCAAGTGGAATGCACCTTTCTTGAAAGGTAACAACATTGGTTCCTTTGAATAACTCCGAGTACCCTCAGGGAACATATACACACTTTGCTTGTTGTTTTGGATTTCGTCCGCAGCGCCTGCCATGGCACTTCTGGCGTTGATAGGATTTGCTCTGTCAATAAATACCGTGCGAGATAGTCTCATAAACCAACCGAGGACAGGCGTTTTTTTCAGGGAGCTTTTAGCAGTAACGGAGCAGTATTTCGGGAATATGCAACCTAGCATGAGGACATCGAGTTCCGTTTGATGGTTTCCAATGAAGACCGCCGGACGAGTAGAGCCTAGGTAGTTTTCGGGGTCCTCAATCACGAATGACACCCCCGTTGTAAGGCGCATTACATATTTGAATGCTTTGCCTGTGGCCCATTGGGAGATTCCCCCATACCCAACCAGACGAAGCAGTATAGAGACCACAACACCATATATGGCGCATACGAGGAGAGAGATGTACGAGGTCAAGAGCCGGGCAAAGAAGCCAGCGGCTGGGATTCGGACAGAGAGCATAAAGAGGGCGACGGTAACTCCAATGTAGGAGAGTGCAATGAGCCCGAGATAATGTAGGAATAGCGACATATTGCGGATTTGAACACCGATGTGTTATTGATTATAGATAGTTTAAGTCGAGTGGGGGGTTAGGAGAGAGCAAAAGCTCACATAGGAAGAGAGGACGTTTGTGAAGCCAGATCCGAGATCACAAGTCAGATGCCAAAAATGTTGAGAAAGCAGAAGGGCGAGCCAAGCAAAAGGAGGGCATGTGGGCCTACCAGGCTGAGCTAAGCAGTCTCGGGGTTAGCCCAGTTGTCAGTCGTGGGGAAACCTTGAATTTCGACAGGGGTTCTTGATCACGTTCCAAGCAAACTTCAATCGCTTATTCGGGTTGATATCGGCACGCCACCACGGAAGTTCTGCCGGCCATGTTCCCAGTCCAATCACTAGCTGTACAATAAGCGGTCAGCGAATTGGCTACGGGTGTGAACATAGCATACATCATCATTATCTATTTTCTATGGCTCTGATCCATGAGCATAGAATACTCCCAACAAGCTTTTACGGCGTAGGCACAAGACAGTTTCTTGAGCATCTCTCAGATCCTCGGAATGCCCTCAGCTACCTCAACTACTGCCATCGCTGTAGGCGTTCTGGCTCTGCAAGGTGCCTTCAGTGAGCACCTCCAATTGCTCCAAAAGGCAGCCAAACACCTAGGTATCGAAGACCCCGCTACAACATGGACCTTTTTGGAAGTACGAACGCAGAAGGAATTGTCCGCCTGTGATGCCCTGATTATACCGGGAGGGGAAAGTACAGCAATAAGTTTAGTTGCTCAAAGGTGTAACATGCTCGAACCTCTGAGAGATTTTGTGAAGTGACTCATCTCCTTTCATGATTCAATTTTCCTTTCTGACACTGCTGTAGAGTAACAAGAAAACCCACCTGGGGCACATGTGCTGGACTAATACTACTCGCGGAATCTGCCAACAGGACAAAGAAAGGTGGCCAAGAATTGATTGGAGGGCTAGATGTGCGAGTGAATCGAAACCACTTCGGGAGACAAATTGAAAGCTTTCAAGCTGATCTAGACCTGCCGTTCCTGAGAGAATCAGGCCACAATACCAACTCTGGGTCAGCATCAGAGCCATTTAAGGCTATATTCATTCGGGCTCCCATCGTGGAGAAATTGCTTCCAACTGTCGAGGGCGAACAGCGCGGGGAAGCTGAAGTTGAGGAGACGGTCATTGCGCCGTCTCGATCAATCGATACTTCTATTGCACTTAATATCAACTTAGCTGATGTTGAGGTCATGGGCGTCTTGCCAGGCCGTACTACAAAGATCAAAAATGGACAGTCAACAGAAACTTTCGATCCTGAAGCTGGGGATATCATTGCAGTTCGCCAAGCAAATGTATTCGGAACCAGCTTTCATCCTGAATTGACTGGAGATCCTCGAATTCATATTTGGTGGTTGAAACAAGTGGCTCTTGTGGCCCACGATAGACGTAATTCCTGAATACATATCAATGGGTTTGCGATTACCAGTGTAGCACTATCGAACCAGACTGGTGGAAATTGATCGTATCAGCATAGCATTCCCGACGCTCAAGCACTCTGCTCATATGCAAGCTTTTTCAAACAAAGAACATTTTCAACGGCTCCCTCATGGTCGATAGTTGTTGATCTGCAACATTTTTGGTATCCAAGTAGCAACAAATCTCCAGGGTTAGGACAGCTGCGATGCTGAACCTTATGAACTATCGCCTATGCAGTCATGCTAGTGTCAAAAAAGCTAGACGGCACCAATGCAAGTAGAGACTCCATATATGGACTATATTCAGGTTAATTTCGAACCGCTATTTACACATAGTCTGACCGAGTCACTTATTCACGAATTCACTTCGCCCTACTGGAGGAGTACAAGCTTGGTAGGTGGGTGAATACAAATTAAAAGAAGTGAGATCAAGTGCTCACTTAGCTAAATGAGAAATTATCATTTACTGTTTGCTAAGTTTCAGCTTCTATATATCACTTTTTACTTGGAACCTCTTTTGTTGAACCGTGTCTCTTCCTCTTTGCTCAGATTGAATATTCTCATTCATATGGTTGCCCACGTTGACTTTTTCGTCCTTCTTAAGCTTCCTCAGGAGAATTTTCCTATGTAGACCAAAAGTAACAATAATCTCTCGTCCACGCCAGGTTATTCCACTAAGGTAGGCGCCTGAGCTCCACACATTCGGCTGATAATTAGTGCCGGATAGTGACCTGCGGATGGTCATCTTTGAGCCAGAACTCAGAACGTAAAGTGTTCATGCCAGAGTTGCTGGTGTGTATACCTAAAAAGCCCATACGACATTTGATAGTTATCTTTAGTGGCTGCAATACAATTCAAAATATTGCTACAATTGCTACAGTTGTTTCAATTTCTTTTACAGTCTTATATTTAAGCACAAATCTTGCCCAGAGCAGTATTCATTCTTACTAGTTCCCAGCAAGTAACTACTAGGAATTATCCGCCAGACTTTCCGGTCATTTCAGCTCTTCGAGCTTCCCTTGCCTTTCTAAGCATGACTGTTTGGCTATAGAAATAACCCCACAGTGACCAACCAGCTCTTTCTGCGCAAGATAATAGGAAATGGCCCAAGTGATATATTGGGCACATCGCGACCAGTATTGTGAAGCTAACGAAAAATTTAGCCAGGAAATCAGCTTCAATCCTCCAATGTTACATCGCTTTACCGAAGGACGTTGGCGGCCAGCAACCTCTGCCTTTACCATTTTCAAGATAATCTTCATAGACTTTATCTTTGGAATTCCATTTTTGTCAATTACTATTCCATTGATGTTGCTATGGGAAATTGGGACTTGGTTTGGTATACAGACACGTTCATGTTGTGGTATAAGGGACCCTTATAGAATCGAAGAAGCTCGGTTATTGAGAGCACGGAAAAGGTTGACTCCAACACCACTACCTGCCAAACGTACAAGGGCACTCAGCTTGCCTTTGCGAGACGACAAGACCTCTGATCAACATCTCTCCACATTCTTTTCGTTATTACCTTATGAGGTCCGGCAGGTAATTTATGAATACGCTATTTATGGTCAGGGCGACCGTCGAGTTTTCCATATGGCAAAGACCAAAGGTAAGATGAGTTACTGGCAATGCCAGAGGAGCAAAATTAGAGGGGATCTCCCCTGCTCTTGGAACAGCCCTTGCTCTAGGAAACTTGCCCGTCATATCACATATTATGATGAGACAATATACGCAAATTCGTCTCATGCAACACCGCCTAACCTGGAAGCTGAAGAGACCTACTTTACAATAGACAAATACTTGACTAAGGGAACAACATTGCTAGTTTCTTGTCGCAGGATGTAAGCAAGTCGTGCCACAAAACTTATCGCAACTAATGTCTTAGATACTCGGAGCTTATCCCCATACTTTACACTCAAACTCACTTTCATTTCCCAATCCCTATCGATATCGTAGATTTCAGCAACACGATCTTGCAATCACGTCTCGACTCCATACGGTGCATTAGCCTGGACTGGGCTCACGAATATTACCACTATAATTGGGACATCCGTCCTGCCAGAAACCCAACTAAATGGTCACTCACATGGGATACGCTAGCTTCCATGAAAGGTCTCCGAGAGCTTCGCGTTTATGCGAAATTCTGGCAGGGTGCTCCTGATCATGACGGGGTGGAAGTTGACGAGGCAAGATATCAAATGAGGAAGGTCAAGGGACTGGCATTATTTGAATTGATAGTTCCCAAAGGACAGTTGTCGAAATGGAAAATGTTTATTGCGGCGGATATGGAGATTACGTTGGCGGTCAGGCCAACGAAAAGGATGCCTAGGGAGGCGAGGGAGGATAAAATGGTGTTTTCCAGATGCCCAGTTTATAGGGAGAAAAGAACTAACTTGGAGAAAATATTGGGGGTGATGTGCTAATAGGTCCAATTTGGATCATATAATCTATGAGGAGAATGAACCCACCACATATTGACAGAACAAAATTAACCATGATCTATTCAAACGTATTAGGTTTATCTCAACCATAGAAGCTCCGATCAAAATTCCGCTTGCTCCACCATTCTCATCTGCTGAACGAATTCGGGGTTTATGGGCCGTTATTTCTGAGCCATAGAGGTTTCTCATTTCATAAATAGCTGTTGCCTTGTTTCAGTTCTGTGTTTTCAACCTTTCATTTATGCATATCTATCAAAGCTTGGAGTGGCTTACTTCTTTTCGGTACTCAAATTAATGAGGTATATTTTGGATTTAATTTCGTCTTTCGACGTGTTTATATTGTAGGATGTACTACATCTAGTCTCCAAGGAGTGTGTTTGCCAACTAGCCACAAGACTTGTACCATCCACAGAGGCCAAGCCAACAAGAGCTCAGCCATCATAAGAAACACTGACATCAGTAGTTTTCTTCACCCCCTTCATATCATGTAGTATAAACTCTTCGTCACTCGCGTCGTCCTTCTTCGGAGGTTGAGAAGCTTGAGAAGCTTGCGAGGAGGTGACGTTGTTCGAATCAAACTCATGGCCGGTGAACGTCCCTCCAGCAGCATACTGACTGACATTTCGGCTCTGCTTGAGGCCCAAGCATGGAAAAACCCTGGTGGCGAGGCTCCGGACATCGGGGAGACATGCACAGATTATGGCCACGTTGACTTCGAGAAATGTCCAGCTGTTCGATGTCGCTTGGTGATCTGCAAGGGAAATGAGTAATTTTCGGCGTAGGAGGAGGAAATCATACATGGAGTGTCTACAGCAGCTACCGCTGGTCCCACAACAGCCATTCGAACCACCGTGCAAGCAATGATACTGTGTGTTGTAATTAGCTTTGCTGTACCTGTGACATGGAATCGGGAGCTCTTACAAGAAACCCAGACTGAACATCAAGCAGAGCGCAAGCCGTTGCGACAGTGGGAGTTGTAGACGCCTGATTTGATAAATCGGTAGTAAGATAATGGCCACGTCCGTAACAATAGCCATTATGCTCGTGCTATACCACACATCCCCAATTTGAATGCAGTTGCCACCTACAGATTTGTCCCACGTTCTTGGTATCGGCCTAGAGAATTGGTAAGCTTGGTTTCCTTATTTAGCAGCAGGGAGTTATCTTGAATACTTACGTGCACTGCCAAATAGTGGCACAGATTGATCCGATGGAGTAAGCTACTGTTACGGATGCAATCGTCCAAGCCGCTATTTTGAAATTTCGGGTCACGAATATGCGCATATAGAAAAACAAAATGCTAAGTTTGGTGAGGCAGATGGCAATTTTGTAAAGTAGTTGTGCTACAAAGAACCACTTCCAACCATTAGTCCAAGCTTATACAGGTTCGTATTCAACTTACTTTCATAGCTTCTATCAAATGTGCTTTACTTATTTGCTGGAATTTGTTAGTCGATGAAGTGATTTGCGACATAGAACAATTACTTTCTTATGCAAGCCGAAGCCGTTGTTAACTTCTTCATTGTACGATACTGCCATCAAAGCGGCAAGCACCTGTAATTGATCAGAAACACCACATTATGAGGGAGTCGAACCACCCACCACCGCAACCATGATCAGATAGTCATCAGGACCTAACGCCCTCCGGATCCAGTAGCGAGTCGATAGTCTCGTGCAAACGAAGGAGAACGAAAGGCAAGCAAAGACAATAGATAGGTTCGCGAGATTTCTTCCCCTGGGGTTTGGAACATTGTCGTCGATAGCATCACGGACTGCGAGTTTAAGATACATTCTTGACTAGCTCTCACAACATCGGCCTTATATGTGGAGTAATGGAAATGATTTGAACTACTGAGCGGGGAAACAACAAGCCTTTAGTAGAAGAATTCGCAAATGGTAGGCATGGTTTCGAGAATTGATCACATTTAGGATCGTGCTGTATGTGTCAAGCTGGACAATAAGCAATCGAGAAAAGGGTTGTCGACCAGGTCAGAAAAGTGGTGGATCGTAACATTCGCCATACGAACTTGAGAATCCTAGGAATGAAAACCCCGGGGGATCACCGGCTCAGAGAAAGCCGGCCCCGGTAAGCATGCTTTTTATACGTGATGGAGAATGTCAGGGGTCATTCGCCAATGATTGACCTTTTATGGGAAACATGCCAGCATTTCTGTTGATTTTTACTGTAAGAAGATATGATCCGAGAGTCTTATGTTGGCTGGTGGTTAGGGGACCAGGCTAGTTGATGCGCAGCTATGAATACAAGGAGACGCTTTAAATTGCTTTTTTGGCATCTGTTGTCAACGAGTATGGTTTCCTTGTAACTCGTGACGAGAAACTGTTCTCTTGAATAACTCGCAACGTATATTGATACTTATAACGACTTTTATGAAATCGGATAAGTGCTCATTCATGACCCTGATGGTGAAAGACATCAAGCGTTGTGCGACTGTAGGTGATGAGGCTCATCACGACACACAACCAAACCAATGTCTACAACAGAAACAAAAGAGTGTAGATATCCCTGGCAAAACTGTCAACTGTGCATGCCTAGCGTATCAGGGCGTAGGCTTGTCGCAAGCGCAGTTCAGTACAAAGTCTAATCATCATAATTGATACACTAAGATTGGGCTATTATTACCTGACTCTTTGCCTACCAACAGAGGGGTTTTAGAAAAGGCTTAAGTTGTTCACTCCAATCAGAGCCCCTAGATATAAATCCAGTGGACTGCCACACTTTGGCTGGGGTCGTGTCTAATTTGACAGTTCAGTACTTACACTTCAATCGGACGGCACGGTACGCTACGGGGATATCGGAGAGTCCAAGGCCCCGTTTGGGGTTTCCCAGGGTGAATACCCACTTTCAATACAGAAACACTTTCTTCGCTTCATATCTAGATATTACTAGCTACTTGTAGAGCTCTGATCTTTACCTAGCCATCCACAGGTGTCAAAAGTGTGGAATTTTATTTTTAGCTCACCTATAATCGACTCAACTAATAGGCCTACCTAATGTATTTCAAACTTTATCAAACGGATCTGTTCATTTTCAAAGCCTGTCAGTATGAACACATGCATCTCTATACTGATATAGCAAGTCTACATATTGTTTCAATGATTCCAGACCCAGAGGCAATAATAAGTAATCTCATAACTGTGTTATGATTGTGTCAAACTATAAATATAAAATAACACCGAGTTTCAATGCAAGGATGACGTGTCCTGGCTACACAAAAGCTCTTGGAGGAAGATGTGACAGTATTTTGTGATGAATTAGAGGTGGAGTTAAGGTATCAAACTATTTGTAAAGGAATTTGGCGAGCTTCTAAAAGGAATTTTATCTTAAAATATTCGTAACAACTTCCAAGCATTCAGGAATGTTGTGCACTTGCTATAGTGTCAGAGAAGGATTGTGCCTTATAGAGCTGACCTTATCAACATTCAGCTTGAGCCTACTAAGCGTCCATTCGAGGCTCGATCTGCAGGATAAGTACGCAGCCAGACTAGAAGATTATTGTGGAGGATAGAGCTTCACAGTTCGCCATACATGAGGGAATATATTTCTCTTATTGTTCAACTCACTTACTTACAGCGACACATATAATCATATATGGAATGGTATAGCTGTTGAAATATTTGTTCAGTGATCTCGAGGCCCAATTCCGCCAGCATGGAAGACTATGCCAGAGCTCAATCCTACCAACCTGTTTGCGAGCCTGCTAAATTAGTTCACAACAGATCTTATATCTGGAAGCAACTTCAACTGCAGCGGACAAAAATCATTTAATGTTCTGCTGTTTGAATGTGTAATTACTGCTGTCAACAAAATCGTAGGCCTCATAAAAATCATGATATGTAAATCTAATTCTACAGTCATTTGAGTGATAACTCCGTAGGCTTCACAAAACTTCCTTGCCTCGCCAAGAATCACCGATATCAACAAGGATTAATATAGGTCAGCACTACATCAAGCGGGAACGATTGTCTAATCAGGAACCATGTCCATATTCGCGGAAATTTGGCGAGAAGTGACCCATGGCTTTGGAACTATTGCCACTTGGGAAGCTGGAATTGGCAGATTATTGCGCGTCCAAACTATTGGGATGTACCTCTAACTCGCTAGGCTTGCATCAACTCCCTCGTAATGGGGTATATTCATCATTTAGAAGCGTACTGGCCTATCAAGAGAAAACGACATAAGAGAGAAGGCGATTGTTTAGCATGAATATACCCCTCTTTCCATGAGTGAGAATTGCATCTCAACTTCGTTAGCGGAATTGCAATCGAAAAGTCCCTTCACCGTCACTTCAATTGGGTTACTTGTAATTGCTATTTATACTCGAGTCATTCCATTTCTTTGGAGTTCTCGCTTTGCCTCATCCCAACATCTGGCTTTGGAGCAATTCAAGCTTCCTCGTACTCCATAAAACCCCTGAGAACAACTCCTTTGACATCCCACGATCTTTGTAGACTGAGCCGCTGTCTTGCAGCTTATCTGGCGCTATGTTGTTTCACACCATCTTGTTATGCATTCCAGTGACATATGCGGCGACTCTATTCAATTATGGCGCATTCACTCAAACTGCGACATATTCGATCGCAAACCAATTAGGATTCTTTACTGCATATGACTTAAACGTCGTGTACAACCAAGTTCCCAATTCAACCTTCGCTTACAATCAAGTGCTCAATGGAGGCTATGATCTCTTGACTGGAACCATAGATAATGCCGTTAACCTAAGGTTCAATTCGCAGAGAAATGTGACGGTTCTAGGACAACTAGACCAGGGGCCAGATCTGGTACTCGCTTCTATTCCAAGCATCACCACCGTCGAGCAGCTGCGAGGGAAGCCTTTGATCGTCGACTCACCTGTCTCTGGTAAGCATTGAGAAACACTGTGCAATGTGAAAGGGTGTTAGGAGTTAGATATCCTACACTCGTCTCACAAGCTGTGGGTCGCAACTACTCCTAAAACAACATCCTCGTTATTTAAGCCTCCTTTAAAACACGTTTATACCATACTAATTGACTTAGGATATGCATACTTGCTACGTGCTGTACTGAGCACCTATGGATTGAATCTAGAGAACGGTGACTACTTCTTCCAGGTATAATTTTCAAGTATAATGTGAAGAGCGAACAGAGGCTAACTATCACAGACCGTCGGAGGTACCAATCTGAGATATGCAGACCTGATTGCAGGTCAACTTCCCAATGGAACAGCTGTTTATGCCACCATTCTCACCTACCCGTTCACCGCAGAGGGGGCCACGCTTCCAGCTGCACAAAGACCAAACGTTCTTGCTCGGGTTTCCGACGTGGTCAATCCAATTTCTTCGTCAGCTCTCACAGTTGCTCAATCGGCTGTAGAGAACCCGCTCAAAGCAGACGCTTTGAAGCGCTTCCTAGGGGCCATGTACGCTGCAAATCTGTTTCTCCAATCTCCTTCCAAAAAGAAGTGTTCTCTTACAGCCATTCGCACCCAGCTCAATATAACAGCTGCAACCGCACAACTCGAATACGCGGCCGCAACAAGTAGCGTCTCTGGTGAGATCAACCCTGGAGGAAACTTCACAGTCAACCAACAGGGGTTGCAGAACATTATTGCGGTGAGAAGCCAGTTTGGAGGGTTCACCGTGCCTTCAAATTTTGATTTTCAGGCTGCCACAACCCCGGGCGAAGGAAAGTTGATAGACTATTCTATACGGAATGCTGCAGTGGCGGGTCTCAAGAAAGCTCTCTTGCACAAAAGATGCTAAGGTTGAGCTTTTCTAAAGACCATGGCGCGGATCATGACTAACGACCGACGGGATATGTGTAGATAACGAACAAAATATTATTTTACCGATAGCTCTAGTATATGATTAGCTTTACGTACATAGTTCGCAACATGATTCTGAGTTCATTGAGTGCGTTCCACTTCTCAAACAGTGAATAGACATAATCTGAGATTGTATGAATCTACCGATGCATCATTGATGAAGTTGAACCCTTAACCGTGCTATCCCTATAGACGTGAGAAGGCTCGTTGACACCATGAGGATAAAGCTACGAATTCACCAACCCGACCGAAATCTAACAGCAGCAGCTTATCCAGAAGCTACTCCGAACGATCAAGACCTGGATTCATTCGTCCGATGGAAAAATCATGTGAGTGAGACTCGCTTAATATCAGGGGCTCGGCGAAGAGTCACAGCCCAGCTCCAAGCCACGCCCAATTAACAGAAGGCCTCTAAGCTTTATTAATATTGAATTGTAGCAAAGAGGGATACAAAATGAGGTCAAGTCGGGTTGCCAGAGTGGTTATTGGGTCAGACTTGAAATCTGATGGCTACGGCCGCGCAAGTTCGAATCTTGTATCCGACGTTCCAATCTTTTTTTTTTGGGTTGCCAGCCCTCAGAAAAGAGGTATAGTAATGATGAGCCTCACTTTGACTCCATTTTATCGAACGGTGACTCTTTTCCTTCCATAATATAAAACGGCCTCCATCACTTCTTGAATATATGTTAGGGTTTTGACGGGGTTGTAAGGATGATGAATATTGAAATTTACATGTTCTCTGCGTCAAGATTTTATGATTAGCTCGTAAGCAATACATACAATGAAATTAGATCCGCATGCGCTTTGTGAGGCTATTTACACACACATCATTCAGCAGCGATCTCACACGAGCATAAGTAGCGCAAGTGGACACTACCAGTCAAGTTTGGCTACTACTCTTGGCCAAAAGATTAATACTGCAAATATATAAATACACACACTCATCTACCTGGCCGCCTTAACGGATGGGCCTCAGTGTTTAGTACAAAGTCATCCAAACTGACGACGTCAAATTCCTGAAAGCAAAGATAAAAATACTTTAACGTCTCTGCGAGCCAGAAGCTCTCCATGCTATCCATCTTCTGTGGCATGGACGTTTTAGGATCAACAGTAATATCTAAAAGAGCACTAGCCGCAATGTCAGTTCTACTGACTTTTTCAATGGCTTCGAACATTCTCCAGGCCGCTTCTTGCCATTTTCGGTCTCCCGTGATTCGATACATAATAAAAACAGACTCAATTGCTTCGGGGCGTAGAATATAGCGTTTATCGTCTATTGCTATGAAGCCAGGTGAAAGATGACGGTCTGCAATAACTGTTTTCAGATGAGCCTGCTTTATTTCTTCACTTTCGCCAGATACCCCATGCTGTTTTATCAAGCCAGCATGCCATGCCTTTTCATCCCATTTGCAGTCATCATTTTTAGTGCATGGCAGTAAGCTGAAAATCTCTGGAGCGATTCCATGAGGCGAGGCATCGTATGCCCAAACGCAGCCCGCGGTTAATTCTTCTGCTACCTTCAGATCGTCGGGTCGGTTAAATATTCTAGACCCAAGCCCTACCATGCCGCCAGTGAAGCAGGTAAGATGCTGATTACGAGCTTCAAAATGTATGTCTACGTCAGTTTCAGTCCCATAAACCCGGACATCGCCAGAAACCAGAAGAGGTTCGTTCTTCGGATTATAGAACCTGGCAAACATATGCTTTTTGGCTACGTCAATAAAGCCCTCGTAGAGGGTCTTCGGTTGAGTTAGTAGCCCACCCAGGATGAGAAATTGCTTCGGAAAGTATTCGTAGAGACTGTCAGACATTCCTCCTAGAGTGAAGCTTCCATCCTCATCAAAGGATGGTTTTGATGCATCTATCATAACAGGCCACATTCCTGGAAGCTTCGTACTGTTTTGTCCCTTCTCAAGCGCATCCGCTATTCTCTGCACTGCATCATAATACTTCGGCTCACCTGTCAATTGTGACAAACGGGTAAACTCAAGACTCAAAGATCCAAGTTCAGATACCAGCAATCTCTCAGGGGCAAACTGAGGTTCGCCTGTTCCGTATCTATATTGCAGAAATTAGTATGCTGGCGTACTATATGAATATTATGGACTACTTACTTCTGCCAATCCCATCTCGATATGGGCATTCGGTTTGGTGTATCAAAAACACTCATCAACAATTCCCCTACCTCAACAGCTTTCGCCAATAATGTCGGATACTTAGCTCCACTAATATCATATGCGGCTAAAAATCCTCCCATATATCTAATCGTAGTTTCAAATACGTTGATCTCCGTCTCTTCGGTTGTGGTAAAGTCAATTTCTTCACACGCCTGCACAGCAAGCGCGAAATCCTCTTTCATGCCCATGATCCACAAAGTATCTAGGGAGTCTACTAGAGTAGCGGCCCAGCCTCCAAACGTATCCTTCCACTTCCCTGATTGCGGCGCAACTTCGTCGCGTAACCAAGCATGCTCTTTGTATCCATTCCAGCTGTGTGTGAAGCTCTCTTTAACCGCCTGCGAGCGTCGGATCCTCTCTGTCTTTTGTACGGCATCTTCTGTTGGCGATGTAGCCTGGATTTGAGGTATGCTCTTTGCTTTGCCCGTGGGCAGAGGAATAAAAGAGGTAACCGGGTATCTCTCTGGGAGTTTAGACCAATGTTTCCGCCCATCGTCAACGTGCGGCTTTGGTGGGCGTGGAACGTAGCTCGTGTAGCCATAATTCCAAGTATTTCGTTGATTTGTGAGGTAGTAGAGGGTAACAACGACAAAGGCAATGCTGAGAGCCGCGATGCGCCATCGTCGTATTGTTGGCATCGTTACGGCAGGGAATTTATATTTGGAGTTTGTGCTATGTTCAATGGATCATTTAGTTAGACTTTAAACTTTCCTTGTTGGTTTGGAATTCAAAGGTGTTGAGTGCGAGTAGAGGTACCAATCAGCGATTGATGTAACGCAACAGGGCAGAATTATTGCATATGCAATCAGCGAAGGGAAAGGAATGAACCTGATATGATTCCTTGAGGTTGAAGTTCGAAGTGGTTGATAGAGAAGTACACAAGGCTAATAAACAGCTCAAGGCTAAGGTGGACCACTTTCTTGATCCGTAGTATTTATGGGTCTAATGCCAAGGCTTGTAGGGCTGTAAGAGACTCAGGGGTTGGACCGTGATTAAAATCAAAAGAGGATCAATTGTAAAAATTGATGCGGGATAAGCAAAGTAATCCTATGCATCTAGTTCTACTTCCACTTAATTTCTTGAAATAGTTAAGTTCAAGACAGGTGGTCTAGGAAAACACATATAAAATAAAATGGGTAATATCAATATATTGCAGAGCAGAATGCACGAGGCAATCCACGGAAATTTCCCAACCGTAGCCAAGTTTAGAGAAAATCTTATTTTGATTCTCCAATGTCATAGTCCCATAGCAATCGGCACGAATTCAACGATCTAGGAGGTCATTATGGAGCCCAGCTGCCTTTGCATACAACGCTGTCAAAATAGCACGCCTGAAACGAATGTACTGAACCACTCTACTTTTGCATCATGAGTTGGACGAACTCGTTATCTGTAGACGCGTCAGTACTTCGATGTGGATACGCGACAAGAAGTCAAATCATACAGTCAATGCGTCCGTCTCCGTCCTGATCAGCTTCTCGGATCATCTCATCAACTTCGTCATCTGTCAACTTCTCGCCAATAGAGGTCATGACATGGCGAAGCTCAGCTGCTGAGATGAATCCGTTGTTGTCACGATCAAAGACCTTTTATAAAATCAGCCTTGTCCTAGCTTTCTCTGGCGATCACTAATTTTTTCTTATCAATGTGTGAACATACCTTGAATGCTTCTCTGATCTCCTCTTCGGAATCCGTGTCCTTCATCTTTCTTGCCATCATTGTGAGGAACTCTGTTTAGTGTCAAATCCCACTTCATACACACAGGGATCTTAATGCCATACCTGGGAAATCAATGGTGCCATTGTTATCAGCATCAACCTCGTTGATCATATCTTGCAACTCGGACTCGGAAGGGTTCTGGCCTAGCGATCGCATAACGGTACCAAGCTCCTTGGTGGTAATTTGTCCTATGCACCAATTGTCAGCCTAAGTTTTGTGACTTCGTTGTGCGTGCTGGTTCCCTGGTGCTACGTGTAATGCGCGCAGTACAGCGACTGGTATCGGAGCCGCAACGCTGGCATGATATTCTCCCCCAAGGATGTAAGAATGTATCAGGTTTACTCACCATCGCCGTCCTTGTCCTATTAAGTCCCGTAAAGTGTTAGTATGCATTATTCCAAGTATTGTAGTAACCTTGGAGGTGAGGCTGAGAGTATAGTGAGATAGAGACTTACGAAAAGAGAGAATGCCTCCTTGAACTCAGAGACTTGCTCTTCGGTGAGGGAGTCAGCCTGTATTCCAGTCAGTTGCTGTTTGTTATTTCTTCGACGTATAAGCGTTTCGCAGATGCTCAACGTGCTAGCAATCAAGTCAAGGCGGGGTTGACTTGTCACTTTGGTGGACGGTTTTGATCCTTACCATGATGCTATTGTGTTATGTAGAATTGCGGTGGGATAGATCTTGGAATGGTCGTATCTTGCGGTACGATAGGGTTTTAGGTTTGGCTGTAGGTTGGTTGAGAGAAGCACGCCTAGAGATGTATGTTTTGAATGCGGGTGAAGTTGGTGCTGATTGCGAGCCAAAGAACGCCAAGCTAAATACGGTGACCCAAATTAGCTCTACGCTGCCTACGAGCCTCACTGTGGCTGTGGTTAAGGACAGCATTCTCACAACCTATTTACGGTGTCTCTATAAGATTTCAAAGGCTCATATATTCTTCTTTCCGCCTCTTCAGTATCGTCTCGCGGGCCTACAGCTTCATCGAAAAATAACTTACCTTGCGACCGCCATGTGGCGTGATCGCACCAATCTGTAAATCCATTGCCCATCTAGTTGTAATATGGTGTCTAACTTCACATAGCTATATCTCTTATCGCCAATCCTATGCCCACCACCCCGCGAAGAAGACCAAGTACTCGTCCGCATCCGGAAATGGGTATTCGGACCCCATCGGATCAGGTTCAGAGGAGCGCTGGGGACTAATGTCCGCCGGCGCATTCGAGGATGATGGTGATGCTGTTATTGAGATGGACCTGTTACCGCCTCGCTGGGCAGATGTCTCAGATGAGGTCACAGAATATCTTACCACCATTGCAGAGAAGAGCGTGAAGCTGGAGAAACTACACCAGAAACATGTATTACCAGGATTTGACGATGAGGAGGTTAAGAAGGGTGAAGAAGGGGAAATCGAGCGGTTGACGCAGGACATCACCAAAGGCTTTCACGATTGTCAAAAGGCTATAAAGAGAGTGGAGCAAATGGTCAATGATAGCAAGAACCAAGGTGGAATAAGTAAGGGCGAGGAAACCATGGCCAGGAACATCCAGATCTCGTTAGCAGGAAGAGTGCAAGAGGCCTCGGCTGGCTTTAGGAAAAAGCAGAGCGCTTACTTAAAGAGTAAGCCATCACAGGATCAAGTGTTTCCCTTGTACTGACGAGAAGCAGAACTTCGTGGTCTTTCCGGCATGAATGCCCAGATAGAACGCGTGTCCACGCCTATGTACAGCAATTTTAGCGATCCTTCTATTATGGAGTCCGATGCCGACAAATCATACTCCGAGTCAACACTGCAGCAAACGTCACAAAAACAACTTACATCTAATGATGCTGCCATTATGCAGCGCGAGCGAGAAATTACCGATATAGCACAGGGCATCATCGAATTAGCGGACATTTTCAAGGAGTTACAGGGCATGATAATTGATCAAGGGACGATGCTAGACCGCATCGATTATAATGTGGAGCGCATGGCGATAGATGTGAAGGCTGCCGACAAGGAGCTGAAGGTTGCAAGCGGGTACCAGAAGAAGGGAACCAAGCGGAGGATAATCTTCCTGCTGGTGCTGCTTGTAGTGGGAATGTTTATTTTATTAATGGTCAAGCCGAAGAAGAATCGCGATCCAGTAGAGGAGAATGTACCACCACCACCTTGAAAAAAAAATCGAATCATGCACTATGAATCACGGTGTAACCTGCTATGCTTTGTGAATAATCCACGAGCCGAAGCGGCCTGCAATGAACAAAATGAGACGAGGTGAGTGTAAAAGCATACCTACGTGATTCTACATGATCACGCTTCAGTCTATTCAACATGCTAGCTCAGTCCAGCGCTAATCCATGCTCTTCATATAGCCAATCCCGTGCAAAGATGGTCAAACGCCACACCTCAACACAGATCAAGCTAGATAGGATATATGCTCGTGTTATCCCAAGTATAAGAGACTTGGTTTCAGATAAGAGCTCTCTCGTCCTACATGTGATTTGCACCTCTAAGGAAGGGGGAGGGGTCGTACCATCATGGATTGATTATCTAGACGACATAGTGGTGGCAACTCGTTGTAGCGGGATAGCTCTTTGAGCGGCGAATTACTTGTTTTAAAGAAGCATAGCTGTGTGTTTCAACAGGATGAACCTCGTTGAACCACGGGTTCCTCTTTCACCTCACTTCTATGAAATCAGAGAGGATGTTATAAAACACTTTCTATTACCTGAAAAGACTTCCATTGCCATGGCTGGTGATGCTGCGAGTCCCCTTTCCCAAACCCCTTCTTGTCCTCTTTCTTTTACCCCTCTTGCCTGTCTCAAACTTACCTGTGGTTCCAAATTTTCCTTCTCTTCTATTATATTTTGTAGATGTGGAAAACATGTTCTTAACTGGTGTGGCATTGTTTACACTTTGACGCATATACTCAACAAAGAACCTGGATCTTATACGAGTGGCACTGATAACTAAAGGTTCATTCATCTATCATCTTTACAAACGTCGAATTTTGCTAGACACAGCTTTGGTGCATATAATTCATTAAATAGGATTGCATTCTGTCTAATCCGGGTTATCATGTCTCATAAAGCTAGCCACAAACACCGTGCATGTGATGTGATGAAATTCTAATCCCTCCCATGCCGCTGAATGCCAGTTGCCAGTCAAAAATCTACGCTTTCAGCTATAGTACCGTAGTAATTAAGCACCGAAAACCTTGAATCGCTCCTTGATGTCCATAAACGACTTATCGCCAGCTTCGGCAACCTTCGCTCCGAAGACTAGTTGAGCGTTGAGCTCCCAGTTCTTTGGCAAATCCCATGTCTCAGTCACTTGCTGGTCGATCAATGGGTTGTAGTGCTGGAGGTTAGCACCTAGTCCCTCAAGTTCAAAAGCGGTCCATACGGCAAGTTGGGTCATGCCGTTAGATTGGGTGGCCCAACCTGGGAACTTGTCGGCGTAGGCGGAGTAGCTTTCTTGGAACTTGTTAACGACTGAGCGGTCATCGAAGAAGAGAACCTATTTTGTATTGTTAGCGTGATTTCACTTAACGTCACGTTATGTTGTGTCACGAGTTCTTCACGAGTTTGACTCGATTGACCACTCGCGGGACAACACCAGATTTGCGTAAAATCAAAGGGAGAAAGGATAACACTTACAGTTCCGTAGGCTCCCTTGAACATGTCTAGCTTCTGCTCGGTTGCACCATAGGCATCAGCTGGTACAATGGCCTTGAGTGTAGTCTTGGTGATCTCCCACAGCTTCTCGTGTTCCGCCTTGAGTAGGACGACAACTCGGGTGCTCTGGCTGTTGAATGAGGAAGGGGTGTGGAGGAGAGCTTGGGTGACAATGTCCTGGATCTTCTTGTCATCGATGGGAGACTCCTTCTTGAGAGGGTAGTGGGATCGGCGGTCCTTGAGGCTGTCGAGGAAAGGTTGAGACATGTTTGCGGATGATTTATAGGACTGCGTGAAGAATCTGGTTTGTGTTTGAACGGGCTTGGAGAAGAGTTGAAGCTGGTGAGGAAGACGCGTGGAGTGGGTGCGGAAGGAAGGCAGAGGTTTTATAGAGGGGAGGAGCAACGAAAGCCGTTTAGCGAGCAAGAGTGAGGACGACGCCATTCCCTGCGAGTATGTAATTCGTAAGTTTCCACTTAGTTTACCGTGCAACGCGGTTGGTATACAAGTCAGCGATTACCAAACACGGAGGATAAGTTGGAAGCTCCGCAAGTCAAGTCAGGAAGGTTCCAGAAGAGGGTTGGTGGTGGAGTAGAATGGCTTGTTACGGTGTACAGACCCCGTAAGTTCATGGCCAACTCCCGCCACTGCACGACGAAGGGATACGTACGGCATATATACTGGATATGGTATCGGTAGTGGTAGTGGTAGTGGTAAATCCAAATCCAAATGCAAGGTCACTCCTGCTTGCTTATTTGTTAGCAATACATATTAGCAAAGCAAACAAGCAAAGCAAAGCCAGAGCGACAGTGTGAAATGCAACGTCAAGACCAGAAACTCAAAATTAGCCAGGGTTGAGTACCACCCCCATTAACCACCTAACAATACAGCCAGTACCCACGGAACGCTCTATTTTTTCCATCCATGATTCTCTATTTCTCATCCCTCATTCACCAGCCTGGCCTGCTTCTCGTAATCAGATAACTTGCATCTATAATCACGGCTCCCATCCAGAATTACGGCTCCCGCTTGGCGTATAAACGCATTACAAACAGTGACAAATGCGCCAAGTGGGGCTCCGCTTGGAGAATTTCGATGCACGACGTGGATATAAGGTGATGACAGCATCCTCGATAAGCAGTACCGGCCACCACACCAAGGGACTGCTGCCACCTGAATCGTGACCCGCGGACCCTGGCTTAGGGTATCTTGGTTGCATGATTCAGGTGTTCTTCCGTACCTGAGTGTGAGTGTGAGCGTGAGTGAGCGAGTGAACGAGCGAGCGAGAAGCAGGCCAAAAGAGCTGGCGCATGGACAGACTCTCGGAGCCGAAGAATCTTCAGAACCAAGCAAGCCATCACGACGATCCGAAACCCTACACATACATACCCGGCCGGCAGCCACTCTTTCATTCTTTCCGTCATCTAATGTCTACTGTATCTATGTCTACTGTATCTATTACCAGGAAACCTCTCATCCGAACGAACATTATCATTTTGCACACATGATGGTTTGGTTGTGTTTCTATCAAGTTTTAATTCTTCACTGCTATCCCAAACTATCTTCTCAATCCAACTATCGAGTTGTGTCATTTCCTTACCCTCACCAAATTGCAATAGTCCGACACCAAATAGCTATATAGAGAAACTTCCAACCTTTTATCATCTATTCCGAGAGGCACCTGGAAGAGACCTGGTGACCCTGGCTGGAGTTTCCTAAGCTCACATCGCTTCAAAAATGTCCCCCGATCGAGACTTGATCATATTCTCTTGCCAAAATCCTACTTCCCCGACCTCCTCATCTACGGCTTCCATAGCATCAGCTGGTAGGTAAGATTTGAGGGCACGCAGCCAATCAGGGGTCGGCCTATGGCGCAATTGTGCTAGATACATCGTATCAAGCCTGCCCCACAAGAGCTCGAGCTCAATAGATAAGTCGATTCTCATCTCATGCATCGATTTCTCCCCAAGCGGGAGAGGACATCTATCGTAGGGACAATACGACCCTGACGCCATCAGCAGAACCTTTCGAGCACAGTCTGACCCCAAAATGTGCTCTCCTGGGCATGGTAGTCGTATGGGAGTTTCGCCGGGAGGTTGATGGTTCATAGGCTCCCTGCAAATGGCACAAATGCGATCTTCGGGATCCAGCGACTCCAATACCTGAGGCGTCAGAATATGTGATAGGTGTTCATCGATTCGCTCAAGTCGCCGGATATTTACCTGCTCCTTGAGTTTCTTGATCCTACCTGGACTGTCTTTGTATCTATTCAAGCAGCTGTGAAGCTCATGTTGGCGATATATGAGAGCATCCCGCAGTTGTACAAACAATAAGCGCTCTCCCCTGGATGTCTGTATTGGATTATTACTGGCAAAGCAGGCTCTATACAATCGACCAACTAACTTGTCAAGCCATACCAAATCTCCAAAACTTAATGAAGGTTCCCGGAGAGCTTGAATTTGCTTGTCAGTAATTGTTTCCGGGACTTCTGGATGGCATCCGTTCTTCTCGGCCCAGCCTTTGAAGAGACGTACGGTAGTTGATCGAGCTTTTGCAAGAATACTCTCACGATAGTTTCGTATATGTGGAACATTTAGGGCAGGCGTTGTGAGAATGTAATCGTTACACACATCTCTGCGTCGAGCCTTTGTCAAGATGTTCCCATACACTTCTTTTTCGCAAAGGCCGTCCCAGGTGCCCCAATCCTCAATAGAGCACTCACAGCCATAGTGCCACTTCACACCCTCGCGCACTATCAAGGAAGATACCATTGATAGCTGATAGCTTCTCACAAGGCTTAAAAGTCGTGCTCGTTCTGTATAGCGGGTCTGTTGGCTAAATTTCAGATTGATTTTTGGTTTGAATCTAAATCCTGTCACATATAAGAGAAGTGGTTTTGTTGTTCAGCATTTAAACATACAACCGTGCTTGAAACTATTCGATGTAAGGAACGAACAACGGTAAGCAAATGTTTAACAAGTATCAATTTGCTTTCTTGTCTGGTATCCCCTACTAGCATCTTATTCTACTTCCTGTAATATCCAATTATGCATAAAAAACAAGGCAAGTCTCAACAAAGCTCGCCATATACACAAGGTAATGCAGCGAGAGGTGTCTTGCAACATATCCGCATTTACTTCACTGAACTACCAGCATCTGATGAGAAGACATGTTTCATTCAAGTATTAGCTGCAGATCCAATGTGCATATTCAATATGAAGTAGGTCTCTGCTAATACTTGCTAGCTCTGACTGGAAAATCCAATGAGTTGGTCTAGATGATGTTGGTCAAATTAATCATCAAAGAAAACGTGCGTCTCTAGTAGGGACAGACAGTTTACGGTACAACAATGCACAACACTGTTCTGTAGGCAGCTGCACCACGCCGAAAACAACCCTATCGTCGTGAAGTGAAATGGGCCTTGAATAGAAAAACCAAAGGAGCACGAGGCTTCAGGTAGGATTTGGATCTGCAACAAGGCTGCCACTTGTATGGTAAGCTCAACGACGGAGGATGTAAGCTGACTCGGATGTTACATGTGAAGTGGCCCCTGGGACTTGTGTCCAAAGACACTGGTGGACGGAGCCACCAAACTCTGCCGATATATACCACATCTCGAGTTGTGGGATTTGTGTACCGTTGAACACTTCTCCCATCTCACCATACAAGATCATATCATTGCCAGATGTTGTGATGCACACGCGTGCATACGCGTTCTGAGCAGCAAGAAATTTGCTGCAATGGTCAGACGCTAGGGGCGCCGGGCCTTGGCGCGTTATCCTTGCCGGTAGTGTGTTGAGTCTCTATATGAAGCCGATGCCCCGTGAACAAGAAGAAACAAGTCCAAGCATCACCAAAGGTGGATATTCCCCGCCAATCACGTCACATCTGCGATCCATTAAAAATATCACCAACCCACGGGATAATCTTTAATCCGATCCGACTCGGTCATCCTCACACAGACACCGCCCCACCCTGCCACTTGTCCCGATTCAGCAAATCCAGCGGCAGAAATCCCGACAGAGGGGTTCAAGATAAACATACAGGAAGTCGCGATAATCGGGAATCTAAGCTCATCCGAACCTGACCTGTCCGATTTGGGCTGGGCGAAAGCTGGAGTTTCTTTGAGAACAGCAGCACCTGCATGTTCTGAACGTCTGCCACTTCTTTGTCTCTTCTGTAGACCATCAACAAACCAAACCCGTCACTCACTGCATTTGCATTAGCCTTGCAGGCATCCAGGCCACCGCCTCCCAAGACGTGGAGACCTAAATCTGAACTTTACCATGGACCAAAATCAATATCGTCCTTCCTCCCCCGACCTCTCCTCGCTGCTCGAGCCGACCAGCAAACACGACCAGCCATACCAGCCACATTCCCAATCCCATTCTTATTCACACGCAAATTTGCATCCGGATTTGCAGGGACACGCCCAGGGCCAGTCATATGCACCGCGTTCACCGAGCATTCCACCACTCGACAGCCCGAGTACCTATCCATTTCACCAACCGCAAGGCTTGGACATAGACACAACTCAAACCCCCGGTGTTCAGTACATGCCTCCAATCCCAGATCTGCCACCTCAACATAGCTTTGCGCCAGCTGCCACACCATACTTTCAGCCACAACAAGTTCATCAGCAACAGCAACAGGCCCAGTACAGCCCTACGAAGACGCAGTACAGTCCGGTCAAGACCGAGTACCCGGCACACCCAACAAATCCCTACGCCCCGGTTCAACCACCTCCATACAACCACTATCCAACCTATACCGACGGTGCAAACGACGAGCGATCCAACGCCATGTCTCGAGCGCCCCGCATAAAGGGCGAGGACCATTTATCCTTTCAAGGTGGAGCAGCGGCAGCTGCACCCGCATACAAAGACCCCAATCCAACCAATATCGAGATCAAGACCAAGTTTCCAGTTGCACGTATAAAGCGAATCATGCAGGCTGACGAAGAGGTTGGCAAGGTAGCTCAGGTCACGCCCGTGGCGGTCAACAAGGCACTTGAACTCTTCATGATTGCCCTCGTCACAGGTGCCGCAGCAAAGGCGAAGGAGAAGGGGGGCAAGCGAGTCACGGCACAACACCTCAAGGCGGTGGTTGAAGGCGACGAGCAATTCGACTTCTTGGGAGACATTGTCGGCCGTGTAGCTGACGTGCAGGAGGGTGCTGGAGGAGAGGGACGGAAGAGAAAGGAGAAGAATGCCAGTTCGGATAGTGATGGAGAGGAAAAGAAGCCAAAGAAAGGAAAGGGCAGAAGAAAGAAGAGTGACGAATAAATGACGAGAGGGATGGTAGGAATACTTTTCCGGCGTTTTGGGGGACTGGTTGCATTATATGGCGAATTCAAAATTGGGGAGCGACAAAATATCATGCTCTTCTCCGACTTGATTTCTCTTCCTGATCAAATTTTGTTATGACCAGCAAGTGCTAATACTTATATTCTATCCTAAACTAGACTTCTCCATTAAGCTGCGGCAGTCTTTGGCACTGGCTTAATAATATGAACTAAAAGGCCTGAATACACAAGAATATGCTTCCATTTCCAACGGCTATTGTAAACCATGAAATCTGGACTTTTATCTCACGCCCGTGACCTAAAGTCTTGTAGATGCTTAGATGCTAGATTGTGTTGCTATGTTTTCAAACGTTTCAGCTATGAGTTCTCTCCTTGTCTGATATTGAAATCCAAAACCTTTAATTAATATCCGTTTGAACAACCATTGAAGTCCAAGTCCAAGGAGCAAAATAGTTCCAAGCAGTTACTCAGAGATTGGTAGGTGAGGATGTAAATTGGGTGTACTATATCAACGTCCACCTTCTTCTTAAACCGCATTGAATCCTGCATTTTAATCCAGCTACGGAACGCGAGCATTATTCTTCCTCGGATTCAAACTATGAGCGCAAATCATATCCCAAGCATAGCCTCTGCAAGCTCCGATACAGAGACCGATGTTTGAAATTAGCGGTCGATGGCCGTATTTATCGAATGTCAGAGCCAGCTGGTGGATGTCTGGATGTGCCCATCAGACAGGTATCTTTTCCACATGGCTGTGCGTTGGAAACAAAGATAATTAGTAGCATGCTATATATACATGGCAAGTCTTGTGGGCAGGTAGGTAAATCTGTCTGTGGATGTATGATCTCGATTAAATCTCAGGTGTGATTATTTCATTGTGATACAGGTGTCTTTCTACATGCTGCTTTTCAGTAGTGTTCAATTTGGACGTGGCTAAAGGTTGGAATGACTTCGTTTCTCAATCAATCATCGAAACCCTGTTCTATGGCCCCTGGGAGGAGCGTTTGACTCGCGGTTGGACTCATCCAAGATCTAAGGCACCCAGCTGGTGGCATCAAGTAAATGGTAAAGCGAGCTTGATGAGGAGACTGCAGGTGTTTGAGCTGATTCTTGAGCTGAAATGGCGCAAAGCGGTTGAGATAGAATAGAGTGTTAAACGAGGAGCATAGGTTAGCTTAAGATCAAGAAGCTAGAGGGACGAGAGCAGCTGTGGAAAAGAGGCTTTCGGTAGGTGTCTATAAATACTTCTTGACGACTACTTTTATGAGTTGAAGAAGAGCAAAAGGCAAACTAAATGCCATCTGGGATTCCAAGCTGAAGAGAAAGAAAGCAAATTCAAACATTTGATCCTCCTGCAGCAAGTTACAACGGTGCCTGGAGCGCACCGCAGGGAAGTAGTAAGCTCGTTAACCTAACGAATCGCCATCTCGCTTAACCAACATCCTAGGCACTACCCCTATTCTGCCCCCAAAGGCCGTCTCTGAAAACCAGGTTGTTGTTCATACCGAAGAAGGAGAAGCCCGGAGATGACTCCATGGATTCTTTTTCTCCTGTGCTCAGCTTGGGATCGTGGCTGGTGCATGGCTTTCCACCATTGGACCACGACTGCCCTACCCGTGGCACTAGTTTCAGCTTGATTTGTCGAAGGAACATAACAATGTACCACCCGCCACCCCTCCCCAAAGTAAAGGTTAAAATGCCACCATGCAAAACCCGAGGATACGGTCCAGAGTTCGGCTGCCAAAATCGTGCACGGAGTGTCGCAGAAGGAAGCAGAGGGTGAGTTGTATGGAGGTATATGGCAGACGAGGAGTAGCTAACCAGCTCAGTGTATACCAACTAAA
>Ga0247810_10000597_pt1 | contig 34685 bp, 22 predicted proteins | sample UWRJL119311C1_FD_179918 | JGI IMG/M metagenome (GOLD analysis project Ga0247810, IMG submission 179918) | Plant litter microbial communities from Arlington Agricultural Research Station in Wisconsin, United States - UWRJ-L119-311C-1 | ecosystem: Environmental > Terrestrial > Plant litter >... | reverse complement strand
AAATCACATAATGGTTTCCATCCATCCCTTGGATGAAATTCGAGTAAGTTCTCGGGGGGGACTAGAGAACGGATGTGGGCTACATGCACAGGCATGTGAGCAGCAAGGGCTTTGCGGTCGGTGTATGGGTGAGGAGAGGTCCAATCAGTCAAGGCGAGTTCCAGGCAGTCACGGACGGCTGCTAGACCATCCTGGGCAGAAAGAAACACGTCAAAATAAACTCAATATATGGCTTAGATTATGACAATGAGAGAAGTAATAGCATACCGGCTCAATGTAAGTTACCAAGCGCCAAATTCTCCAAGTTAGAATATAATAGATCGTACTTTCGACTGATTTTACCCAAGCCTCAGGTTCTCTCTGGGTCAGGACCACTTTGGCCTTAGGAAAGGCAGATACAAGCTCATCGGAGAAGTTCACACAAGGCATATCGGAAACGGCCTAATGTACACCATCAGAAAATTTGCCCATCCACAAGGCTCGGAGCAAACTGGGATAGACCAACGCTGTAATTTTGGAGGATTTTGTCAAAGTCTTTAGGACCGTAAGCTTCACCAGTACCATGAACTTTGTAGCTAAGTGCTTCACGCCAGCAAACGGCATGTCTTTGCTTTCTGTTTTCAGCAGCTCCAGTCTCGAGCATATGATAACATTTGTAGCCAAGTTGATTCAAGGCGGTCATCATTGCTAAGCACTACATTCAGTGGACTGCTATTCTAAACGATAAGATTATACAGACTCATAGTAGAGGTGCGAGAGAGGCCCATACACAACACTTGCATTTCTACTGGACGTGGTGTGATGGCCTCGATAACGTCTACCTGACGAGTGGGAGCCATAACTGCTGGTCGGAATTTCCTGCGGCGGCGGACGGCGGGGAATAGGGAATGCGACGTTGTCCAAACGACTTTAAAATGTGGTGGTGGCGTTGGTCCTGAATCTTACAGCTATACCTTAAGACAACGAACGTAAAGACGGAACGATTTCAATGCGACCAACGGTTAATCGACAAGTTGGTTGTTGGTTGTTGGTTGTTTGTGATTGCCTAGAAAACTAGGTAGAGATTCCCTCCATAGAAACCACGGGTGTCCGTATCCAACCTCCCCGGTTATGGCTCTTCCCGTTGCTCATGTCTGAAAGAGACAGGCTACAGTCTGTTGATTAAAAGGCCAATCATATTGCTTGCCAAACAAATACCTCTGGTAGTGGTTGTGTAACGTATTGTTAACGTAAGCGAGCTGATACTTTTAGTGGGGGCCACTTTAAAGGGAGCTGGTAACCGAATATAGTGTTTGTCGGATATATAATTATACTATCTAGTATACTCTGCAGTGCCAACTCTAGCAGCTATGGCAGTTATTCTCTGCTTTTACCCATCGGCCGATCCCAAGTCCGTGATTCTGTTTCTGCATAAATTAGAGGACATATGTCGCAACTCTAATACGAATCTTCATGGATCAGTATGACCGGCTTGCAATAACATCTTGCAATTATCTTGTGTGCCATCATCGGTGGGATCTGCAGGTAAGACGGCAGTGCTTACTATTTTGCTCTTCTTCATTGATCGACATGATTTTATCCAGCCACTTGTAATGCTTTATCCCTAAATATGAAGCTTGCAAGTTTCATCGCACGATATTGCAAATATGAAGTTTTCTTGATGATCTGCACGCTGTAGAGTGGCTGCATGGAAAGACCCGACCAACGGATGCCATAGGGGCGGCTTATTGCAGTTGAATTGCCACACATTGCCAATAGCGCGATGTCTGTGTCAGGCAAGAGAATTATGTTCTGCATATCATCAATGCAACGTAGGTTTAATACGTGGTAATTCTGCGCTTGATTCGATCAACCGGATTGCTACCCCAGATTCATCAGCGCACTCGCCATAGTTCGGCGGCTTAGCGGCGTAGGTGATATTTTGCATGATAAGTATTTCTTTATTGCAACTCTGCAGAATCCGGGCGCAGCATTCATAGTGGGTGCAGCTCGTGCTGCCAGTCAACCCACGAAACCATACCGTGTTTGATGCACTCTCTCTGGTCGCCTTTTCCATAAGTCGATTTCTTTTGGTGAATTGCAGCCACACATCACTCTATTTCATTATACGAGAGAGCGAAGGGGAGGCGCAGTAGGTTGAGGTGAAGGAAGGGGCCGTCGAGGGATTTGATCTTTGATTTTATGAATCGATGAACAACATAACACATGTCTCAGAGATTTCTAGTTTTCAATCACGCTTTTCTACTTCTCTTCAAGTGACACCAGCTTGAGTTACCTATCATCCCAACACTCAAATAGAAACCACCGAAATACCATACGATTATCACCATCATGGTAACTTATAATGCCCACGGTCGGGAAAACACTCTAGTGGCTTCGATATGTCTCCCAATTGCTGTTTTGACGGTGGTGCTACGATTCGTTGCACGAGCTCGTATCAACCAAAAAGTTACGATGGAAGACTTGTGTGCCGTCATGTCTCTCGTTTTTTTTGCGGGATTCTGCGGTGCTTTAATTTGGGGAATGTATACCGCGCCTAGAATGAGTTATCTGGGCTAACATTCACATACAGGCGCCAATCATGGTTCTGGGTATAGTCCATTAAAGATACCTTATCCCGTTCTAGTCGCGTATCTCAAGGTCTGGTTCCCCAACCTTTGTTACCCAAATCTATTAACCCGATTCTAGAATGTCTTTGCTGCAAGCCTTCTGGTGCCACTATCTTTAACGGCCGCAAAACAAAGCATTTTACTACTCTATGCTCGCATCTTTGCAGTGGATAATAAATTTTCTGTTGGCATCAAAATCGTTGCAGTGCTAAACATCCTTTGGATGATTGCCGCTATGCTGGGTCTTATTCTCCAATGTCGGCCAGTTCAGAAAGCTTGGGACCCCCTTCTACCAGGAAAGTGTTTTAGTTACGCCAAGTTTATGGTTGCTATCGAAGTTCCAAACTCGCTCTTGGACTTTGTAATGATGGCACTTCCAATCTCCATGCTCCGAACACTGCGAATAGGCATGAGAGAGAAGATTATTCTGGTTCTTATCTTTGCTATGGGAGCGGGGTGAGTACTCCAGGTCAATATCATATCTATATCTAATCGATTGCAGTGTCGGTGTTATAGGCTTCGTTCGCATCGCAATTGTTTACCAACCTGAACACTGTATGATACCAACCCAAGCAGATATATTTGTGTAATCATGATGCTAATAATCGCCTCAGTTAGTGTGAGCTCACTGGGAATGTGGGTTGCTATTCAACAAGCCATGGGAATCTTTTGCTGCTGTTTCCCGACGTATCGGCCATTTCTCAAACATCTTAAACTTCCTGACTCGATATCAAGCCGCTACGCTTCGTTTCTAGCGCGCACAAGATCTTCAACCAATAAATCAGACAAAACAGGCGAGTTTTCGAATTCGTACAAGGCACAATACCGCACCGATGGTAGTTATGATTTGGGTAATTTGGGACATGAAGAGAGCGTCTTGACACGGGTCGAGGCATCCTCGAACACACATAGCAATACTGGATATCCATTGAAAACTGTCAACGTCGAAAGAACGGTGGAAATGGTCTAAACAACTGTGATTATTGCTTCTGTTGATTAACCAACAATGGGTGATAGAAATCGGCAGTATGTGGATATTTGGAACGAGTGCTTAGATCATAGGAAGGCGATTGAGTGGCAATTTATATTATTCTGACGTGTACTTAACAACTCTAAGAGAAGACAGATACATCTATATACCAACTATCCCATACATACACTTGATAGGCGTAATGCCTTACTTTTTCAAATGATCTAATCATTTACCTAGACTAAAACCTAGGTCTAAGCCTCTCAATTTATGTACGACTCTCTGTCTCTAAAGTTGAAAGGCAGTATTATGGATAATTGATGATAAGGTGTGCTGCACATAAAGAATTCAAACATTTGGCAGGCAATGGGACAACACCTGTTGCCAATTGGGGGAGGGCTCTGTCATGAATCAGCCAGAAGTCCCCTCGAGAAAACAACGTCTAATTTACAGCTCTCAAGAGCTCCCCCAAAGAATTCCTCTTGGTTTGTCTTATACTAGAAAAGAAAATATATAGTCTTAGTATAGTCTCATAACTGTATGGGCCCCAAATATTGCGCAAGGACAATGTAACGCTCCGCCATATTGCAATTTCTGAATAGGCAGTGAAAGGATTGTAGCATCATCGCACGTAAGAGTCACAATATGGGGAGGATGGATCGAATGAGACTACTCCTTGCGCAGGGGTTGGATCATATTGCAGTCTCTTACTGATGAAACGAGAGGTCCGCCATCAAAAACGCGTTGTAGGAGAGGAAGCTCAATTTAATGCAGGACTATCGGACTTAGATAATGGTTTTGTACCGGAGGCACGGTTCTGTTTGTTAGCGGCGCGACTGCAGCGGAATTGACACGAACACACACGTTCATTATCAGTAGAAAGTCAAACAATTTTGAGCAGCATTTTGTATATTAGAACTTCATACTACACGGGAGGGAAAATATTTTAGTCATTCTTCCGATAAGTGACGACCAGGACTCGTTAGCGACCAACAAGAGTAGGCGTCCGAATTATTGATACGAGTCTTCAAAAACTCAGATCTAGAAACTTTCTTTTCCAGTGTAGATTGTGTTATAATCGTCAATTAAACCATGCCTTTATCCCTCTTGTACAATGTAAGCGAGGGCTTTCCAGTAGTATGTTGTATCATTTATAGCGTTAGTTATAACGACTTGAAAGATGTGAAGGGGGTGTTGGTGCTTGTTTAGCCTTGAAAATTCTCTTCGTATTAGTAACCAGCTCTCCTAACTACAGATTTCTCGCTAAATAGCGGGGTGATCGTCGTCTTACACCTTGATGAGAAGTTCGGTATCATTATAGTCGAGTTCAATTTCCATAACATGACTATCTTAATGAGCAAGATCTCAATCCCCTCCTTATTATCCAACTTATCCTTTGGGACATATCGAGTCAAAGAACGTACATCTGAAAAATATCTAGCTGAAAATTTGAAAATAGCTTAATGTTATATTTGCCTTCAAAAAGTTATTGGCTGCCCAGTGTAAAGACAAGTGCCACTAAGGCAACTTTAGTGTTGAAACTTTGAAACACGAAGGCTATTAATCTAACATCATAATTCGATTGCATATCATTTTTCTGCTGACCAATTTGCCAAGATAATAAATACTCACAGCCTGAATTTCGGGTGCCTGGGGTGCTATTGTGCAGCTTATAATTAAAGTTGGGCTCAAAAATAGTCCTGTACAGCCAAGTTGATAACGCTCTATTTTATAGTATGAGGATCAGGTGGGTTTTCTTACGTAATCCCGAAAATGGTGTCAAGGCAGTTGCGGCATATACTGATAAAGAAATGCCTCAGCTAATGTAGATATATTGGCGGACTTAAATGCCCACAACTCTGCGATACCCAAGATTTCAATTGAAACTTTTATGAGTGTCCATATCAGTCATCACGAGACACTATGGCAGCAAGAGCTAGAACCCGGGTCGAAACCTGGTACGACGGACATACAGAGCTGGAAGAGCATCGATTGGACGATTGCAGACTAGAATTCGAAGTAACAATGCGGGTTATCAGCTCCTGCATCGCCAATTTGAAGTTAGATAGGGTCGAAATTCTGGATATTGGAGGTGGTCCTGGAAGATATGGTAAAATGGCTCACCCATCTCCCCGAGTCGAGGATAAGGAAATAGATGGGTTTTATAGCTGACAAACTTTAGCAATTGCGTTGACTAAGAAAGGTCATGCAGTTACATTGAACGACTTATCAGAAAAGAGCCTGGAGGTTGCCATAAGAAATGCAAGGAAAGAAGATGTGGAACTCAAGGCTATAGTACACGCAAATGCGCTCGCAATCATGCAACATGCATCCTTTCAAGCTTCTCACGGCTTGTTTGATGTTGTACTTTGCCTCGGCCCGTTGTACCATTTACTCGCACCTGAAGAACGATCGGCAGTGATCAGCAATTGTCTCTCGATGACGAAGCCTGGAGGTTATGTTCTCCTAGCTTATGTCACAGTCTATGCGCATCTCCGCGATATGGCGCGGCGGGATCCTTCCCGTCTTTCGAAAGAGTGGGATTTCTACAAAGAGTATTTGGATAGCGGGAAATACACGAGAAACGTGAACAATGAGTCATTTCATATACATCCTGCTGATCTAGAGATGGAGCTCGAAACTGTTAAAAGTCAAGTAAGTGTGGTGAGAACAGTGAGCTGCGAAGGTATTCTTGGATCCGATCTCGCGAGAGGGCTAGCGGCAATGAATGAGGAAGAGATGCAACACTGGGTGGACATCATTATGAAGAGTGCTGAGTTGAAGGAAACGTTAAATTCGGCGGATCATTTGCTTGTTGTTTTGCAAAAGCTCTAATCTCGTGCGGTCACAACCCACTAAGATAAATCCACAAATGAAGTCATTAATAGAATCATAATGCACTTCGTTCTGATGCCTCGATGACTAATTTATGTGTATTGCTTTCCTTCACCACCTGCCTCGGATCTTGCATCGAGCCCAGTGAATTACACGCTGGCTCTATGTCTACTTTAAAATCGTCCATTAATGAGCGTAGGAATGACATCTTTATTGGTTTCTTTTTTAATATCGCTTCAGTGATGGCGGAATGGAAAGCCTAGGCAAATCGTAAACGTAACGATGTAGATAGATTTTGATTACCAGGTCAGTAATCAAATTAAATCAAATCATTTATCACACTGGAAAGACGAGAAAAACTCTTGATTAAAACTCTTGATTTATTTCAAATCAATCGCCAATCACATTGGTCTCAACCTCAGACGGGCCAGCTCATACTTTCTGCATCATATTCAACTGATAGTCTTCATCCGAACCAGAGAGTGTATGCCGGACTCCAGTGATATAGAGCTAGTAGTTGTCTTTGTTACAAAACAAGTGATCCTTGGCGCTTATTCCCGCTTATGCTCAACATGGGGACATTATGTGTCTATTCAAAAGAGCTAAATTTCCCTAGTCGTTAGGGAATTCTACAAATAAAATGACATCATGTTCTTAGTGGGAAGGCATTCATTTTTAATGGGTTGCTGGGCTTGATGAGCAAAGTGCAGAGACATCGTTGAGAGAGAAGTGGAATGTTGGGTTGGAATCCTTGGATCTCCATCTGTTAACGAGTTGCAATGATAATGATAGCCTATACAAAAAGACGATGCTTCTCAACACACACGTGTTTCAGTAGTATATCTCCAACTTTCAAAATTTGCTAGCTTTATATGAGAAGTATGTTGTGTCTCGCAATATCTATAGAAAAGACGAATCTTTGACACATAGATGAACGGCCCGACAAATGGGGGGCTACATGATAAGCGAGAATAGCTTCTGCTACAGAAGTGTGTTGTCTTACTTCTCACTTACCAACAACGATAGTAAAACCGAGTGAAGCTTCTAAAGGAATGGCCTCTCCTAAATGACTGTTTGCCCTCATTCATTTGACATATAGTAAAAATTAATCGATATACGTAATTATAACCTAAAAGCTCGCCCTCGAGCTTCGTTGGTCCATCTCCATATGCGGCTGATTATACTCCTGGGCAACCCATGCCATAAATACCGTCTCATGCACCTGTATTGGGGCTCCAAGCGATTCTCCATCTTTCATCGGCTCACGATCAAAGTTCGGAACCTTCTGAACCTGGAACTCTACGCCTTCTTTCCGTGCCCTCCTTGCCGCGTAAAGATTGAAACCCAGATACCATAACATCCCGAAACCGAGAATACTCCATGCGACAGTGGGTGGAGTGTACCATGGCACCGGGGTCTTGATCAGCGATGCAAACAGACCTTTGGGTGGGATCCATGAGGCAATGATTGGATAGCCGGATCCAACTGCAAAAATAGTTGCGGACAGAATGGAAAGAAAAGGCGAGAATGATGACTTTTGGCGCCAGCGCTCACGGGACGAAAAGCGAAGCTTCAGCATTCCTATCGCAATGGCGAAGCCAAAAATAGCGATGATTGCATAGGAATATAGATCTACAAGAACGCCATAGGCTGCTGTGGGGCTAAGATGGATGGTAGCAACTATCATAACTACCGTGAATGTCCAATGAAGAAAGAGTGCTCCAAAGGGTGTTTCCTGCGAGTGTTTTCGGGGGTCGAGCCAAGGCTGCTTCAAAAGCCAGTAGAAACGACGATTTACAAAGGAGTTCTTAGAGCTGCGTATCCAGACTAGGAAGCGGCCAAACGAAAGGTTCTTGCTCTGTCCGAAGAACTTGTGGAATATAAGTATACCCTCTTTTGCGATTTCTTGCTTTACTAGAGTTTTTGTTAATGCGAGCTAAATAAGGGATAGAGTAGTTCACCTCTTGCTGCTGTGAATGTCATAACTACAATATTTCCAAAACTAAAGACGTCCTCCAATTAGTGTGATGATTTTATTGAAGTTAGATTTTAAATTCAATTTGGGATCCGATAGCACAAATATTTACCCACTCTTTGGCCAGAGTATTGGCCCGGTAAACCAATTAAATAGTTTTCACTTACCTTGAGATTGCCATAAAAGCTGACAAAATCCGCTGAGGCTGGCGCTCATTATTAGAAACGGCTCCAAATGTCAACTGGAAAAAAGACAGCGCAACGTTCTTATTTGGATCCAGTTGGTCCTCTTTTGGAACAACGATCATCTAAATAGAAGTGATCAGCAGAAATACATTATTTTTAGATGATCAGCTTACATATGAGACATTCACAAGCAGATATAGGAAGCAAATCATAGCAACACCGATTGCGGTCCCGATTGGCATTTTCTTTCTTGGTCTGCCGATCTCACCGAGAACCTGCTTTATTTAGCTTCGTGAATATTCAATAAATGAGGTGTACTTACATAATTTGGTTGGTCAAACCCACCCCATGCAAATATAATAGCGAGAAAAGCTTTAGCGTAACCATAAGAGTCATTTGCAGGGTCCTCAAATGACCGGTCCATAGCCAAGTTCTCATTGGCATAGGTCTTAGTCTTGAAAGCACCAGCCCAGGCGCAGATACCCGTTATGATGATTAAAAGCAGCATCAAGACCTTAATGATGGCAAAGAAATTTCCGAGCCAGATCCCGCCCCTTCTAGAAAACGAGTGAATGAGACATGCGAATGTTGCAGCTGCAACCGCGACTCCTCTTACTGAGCTGTTACTGGTGGGGGCATTTGCAGCTTCAAGTATACGGATCCCAAAAATGAGGCAATTTCCCGCCATGTTCCCAAGTACGATATAAGCCATGGCAAATATACAAGTCACCAGGCGTACAGTTCCTGGGCGGTAGGCTGGCCAATTGAAGACGTATTGTAACTATGAAATCTATCATTAGTAAATGTTCTCTATGGGTAAGTTTGGATTGATTTTATGAGACATACATAATTTAACGTTCCTCCACTTCGAGGTATGCCTTGCTCTTCCCCTTCAAAGATATATCGAGGGGTTGACAGACCAAACTCAATGTTCAGATGAGTACCTGCTATCGCATATATGCATCCAGCCAGCCAAAACAGTAATGTGATACCAACACTTCGAGTTCCTCTTATAATCGTAGATGGGGAGTTGAATATTCCAGTTCCTGCACAGAATTATTATAAACGGTTAATTTTGTAGCTTATCATTCATTTACCTATAACCCGGTTGACCACCAGCGCAATCACGGACCAATACCCTAACCGAAATCTTTCCTCTGGAGCTTTTGTTATGATAGTGTTCGGTATGTTTTCAGGGAGAATTTCGAAAAAAGCAGAGTTGATACTGCTATCGTCATCTTGAAAGTGACGATCAATACGTGACTGAGTCCCTTGTTCTGTTGAGGAAGCCATGCTTAGCACATTGATTGCTTTCGACGCTGTTGACATATCACCAAAACCAACAAAAAAGACTGGATAAAACCTTGTTTTGAGGGGACACATGATACTATAATTAAGACGCTTGAGGCTGGAGGCCTAAACTTTCAGCTGCATTTCCACAGCATGAGGCTTGTGTAACAAATGAGCCAAGAAGGATCTTATTGGACTTCGGGACTTTGAGCACCGCTGCTTATTTATGAGGAGGCTTAGACACGCGAGGTGGCAGTCCTGAGTTGGGCATAAGGCGTTTTCATATCCTTATTGAAGTTCTTGTCATTGCATTTACCTGATTCTTCCTGGACGCCACCAATACCAAGAAAAGTCTTTTCGCTCCGTGATAAAGCCATCTTGGAAAGGGGGAACATTCTCCAACATGGTGCTCGGTATCTGGCTTTTGTTTCTCCAACTCGAGTTCACTTACAGCCACCTATAGAAACTTTCTCAATTACTCATTTCATTGAGTATCCTTAAGAACACCAACAGCCTCCTCGCTGCGCATGTTAACGCACGGTGATCCCGTGAGCGAAGCTCGACGAGCCATTGATATCACGTAGTTGCAAGTGCCATGTCCGTCTCAGTATCGGACGTTATTCGGACGGCTACCTTCGCATGGGAAATCTATCAGATGGGATGGGGTAAAGACCTTGGTGCCTGTAAGTGAGACCTAGAAAACACCTATCTAGCAACACGTTACCGGAGCTTGAACACAGGATGGGCAAGAGCAAGGCTTGCGCTGGTTGCTTTTATTTCCTGTAGTTGTATCATCCTGACATTATTTATTCCGCAGCTCATCAATACCGCAATTTCGGAGACGATATCAAAGGTCTTGCCGAAAACCTCAATAACATCACTAACGTTGTGGAAAACGCCAAAATCACATGGGCGCAACACAGTCTCCGCATGGGGAGATCACGATTTTCTCCTGTACAAAAAGATTGGGACTTTTCTTCGCTTCGAGAGATCATCGGAGATTACCACAAAACTTTGGCAGATTGTAAAACACTCCTAGAAGAAAATCATGAGTTTAGGAAGAATCGGAACGCAGCCTATAATATAGAGTGGAATGTGGTCATCCAGCCAAAAGTCGACCATTTGCGCAAGAGGCTCGAGTCTCATAATTCTAAAATATTAATTCTGCTGAAGCCACTGGAACTGAACTTGTTCGCTGAGATACACAAGGACCTGGCTGATCGTATCGATGCGGTTCATCGAAGTATTCTGCATCTGCAGGGACTTCTCATCCCAGACGTAGAGCAGGCTATCTTAGAACAAGGCCATAGTGTCCCTATTACATTGACAGTCCCGCCCGAAATTGAGACTAAATTTCAAACCGCAGCCGTGAAAGCCCATCCAGAAATTCGACTACACGGCGGATTCCCGCTGCAAGCTGGAGCTGACGCTTTTGTATCTCATTTTGACCAGAGCACGAAAGGTTTCACAGCTGGAAACTTCCTGAAAGAGCGTGTTCCAGAACCGAAGCAGTATCTTGAGCTCTTGAAGTGTATTTGGCTCATAAATGGAATCAAAGACAGTAAGGATCTGCAAAATCAAGATAAAGATTCGCAGTGGCCAGGATATGTAGACCAGCTCAACGAAAATTTATCATTGGAATGCCAACGTTTCACAACACCATCCTCGCAACGACTTGTTGCTCCGGTGTTGAATAACGGTTTAGCAGATGAGGATTATCAGATTTGGTCAGGGGAGAATATAGCAGACTACATATCCCCCCACGAAGAGGCATGCTTGGATGAGGTGCTGAGAATTTCACTGCCTTGCCCGTCTGAAGAGCTGAAGCGAGATTTGACGATATATCGCCTGGAATCAACAAAGTACCGCCTTGTTGAGTCAATAGAAGATACAAGTGCAGCTTCTGCTTTAAGCCAAAATTTCAAAATGGACATTGATCTAAGGACGGTAGTCCTTACTCCGATATACGCCACTCCCAGCTCGAGACAGAAGTCACTCGAGCTTCTGGTACACTCAGGGACCACCAAACTTACTCCAACGTTTCAAGAACATAAACATGTTCTGAGGCTTCAGCATCTGCTTACAGGTTACAAGGTGTACGATCGATATGATCAAGCAATGGTGACTGTTTCTTTCAAAATTTCAGGCCAGGATAATCCAATCCAGGAGCATGGAAGGCTACAGCTGTGGCTCCCGCACCCTTTTGAATCATCCTCAACGGCTAACTCTGTGATCACAAACTTAGTACAGGGTTCCGCTCCTACCTTTGGATCACCATCTCAAAGCAAGGAATGTGTAACACCTGAAACCAGTCGTGTGGACACAAACTTTACTCGCGCTTCCAAAACCTCTAGCCGAAGCTCGTTGAACACTAACCGGGATATCAAATCACTTAACAGCAGGCACAGCAGGCTTAATATGTCTAGCAGCATGCTTAGTCTCAGTTCAGTGGCTAGCAAACATCATAGCCCTAGCATAATGACAACATCCAGCGCCTTTTCACGCTCGACTGTTTCCACCATCACCACCATCAGCACCGGAACAGGGAGAGGGCACCTTCATTCAAAACCGGCAAAACCTCTGCTTGTAATCTTCCTCAAAAGCCAAGATGAGACCGCAAACCTTGCTACCGTAGCTATACAAATGGACGACTTGACACAAGTCATGCGAGAACGATGTCAATGCCGAAATGCTAATAGCGACTGCCGAATAAGTTGTATAGAGAGATCCAGTGGCAATTTAATGATTCAACGATGGAATGCAGATCAAGGATTGCTAAGTTGGAACTTAGCAATGCTTGGACAGGAACAAAGGAAAGAGCTGCCCCAATATGCATGGAACAGTGTTAAGCGAGTATCTTTCAAATTTGAATCTTTTGAAGGTACACAATCCTATTTTCTCTGGTTTTCTTTCGCTATCATGCTTACAGAATTTTCAGATAGATACAAATTCAGTGGAGGCCCATGCTCTTGTAAGCCCAGGTTGCAGCACGAGCTGGCTAGCTGCGTTCGCGATATGCATCGTGGCATATTTGGTATTGTGAAGCAGATCGGTACCCAGCGGCTTCAAAATTACCATAATGAGCGCGAGAAAGCTGCCGGAAGAAATATAGTTGAAGGTCCACTGACTGAGGAATGGTTGTAATTTATATAGAAGTAGAATCTGGGTTGGTAGAGCTATTGGTGCCATGGGTGGGATGTTTTAGTAGTGTGATTCCGAGAAGTTTTAAGATTATGTTCTAATATAGAAATGTGATCACTTTGAATAACGAACCCCAACGAGATTAACGCTACAATGCAAACAGAAGACATAACCAGCGTAGGTCGGACTTATGCCACTGCCATCACCACCTACCCCTGTATCCAGAATCCATTTCTCTTAATCTGTATCACCTCCTAAAAATCCCAGTGATCATTGCTTTAGTCTTGGACTGCGGTGCTCAAACTATGTTAGAATCTGAGTCACTGATACGCGCGTATCAAAAGCGCATTGGGCAAGTGTAGAAAAGCTGGAGTTTTATTGAAGCTGCCGAAAATATTTTTACAAGGTGTATTCAAAGAGCGAAAAGTGTAAAAGATTCTTCATTTTGCTTAGTTACTTTGGTTAACCAGCATAATGCTCTCGTAAGAGCTTCTTGTCCTCAACATGGCTTGGTAGGGCTTAGTACCTACTCTCCAGCAATTGTAAAACTCCGACGCTATTGTCTGTTCAGGCCAAGTTCCCCTTTCAACCACTGGGTCTATAAATCATCTACTATATTCAATAATTAGGTCTTGTGGTCCTGACAAAGCTCTAGCGTTCCATTCTCCCTAGCACCTATAATAATAGGTGAGAAATGATTCAGTGTTGTGACTGCCGCCCCAAGAATTGGCCATAAGAAAAATAGTATCTAGGTTTCACTTGACGGGTTCCCTCGAGCTTTGTGGTTTTGATTTCAGTTAATATACCACTTTCATTTGCATTTAATTCAAGTACTTAGCTATAGTCGGCGTCCAGTGCAATATATGAAAGATGTTTCTGGATATTCGGGGACTAATTCCACGTTGTGGGGAAGCCTTCCATCGTCATTCTCTTGCTCGTGTCGTAGTTTTGCATCTATCCGCCTATTTTTTGTTGATTACATGGGCGTAGGAACAAGGCGGAACTGATACCACCTGCAACTCCTTTTAGGACTTATACCAATTCCAATCATTTCCCCCAACTTAATACATAGCCCACATTACCATATCTTTCAATGAGCGTTCTGGTACAGTGAAGCCCAACTCCCAATGATATGGAATTTTCTCACAAGAGGTTTCTTAGCTTAGATTAAAATCAAGTCAGCGTCGCCTAAGTTCGCCTATCGATGTAGCATATTCTGCATCTGAACTCATAACTAGCGGTCTAGTCCACAAATCATGCTGATTCGAGTTAAGTGTAGGACGCGCGCTTTTGGAAGCCTGCAACTCTAATCTTTTGCCGTCAATCATCTGCCAGAAGGTGTCACTGGTATTTGTAGACCTTCTGCCCATACGTAGTGACGTGATTACTGCTTGTAACTCATCGCATATACGGAGACCGTCATCAACTTTGTTCTGCAGCTGATAGCACTCCAAAAGGGTCCACAAAGCATCGCAGCGATCTGGATGGTCTCCAACAGACGTAGCTATCTTGCGGTACCTTTCTTGTTTGGAAATGTCTAGCAATATATCCTCCGCTTCATAAAATCGTTTCTGCTTGATAAAAATCCGTGCAAGTTCGTTTCTGCCAGCGAGGACGCCCAAGTGATCATCTCCTAGATGTGCGCTAGCCATTGGGATTAAGTTGTTGATTAGTCTCTCTCCTTCCTCCAATTCGCCTTTGGCGCCTTTGATGGCGCCAAGATTACATTTTGCCAACCATGTGTAAGGTTGTTTGTCGCCCAGTTGCTTAATCCGTTCATCAAGGACGAAAGTCATATTGATATCTGCCATTTCTAGATAATGTTGGCCCTGCTCTTTATTGACTTCTAGATATTTCACACCAAGTGACCTGTAAGTTCTTGCCAAGGACTCAATAGCTATCAATGTGATAAGATCATCCTCGCCTAGCAATTCTTTCAATCCTGCCACCGCCTGCTCTTGATGCTGCTTCGCCTCTTCAAAGCGGTAACAGTACCAGAGGGTAGCACCAAGATGCTCTAGAGCGTGGTACAAAGCTGGATCAGTTTTTGGTAGCTTCGTCTTCATCCCTTCAATTGCATCCCTATGTAAATCTATAGATTCTGTGATTCGGCCCTGCTGGCGGCGACCTTCACCAAGAGCATCCATTACTTTGAGCGTTCGTGGATGTTCTGGTCCTAAGCTCTTGAGGCACTGTTGCAATACCTGATCCTGAAGGTCTGCTGCCTCGTTAGCCCGAGATTGATGCCATAATGTCATCGCCAGTGCGAGAGTAATATCCATGGCTCTAGGGTGGGCAGGACCTCTCATCTTATAGACGAAGTCCATCACTTCTCTTTGCCTTTTTTCAGCATCTGAAAAATATCCACATTGAACGTACACAAGGCTCGATTTCGCTATCTGCAGTGCCCTTTTAGGGTGCATGCCGCTAGATTTGAGAGGTGGCGGCCATGGTCTCCACAGGGTCTTTTTGTTGCTCTCAAATTCGGCTCGGATTCTCTCTTGGCGCTTCTCTACCGCAAGGAGGTGGGGAAGTACTTTTCTTGGTAAATCCTTGTGTGATTTGACCGAGTTACTTAAAGGGGGAAGTAGAATACACCTTAACAAAGTAGTCCATGCTGCCTCGCACCAAACTGCTTGATCTTTAGTTGTCATCTGTGGCCGCTCACGTACCCACGTGTGGACCAGTGGGTGCATGGAATAACTATCAGATGCTTCGTGGTATGTTATTAGGGACAGTCGGATAAGCTCATGTAAGGCTTTACGTAATCTGACATTGAAATCGTCAGAAGGGTGTGAGTGCTCAGCGTCACACAGGAAAGTAGGCAAGACGGTTTGGTTCCGGGTTGCGTAATGCTTTTCCAATGATGCTATGACCAAATCATACAGACGCTTCAGCCATGAGGTCGTTGGCTTTTCCGTGTTCGATGGATTACCTGGTGCTGGCGTTGACTCTTCTGCTTCGCGTTCTAGTTTCGGGTGCCTCACGGCTGCAATAAGGACATCGAAAGGAAGGTGTTCATGATGGAAGAATGAGAAAAGCTGAAGCAGCTGTAGGGCATCTTTGAATCTTTGGTATGGCATTGCTTCGAGTCCACGATATAAGATCTCGTAACTCGAATATACTTGTATGTATTCATCCAAATTGGCATTTTCAGCGTCTGGATTGTTATCGATACCTCGACTTTGACGGATCATCTCCCAGCTCCTATCATAGTAGATAAGATAATCGCTCCAGCCACAGTATTTTGCCTTAATAGCGTTGCCTGCATGAATGAGAGCAAGAGGTAAGCCTCCTAAAGTTCTAGTAATTGCCTTTGTCCATTGTATTATCAGTGGGGTCAGCGGAGCTTGGTAATCCGCTGCACGCAGAAGTAGCTGACCTGCCTCTTCATCATCTAGCCTGTCGAAATGATAAAAGCGCTGCCCTATCGTCCCATACATCTTGATTGAAGGATTCCGGGTTGTTATGAGTGTTAGACCATGTTCCCCATCGGGTAAATATTTTTCCACTTCTAGTTTAGCATCATCGGCATTATCAATAAGTAGAAGCCATGGTCGGTCATTACTTGAGAGCCAACTTTTTGCCGCACGCTCGTTTGGATCGATTCCGCTAAGCTTAGCAATTGCTACAAAGCTCTGCTGAGCTGTATCCTGTGAACTAGCATCGACCGTGAAAACTGCCCAGAAGCTATCCACTATTAGCAAGAGAAAACTCGAGGATTAGGGGATGTCTATCACCGGTGCTTGTTATCGGATGCAAATTTGCAGCAAAATTGCGTCTTTCCTGATCCGCCAAGGCCATATATGACAAAGCGCTTTTGCATAGAGCTTTTCTCGGTAGACGAAAGGGAAAGGTCGAATGCTTGCTTTAGTCCATTCAGATACGATTCTCTACCAGTAAATATACTGGAGACTGTCTTCGGAGTGTCAAAATGCTCATTCAAATGTAGCGAAGATGCAACACCAGTCGCACGGCCAAGAGATTCATGTGCCTTTTCGCCTTTAGATTAATTGGGTTCTTTGACAGAGGGTTACTAACTGGCGACGACCCTGTTAAAGTGATTCTCTCTTGTAAAGCGGATATCTGCCGGTGAAGCTGGAAACCCAGCTTTCGAACATTATCAGACCCTCTCTTTGTGTATATTCTATAACTGTCAGCCTATATTGGAAAAAGACTTTGAGAACTCACAGATCCAGCATTGTCAACGAGATATGGAGGCTTTGGCGATTGACAGAAATCTGCAGTCGAATGCTACTCAGTTCTCCATCCTTCGATTGTTTTCGTAATTGTTTTCTGATACCGTCTCGCCATCCGGCTACTTTCTCGCCATGTTTCCCAGCGATTGATTCGAGTATCTCATGCAACCTCTCTACTGTGACTTGGCAATCGCTTAGGTTATTAGCTGTGTTCTGCCACAGTTCTTGATCTCGATGTGGTAGTCCATTTACTCCTTCGGGCAACATTTCTACCTCTGTTTCGTGTAAATGTTTAATTGACCTGTTCACAGCGTCTAGAGATTTGATTTCACTCAGTAGTGATAGTATCTCTCCCTCCACTATGCCCGCTCCTTCCTGCACATCTTTCAGATATTTAGCTACTCGCCATGTAATATCAAGCAATGATGCAACTCCAATGACAATTGAGAAAGGATCCATGTTTGAGGAGGGATGCTCCGTGTTTTGTGTCTGTATCTTAATAACAACTATCAACTAGCTTCTGATATCCCAAAGTCCGGGACCTTTAATCTGGGGGTGCTGAGCTAGTTAAGAGCGCAAAATGCAGTCATGAAGGAGCCCCTTTTGAACACTGGTCTTTGCGACCTGCTTTGATGTTGAATGTTGCCGAAGAGTCAATGAACTGTAGTGCACCTACTACGATTGGTTCAACCATAATTGATCTGCACCAAGCTGCATGGTGCGGCTGAGATTCTGCCCAAGTTACGCCCGGAAAGACTCACCCGTGCTATGAGCGAGTAGAACTCGAACACGTAATCATGTTGTTCTTTCTTATGACGCCTAGACATTACCAATCGCTCCGATGGATTAACGGGCTAGAATGTGTTCTGTAAGTAAGAGCTATGTCATCTATAGAAGATATACTAGCTTTCAAATTATAAGATATATAAATATCATTAAAGTTATAAGCACTGGCATACAAATAACCAGACAGATTCGTTCGATATTGTGAAGATTTATATAATCAATTCTGAGCTCAAAACAACAGCCTCCTCCACAAACCCAAATACACCTTAGCATACCATCCCCATCGACAACCTAGCCTTTGTTTGTTTAGTAGTGCGGACAGATAGGAAATATGATAGGTTACTCGGGAGGCTAAACGGCACGAGGAGAGACATTATTCATTGAATTAAGTTGGCCGCCCGCCTTAACACCTTGTGGCGTGGGGGCAACACCAAGCTTCTTAGTAGTGCGCCATGGCTCAGTCGATTCTAATAAGTCCCACAAAGAGCCTCACGTCTCACTACCATGACATCTTCTCATTCTCAACAAATCATTCGAATCAATCACACAAGCGATTACTAAATTCTCTCTCTTCAGTCATGGAGAACTTGAGTTTAAGTTCTATAATATTATCATCCGCTATTGCCTACTTCACTTTATCGTACATTAGAGGGGTTGTAGCCTACCGTGTGCGTACATTTAACTTTTGAACCCACCATGCAAAGTACTGACACTTCGCGAATGACAGGCGGAAACCTCTTGGGGCAAGCAACAAGGCTGTCTGCCAATTACGGTCAAGCTTCCCTATAGATGGCCGCTAGCGATAGATATCGTAAGAAAGGGGTTTAAAGCCCACTGGGACAAGAAGCTTCTTCAGCTATTTCAAGACCTTTATGATGGTCTAGGACCGAACATTGAACAGACGCTCCTCGGTGGCACAGGGTTTGTGACAATTGATCCTGAGAATATTGAGACGATGCTATCAATTAAGTTTAATGGTTTGTTCGATCAATCTACTCCGATGAAATCAGAAAACATATGTTAATGCAGCTTCATAGATTATGGTTTCGGATCCCGTCGCAATGCTTTCTTTGCACTTCTAGGAGAGGGTATTTTTAATCAAGATGGCTCAGCCTGGAAGCATTCACGGGCTCTACTTCGACGACAGTTCGTAAGAATGCAGTACCAGGATTTGACTGTTTTCCAAGAACACGTTGACAACCTCATCAACACTCTAAAGTTGTCCAGCGGAACAGTTGATATGCAACCATTGTTCTTTAGATACACTCTCGACACAACAACAGCGCTGATATTTGGCCAATCCGTGAACAGTCTTGTCAATGAGGGCCAGGATTCGTTCTCTGTTGATTTCAGTGAAGCAGCTGACATCACCGCCTACCGGGGGCGACTCGGAGATCTTTACTGGGCATACACACCCGCGCGATTTAGTCAAGCGTGCAAATCCATCAAGATATATGTTGATGGCTACGTGCAAAACGCCTTGAAAAGCCTCGATCTGAGCAAAGAATCATCCGAAGACTCATCGGATCAGTTTCTGTTCATCAAAGAACTCCAAAAAGAATTGCGCGATCCTATCCTCGTGCGCGATCAACTCGTGAACTGTTTGCTCGCTGGTCGAGATACTACAGCTTGCCTGATGTCCTGGACTTTGTAAGTAAATAACTATGTAACTTGATGAGATTGCATGTATGTTAACGTTAGAAAGCCGCTTGTTAGTCCAGCACCCAGATGTACTTGACAAGCTTCGTAAAGAGATTACCAAAGTCCTCGGGGAGGAGAAGAATGTTGCAAGAGCCCATATCAAAGCAATGCCGTATCTTGATTGTGTACTTAAAGAGGTTCTCCGACTCTACCCACCCGTGCCAGCAAACCTTAGATTTGCTACCAAAACTACCACTATGCCTCGAGGAGGTGGCGCAGATGGGCGGTCTCCGGTGTTGATTCGAAAAGGCTGGGGCATCACCTATGCTCCATATCTCATGCACAGACGTAAAGAACTGTATGGAGATGATGCAAGCATTTTCCGGCCAGAGAGGTGGGAGGATGGAAAGCTGAGATCAATCGGCTGGGGTTGGTTACCCTTCAATGATGGGCCGAGGGTGTGCCTTGGGAAGGATATGGCACTTATGGAGGCGTCGATTGGCATAGCACGAATTGTTCAAGCATTTCCGGGAATTAGTCGTCCTCCAGGTATTGTCCTGGACGAGCCAGGTACAGAAATGCAAGCGTTGACACTTGTTCTGGCCCCAGCTGATGGGTGTAAAGTGCATTTAAGACAATATATCTAGAGCCTCCGGAAACTTCTAATAATAGTTCTCTGTGATACTTCCTCGCCATGTCATTTCAATGTATGGCCTCAGGCAGCAACAATAAACAAAAACACTTGATGATTATATGAAACTTCTCCGTCTCCTTCAATTCGACAAGCTTTGCCCACTCGACTCTACGAATGCTATCGAACATAGAGGTTAGCTTGTTGTGAAAAAGGATAACTTAATATCGCGTTTTGCTCCAATCTACTCTCCAGCTTCTGCGTTCCACACATGAGTTGTTGATAATTCTGAGCTAGCTCACAAGACATCGATTGGGCAATTTCAGTGTTTGTTTCCTCTCAAAGGAAGCAAACACAGCAAACAAGGGGGGTTTTGAGAATGCAAAGTAATTTCAACCCTATTCGAGAACAATTCGGTATCTCGTACAGCTCGAGTCAGCATTCAGAATACCAATATGCGCCTCTTGCACGTGATGGGAGCGAATTTCGACTCATTAGCCTCAAGCATGCGGCTGCTTGGGCTCAACCAATCAGCTGTGAGATTTTGCATTGCAAAGTTTCCGATGAGGTTCAATATCTAGCACTATCCTATACATGGGGAAGTCTCATCGACCGTCAGGAGGTTTATGTGGACGACAAATTTGTTCTATGTACGCGTAATTTGTATTCAGCCCTTCAGCACCTACGTCAGCCATCCGAAGACCTGACACTGTGGGTAGACGCCATTTCTATTGACCAGAATAACACAGACGAACGTAGTCAGCAAGTTAGGGTTATGAGACATATCTATAAAAATGCCAAAAGATTAATCGTTTGGCTTGGGCCATCGTCAGAAGATAGTCACGATGCTCTTAAATTGGTGTCAGCGATGCATGAGCATTCTCATGATCAAACATATATCGAGCAGAAGATCGCAGACCCAAATTCCTTAGAGGACTTTTACGCCCTATGCCGTTTGTTTGCGCTCGATTATTGGACGCGAGTGTGGGTGGTACAAGAAGTTTTCTCCGCGAAGGATATTATCATATATTATGGAAATGATTCTATTCATTGGCAAACTCTTGCTGATTTCCAGAAACTGCTTTTCGATAATTATGATGCTCAGATTTCTGGTATCTTTCGTCGTCATCCTTCGATGCGTAACTACATCTTATGGTACGGTCCATATGCATTACGTCTAGTTCATGGAGATCTGCCGCCAACTGATCTACCTGACCTCTTTGAGATTGTTTTGCAGCATGCGTCAAAGGAGGCGACTAATCCTAGAGATAAGATTTATGCCTTCGTAGGCATTTCAAAGCAAAATGAAAGTTACGAAATTGACTACTCGTCTTCTGTTCCTCACGTTTACATGAATTTTGTGTATCACACTATTCTACAGTCTAAGAAGCTAGATATCATCTGCTCTCTGAAACAAACTGGAAATGAATCCGAGGGATACAATCTCCCATCATGGGTACCGGATTGGGGTGCGAAAAACGTTTTCGTCAATGCCTCGTTAACAGCCTATGTTAAGGCTTTATATAAAATATGCGCATCTGGCACTACCAGCGCTCAAGTCCAATTCGACTTGCAAAACGGAGCAATGATACCATCAGGTGGTGTCATTGATACAGTTTATGAAGTTGGTAATACCGGTTTAATGACTCGAGCAGATGACTTTGAACCTGCCCTAGTGACGATTCATGAATGGTGGTCTCTTACAAAAACACTAAGGGGCACATCTGTCGAATCTCAGGAGGCCTTTGTCAGAGCCCTATGCTTTGATTATATTGGACCCCAACATGTTAATGACTATTTTACCAAGAGCGAGCTCCTACAATGGATTCTAGGGGCTTTTTCAACACTGGCTGCCAAGATCTGTCCTGATATTCATATGGATGAGACTTTATCTGGCTTGAAGGATTTGCACGATTGGGTGTTGTACCCTGGGCAGGAAGTTAGAGCGATGGCTTGGATTAGTCAAATAGTCTCCAATATTCGCTACAGAAAGTTGTTCCTATCACCATCTGGTATACTTGGACTTGCACCGCAAGCGATTAAACAAGGAGATAAGATATGTATATTATTAGGATGCTCTTCCCCAGTAATGTTGCGGCCAGTTGATGATCACTACATCTTACTTGGTAGTGCATATGTTGACGGATACATGACTGGGGAGGCTTTAAACAAAGTTGAAATCCAAGAATTCAAGATTCTCTAGAGAGTCTAAATGATTGCTATGCTTACTTGCAAACATGAAATATCTTTTCTGGGCGGTGATACTTATATGCTTTGTGACAGATTGATGGCGTTATTTCATTCAATTTACCTCCTGAATGTATAAAGATTAGAAAATAAGTTCATACGTCGTCAATAACTCAAACACTTTCAATCTAAAATTTAAACCGTTTCAAACCTATTCAATAGTATCAACTACCAAGTTCACAGTTAGCAGATTCTCAAAGTCCGATCCTACAGTGAGTATTTGGTCTAGTGCGCAAGCATACTTTGCTCTTGTTCGACACAAGCTTGCTAATTTACAATGTCTTTTCTTACACAACCGCAAAGCGATACTAGGAAAAACTCATGCCAGGACTTAAGTCTGTCTGATTAGGTTGCGTTATCAAACTTCGCCTGTTTCATCCGGTCACAGGTGGCGAAAGGAATCGTTCTCGTATTTCGATTTCACTGTATTAAGCCTTATAACCCGTGGTCTACGCAAGGACTTGGCGTGAAGCCTTCTTCAACTAGGTAAGTCCAATTTTCAGTTCCTAAGTGGAGAAAGGTGACAAGTAGGACCAATTTAATCGTCCAGCTAAAAAAAACCCCGATAACGACAGCTTGGATTTAGATCTGAATCCAACCAACAGGGCTCGTTCGTAGTAGTAGCTCTACTTTTAATATCCCTCGATTCTGATCCTAGTGAGGTTACTTAACTGAAAACTCTCATGTCGTCTGCGTCCTGCCCTGAGTAAAAAAAGAGTTTGGATTAAGCACCTCGATCGCCTACTGCACGTTGCTGGCGACGTGCTGGATGTTTAAAGTAACCACATCAGATTTGTCCACAGAGTCGGGTAGACCGGTTGATCATAAATCTGAAAGGCTATGTACGGTATGTCTAAACCGAACTTAAAGTAGTTTTGATGTTTGGGTGGAGGAAAGTACGAGATTTGAAATCAATCGCGAGTGACTAGGGCCGAACGCTAGCGTTAAGATAACTGCAAGAATGTGTTCACAATGGATTGAAGCCAGAAAATACTGTAAGAAGCTCGCACTATGGTCTAGGTCTTTGGATATCTTAACATTGTAACATTCAGTAATCAGATAGCAATTGAGTTTACTAAACTACCAAAGAGGTTCAAAAGACTACTGATCTGTAACATGCATACAGATATGTAAGTAGAGCATAATTTCTCTTCTTTGGTTCAAGGTATATTTAACAGCCTTTTGCAAAAGAATTTCGGACTCTCGTTTCCCTTCGCTCATTTGCTAGTGGTCATGATAGACTTGATCCTGTGTTTCAGAAATCCTCACTCAAAATGATATCAACCGCTTGCTCAGCAATCGCGTAGACGGCGGCCTGGTAATGGGAGGCAAGTGGTTGGGGAATCTATGATAAGTTAATCATCTCAAAAACATACCAGACTTGCGAGGAGGTTACTTACCACGCTAGCATCTACGACGCGAAGGTTTTTGATACCGTAAACTTTCAGTGATCCATCGACTACCTTGCCCATGGCAGCTGTTCCTCCAGGGTGGAACACCGTCGATCCCCCCAACTTGATGCGCTCATCAATCTGATCATCCGAAGCATCTAGACCGACACTCGCTAGGCCGGGGGGAGTGTATTCCTCGATGACGAGTTCTTTTCCTTCTGGTGTGTCGAACATAAGCTTTGAGTGCATACGGAACCCTTCACGCATGACATGCCTATCAACTTCCGTGGCATAGTAATTTGGATCAATAACCGGAGGTGCAGAAGGATCATTTGAGCCTAGAGTGATAGATCCTCGTGAAGTGGGAAGACATCCCATATAATATGTCATAATAGACTTTCCGTCCATAGGAATTTGGAGTCCCTGGGCTTCAGCACCAAACACGGCATATAGAAGATTCATCTCCAGATGGCTTCGCGGACCTTTGAGTAGTACGTGATCGTCTGTTACCTGGTGGCCTTCGTCCTTCTCCAATGCTGCCTTGAGTGGTGCTATGGGAACTGGAGCTGTAACAAGCCAGTCGACAGGTCCACCTTTTTCATAATTGGGACCACCAAATAGAGGGGATCCGATGGAAAGACCTTTTTCTGGATGTCGGAGCTTCCAGTATCTGAAAAGCATCAGATGGTCGTGCAGATTGGCTCCAACTTGGGGAAGGTCCAAAATAGTGGTAATCCCATGCTTAGAAAGATGACTTGGGTCACCAATGCCAGAAAGTTGCAGAACCTGCGGTGTCCGATACGCGCCAGCAGATACGACGACTTGACCTCCTTGTTTAACCATGTGTGTCTCTCCATTAGCCAACTCAACCCCAACCGCGACTTTGTCATCGTTAATGATCACACGACGAACCAGAGTATCAGTAAGCACCTTGATCCTGTCGAGGGGATATGTGTCACTAGCGATCTGACGTTTCCCGTCCTTCCAGTTCTCAACAAGGTCGGTGATACCCTGTGGGTGTCCATTGTTTGCATCAGGCACGTGCTGGAGTCCAAGGTGAGACCAGAGCTTAAAAATGGTATCCCTCAGCGGGAACTTGCGGCCAGATGAGGTGACTGAAGCAGTCACAATGGGCCCATCGAAGCCATGCTGAGTAGGATCAGCATTTGTATCGAAGTGTTTCTCGGATCGCTTGAAGTAAGGAAGGAGGCCATTGTAGCTCCACCTGTCGTCCTTAACTTCACGTGCCCATTCATCGTAGTCGAGGGCATCTCCACGTATCCACCCCCCAGTATTAATGATAGTACCGCCCGAGAGCCCCTTAATGGCACAATTGTAGCGGGGAGCGCCATTCAGGTGCCTCTGGGGAACGGTCATGTACTTCCAATCGAGGTCGGAAAAGTGTAAGAATGCGGCCTCAGCAGGCGTTGCAATATGAGGATGACCAGTAACATCTGGCCCCGCTTCAATAAGGAGAATAGTCAGCTCTGGCTTGCGTTGGTGGAGTCGTGAGGCGAGCACGACGCCTGCAGTGCCGCCACCGACGATGATTATATCTGTCATGATGACTTGTCCTGTTGGTTGTCCTTTCAATTGGGGAGATATAGCAGAAGCCTCGTGAAGTTCAGTCAGCAATAGAGGGTTTTGTAGAGCTTGGTTGTATTTAAGTTGCTGTTGGATTTTACGTAGTATTGGCAATCATCGGCCCCATGCACGTAACCGTGCAACCCCCAGGATGCCAGGGACAACTGGGGAAGGATGGATGGTGAGGTTACCCTCAGCTTTCGAGATGGCCCAATTACGAGAATTGAGGGATTATAAATTACAGATGAATTATCTCTGAATTATGAATATTACGAGGATTTTCCTGCTAAGTGAATTTTTCCTTGGATGCATAAATAATCATAATCATATTCACCAAGATGGATAAATTGAATCTTACTACTTGAGTAAGATGCCTACAAAAGGATTAGCTTTTTTTACAGTAATTATGAACTTATTTTTAGTGTCATGTTAGTAAATTATAAGATAACTCCACTGGTTGTAAACGTCTGAGGGCTACATATGACCTAGCGAGTTATCAAGTATAGCGAGCCTGAGCTAGCCAGGGTGGTTCAAGCTCAACTAAACCATCGTCCTTGAATATTTTAGGGCCACTCTCAAATCAAGCCAGATTCTGATAATTCTTTCTACATATTAGTGTTTATTTATCTAGTAAATACTCCTCGATCGCCTCCAATGTATTTTGCTGCTATTGATACTATAAATATGTAGTATACCGAGGAAACAAGAGGGCAACCATAGACGGGGGTCATATTCGGTCAAGGAACAGTCACATTGTTTCAATATTATGCATATGCATTTATATTAATTAATTAATAGCAGCCACTTCGCCAGGCTTACCAGATAAACGTTAATCCCAACAACCTGCAGGTCGTATTACCGGTCGGGACTCGTCGATCTTTTCAGAAGTCCCGAACAAAAAAGCGAAAGGAGAAAACGAAACTCGGGACAACCAGCAGTTGGAGCTCATCTTGAATATGGCTTTTCTGTTGCCCAGCCCTTTGCTTCTCGTACTCCCCTTAGTTGGGCTTCTCTACTTGGTTGGCCTCGTAATCTATCGTCTCTACTTCCACCCTCTCGCCAAGTTTCCCGGCCCCAAACTTGCAGCGGCAACAAAATGGTACGAGTTCTATTTCGACATCTTCAAAGGACCGGGCGGCCAATTCATGTTCGAGGTCGATCGACTACATGAAAAATACGGTCCTATTGTTCGGGTCAATCCGGATGAACTTCACATTAACGACCCTGAATGGTATGATACTTTGTATCGCGCAGGAAGTGCTATAAGAGACAAGTACCCTCCTTCATGTCTCTTTGCTGGAACGCCGCTTGGAGGTGGGTAACTCACACATGGAACGAAATGACAGGGGAAAAGACGGCTCATATCATTTTATAGTATTTGGAACAGTCAAACACGAACCGCATCGAGCACGAAAAGCACCACTCGCCGCTTACTTCTCCAGGAGGGTATACCGAACAGCCGAACCCATCCTGCAAGAACAAATTGACGAGTTCTGTGAGCGACTTCGAAAGTTTCACGCGCAAGAAAAAGTGACGGATGTCCGCATCGATTACCTTTCGACTGCTACCGAAATCGTGTCGCTATACGCGTTTGGTCATCCAATTGGTCTTCACGACTCGTCTGAAGAGGCTCTGGACTGGTTGCTTACAGTGAAAGCAATCGCAGCTGTATCACCCTTCTTCAAGCAATACCCATATGTTGCGCAGTGGCTTTTGCCGTGCCCTGAATGGGTTGTGAAGATACTGTATCCGGTGTTCGCGCCATCTATTCGCTTGCATGGGGTATGTATGTTTTAGACTCATTTTCCGGTTTTATCTAGATCTAATTGAACTGCAGAGAATGCAACGTGAAGCAGCTGAAGCGTGCAAGAAAGTTGCTGCGGAAGAAAAAGTCACGGTGTGGGATGGTAGCCCCGAAACACGGCCTCCAACTGTCTTCGAGGCTATTCTGAGGAGCAATTTGCCCAACTCAGAGAAGACTGTCGGACGCCTAGATCACGATGCCTTCACTGCCATTTTTGGAGGCGGTGATCCAGCTGCACGAACCATGACGAATTGCACTTTCTGGCTTCTGACTCACCCCGCTGTTTTGCAACGCATGCGGGAGGAACTTGATGCAGCGATACCCGATCCGTCAATATGGCCTAGCATGCAGCTTTTTGAAGAGCTGCCTTATCTAAATGCGGTCATGAAGGAATGCTTAAGGCTCCAAGCCATCTCGACATCTCGACTAGAGGTCGTTTGTCCAACCGAGACACTCCAGTTCAAGGACTGGGTCATCCATCCAGGAACTCCTGTCGGGATGAGTCTCCGCCACCTGCTCCATGATCCAACCTTCTACCCCGACCCACATGCATTCAAGCCTGAGAGATGGCTCGATGCCTCTGGCAAGATCAACACCTCTAAAGACAGGTACTATGTTCCATTCCATCGTGGGCATCGCATGTGTCTTGGGTACAATTTTGCCACGACCGTGATGATAATGACTCTAGCTACTGTTTTTCGCAGGTTTGACTTAGAGTTGGTGGATACCATTTACGAGCGCGATGTGAAAATCATTCGAGATTGTTTTATTGGAGAAGTCGACCCTACCACACAAGGTGTCAAGGTTAAGGTTTTGGCGGAGAGGAGATAAGTAGGACAAGGTGCCCCGAGGAGGGTATTATAAGGCGGGGTGATGCCTTCTCTTGGTCTTGAAATACGTATTTGTTCAATGATATAGTGGGAATATTTGAGTTCAATATGAAGGACAGTAATTTGGACAATTTTGAAATCTATAAATGTGCAATGACCAAGTCACATATATTGCACATACCGACGATCATTAATTCATAACCTTCAAATTCGTATCCTGTATGTAGAGATTGCCTAAGATCTAGTGTGCCGTATACTCCGATACGCCTTCCGGTTCAGTCTCGTCTTAGAGCGTCATTACAATCTCCTCAGCCACATAATCGACCCCGTACCGATCAGTTTCGAGACTCCACGTCAAGTTGCCGGTTGCATAGTGTTTACAACCATCGACAAAGTCCTTCACCTGTCTCCTCATATCCTCATCTGCCACCTCGTAACGTCGAGCCAGCGATGCAGCTGCCGTATCCATATGACTGATCTCAGCTGTGATGAAGGCGAATACCTCCTGAACCGCCTTCTGAATATCGCCGACGTGGTAAAAGATGATCGGGATAAGGGAGTCAATTGCATCACGCTTAATCTCTTTCTTGATCGAAAGGAGGTCGTTAGTAGCGGAGATGATGGTGTTTGTGTACCTGATGATGCTCTTCACTTCCTCGATGTTGTAGAATTCGAGCGGGAGGTTCATAGTCTCCCAGCTAAACTCGTTCAACGAAAGACACACGCTGACAGCGCTGCTGCCGATTCGGTACCGCCAGAACTCATCAATTGAGGGGATTGTGCCCGAAAGGCGAAGGCGCTGCTCGTGCTCCGACATGTCCATAAAGAACCGCATCTCTTCATATACCATCTTTCGCTGCTCCAGATTATACGTCTTCTTGACCGCGGCACCTATCGGCTCAAAGTTCAGGATGATGCGGTTGTGCACCTCCGGGCAACTCTCATCGATGCCGAGGGAGTACCGCACATATGCCAGGGTCTCGTCGCGGTAGACCTGCGCAGCACCAAACTCATCCCACATTGTGCCATCGTTGAGATCAATCTCGTCGTCCCATGTAAAGAGCCATACGGCGAGATATGTGACGATTCGCAGTTTGTCGAAGTTGGCGCTGGGCCACCATGTTGCACCGAAAAGACCGAAATCAGATGCTTGTAGTGCGTCCAGCACCTTTCCCGGCGGTATGGTACTAGGATCTCAGTTAGTGGCTGTACAGCGCTGAGGGTCCAGGTATGTCTCACCTGTTGAGCCATTCCCGAATGTCAGTTTGCATGCGACCTACTTCAGGGTTTGTTTTTGTCGGCCAGTGCTTGAAAAGCGGTGTTAAGTTGGGGATATGAACTGTTTGGCCGCGTAAAGAGTTAAGTAGCTTTTTTCTTTGCGCTTGATGGTCCAATTGGAACTGATTGGAGGGCTTGGAGCTACATAGGTTCAATAATGTAGGCCCAAAGGAACTGTATGAATTGCAGGGCTTTTCCTCCAGGACAGAAGGGACCATGATGATGGTATCGTCTCTGAGAAAGGCTCAAGGTTTCAATGTTTAAACGCTGCAGAAGGTTTGGATGCTGTACAACATTGAGACTGTAGCTAAGACATCTATCTGTATCATAAGTGGGACCGCACTTCAATTTATTAAGCCTACTCCATGCTTAGTGTCTACAAGATTGGTTTGGCAACCTTGAATGTAAGGTAAGGGAGCGGCGGATAAGACCTAGTTGGAGTTTACACTCTGTCGAGGGAACGGACAACTGCTAAGCCAGAAATGTCAGTTCCGACTACGATTATCAGTCTCGTGTCGAGTGCAATTTGCTGCAAGGCTCCAGGTATCTCGAATGTGGAAAGCCTTGCTTGTACAAGGGTTCTTGACGGGTAGCCTCAGGTTCATTAGACTGCCTGAATACTCGAAAGCCGCTTTTGAATTAGACTCTCATGTGGTCGACATTGGAAGCATAGTTGGTTACCAAAGTAACCCTTGTAAGGCGGCGTCCATATTGCCTGTTCACCAAGGCTTGTTCATCATTTCCGAGCTTTATGGTTACCATAAATACAAGGGTTAGGTGTAGTGAACCGCAGTTCCAAATTCTGGTATTAGTGTATCTGATAATCCGAGTTACAAAGACTCGAATCACAAACAGCCTACCTCGCGCTAGATCAAACAACATGCCCAGATGACAACTTCTGCGCCATCTGACTTGTCTCCTGGTTACTCACCTCTCGTTCCGTGTAGCGTAAGCTTACCTTGGGATAAGCTGCACCAAGGTAATACTCTATGTGAGACAGACAACAGACGCCAGTGGTGTAAATAAACCTCTTCTTGCTGAAGTTTTATCTTTCTGCGCCTTTCTCAGATATACTGTTATCTCGGGCAGGATTCTTGCCATGGGAGGGAGGTTCGACGTCGAAAGATAGTTTTACCTTTTCCCCGCCGCTCTTGGCCTGATTGGTTAATTGTGATGGGTAAATACCCGTACCGTCTCTCGGCCCGGCCCTGTAGCTTATACGCCCTGTACTTGGATGGGATAAAGTATGATACATCCTGCAGTCCCAATCACATAACCTTATCTCCTTTCATGAGCTTATATTAATGTGGAAATGTTCATCACTTAAACCTAATCTCTGATCTTATATTGGAGAAGAGAACGACCTCTGTGCTCCTCCAACTTTAAGTAGAGGTATAGATTTTCTTCCATGCTATATAAATGATAGTGATTGAAGCTGTATGGCGAGTATTGATTCAGCTTCTATGGAAGACTCCGGAACAGTTTTTATTGCATAATAGCACCTATTAAGTTATGCCCCAGTAAACATTTTGATCCAAGAAAGGTGTTACCAGAAGGGAAGCTCGTGCGTGGAAATTGAAGCCACAAACTAATTACTGAACGCCGAAAGACGAAACGGTAAGCAAGAACCTGGTCAAAGTAACCCTCCATTGCAACATAACGCCACCACGAACCAGGGCGGCAGATCCATTAATGCTTGTGTCTTCACATTCAATTTATGCTGTGCAATCGCGCACTCCGACCCGCCATTCGTGCCCATCCAATGGCGAGGTTACATTACCCGATCGTGCAGCAAGAAATGCTTGTGCCAGGCCGTCCGGGTGAGAAGCTGACGGACAGGTAGCACATGGAGTCTGACATTCCAATCACTACTGTATGGCACAAAGTCATCTTCAGACTCACACACATGTTTTCTGATGGTGTATATACTGACAATTCGCAAGCCCGTACCTGCTTCGAGCTACCATCAGCAATCAGCGACACCTCTAATGCTGCGATGCAATGCTGCTATCAGCTAGCTGCAGGTGAAATGCTTTTTTGCAACGCATCGAGACCGACGTCGTATTGGTTCTAGGTGCTGTGGGTAGGAGGGTTGCTGATACGTCTTTGCTGACATTACAGGTGGTTAAATTGTTAGCGCCGATGGGATCGCAGTTGGGACAGTACATAAGTTTTAAATAGTAGATAATTGATGCTGCAGGTATCCAGCGGATGTTTTTGGCACAGTAGATATTAAGCATTTGATATGTATGTACAATAATATCTAGTCGGCCGTTGCTTCTTCCGTATTATAAGCTTAATTCGAAACTTGCTTTTCAGCTAAATGCAACGGCTGCGATGGTTCCCCGCCCTCCCAAGATCTGAAGGCTGGAGTAGGGATGCGAGTTGTCGGTGCATTGCCCCAGAAACGCTCCGTCGGATCCCAGAGACATGTCAAACACCACATACAAGAGGCACAGCAATGATTAGTTGAGGATACTCTTGGGAGGATACGGTGCTATTTTAATGCCGCAGACATGTCGGAATCAGCAGTCATCGTTCGGCTAACCAAAGTACGTTTGTGTTACTGAACTAGCCAATAACGTCGACGCTTGTCTCTGTATTGTCCAAATTTAACTTTGCTGCATATATGGTGGTGTGAAGAATATATGGCCACTTTTGGGCCACCTTGGGCTACCTTGGCCACTTTGAGTAAGCCACACTTCAAGCTCATCTCAGCCCTTCTTCCACATTGTAGTTAACTTAAACTTTCTCCCCCAATTCTCAGATCTAATTCCCGTCTCTATTCAAAGAATCATGACGGCGCCACCAATCGAGATGCCTAGTATTGGGCCCAACGAGCTAACTGAGGAAGGACGTAGAACGGTCATCATCACTGTTGTGTTCGCGGCATTGGCAACCTTTGCTGTTATCGGGCGTTTCTGGGCGAGATATTTAAATGCTTTCACTCCGGTACTGGAGGACTGGTTGATTGTGGGAGGCCTGATATTTACCTTGGGATATGCGGCGGGAAATATACTTTGTGAGTAGTGGAAGGAAGCTGTCAAGTTACAAGCGAAAGCTAATTGCTATACGCAGTTGCATACAACGGATTGGGCGTGCCCGCGGCCGCTCTCATCGCTGCAGGTCGCATGTACCAACTGCAAAACCAACTGAAGCTGTTGATCGCAAACCAAACCACATATGCTATTGCTTTGGGACTGGTCAAGACGTCGATCCTGCTCTCTCTGATACGCATTTTCCGCGTTTTCAAGCGGTTCCGTATAATCGCCTACTGCGCCATCGCCTTCTGCATCTGCTGGGCCATGCAGACCATACTGATCGCTTTCCTAATATGCCGACCCATTAGCTACAACTGGGACCAGGTCAACCAGAGCGGTAGCTGTGGCAACCTGACGGCCGCATACTCGAGCATCGGGATCGTCGATGTCATCTCCGACATTATCATCTTCATCCTCCCCATCCCGCTGATCAACGGGCTCAAAATGCGCAAGAGTTCCAAGATGGCGACCATGGGTCTCTTTGCGCTCGGCGTCTTCACCGTGGCTGCAGGCGCGGTCCGCACGGCCATGATCTTCCACGTGCAGTTTGACCCTACGGACCCCGAAGGCCCGACCCAGAACCTTATCTGGGCTGCGATTGAGCCCTGCGTCGCCATCATCGTCGCTTGCTTGTTGGTCATCAAGCCGCTCTTTATCTTCGTGCGCGCAAAGTACTCGAGCCTGATTTCGTCGTTGCCATACGCGAGCAATTGGTCCAGCAGCAGGACGGCAAAGGATAGCTATGCTAGCACCGACGTGACGTTGAGATCTAAGAAAGGCTTCACGGCACACCAGAACGAGAGCCAGCGTGAGCTGCAGAACATCGAACCTGGTAAGATTTGGCAGACTACGGAAGTGCATGTGGATGAGGGTGATTTATCAAGAGTGCCCTCCAGGGAGGTGCCGGCTTGGTCGAATACCGTGCATGCGGTCTGAGGTTCTGTGCACATTAGGAGCTGTAATGTTAAGGGTGAAAATGTGTGTATATAGATGTTGATGAATTTGTAACTGCTGGCAGGCTATCTCGATCTTGCGTATTAGTTAGCTTTGATGATAATTATGTTTCCAAAACTATTCGCAACTTGTGTTGCGCATGAATTTACTATTATCTTTTTCCAGAGTGAGTATCTCGGCCATCACAGCAGAGTCATGTTGTTGTAGGCGTGTTGATGACAATACACTAGTGGTCTTCAGCAACATCTCCACGGAGTAGCCATGAAGCTCACCGATCCTCACAGAAGACCAGTTATACATCTATTAACCTAGCTGATCGTTGAACTTGTAGGAAGCTTTGCTCATCTTCAGAGTGCATTATGATTTTTATTAATGAATGTACATGTACAGTAATTACAAATTCTAGTTTCCCTTGATTATTGCGTCAGCAATCTTCTCCGCCAGCATATAAACAGTGCTTTGAGGATGACCAGGAACCATAAATGGCAACGCGCTTGCATCCACAACCCTCAGGTTCGTCACGCCGAAAACCTTTGCTCTAGAATCGACAACTGCCTTCTTGTCTCCCCTCTTTCCCATGCTACATGTGGCACCAGCATGCCAAATTTGAGTTGCGGAGTTTTTGATGTAATCCAGGATTTGTGCATTGGTCTGAACTGCATCACCAGGCGCAACTTCTGCGCCAAGTTTGATTGATGCAATGCTGTTCCAGGCCTGGCGCGCCCTCTTAAGGCCTGCAACCGCTACCTCACCGTCGGCTGGGTTGGTAAGCCAGCCAAGGTCTATAACTGGTGGAGTGGAAGGATCCGAGTTTTGTATCGACACACTTCCTCGAGATAGAGGTGCGGTAAGGCAGGTGCTCAAAACACCGAGAGTGGTTCCACCAGGGCCAGCAACTGCGCCAGCAATATACTCGACTTCTGGCCAGTCAGCTGGGAACCAATTGAGAGCGAGCTTAGTGGCGCTCGAGAAAGCATTTCGAAAGGACGCAGGAATCTTTTCGAAAGATATGTAAGCAGAGACGGAGCTAAGAGGTCCCCATTGCTGCTCATAATACTGCTTGTTTGCCTTGACAGGGTCGGCAGCAGCTTGCTGTGGTCCACTAGGGGTGCTGACGACGTTAATAACTTGAAAGAAAATCTGGTCCCATAGATTTTGGCCTACGCCAGCAAGGTCTGCGATAAGAGGCACACCGTATCTTCTGAGAAGTGCAGCAGGACCGACACCCGAGACCATAAGAAGATGAGGCGATCCAAAGACACCGGCAGAAAGTATGACTTCCTTTCTTGCTGTC
>Ga0247810_10000594_pt1 | contig 34748 bp, 38 predicted proteins | sample UWRJL119311C1_FD_179918 | JGI IMG/M metagenome (GOLD analysis project Ga0247810, IMG submission 179918) | Plant litter microbial communities from Arlington Agricultural Research Station in Wisconsin, United States - UWRJ-L119-311C-1 | ecosystem: Environmental > Terrestrial > Plant litter >... | reverse complement strand
AAAGCCCATACCCCAACGCAGCTCCGCGGCGTCGTTGGCGTACGCGCAGTCGATATTACGCCGGCTGTTCCACAGCTCGCGCGCGCGGCTCGCGGCCGAGGGCGGCGCAAAGGGAGGTGCTGGCGCGGCGGAGGAGTCGCTGACGCTGGGCCAGCGCATGAAGAAGCTGGGCCGGGAATATGGATGGGCGGGCGTGGGTGTCTATGCGGGCTTGTGTATAATAGATTTGCCGTTTTGTTACCTGTTTGTGAAGACGATGGGCACGGATAGAATTGGTAAGTGTGCAGAGTTCCCTTGGCTACAGGTGTGGAATTTGCATTAAGCCTCCTGGAGTTTGTGGGAGTTTTATGGAAAGCAGAGACTGGGAGAAGCTAGAAAGTTTTGCATTTGGGGAATATTTGCTAATATTGATATAGGAGAGTGGGAACACAAGGTGATAGAAAGTGTAAAAAGTGTTATTCCGGAATCCGTATCTTCAACATGGCACGAATGGACGAAATCGATGAAGAAGGTAGAGCACGAGATCATAGGAACAGATGATATTAGCGAAGGTGTAGAAATGGCTGGTTGGGGAGTTGAAGAGGCAGAGAAGCAGAATAAGGCAGAAGCCAGTAAGTGTATTTTCCATCTCCAGCACGTGTAGCAAAATCTCGCAGCCAACCCACTACGCAAACCGACCCATGATTCTATCCTTACAGTTACTCAAAAACACGGCTAACACATTGCTCAGGTCTTGCAACCCAACTCGCCCTCGCCTACGCAATCCACAAGACTTTCATTTTCATTCGTGTCCCCATAGCCGTAGCCATAACACCCAAAGTTGTAAAAGTGCTCCGGGGCTGGGGTTGGGATATCGGTAAACGGACCACCAAGGAGGCAAAGGCAATCAAGAGAGCTGCGATGCCACCAAAGAAGTAATGTGTAGATATATGGGATGTATAGTAATGTAAAATCAACACCTCTCGATAACACCTGCTCTGTCCAGTCTGAGGTTGAGGAATGGAAATGGATAGTAGATGCTGAGTCAAGGAGGTCATGTCGATTGGCGTACTACAATCGTAGTGAAGGTTGGTTGTGCAGAGGTAGAATTCCAACTCCTGCTCATGCCAGGCATTCCAGTTTCCAAAACCGTCGAATTCGACTATATCCGATCAGTTACAATCCCACACGATCAGCACCATTTCCCATCTAGCTCCCGTTGCCTTTTACACTTGTTCTTTTTAAAAGAAAGAAGACACTTACAGCACCACTAGCTCCCCTTTTCCTTTCCGCCCTCGATTCATACACAAACGGCCAACACCACGCACTAAGCTTATTCGTCCGATTTGATGGCTCCCCCAAACCATCCCACGAAACATGGTCGCCGAGGGTATAGTTCTCAAACGCATACCTGTGAAACTCCCTATCGAGCCAGCTCTATATCTACCATTAGCTTTTTATACCCCCTTTCTCTCTCTCTCTCTCTCTCTCTCTCTCTCTCTCTCTCTCTCTCTCTACATTCCCACCGCAAGATCCAACCCATTCCCATCCTTCCCTTCCCTTCTTTCCCACACCAAAGGCAAAAATTAAAAGACCGGTAAAAAAAAACCCCCCCAAGAGAACATACCGGTCGGCAAACACCCTCCTTACAACAATGACTCCTCAAAACCGCCGCGTGGTGCGGACATGCCATATACGCGGCGCCGAGCGTGCCGTTGTGGTGCAGGTACTGCCAGGTGATGTTCCGCGCCGAGCAGGCGTGCGTGTGGATGTAGGAGTTGTAGCCGAACGAGGAGATGTATGCCCCCATGTTCTTGTGGGGTTTTTTTGTCCTTGATAAAAAAAGGGTTGGAGGATGGCCCTTGGCTTTGATGGGGTGGAGGTTGGGGAGGGAGGAGATGGAGTAGAGGAGATGAGAAGCGAGGAGGTGAGTACGGGGGTTTTTTTGAAGGGTTAGGGGATAATGTGATGGATTTGGATGTATATGATTTGCTATTCTTTCCGGTTTGGTGGGTGGCAAGTGGTGGGAAAACGATATGGATAAGGTTGAACATATTAGGAGGTCTTAGATGCTGGAGAAGATGCTCTGATTGTATGGGAAGGTGCTAGGGAGGTTGTTACTCGCCAGCTTGTGAGTAGTGATTGGGTAACAACACCGCATGCGTGAATTTGGTGACGGGCTATACTTTTAAACCACTTGAGGTTTCAGTGGGAAAGGGAAGGTCATCTAGGAATTGGGATCTGTTAGATTCACACACCTAATGTATAGCTGCTAATCTCCGTTGCATATCACTCGCTACATCATTGAAAAGTCTGCTAGCTGCTACGTAGACGTATCGTATCGTATTGGGCTTCTTAAATCGTCAATGCAAGTCTGCGTAACCTATCTCTCTCTGCAAAGCTGGCTAATAGCATCTCATCGAGATGTAGTTTAAGCATTGGGTGAAGCCTCTGCCCACAATCCATCTTTTCTTTCATGGATGCAGCTACACATAGATACTTCACGAAATCATGCTCTGAGCACAGTGTAGATTTTAGAGAACTTAATTGCAATATGCTACAGCAAAATGTCATGTAATTTCTATCTAGCTTGGGAGCAATCTTATTTTTCTCAGTCTAACAGTCTCTCCTATCTACTAGTAGATTTCCAATGATCTAGTCAAAGACAATGGCAGCCTTGATAGCGGTCTTGTTCTTCATGGCCTCGAGACACTCACCCCATTGCTCGAGCTTGTAGGTCTTGTTGACAATACCTTCAACCTTGACCTTTCCTGAGTCGAGATAATCGATAGCAGCGGCTAGTGCTTGTCAGATTAGAAGTTTGTACAGAGATTATTATTACTTACGGAACATATACGTCTCGGAGAACGAGCCGAGAATGGTGATCTCGTCGCCGAAAATCTTGGATGGTGGCCTTTTGGAAATTAGCATACGTCCTTCAAGTAACTTATCTTAGGTCACGCTAATGACCATACTTACCATGAAACACGAGCAGATGCTGAATAGACACCATAAACAACAAGCTTACCACCACGTCTGACATAGTTGATTGCATCCTCAAGTATCTTAGGAGATCCAGTAGCCTCAACAACAATGTCAAAGCCGTATGGGTGGTCATCCTTGATCTTTTGGAATTGTGCCTCTGGGTTATCTCGAGAGAGCTCAACGTATGAGTCTCCAGCTCCGAGCTTCTTAGCCAACTCCATCTTAAGACCTTGTGGAGCAGCAACAACGACGTTGCAACCACCGTTCTGACGAAGCATCTGAGACAGGACGAGACCAGTTGGGCCGGCTCCGAACATAAGAACAGATGAACCAAGCTTTGGTGCAATTTTCTCTAGTCCGTGGGCAGCGCAAGAAGCTGGCTCGAGGAGGGTGGCATCGACGTCAGAAAGATTGTGGATCTTGAAGACTTTTCCAGCAGGGTATGCGCAGTACTCAGCAAAACCACCATCCATAGTAACTCCATGTGCCTCAAATTTCTCACAGAGAAGCAATTGACCACGACGGCAATAGAAGCACTCGTTGCAGAGTTCGGAGTTGCTATTGAGCCAATGTCAGAAGATTCGAAAGCCACGTGGGAGTACGTACTCAGCTACAACACGTTCACCAACCTTGAAGCCTTGGACATCCTTTCCGATTGCCTGATGGTAGGTTAGCAATCTAGCTAAATCAAATATTGGATAATCAATAACTTACTGCAACAACACCAACTGTTTCGTGTCCTAGATATGGTCAGCACAAAAAGTCACGAAGCTGGTAGTACAATTTTGATGAAAGCACTTCTGGCTGTCTCTGAAAATTGAAAGTATCGAGCATCTAGCTTAAATCATGTGCCTAGGTAGAAGAAGTAGGCCCTACTGATACTACATGACTTGGATAATACTATTTTTGTATTCCCACAAGCACCATTTCAAGATATATGCAACGTTGCATCTCCGAAGTGCTGTTCGGAAGCACAGTGGCAGGTAAATCCTGAAAATAAAAAGGAAAGAAAATGGCATTAAGAACCGAGTCGAACGTACCGGGGATGAGTGGGAACTAGGAAACAAATGTTAGCTTCCTCATAGTGCAAAGTATTGTATGTCGATAGGCTGAATAATCAACTGCCAGCCATCAAGGTTGCCAGCGAATCCGCAATTATTGCGCATTGAAAAGTGGAGTGTTCGTTCGCATATATATGTATATGAACAGGCACGTACCTTTGCAAGAAACTCTCCCTCATGAATATGCAAATCAGTACCACACACACCACATGCCTTGACTTTGACAAGAACGTCGTTGTCGCGGATCTCTGGAACGAAGTCGATATTAGCGATGATTTCGAAAGTGAAGACACAGAGAGAGTTTGCATATCGATAGGCAATTATGTTTCTGAATTGGAAGCTTTATAGTACTCCACTCGTCTCCATAGTTTCTCCAAAGCTGATGCTTCGAAGCAAGTAGGATGCGAAAGAAGGAAAGACACGTACTTGGCAAAGGAACGGTAACAACGCTGAACTCTTCTGGCTTAGAGTATCTGCAATGACGGATTAGCAGCAGTTTTGGGCGAGACAGTCTCGAATTATGCAACTCCTGCAATAGGGTTTGTTGCCCATTAGGAATCAAAGCTGTCAACAGGCTCTCTAAAGCCCCAAGCAATGAGAGGAGCTTGGTTTAGGATATTATCAACAGTTGACATGCTGTTCTTCAACATCCTTCGGAGTTTGGAGCAATGGTCTTCCCTTTAGAAGAGCAATTGTGCCATATCACCAAAACATTGAGCTTGGATCCGCGATCGCTGGAAAGCGCGGGGTACAGTGATGATCTTACCGGAGAGCCTTCATTTCCTTTGGAAGGTTTGCCATGATGATGGTAGTATGGGATGTTTTTGGAGAGGGATCAAAGAGGAATGGATATGAAGTTATTTGGAAGTACGGTATTGATTCCTTACTTGTTTGTTGGGAAGGAGGAAGAAGTCAAAAGTGCGGGGGAAGGAAGTGTTCGGGTGGATTCTTATGGATCCATTTTAGGTTCGCAATAGTCTTGAGAACCCCCTCTCCAGCTGTCATCACTACACCCCCACAAAAGGCTGCTGCCGTTCCCTTAGACTTGTTCGGATCTCATGATTCTGAAAAGTCTTTTACGTGGCGGGACTGGATTGTGGAGGATGTGCAATGGGGCAGGCTACCTCGGGGAAGCAAGCCGTGGGTGATGTTCAACAAAGGATTGGCAGCTGTGTGGTACTAGCTCATTGAATGACGCTGGCAGACGCATGTGCAGGTGAAATGCATGCAGGGACCGTTGTCTTTTGTCTTGGGTACTTACGGTGTGACTTCAGAGCGCCGGTGGGAGGACTGGTGATAAGACGGACGTGGGATATTGGATATTGGAGATATCCCTCCCCAAGTACGGAATGCAAGGATTATTAGTAAAGACGTGAACAATGAGTCCACATCCACCTGGGTTCGATCTCGTGTATTATAGTGGAGTGATATTCTGACCAGAAATCAGAGCAGAAGTAGAGGAGTTGTATAATGCGGCATTTTCTGAAATGTCTCCAATCACTTTGCGTTAGCCATCCCACGTTTCCTTTTCACGTTTTCGCAAAAAGAAAATATTACAATCATTTGGCAGTCTCCGATCGCCGGACGTCACAATTGAGGTTGTGCTGTGTGCGCGATTATGGGAAATATCTTCGTTCACATCAGGAAATGTCAAGGAACTCTTTGGAAGAAGCTCGTTTGCTATCTGACAGTTGCGAAGTGTCAACTTCCCACTACGACCAATTCTCCCCCGGCGGTTTCTATCACTCGACCAGATGCGCTACTATCCAGCCCAACCATTTAAGTATACGTTACATGTCTGTCGGATGCAAAGCAAGCATGTCGCAATACCATATCTAAGAGGCGGGAGGAGCTCCTCCACGGCCAGCACCACGTCCGAAACCACCACGGCTAAAGTTTGTGTCAATAATTGTCACTGTTAAAAATGTATAGCACAACTCACAATTGAGGAGCAAACTCTCCAGATGGAGCACCCTCCTTTCCTTCTCCGGCATCACGACGACGGTAACCGCCCTCACGGTCACCACGCTCTCCACCACCACGTCCGCCACGTCCACCGAAAGGCTTGCGCTCACGCTCGCCCTCACCACCCATCATTCCACGAGGAGGTGCGTGCGATCGTTGTTGCTTGATGTGGGTAGCTGGGACAATCTCGGCAGGGAGATGGAGCCACTCGCGGAGGTAATCGAGACCCTCTGGGGTGAGGGTGTAGTAGTAGTATTGCCATGAGAATTGAGTCTTGACATATCCACGGGAGGTAAGCGATTGGCAGGCCTTGACGACGAAGAGGTTCTTGGTGTCAATGTCGTTGTGCTTTGGGAGGTTGCTGAAGCGAAGTTAGTATTAATCCGTTGCTCCAGATCCAAATTGTAGCAGCTGTTCCTCCCCTCCTCTCCAGCGACTTTTTGAAAAAGAGATGGCTTACTAGTCCTTCTTGGCTACAAGAACACCCTCTCGGAAGAGGTATTCATGGATCTTCTTGCGGTCTGCCTTAGGGATGAGCATATTGGCGGATTTGTCGTTTTGGAAGGTGTTGGGTAAGGACAAAGTTCGAGGGGCACGATTTACATCTACCAATTTTGAGTGTGGACTGGAAATTAAGCTTAGCGAGCCAAGGAGTGGCTGATGATATCTGGTATATCACGTGACTGTAAACAGCCACACCTTGCTGAATATGTCTAAAGTGCCAAGATTGTATTCCTGGTGATACGGACTTCCAAGCGGTTTACATTAGACCCTTAAACCACATCGTACTTGATAACAAATTAAAGATTCTCTAAGATAGATCTGCCCAGCATGACTTCAGCAACAGTCAACGTGTTGTTGACTTCTTTCCCAGGTCTAAACCTCCCAGCAACACTCTCACTCCCTCTCCCCGCCACCACTACAGTATCAGAATTGCAAGATCGACTTTACGAGCGTTTACCAGCACACAACAACCGTCTTATTCTCACTACCATCTCAAATAAGCAAATATTGAACACGTCAACTACCACTATCTCCGAGCTTCTATCCAGTCCTCAGGATGGATTCTTATCCCTCAGACTCTCCCTACCGCTATGTGGTGGTAAAGGAGGTTTCGGATCACAACTGCGCGCAGCAGGTGGTCGCATGTCCTCGAAGCGCAAGCGGGGTCAAGGCGAAGAGAATGGATCAAGCAGAAACCTAGATGGCCGGCGCCTACGTACAGTGGCAGAAGCAAAGGCTCTAGCGGAATACCATGCTATCAAACCTGGCATGGAGAAGAAGATAAAGGAAGAACGACGGGCGAGATATGTACAAGTCATTGAGGACATGGAACGCCGTGGAGAAGAGATCAAATCTGGGACTAAGGGCAAGGTGGATGGGCAATGGGTTGAAGATAAGGAGGAAGCAAGTAAGAACACGAGAGATGCGGTTCTTGCTGCTATGCGTTCTGGAGATTATAAAGACAACTCGTTCCGAATTTCGGAAGCAAGTGGCTCCGGAACAACGAGCTCAGATAGCGAGGATGAGCTGATGGAAGGTACCAGCTCAAAGGATACAACCCCTCCCTCAGAAACAGCGGTTAAGCCGAAAGCCATATCTTTTTTCGGATTCGATGAAGATGATGAATTTATGAGTAGTGATGAGGAGAATGAGGAAGTAGAGGCTGCAAAAATGGAAAATATTATCGAGGAGGAGGACGAAGAGGATGACGAGGAGGAAGAGGAAGTACGTGAGCCAACACCTCCTCCGGTAGCTGCTAAAGGCAAGGCAAAGGCAAAGGCAAAGGCAAAGGCAAAGGCAAAGGCCAAAGCTCCAGCCAAGGGAAAGGGAAAAGGAAAAGCATAAGCTTTCCTGTAGAACAGATATAATTTTGGCTTCAGCGTTGATTTGTCTTTGGGAGTTTCGAGGCTGCATATGGCGTTAGTAAATCCACGGATTCCATGGTCTTTTTTTTAACTCTAGTTGAGAAAGTACAAATATCTCAAGAACGTTCATGTGTACTGCTTTTCGACATATCAAACAATACCAGCCTTTCTGAAGTGACTTGATAAAGCTTACGGCCCGAGGCTCGAGTGATATTCTAATATGAAGGAAGTTTCTAACAGCACTGAGGGAAATATCAATTTAAGCCCTGCGAGAGATTATCTCGTAGATATTTCATCATAACTTGCCATATCTCAATGGGCTTCATCCTCTGGTATACGGCTGCCCCACCTTTGCTACCACTTACCTCTTACATGCCTTCCAATAATAATAACAACAACAATTTGATACTCACACAAACTGAAGACGATTGTTTGTAAAGGATTTTACAGTCGGACATATATTTTGGGTTTACTTGTACCGGATCCTAACCGCCAAAATTTTAATCATGCTCGTTCGCCCAATCTCCGCAACTCTCAGGTCTACTAGATCCTCTATCTCATATACACAATCATATTATCGAAGAGCGTTTTCAATGACGGCAGCCAGAAGGATAAGAACAGTTGATATGACCGCTGAGCAGTTAGCGGAGGTCAAAATAGATCGCGAGAGTTTATGGAATGATTTGCACGACACGTGTCAATGGGGACCTGGTGAGAGATGGGGAAAGTAAGTTCTAAATTACTTCTCTACGTCAGCATGGAATTTTGTTTGATTGGGAAAATTGGAAATTCTCGGTTTACTTGGTTCGAATTCACATACATGGCACTGTTTTTGAGTACCCGATATCCCTGCTTGATAAGCTTCAATTTAGAGTAATTGCTCCGTCAAATTATATAGTATGATTTCAAATAAGCTACAGCTTAAGTTCTGCAAATCATGAGGGCCTTGAATTGAATTACGATAAAATCAGCCATATCACTGACATTCATCTAGTGAACCTACAGATGTTGGCATGCGTCGCTGAGCATTGAGCGATGCAGACAAGAGCGTACGAGACTGGTTCGTTGCCACTGTCCAGGGGCTTGGATGCAAAGTCAAAGTAGATGCAATGGGTCTCTTCCGATAAATCCGTTGTGTATAACAGAATCTGACTTTTCAAGGTAATATCTTTGCTATTAGGCCAGGAAAGAAATCCGGTCCTCCTACGTATGCTGCTTCACATCTTGATACTCAGGTAAGTGGTAATTTCCTCACCATTTTCTTATCTGAGTCTGCTCAAGTCAATTGATTTTTTCTAACGTAAACAGCCTAGTGGAGGTCGATATGATGGTATTTTGGGTGTACATGCTGGTATTGCAATGTTGAAAACATTAAAGAACAATGATATCGAGACGGAATACGACGTAGGGTGCATAAATTGGACTAATGGTACGTTTTAAAATGCTCAAACCTCACCTACTCTCCTTGAGTAACTTTGTTCGATAATTAACAACGAAATATGGTAAATAGAGGAAGGAGCACGCTTCCCCATATCTATGGTTGCATCTGGTGTGTGGGCTGGAGTAATTCCTCTTCAGAAAGCCTATGATCTTCAAGAAGTCGGCGGCGGAACCGCATCTCAAAAGTCGGAACTGGAAAGAATAGGGTATCTTGGGTCTCTAGAAGCAAGTCACGAAGTAAATCCCATTGGTGCTCATTTCGAGCTCCACATTGAGCAGGGACCTATACTCGAAGCATCAGGAGGAAATATTGGTGCAGTAGAAGGCGTACAAGCTTATAAATGGTATACGATTACTGTAAAAGGACGAGACTGTCATACAGGAACCACGGATTTCGAAAATAGATCAGATGCTATGCTTACAGCTGCAAAACTCATCTTGCATAGTCATAACAAAGCTGCAGAGCTAGGATGTTTGGCTTCTACTGGGATTCTGAATTTGAAACCTGGCTCTACAAACACGGTACCAGGATGGGTGCAGTTTTCACTAGATATACGATCGAGAGAGGATGCAAAGCTGTTGGAGCTTGAGAATGGGTTACAGGATGATTTTTCAAGAATTGCGGCTGGAGAAGTTGTTGGAGATCTGAACATATTGGGCAAAAAAGGCAAGGGCTGCGAGGTCAATTGGCAGCTTGATAGCGATTCCCCAGCAGTGAAGTTCCATGAAGATTGTGTTAGATGTGTAGAAGCAAGTGCAAATGATATGCTGGGTTCTAAATCCGGAACACTCGTTCAGAGGATGATTTCAGGTGCTGGGCATGACAGTGTTAATACCTCGAAACGAGCCCCGACATCCATGTAAGTTGGACAACACATCTATATGGGAAAAGGCGTACTGACTCTTACAGGATATTTGTGCCATGTAGAGATGGAGTTAGCCACAACCCTGCAGAATACTGCAGTCCTGAGGATTGTGGAAATGGAGCACAGGTCTTGCTTGGGGCGGTTCTACGATATGATCGCTTGAGAGCAGGAATTACCAAATAGTTGTAACACAAACCAAAATAAATCTTAGTTCTCACTCGAATATAATGAAGGCTCAGAACATTGAAAGTGGTCAAAGTAAACATCTCTATAATCCGTAAGATCAAGTACTGCGGATGAATTTGTATGATACACAGCCTCCGCGATGCTTTCATCACCCATATACCTATTCGCCTCTACTCCACGCACAACCGATTCCCCTACTGATCGAATCGAGCGGGGAAGTTTCCGGCCTCTGTGAATCGAAATAAGCTTCCATTCCTCAATCGAATAAAATCTGGACTCACCACGCTGATCATTCCATCGCTCAACCCAGGCGCTTGGGCACAATGACTTATAGGCCAAGAAGAACTACAACATCCATCAGCTCGCATTTCTCTTCCTCAATTAGGGCGAGCGTACTTGACGGCATGGCGCAAAATCCTCGCCCTTGGCTGTGATGCACTTGTGATAATCGACATAGTTTTGCCAGCAATGCTTAGTCTGGTTCTGATTCGGAAAGCGGGCGTCGAAACCTATGCCGGAACGATCAATTGACTAAATCTAGAGCGTATTGAAGGGAATAAATACCAGCTGGGCAAAAGTTAGCATATCAGGTCATTTCTGCAGGTGAGTTGCGAGAGCTGGGGACTTACCAGTCACGAACTTAAAGGGCTTGGTCTCGCGTTCGTCAGAGTCGGACATGTTTGCGATCGTGTTTAGAGGTTGTTGTAGAGTTATTTGGGGAGGGAATCAATTTGGAAGTGGAATGGAGTGAGGTTATCGTACAAGTCGTCCTGGGAGCTTCGGCTACGGCAGCCCACTAGCCCCATCTTCTCGGAGCAGCGACCTGTGATGAACAGCTTTATTACTTTACAACAATTATAACACAACTCCAGAACCGGCAGAGTCTTCTTTGAGCAAATACAGCAATCAAAATGCAAGCAACTAGAGCCCTTAGAATGGTCCGCCCCACAGCGCGTCTGATGAGACCTGTGCCAGTACGATCTCTCTGCCAGCTTTTGTTCAAAGAATGCTAACTAATTGTTCAACAGAAAGAGGAACAAGGTGGTATGTAGAAAAGAGATAGAATATAGAGATCACATACAGATCCGAAATCATTAGCAACCGGCCGAACTTTTGCTAATATGTGCATTCTGTAGCTCACACCATTTCGCAACGACTTCGAACCCTTAAGAAGATCCCCGTTGAGTTACTTCCAATCGGTTTGCCGCCCTGGAATCTAGAATCATGCTTGAAATACTAAAGGTTATACAGGTGCTGTCGTAGCAGTCGCTCTTGGATTCGGTGTATACTCTCTTGGTGGAAAGCTGATGGACTCGCAAATGCGTCTCACACGTCAGAACAGACAGCACTAGGGAACTTGCGCAGCATGGGAACGCAGCTTGGTTTTGAGATCAGATTGGAGTTTGGAGGCATACGTGCAGTCACTTGAGTGTGTGGGGGGTGCAGTGGCTAGTGGATGTGTATAAAGTAGATGCTGCATTGCTTTTCAAATTTGAACTTTCTCAACATTATTTCGCCATCTTGCAAAAGAGTAGTTCCAATAGGTATTGATCCCTAACAAGAAGAAGAATGTTATTATTATGCTTCTCAATCCGTTTGACTCCCCAAAAAGATTCCAAACGCCCAGCAATGCCTTCCCTCACTCCTGATAGATACACTTAAAGTCACTCTACGTTCATACCGGTTTTGGTCCTGCAACATCAAGACCTTCTAGACCCTCCATAGGATCATATGGCTTGTCGTCTACTCCAGACTTTGCTCGATCGGTTGCCATCTTATCCTCTTCACTAACAGCGTTCTCGGCCAACCAACTTTCCTAGAGAGCTATTAGTGAAAATATCTCAAATAAAAAGTAAGAAAACCATACCTGCTCCCATAAAGCAGTCTTGCTTCCAAGGCCTTCGTTTGCGTTCTTTGGTGGCTTTGCTGGGTTTACTTTGATGACTTTCCCAAAGAGTTCAGATTGATCCATATTATCGATAGCGTCCTTGACATCTTCTGGATCCTCGAATTCCACATAGCCAAAGCCCCTATGAAGCTCTGTTGAGTTTGGGCCCTCTGGTTTACTGACATTCGTTATTACATATTTAAAAGCAAAAGACATGGCATGTCTTACGGCAAAGAGACGTCCACTATTTCTCCGAAGGGTAAAAACGCAGCCTGAAGACTTGCAGCGTTGACCATCGGAGCCAAACCCCCTACAAAAACCGTAGCTTTCCACCGAGTTTCTGACATTTTGGCGATACAACCTTGATAGCTGCGTGTTTAAAAATCGAAAATGTGGAAGGATATTATCACAATGGATCTAACATTTCTAGATCACGTGCATCTATAGCCTGAGGCTGAGCATGGAAATGTGGCCATTCAACATGACAACAGTTCCCTTTTTAGAATTCAGAAACAACCTGTTCTTTAATTGCACGTCTTAACTCAATTGCGTCAGCGTAACGAACTTTATTTTCCTTTGCCCACTATTACTTTCCCATCAAGCGAGAATCAGCAGCCTTCATTGAACAAACGCATTCGAGAGACCTTATATCACCAAGATGGTACGGTTAAGGGAGATCCCGCGGACTGCTACGTTTGCATTTTCTCCTGGATCAGATGCGCCTTTGGTAGTGACAGGAACAAGAGCCGGCGCTGTCGATGCAGACTTCTCTGACGAGACCAAGTTGGAATTATGGGACTTGAGTCTAGAAAACGAGCAAGGTGTCGAGCTTCAGCCGAAACATAGTATTAGTACTGACTCAAGGTTTGTGCCCATGCCACGTTGTTTACGGACTTTAGCTAATTAATCTTGATTCTAGATTTCACGATATTGCTTGGGCACCTGCGAGCGCAGATCATCCGAGGGGCATAATCGCTGGAGCTCTTGAGAATGGATCATTGGACTTATGGGATGCACAAAAGCTCTTGAACGGAGATGAAGACGCGTTAATATCAAGGACAACTAGCCACACCGGTGCAATCAAGTCCTTGCAATTTAACCCCCTAAAACCACAAATCCTCGCAACCGCTGGCGCAAAAGGGGAACTTTTCATTCATAATATCGACGATATCGAAAATCCATATAGATTAGGCACAGCGGCTGCTAGATCAGACGACCTTGAATGCGTAGCTTGGAATAGAAAGGTTCCCCATATCTTGGCCACTGGTGGAAGCGGTGGATTTGTTACTGTCTGGGATTTGAAAACCAAGAAAGCATCCCTTACCTTGAATAACAACCGCAAAGCTGTCGGTGCTATCGCTTGGGACCCTAACAATGCGACAAAGCTGTTGACAGCTACTCCCGATGACTCAAGTCCTGTCATACTCTTGTGGGATCTGAGAAATTCGAATGCTCCAGAGCGGACGTTACAAGGACACGATCAGGGAGTTCTCTCACTTTCTTGGTGTGAGCAAGATAGCAATCTGTTATTGTCTTGTGGTAAGGACAATAGAACTTTGGTATGGAATCCTCAAACGGGTGAACAATTGGGAGAGTTTCCCGAAGTTACCAATTGGACGTTCCAAGTGAGATTCAATCCCCACAATCCATCACTTTCAGCTACAGCCTCTTTCGACGGCAAGATATCTATTCAGACATTGCAAAACACAAATCCTAAAGCATCCCAAGCTTCTGCAGGTCTAGTGAATGAAGAAGATTTCTTCACCAAGGCACAGACCCAACCACAGCAGGCGTCATTCTCCTTAAAGACAGCTCCAAAGTGGCTTGAGAGACCTGCCGGTGTTTCTTTTGGATTTGGTGGAAAGGTCGTGAGCTTTGGATTGGTGGCTGGGAAGCAAAGATCATCAAAAGTTCAAATATCTCAATTCTCAGTTGATTCAGATGTTGGAACAGCGACGGAGACATTTGAGAAGGCTCTAGTGTCTGGCGACATTACTAGCATTTGCGAGGCTCACGTTGCTGATGCTAAGACTGATGAAGAGAAAGCAGATTGGCAAGTGATCGAGACTTTGATCGCCGAGAAACCTCGTGAACGGGTCAAGGAGTATCTGGGATTCTCCGACGTGGAGAACAGTGTGGACGAGCTTTCTAAACTTAACTTGGAAGACAAGTCAGATGAAAAAGCTGCACCGACAAACGGAGTGACTGCTGCTAAAAACAGTCGACTGTCTACTATTTTCGCCGATGGTGTGGATTCTGATGATTTCCTGTCATCCATAGCTGCAACAAAGGGAACCAAGACTGACAACCCTTTCCATCTGTTCTCTGACTCCGATTCTGCTGCAGAAAAACAAATCACCAAAGCCTTGATGCTAGGTCAATTTGAGAAGGCGATGAATATATGTATCAAGGAGGATCGAATCGCAGATGCATTCATTATCGCTAATTGTGGCGGGAAGGATTTGTTTGAAAAAGCACAATCTCTATATCTCACACGAAAGATCCAGGGTCCTAACTATCTTCGCCTCTTAAGCTCCGTTATTGGTAAAAACCTGTGGGACGTTGTATACAATGCAGATATTTCGAATTGGAAGGAGTCAATGGCAACGTTATGCACTTATGCCGACCCGAATGAGTTCCCAGACCTCTGCGAAGCGCTAGGAGACCGAATCATGGAGGCAGGCTCCGCAAAGGATGCTTCATTCTGTTACTTGGTCGGCTCAAAACTCGAGAAGGTTATTACTATCTGGATCGACGAGCTTCAAGAGAGTGAGAAATTAGGTATTGAGAGTCTTAGCGGTGATTCGACCTTTTCTGTGCACGCACGATCACTACAAAACTTTATTGAAAAGGTTACAATCTTCCGCGATGTAACGAAATTTCAAGATTCCGAGAAAAATCTTACATCCGGCTGGAAACTCGCACCTCTGTATGATAAATACACCGAGTATGCTGATATTGTAGCTGCTCATGGCCATTTGAAAATTGCTGCGAGATACCTGGATCTTTTGCCAACTCAGTACCCTGCAGCGGAGGTTGCTCGAAACCGTGTTAAGTTGGCATCCAGAGTAGCGACTAAGCCAGTTCAGACACAGGCATTTGCAGGAGGTCGTAACTCAGCACGTCCTCAACCTGGGTTATACCAGTCACAAGCACCAACAAGGCCTGCTACAACTACATTCATGCCACAGGCATCAACACCGGCTTCAAATCCATATGCACCCCCTACGGGCTATCAACCTCAGCAACAGCAGCAACAGCAACAGCAATCACAGTATCCCTCACAATATCAGACACCCCAAAACTCTGGACTTGGGGGATCCGCATATATGCCACCACCTCAGAACTTCGCGCCACCACCCCAAAATTTCGGGGCACCACCTCCAAGAAATACCACGCCGTCCACAGGCTCATCCGCGAATCGTACATTGGGCAAGGACTTAGACAATTGGAATGATACACCTTTCGTGGCGAATCCTAAACCAGGTAGGAGAACCGGCACTCCCCTCGGTCAAGGACAAGGAGCACCAGCACCATATCAGAACCAGTACCAAAACCCTTCTATGCCGCCACCGGGGCAATCATTTGCAAGAGCAACACCTCCACCGCCTGCTCCTCCACCAAAGGGGCCTGCTCCTCCTCGGGTAAACTCTCCTCTCGCGGGTCCACCTCAGACATTCCAGCAACCACTTAGACCCTCGTCTGCTGCGAATGCCTATAGCCCTCAAGTTTCATCACCAGCAGCGGCTCCTTTTGCTCAGCTCACCCAACCCCCAACCATCCCCCGAGGTGCTTCACCATACAACGCTCCTCCTTCAACCGCACCGCCTTCAAACAGATACGCCCCATCGCCCGCAGCCCAGCAATACTCCCAACCTCCTACTCAGCAATCACATGCAGCACCACCACCAGTTAACCCATATGCACCACAAGGTCAGTACAATCAACAAGCTCAGGGTGCTCCTCCACAGGGCAGTTTGCAAGGCCAGTTTCAAGGACCACCTCAAGGACCATCTCAAGGGCCTCCACAGGGGCCGCCACAAGGACCTCCTCGGAGCTATGGAAATTCTTCAGGGCCAGGAAGCAATGCCCCTACTCCACCACCTCCTCGTGCAGCTGCTCCACCCAAGGCGAAACATCCTGCTGGAGACCGGTCTCATATTCCAGCCTCAGCTCAACGACTGGTAGAAATATTTTCCAGTGACATGCAGCGAGTCGCTTCTAAGGCACCTGCCTCATTTAGTCGTCAAGTTACAGATACTCAAAAGCGTCTTAATATACTATTCGATGCTTTGAATAACGAGGAACTACTCAAACCAGATACCATCCAAAGACTCGGTGAAGTTGCCGAAGCTTTGGAAAACAAGGACTTTGATTCGGCCTCCAAAATACAGGTAGAGATTCAAACGGAAAAGACCGAGGAGTGCCGTGATTGGATGGTAAGTCCCTCGCCCATCTGTTCTAGTGTATAAGTTGCTAATGATTGTAGATCGGCGTGAAGCGTTTGATTAGCATGAGCAAAGCTACTGTTTGATAGTGGACATTAGCAGCAACTAGACTTAAGCCTTGCTCACGCAGCGGCAAAATGGAAATGGAGTATTTTAGTTCCGAATCAAACTAAATTACACTGCCAATTGCAATTCTGTAGATCTCAAATATATGTTTCATGACACCGACCTCTGATCATCCGTAAATTTGTATTTAAGCTAAACTCAAGTTTGAACTTCAAACACATGTTTTGTGGTAGCCAAAGCAAATCACTTTTTATAAGTTCAAGATTCATCGCGGCTTTAAGTGAGTTTGAACTAACACAGCTGACCTAAAAACTGTCTATCGATACACTTTCAGGCGTTACGATTTAAATAGTAACAACCTTGGTAGTCCCAGTGTGTTACTATCCAATCAAACATCAAGCACCCTCGATGAATAAAATGTCCCAAAGATAGTGCCTTTTCATTCTTAAATCGTCTGTCTTTTGAGTGACTATGCGTGAAACACAGAAATTAGTAACGAAAAGTATGAGGAGAATCATGACAAGATTATACATTAACTGTTGGTGTGTTCTCAATACAACATATTCGCTATTGGTCATGTAGCCATATCAAATGACCACTTTGTATCCCGAGTTGGGGATATCATCAACACTCGTATATAGTCAATAATTCATCACCGATTACTCTACGAATACAACTGACACTCTGCATGATACGAGCGTAGTGGTGCCACGTATTCAGAGTGAGTCGACGTCAACACATTGTAATTATTTTATATAATAACTATTCTTGTATATGCCCCAGCCCTCCAGCACATTATTTTATCTAAATACACTCTGTAGATTATATCAAGGATCAACCCTGGACTTTTATGGCTAACAGATTAGGATTTTGAGACATATACTGTAAAGCTTGATATCAATAGTAATTATAATGTCTGGATGCGTCTTCTTGTCGAGATTCCCCTAGAATTGTTTCGTTGGGTAATTTCTGTGCTCCCACACAAAATGCAGAATTCCGGTTCGAATTTTCGTGGGAGACGTTAGAGCCGTTAAACTGAACAGAAGAAACATACTATAGCTCTGTCTGTGTGCCGCAAAACTTGCGTTGGAGACCTCGGGAGCCATTTGAGGGAATAATAGGTACATTCAACGGCTCTGACTGAGAGATCTCGACTTCGCAATTCAGGACACGCGTGGGAGATTTGGATGCAGTGATATCATTTCGAACTGTAAAGGTCAAATCCTTTTGCCATGTTACCTTTGAACATTGACGTTAGAGGTACAATGAGAGGAATATAGAAGTAAATATAGTATGATCCGCTGGTGACTACGTAGTCTTAAGCATAAAATTTGTTATGGAACTTGATGTAAGTCAGAAAAAGACTCAGGAATTATGACAAAAATATATATTATGGCCTATATAAGTATGCAGCACAGCTGTTAATATGAGCGGTTAATGGCATAAGCAAATTGGTTGAAGTGTGAAATGTCAGAACTACATGCTGATAGTGAATCTTCAGCTGAACTTACAAAGCAAAAGCTCACTAATTTCAAGCAGCTATTAAAGACAGATCAACCGGTTAAAACGATAAAGAGAGCTACCAGGTTATATCAAAACGAAGCTAGCAATCTTCTTCAAACAGTCGTTTCACTTGTCATACCTACAGTATTTTATACAAAAATTTATAGTTCCAGCTGAAAGATATAGAACTTACGTAGTTGATGTTCGGGTATTGAGGAGAAAATCGATTGAGAACATATACAGACGTTCCAGAGAATGAAGAAGCTTTCTCTTTGCGACCTTCTTCCATTTGGGATATATTTGCCATAAAGCTGAACCTACAGACAAAAGCTGGCTGGTATTAAGCGGATCTTGTATCTTTTTGCAATTTCATATAATTTAGAGACAACGAACGTTTCACTTTGTATATTAATGAATCTTTCAATATTCCAAACTAATGGAGAAACCTAACTCTCTAAAAAGAAGAAAAAAGTGATAAGACAGCAAGAAATTAAGCTTACCTTGATGGTATGAGATATCTGTCAGAGTTGTCTGAGTAGAAGTTGTCGAAGTCTCCATATAAATTTGTAAGATATACGAAAATTCATGAATTCTGTACCATTTTTTGTTGATATTATATGTACTTGCTATGTTCTTCAATACAGATGTTGTATGTTAACAGTGTACAGTCCTTCCATATGAGATAGGGGGTGTAACTGAAGATCACGTGCACACTTGACAAGGTATTATGAGTTTTGGAACAAACTGAACGGAGTGTATCGAAACAAGATCTTTGGATATATTCCATATGTAGCTTTTGGTTGTTGACCAGGGTAGTATGTACAATGCAATAAATGCCCGTAGGTTAAAAAAAAAAAAAAAGGGCAGAACGCCATGAGCCAACTCAGGAGAAATCAAATATTCAGGCAAGTTAGAATTTCCCCAAAAAGAGAGTTCTTTTTGTATCCCCAAGCTACTGTCTTCAAATGCAGCGATCTATTATGCAGCTACCTCTGGGATTGCCGCCTCAGCATCTAGTGCCTGCTTCTCGGGCATGGAAGCAATCTCCTGTTCTTTCTTCGCAAACAGTGCCTTCTCCTCATCGGTCATGTTTGGAAGTAGATCAAGCTCCTTGCCAAGCTTAATACTGCGGTAGAAAGCACTGATGATAGAATCGGCGTCATCAACAGCAATAGGTCTGATATCTGCCAACGCCTTGATTTTGGCTGTGCATACTTTGTACTCCGCATCGGTCATTTCAATATTTAGCTGTGCGGCTCTTGATTTGATAGCATTCCATCCTGTTAATCTTGAGGCAAAGTGAACATATCTTGTCATACCGAAATCTGCTGGGTTGATGATCTCGTATGTTGATGGGTTATTGAGAATGGCTTTCGCGTGACTAGTAAACGTTAGTTTTTGATCCAGATAGAAGGAAACGGAATAACGTTCATGCCTGCCTTGTGCGTGAAGGCACAGAAGCCAGTGACTAAATAGTGTTAGAGATAGTTGTGGGGGATGGTCGTGGGATAGAGGGTTGTGTTGCTTACTATAGTTGTTGAAAGGTATGTTAACCTCGACGGCTTGGGCAACGAGATCCTCAATTGCCTTGAGCTTATGAAGCTTATACTTGCCCATGACATAATCTCTGTCGGCGACAATCATACGGGCCATAAGTCCACCTAGAGGTGTAATACCGTTTCTCTCACCGATACCCAAGACTGACGTATCGATATGCGTGGCTCCAGCTTCCAGGGCGCAGTAAGCGTTTGCAATTGCACAACCAGTATCATTATGGAAATGAGTTTCGATATCACAGCTGACTACACCTCGCAGTGTTCGAATTAAATCGTAAACCTGTCTGGGGTTGGCGCATCCAACGGTGTCGGCGATACCAACACGGTTAACACCGATTTTATCGACGGTTGAGTAAATGGACAAAAGATCGACAAGATTAGATCGGAAGGAGTCCTCGCTGGAAAATCTAATCTCAATATTGTGAGATTTGACATAGTTGATGACCTCAATGGCAGTGTTGGTGATATAGGTCATGTCCTTTCCGTGAGAGTGTTCCATAAGGTATGAAGAGGTACCAATGACAACGTCACTGCAAATATCAGCCACTGCACAATACTAATTGAATTCAGAACTTACACTCCATCAACACCGGTTTGAACTGCAATTCTCGCATCATCCATATGACAACGGATGTGAGTGAGAATCTGATTGCATTAGCTATTGGTTGGGCTTGGCAAAGGGTACGACTTACCTTCGCCTTCAATCCCAATTTGCAGATTGTCTCGCAATCAATTCTTGATTGCTCAGATGCTGCTGGTGAGGTTAACTCGATCTTTGTAATACAGCGTTAGTATAATTCCTTTTGAAAAACTGTGTATCCCAATGTGACTCACATAGTCTACACCAAAATCATCCAATGCCTTGGCAATCTCAATCTTCTTTGGGAGATCGAAAAACGCATTGGCAAACTGTTCACCCTCTCGTAGTGTGCTTTCGATAATCTGGAATCTGGATACATTGCTCAGGAAGTCGCCAGTTGTCTGGTATGGGTTGGATCGGTGGGGGGTGGGGTTGGATCTGCTGGTGATGGCGGTGAAACCTGGGTGGGCTATAATATGTGAGCAATGACTCTTCTACAGGAAGATGAGGGACATACCTGCTGAGCCTTGACTACCATTGGCGGTACCGTTTGCGCCATTGGTACCATTGGAAGTTCCGTTTGTGTGGCCATTGCCATTCGCAGCTGGCTCAGGTTCGCAGGAGGGACACATGATGAAGGTTTGAAGCTGGAGGCGGGGTTATAATTTGGAGTTTTGGCTGAGATTGATGGTTTTTGAGAGTCGCCCGAGGGTATTTATGCTTTTCGAAGTATGACACACCTCAATAATTGTGGAGATATGGTCGATTGAAGAGGGAGTTGGAGTGCGAAGCAGAAAAGACAAAGAAATATGGAGTTTTGGAGGGGAGGGTATACTAGTTACTCTGCAGCCCACATTTTGGTGTAGCGGGGAACATAAGCGAGGATTTTCTGCCGATGATCGGGCAAAAAAGCTCTGACTACAGAAAATTGAGTTCAGGAAGTAATTATAGTCGTGGCATTAATAACTAAATTATAGGGTAGTGTGGCTGAAGTAAATATAAAATTAGTTTTAAACAAAACTACTGCATTGATTATTTTCTTAATGTCTTGGGACATCCTTATATCAAAAAGAACCCGACCTATTGGTTGCTTTAACGGAAGGCGAATGCACGAAGCCAATGACAATATGTAAAATGTTTCGCTCTACTGTCTCTCTTAACTGCCTGAATGAGGAGAGAAGAGTTTGACTACTCTTCAAGTTTGAGCTTCAAGTTGAAGTCTTCAGTGGCAAATATGATTCATACGTTGGGGTCGATATATTTCCGTTCATACGTTGCATAATTCCGCGTGCATTATACATAGACTATACTAGCTTGCATCCGTGCTTGAGTCACAATCTCACAACTCTCAGACCAACCCCCCGATCAACTATATAACCGTCATTAATCAAGTTCTCAGATATTAGTACCATTTATCGCTGACTAATATGTTCGACCACAGCGAAAGTGGGTACAAGACACATCCACCCCTTTCTAAGCGAGCCATCTAGAATTTGGTGTATCATCTCACTCGTGTTGAGGCTATACAACATTTTGAGTATTGGGTATTCCTTCTTTATACCTATTTCAATGGAACACAAAGTAATACTACGCTAATAATTAAATCAACATCTTGACACCATACAAACTTCCGCTCTATAGTACGCCAGAACCTATCTAATCCACCCCACATTAGTGCTTTATCATACCCCACGTTTGTATACTCAGAATCTTCATTTCAATAATCTGCCCCATAAAATCTCCTTCTGTTAGAAGGTTTGTCGGGTTCATGACTAGTGCTCTATTTTGCATATCTATGACTCCTATAGACTAAAGTGCAGACTCCAAAATGAATGCCACAGGGAAAGCTCTACGTTAGCAAATGTAATTCTAAATTGGTAGAATTCGAGAACTATTCGAGAAGGTGTCTCGGACTAGCATATCGTACCGATCAGCCACCTTTCAATGCAATAGAAGCGGGTTTAAAGAGCTCATGTGTACATAGACTCAGGCTGGAACCTTGTTGAAATTGTTGGGAGATGGCTTCATGGCTCTGAATAAACTTATCCTCTATCATTCTTGCTGGCAGCTTGGTCATGTAAGAGTGTAATGCCTGCCTTAAGAACGTAGCGATATGATACATAAAAATAAGCTATACATATTGCGTTGTGAATGCTGACCGATAATCGACTTCCTGTCCAAGGGCAGGATTTCACAATTGATCCTTCATTGCAGAAACCCACGTAGACTTTCACGAAGAGTTAAGTCTGAGGACTAAATACTTAGGGTGATACAAAAAGTTTGACTTAAATAAAACAAGTTCAAAACATGAGAACTTCATTAGATATAAAGCAATTATCATAGATAGATATTAATGCACAATGTTAGTGGCGACAGAGATAATCGAGTATGGTTGAAAAGCATAGTATGGCAATGCTTAGGTAAAAATACGAGCACTAACGAACTGTGCAATAGAGGTAAATAAATTGGAATATATTAGAGTGAAGGTAGGTTGATAATATTGAATACACACATTATTAATTATGGTGGCTTAGTATTTCTAGGAACACTCTTTCACAAACGCTCTAAATAGACGAGGTATACCTCACAGACCTTTCGCGTGCCTTGACTTGTTTATCATGTCCCTTCATCGACTTTCTTGGCCTTGCCTTCATGTTTTTCTCACCTGGCTTGAAACGTACATTCAACCATGCATTAAGTGGTTGTCTGATTCCAATGAATTTGCCTTTGGGTGTAAATATCTCCACGGAAGGCCACTGAGCATCGAATTCCTCCAGGCTCCCGTCTTGCATTTCACCAGGGCGCTTCCGAATCTGAGCGACCAGCTCTACCCATCCACAGCCCTCAATCAGAATATCGGCTGACATAACCCGGTAAGGGAGACGATCAACATGGATATTCGCAGCATCACGCGCCGTTATTGGGCCAGCACGTTGTTTCGTAACGTCCCACTTCAGGTGGAAAGTTCCCGCTGATGCAATTTTCTGACCTGTGCCTGGAAGTGCTATGTTTTCAACAGTGGTTTGTCTTGTTTCTGTCTGAATGCCAATTGCCTTTTCAGTTGATGTCAGATGCGCTTGGAGTGGGATAAATGCATATGCTAGAAATATGACGTCTGGGGTTGTTGGTGTGATACGAAGAAAACCACCAAGTAGAAGTGACTGGCCTGGTTTTATGACTTTCTGTTCTGGGCGGATACGAGACTGCATTATCATAGAATTACGATGTTCAGGCTGAACATGCAGCTCCAAATCACCTCTTGAAAGACCAGGAAGATCAATCAGCTCCCCTTTTCCGTTACCATAAGGAATTCGGATGGGTGAGGCGGTAGTTCCCGGAAGTGAAGATATGAGTGGCATGGTAGGATAATCGGTTTCAACTTGTGCTGGAGGTAGGAGAGAAAATGTATCAAGGTAGTCCGAATCCTCGACAGGGCTCAGATCATCTTGAACTTCTCCGCTATAATCATTTTCCAATGACATCTTGGCGTCGGTGAGAAACTGTTCATGCTCTTCCTCAGCGGCCGGCATCTTTTCAGCAAGCTCATACCCTGGTGTATCCAAAGCCACAGGTTTGATGGGCTTCCCAATGCTCATGTTGTCGCCCCGTCTTCCTTTTGGGAAAACTTCCTGGAAAAGCTGACTTTTACCAACATTTACTTTGCCAACCATCCACCCACCACCACCGCGTTTCCAGATATCCTCTTTCAATTCTTTGGTCCACCAAGCCCGTTTTGCACTCACACATCTAATATTTCCAAGGCGAGCATCTGTGAAATCTCTTCCTAAGGCATTGCGCAATACTGTACGTAGATATGGCATCATAGCATCGACTTGTTCTTTCTTGGGGGCTAGCAAATCTGATCGAGTGATAATAAAACTGATCTCCGTCTTTTTGCCATGGTAGTATCTTCCTGACTTTGACCGTCGGTTCAAGGACCGTTGGGTCATGTTCAGGAGCTTATGTATTCCAGGTACCAAGGACATAGGGAAGTCCGCCGCATCTATAACATGGTATACATGGTTGTACTTATATGGCGATTCGATAATAGTCTCCTCAAGAGCCCGAATTGTAGGATGATGGATAGAAACTCCCGTTTCGTGATGCTTAAGATTATGGCATCGTTCGCACATAGGAGGTTCTACTATTTCCTCGACTACCATATCGTTAGCAAAGCCAATAATTCTAATGTAGTTTAAACTTACTAGCTGATTTCCTAGTTGGCATAGAGTATGCCAATTGTCTTAAAAGCTTTGGATCGATGGTAGAAGCGGCATTTTCCAAGGATTTCTGGATTAGGATATCTTCGTTCTGGATTTCTGTTTCCGGGGGCTGGTCAGATATCCCAGTTATGTATTCCTTCACAGTCTTTCTTTTCAGATTATAATAACCAGGCTCGTCTTTGTCAACGGTCTGCGACAGAGCACCGCATCCTGCGCATTGTAAAGGCAAGCTCCCACCAGCTATTTTAATTTGGTCTGGTGTTCGAGGAAATTCGGATGCAAGAGTAGCGGATTGTTCAGGAGTTGTTTGTAGCTTGCGTCTTTGAAAGGCAAATGATGAGGTTGGACTCCTCCTCACTCCTAGTAATGCAGGACATAGAAACAGAGGCAAGTCAACCAAAGGAGTCTCGGCCTGCTTAATAGCTCTAGTAACTAGTCTTGCTCCTCCGATTCGAAACGACATGGGGAATGATTGTTGTACATCCTATAGAAGCTGATCAAGTTGACTATATAAAAATTTGACAGGGGTCTCACAAGCGTCAACCTTAAAAAGTTGATGGTTGTGAACATCAACGTCAACACCAAGAGGATAGATCGACGACACATTCAGGATGGTGAGCATTCTACAGCGTATGCGAGCTTTGCGAACAGTAAGTTGTATCCTAATTGAGTTGTACATGGTCGGACCTTGCTAATTCAATCCTAGAAGGTATATGAGGCTCTTACCACCACCCACCTCCAACCTTCAGCTAACATAATTGCTAGCTGCTCGCAATAAGAGTAGGACCAGGTGCCGCGATATTACCTCCAGAGGTAACGCGGATACATCTAGACTTTGCCTATAAAATCAATGGCGGACACCGAGGAGCCAGGTCAGCCTAACTCCCATTCCTCTCCAGATCGAATACTAAAACAATCGCTAGACATTTCTGGCGCAAGTTTCTTCCCCGTCTCAAATACCACAATCCCGCCATCCCCATGACGGTAAATCGCACCAAAGAAGTCGGCGGCGATGCTACTTTAACGGTGCACTTTACCACTCCATCTGCCTCCAACATGCCTCCAGCAATCTCCTCTACGACCTCCTCTACGACCTCCACAGGCCCAGTCCCACAGAGCACATCTGCAGCACCTACCACAAGAACCCAAGTTATAGATATGAAAGATCGAACCGAATCCGAGATTCTGACGAGGTTGATGGATGTTACAAGGGCAAAAGTGGTACGGCCGACGCTGGAAGAGCAGAAGATGATCAAGGAGATAGAGGAGCATAATGCAAGGACGGACAAGGATAGAGCTATTCAAGCGGTGGAGACGGCGAGGAAGAAGAGAGAGAAAGCCATCTTGGCAAAGGCACAGGGAGAGGTAGATGCTTTGGTTGCGAACATGTAAGTGTGGCTTGTTGCATGGTTGAGGCGTTTGTGGGGAAATCGGGTCTAAAGCTGTACAACTATGTATTAAATCTGTATTGGCCACATCTGTAAAGCAGACGGGTTTGCAAAAATGAAAGCTACCACAGTTTCGATGATTTTTTAGGAGATATTCGCATGACACAAACGTGGACAAGAAAGGGAGTTATGAAAGAACTAGACTGTAGGACGGAGGATCAACATTATACATTGACTCTATTTCAAATAGTTGTAGGTTTAGTTTACAGTTCCAGGTGTTCCTGCTTCTAGTAATGCAGATTTCTTCTCAGAGGAAGTTGTCCCAGCCGCCTTAGAAGGTATGTATCTTCGGCCCCATGCTCAAATCACACCGAAAAAACGCCATGCTTGCTATGCATCATTTCAATCCAAAACCCTCGCTCTCATGTACAGCCTTCCAAAGCATTAGCTCCAGCCTCTCCCTAGTGGAGTACCGGTACATTGTTAACATGTTGAAACAAGTCCTGGCGGTCGGATATCTACCACAATCGCTGCCCAAGCATGAAATCTTTATAATCAAGTTCGTTGCGCCCATTGCCGGGATACGATCGCTACCAGTAATGAAACTCAAGAGCTTCCGTTGGTCCTTTGGATTTGCATTACGAAAAGTTTGCCAAAACCATTGCACCGCCGGCTCAGTTTCTGGCGCGAAAGTTTTCCCCCAATTTTCATAAGAAGATACAGCTTGTAGCGAGGCTATATCGAGAGGCTCATCAGAGCCTCTAACCAGAAGTTCAATCTCTTCGGGCCGGAAGAGTGACAAAGCATTCCCTCCACAGACTGTGAAGAACCCTCGTTTAAATGGCTCAAATTGCCGCGTTACAGCGGTATCAAGGAGATATCTAACATAAAGATCCACAAACTCGCGCCTATTAGCGTTCGTGATTGGCTTGTTCTCTCCGTCAGGGCAAAGAGGTATCTGTACCACCTGGCCATATCTTTCAACATCTGCTACGAAATCACGGCAAAATGTTGTTTCAACGTCACCATCGAACTCGAGAAGCTGTCGCAGGCCTGTAGCTAGTGTGGGGCGGTATTCTGCTAGGTCTTCTAAAGAGTATACCATCAGTGGCTTGGCATGCGAAGTTGCACCAGGTGCGACAGCAGGACCGGATGCAAGCAGTTTGCGAAATGCAAATGGTGGTAGAGCAACATCAAGGATGGTCGAGTTGTAGATAGCAAGGCCAAGAAGGACTCCAACAAGGAAGTATTGATCTGTGGTTTCGAAAGTATTTGGGTTGAAATAGCAAAACTGAGACTCAGTATCGTACGTGAACATGCCTACACGTTGTCAATGACTAGAACATTTGAGTTTGAGGGAAACTGAATCAGCGGACAACTCACCATGCTCTGGATTAAAGACTTCCCTTACTAAGAGCAAGAACCATTCTTTCCTGAGACCTCCAGCATCAATACCTTCTTCACCCTTGAACTCGATGCGCAGTCCTTTCTTAATATCTTCACTATTTGAGCCAACAACTTCGCTCACTCCCCGTAGACTATCCTCTACAAGACAATCTCTTCTTACTTTCAAAGTGAGATACTGCGTCGCATTTTTGTGCGTCATTATACTGTCAAAGAAAGCTTCTCGGGCTTTGACTTCCATCTGACGCTTGGCATCATGCTCCATGATTTGTATCTTTGCCCAGATACTCAAGAAAAAGGGATATTGACAAAATGCAAATTTTGCCCGTCTGGTCTCCCAGGCCTCAAAATCTGCAATGAGGTCAGAATAATCGAGAAGAGTATTATAAAAGTCGCTTGTTGGTAATATCTGGCCATGTATCTGGGCTCTTTGTCTAGCAGCTAATCCAGCACTGTGTTCCGTGTTCATGACTTGGATTGTCCTAGCTTCGCTTCTTCTCGATAGGCCACTGTTGTTTGCAGCAAATAATAGAGCCATTACTCGTGCTGCAGCTTTGATTTGCCAGTCTTCGCTATAAACGACTGGCTTAGTCTTAGCAATCTTCTTTTTGGGAGGTTGGCTTGTTGTACCAAGAGCGGCGTGGAGAGCCGCTGATGTACTACGGCCAGAACCCCCCAAACTTGGGACTAAGCCAGCAGTAGGATCGACATCAACTTCTCGCTTTCTCCCGTGCTGTCTGGTGAGTCTGTAAGTGACGAAGCTTCCGATCAAATCTGCAAGTCTCTGAAACTGAGCATGAGAAAATCTCGCTAACCAAGAAACAAGATAGTGGTGGCAATCATTAGAAGTACCTGATATGAGGCCAAGTATCCTCTTGATGATTCCTGAGTGCTGTCCAGAGGTACCCCGAACGGTATTAGGCATCGCACGAGACACCGATGGAGATGGCACAGCGCTTTGCTGCACACTGGTGTCAATCCTGTGCGACGATCTACCGTCGCGTGATTGCACCATTGTTCTACTCTTTTCTTTAACCTTAGGGACCGTTTGACTTGGATAAAGAAGCGGGTTCGCAAGAATAATAAAAAGGAACCTCAGTTCAGCTGGCTCCCGCAGTGGTCTTCCCGGACGCTTTAGTAAACCTTCAGTTGCTTTTAAGAGCACCCTCTGGACGTGGCTCTGGGCTTCCAGCATTTTTGCATCAATCTCATCCATGTCTAGGTATTTTGAGCGGTTCGGAAGTAACAAAGTTGATCCAGGAACTGCGAGAGTTTCTAACTTTTGCTGCCATGCATTGCTTGCATTGGTAACTAAATGAAACCATTCGTCCAAGCCAAACCAGTCGATATGGGGAGATTTGAGAGATACTGGCCTACTCGAAGAGAGTTCTCCGCGGGGCGTACGTGATCGACCAGGGTTCTTGATTTTCGAAGGATCTCCAGTCCACCATAAGCCATTTTCGGCGAAATCTCCAATGAGAAGAGTTTTCGCATCTAGCTCAGACATGACTTCATCTTTCCGAGGTTGCCTTTCCTCTAATTGTGGAGTTGAGCTCTTTTTACTCCCTTCACTAGCTGACCGTGGGGTCATACTAGGTGGCATCGTGCTAAACGAACTGTTAATACATTCAAATGACCCAAAGCACTTGATAATGTATTCTTCTAGGGGTCGAAAAATATTATTAACAGACTCCATCCGCCCTATCCGTTCTGGTTCTTCTTTTCGTTCGCCAACTCGATTTGTTACAGGAACCTCTGCAATTTCGGCGGTATCGCCTTCAACTAATCCAAGTATATGATCTTGCCCTACGTGAGTTCCAAAAAGGTGTCCGGGAGAAGAGGTTGAATAGGGTGCTGATTTTGCGCGATTAAAATCCGGTGCCTTATTACGCTTTGAGAAATAAGGATCCTCTAGGTCAGCTGGGAATTCCGTCAAGTGAATAGGTGGTGTTTGCGGGCTATCGAAGGGAGTGCTTGGGTCATTTTCAGACATTTTCCGAAACCGGCCAATTTCATGAATCTCATTTTTCTCTGGTGACTGGCAAGCATCACCTCGCTGTAACCTGGCCAGTAGATAAGAAGTGATGCACTGGTCAATCAAGTGTTTGGTTTTGTCAAGTAATATAGGAGATACTATAAATTATTAGCAAGATCGTCCGAAGCTTGGTCATTTATCAGAGAAGTTTACCTGTTGTAGGCGAAGGAAATGCCGTGTCTCGATGACTACCGCCAACCTTCCCGGAAATAAGAGCTCTATGCCTATCTCGACTTCTACTGTTCGACAATAGAGGCTTCAGATCATTTATAGTCAAGCACACCGTACATCTGAAGACGTTCAAGTCTTTTGGCCATCGTACTGTAGAATCACACGTCATGCATGGCCCAGTTGTTAAATCACTCTCCGGAGCCTTCGCATGCTTCGCTGTTGGATTGTGCGCCGTGTGGTGGGCTAAGGAGGGGGAAATAATTGCTTCGTCATCTGTAGATTCGAAACCTCCAGCATTTTGCTGCCTCTTTCCATCTTTATCCTTCTTGCTGAACAACGATGGGAACGGATGGCTCATAGACCTAACACTCTGTCAGACATTTGTTTTTTGATGTGACCATAGCTATTGAAGCCCCATATCGTGTAACTTACCGTCCATGGCTATTCTTCTTTCCGCTCCGCTCGGTAGGCGCCTGTAACGTCGGAATTCCATAAGCATTTTCTAATATGTCCGCCTCTGTAATCCTCGCGCGCCCCTTGGTAGGAGATGCTGCATTAAGACCACCAGCCGTACTTGGGCCAGCTGCTGGGTTTGCTTCGTAGTCCAAGTTATTGTGCGAGTTTGGAGATAGCATTCGACTCGGCCAAGGAGCCATTGCACTGCTTACACACCTCTCATTCACACAATTGGTATGGCATGAGCTGTAGACAGGTAACTAACACGATGTTGATGAGGATGTTACATTTATTAGCGCATCAGAAGGCCAGCCTGTCTGTTCTGCGAGCGTGTTGATTGGTATTAGGCAAGTACAGTATGTACAATTTGGTGTTAGTAGTTGCCGTGTGGTGGTGGGGGATGGCGGCGAATGATTGAATGAGTTACATGAGAGGAATGGTCAACTACTCAACCGAAAGCAACACCCGAAGCTATTTTGAACCTCCTGAAGAACCAGATAAAGACATTAATTATAATCACAAAAAGGCCTCGTATCGTGCAATGAAGATCTTTCAGCCGATAATGACGACCAGGTACTCTATACCAATGTCCATTTCCGCCAAGAATGATAGCTTCGGAGGGGCTCCATTCAAGGATACGAGATTTAGCTCGAATTATTTCTAATAATGGACACTATGCAACATCATAGAACATTCACTCATTGGCGCGATTCAAGGATTCAAGATTTCACTAACGTCACTTGGAAATGCTTGCTCTTAATAATTTTCATTCATCAGCATATGATATGAGCAAAGCCTAACTGTTTTTGAAAGTCCCCAGACCAGGGGAATATGCATCTCCACCCATCGAAGCAGCCCAAACCCAAACAAACTCCGGCTAAGACACCTATCTGTATCTTTGAAGCTTGAGAGTGTTGTGTCTCTTCCAAGTCTTTCTGCGACCCGCGGTGGTCTTGTTGTATCCATGACCCTTGCCCAATCCACGAGACTTCTTTCCGGTGGCGGTAAGACCACGGGATTCACGGTGCTTGTGAACGGGGTTGACGATCCAGTTGATGCGAGCATCACGACGGATGGCCTTGTGTTGGGGGTCGACGAGGATAACCTCGAAGTACTTGTAGGTAGAGTCCTGGTTGATCCAGTAGGAGTTCAATACACGTAAATTGGCACATCGGCGGCCGACACGCTCCTCAGCGGTGGACTTGAGTGATCTTTGGTACTTGAGCTGGTTAACTCCCTGGTTGGTTGGCTTTCCTATAGTGAAAATTCAAATCAGCAAATGTTTTCCGAAATAACCCCTCGCAAGCAGGCTCAGGGAGCTTTGGGGATATGTCCGTACCGAATGTAGCACCCTTTGAGACTGGCTTCTTGCGACCTCCACGGCGAACTCGGACACGGTATACAACATATCCTTGCTTGGCCTTGTAACCGAGACGGCGTGCCTTATCTGGGCGGGATGGGCGCGAAGCACGGTGGATGACATTCAATTGTCGTAGCTATAACTCTCAGTAAGTATATTAACGTCAACGAGTGTATAGCGGGTTCATCATGACGGTTCTCGAGCTACCGAAATGGTGCCTCAAAGAGAACCGGCAGATGCCCAAGTCCAAATCCAAATTATCCACAATATTCTCATATATTCAGAAGAGCATGCTCGAAGTATTGGGTGTCGTTTGAATTCGTCTTATAATCACGGGTCGCAAATTCTTACCTCCCAGCATCGCACACGGAGGAGGAAGCGCAAGACATCAGACTGCTTCTTCTTTTGAAGCTCTTCGACCTGCAAACTGTCAGATTCAGATCGCAATAATCTCAAGGTAAATACTAACGTATTTGAGGGCACCCATCTTGACTGATTGGCGTTGTCGTTGTCGGTGGTCGTTGATTCTCTACAATCAAAAATTGAGTGTGAACAAATTTTGGTGTGGGACTTTAGCGAAGCTTGGCGTTAAATCCACAGCTACCCGCCATCACGTGGTTAGAGACTCTAATACTTCCCGTCGTAGGAGGGCATGAAACTTATATCATTAATCCTATCCAGCGATTTAGATTCAGTACTATTGAATTCGAAGACGAAATGCTGGATTTTTAGCTACTTTGGATAAACCAAAGAAGATGCGCATTTATCAAACTCAATGCTCGAAAATTTTGCACACTACTTGTAGCAAAGGAACAATAATCCTTCAAGGCTAACACACATGTCCTCTCTAGATTTATCTTCTAGTCTTTCTAATAATTCAGCGATTATAATTCTATTTCCTTGATGCCTAATTCTGTGGCCTTTCTAAAAAGCACTCGTTTGCTAAATAATAGTTGCTTTCAAGTGTACAATTTGATTTCCATGTCAGTCCATGATGATGGACGAGTCTGCGGAGCTTTGCGTGTATCATAGGTTTAGCGTTATAGATATATGAGCTTCGCGGATCAGGTGTGCTTTTTTCTACTGCTAGCTACTCACATTTGTATTCAAACATGCCTGTGCTGTGTTTTCTGCGGACCATCTATTGTTTAGTACTTGATAGAGACAGCTTAATTCCAGATTATTCATTCGTGGGAGATTATAGATTAGCGCAAAGAGTTATGTATTTCAATATAGCAAATTTAGCCATATCCATATCACTGTTACTTCGTCTCATCCTCAAACTCTGTGGCGGTGTGGCAAGTTCAAAATGTCTCAGCACATCAACACATCATCCGTCAACAGACCCCCTCAAGCAAACTTTCTTCGTCATCAAGCGGACACCACAATAGAATTCACAAGTCTCCTGATAGCCTTTTCCTGTTTCCTCGCAACTTCACCCCAGGCACCGGTCGCTCCCTCCACAAGTCGCTCCCGAGAGTAAAATTGTGCACTATCACCTTCCTCCTGTACATCTCCACCTTTAGCCACCAATATTTCCCGGTACTTAGCAATACCAACTTGTCTGCCTTCATCTAACAAAACCTCTATTTTTCGTTCCTCGTCTACCCACTCATTAACTAGTATACCCATCATGTCCAACTCAGCGATTCTTTGCTCAATGGCTTCAAACGTCTTTACTAGCTCGTTTGCGTCTGCTATTAGCTCTAAACTCTTTTCATGTACGGCTGCAAAGCCTCCAAGTTTTTTACCAGATTTGGTATCTTGAAATGGCGAAGTCTTAGTGTATGTGCTCCTGAATGCCCTAAGGAACGTTGTATCTGTCTTGAGTCTATTCATGAGTCAGTTCAGCTCATGCCTTTCCTTAGTCAATCATTGTACAAGGGTAAAATTACGCTGCGTTACCACGATCTTTCAATTGCTTTGTTATCTGCTCCTCTCCGTGCATCAAGAGCAACTTGAAACTCTCGAGGTATATAGCGTTTTCTTTAGCAGCTTTCTTCTTCTTTCGCTGTTCAATGTCTACAAGACGACTCTCTGCTATGTCAAGTGTGTCCCTGTCTCTGTTCAGTTTACATTTCCAAACCCGCAATGAAAGACAAAATCTGTGCAAAGGTGACCCACATGCTTTCATTACGGCCAATGTCCTCCTCGTACTCATCAGTGTCTGTCTTCTTCCAAGTCACTGGTTCTGACTTCCTAATCTTCTTCGCACGCTTTTCATCGTACTCCTTCTTCTCTATTTCATTATAGGAAATGCGTTCAACGGGCTGCGACTTGCGTTTCTTAGTATGCTTAACATGTGAGATTAATTTGGGTTCTGGCTCGGGGTAAACGGTAAATTCCTGGGACGATGAGCTCAGTGGATCATCGGACTCTTGGAAACCATCCTCAAAGTTCTTCATCTCTGTATGGCGCGGTACTACTGTGTCTATATCAGTGTCAATACGTAGAGAGCGCATGTAACAGTGTAGTAATGACTAGATAAATTTACTGGTAAGTTTGCGTTTTATGACAGGCTTTACCATCTTGTTAATGGACCGTGTGGCTAGGTGGGTTGAGGTAAGTGTAAGTTTGAATCTTGGGGTGTTGTTGATGAATGGTGATCGAGGTGGATAAGGAAAGGACGTCAAAGCTTCAAGCACCACCTACTTACACCTATTCACTCCATAACACAACGCTCAGATATTTGACATCAAGTGGCCCCAACTAAAAAGACAAAGAACCTCAATACTCTTCCGGCTACGATTGGAAAAAGGAGAACGGTAGCATCTAGCATCTAGACATCTTTCTAAGTGCGGTTGCCAGGTATTTTTTCGTATTCTTTTATGCTTTGAGAAATGTCATCTCTCAATCTCGTCAAGTCGAATTTTTGAAAACACCAACCACTATGGCCTCGGAATGAGTTATTGTAGTCTCAAAAACCATTCTGGCTACTGGAGCTTTCGCTACTTCCATCGCGCTTTCCGGGTACCTGACATATCGATATGTATAGATATAGATTATTTCCTCGTTCGAAATCGACGCTGCTTGATGATGTGGTTTGGCTAGATTTCTGTTTGAGGTTGGAACCTTCAGTTCTCAAAGCCTATTATCGTATCGACTATAGTCAGCTACCAACTAAACCTTCACATCTGACGGACATGTTTCTTAAAGAAGAATACCGAGCGAGAGCCGTAAGGGCCTGCATCATTGGATATACGGGTTATTTATGTTCTTGTTGTGAGTGAAGATATATAATTAATGTAGTTTTCAACGAGCTACAAAAGGTTATGGCCAATATTATACATAGATTTGCAATTCAATTCAGTAAGCCTCTC
>Ga0247810_10000593_pt1 | contig 34806 bp, 37 predicted proteins | sample UWRJL119311C1_FD_179918 | JGI IMG/M metagenome (GOLD analysis project Ga0247810, IMG submission 179918) | Plant litter microbial communities from Arlington Agricultural Research Station in Wisconsin, United States - UWRJ-L119-311C-1 | ecosystem: Environmental > Terrestrial > Plant litter >... | reverse complement strand
ACCTCATCTCCTCATCATCAAGCTGCTCAAGCAGGAGCATATCGAGCTCCTCTTCAAGCCACAGTTCGCGCCCGGAAGTGCAGCTAGGACTTCCATCCACCAAGACACCGAGAACTACGCAGCACCCGCGGGGATCCCAGCGACCATGAAAGACGCACCAGTAAACCACAGCCTGGCCGCGCTGGTCGTGGAAGAAGAGCTACCGTTGTCAGGCATGCCCAGGGGCACGCTGACGTGGAACGGCATGCCGAATCTGATCTGGGCGGCGCATAAGGAAAAGGGGTTGGCGATGATTTTCGCGACGCAAGTCCTGCCTGTGGATGATGAGAAGACGATTGAGCTGGCGATGGCGTTCTTCAAGCAGGCGTGGCAGACGTTTGGGTAAAGTTTTACAGGCGTTGATATATTTGATATGATCAGAAGGTTTGTCCCGAAGTATCTACTTGGATTTCTCTTAAGTAAAGTGCAAAGCTGAAGTGGAACCCCAATATAAGTCAAATATAACATAATGTCTAAATGACAGTCTCATCCTATGTTTTATTAAAGAGCATAGAAGTGACAAGCTTTAGGGTGCTGAGCAGCATCTTCTCCTAACATGTCCAAAAAGCCTAGTGATACTTGATACCACGCTCTCCTTCCATGTGCCGTCAACAGGCTGTAAGTGACAAGTTGACAAACTGTAGGGCACTGAACAAGATGCGGGTCTAACGTGTCTACGAAGACTGGATGGATAGCCATGCTAAACCGTACACCCAGTATTCCACAACTGTCTAATCGACTCAACAGCCGGAGATTCAGATCACATATTCCACCATCCGGCAGATGTAATATAAATCTCACACTCACTCACGCACACCAGGCATCGAGGATTACTCTCATCCTTAAGACTCATCCTCAAGCCCCAGCGCAGCATCCAACTCACATTAATCTAACATCTATCTTACATATTTCCAACGCCCAACGCCCAAACCGCACAACCCCATCCATCCATCCTCCGAATCCACAAAAAGCCCCATGTCCCGCGCTCACATCTTCATTCACACTCCTCGAGAAGACCTTGTTCTCTTGACCTCTTGCGTTTTGCGGCTTGCTTGCATCTTGCATCTTGCAGCCTACAACTTACAACTTACATCATGCCACCTGACCAAGGACCGAGCGCGCGATGCGCTTATGAGGAGGTTGACGGTATCTAGGATCTAGGATCTGGGATTGGCAGGTGGCTAGATGACTAAGTTTCTAGAGCGAGGGGACGGGCTTGGGTGATGCGTTGGGTAGGGTGGAGGATATATATATAAATATGTATACCGTCTAGGAAGTGAGAGAGGGTGGAATACGAAGATGGATCTTCAGGACGAGGTGCTGTGCATTACTTTGCAAAGCGCAGAAATGAGGATGAAATAAAATAAAAGCCGTATAGATATATAGATGCATATCAATCAATCAATCAATCAAGTAGGAGACGCGTGAAGAGAAAGGGGATGAAGACAGGTGCAAGGAGGATGAAATGAAGTAGATGTTTGGTTGGCTACTTGTAGAACTCAGAACCCGATATCTCTTCCTTTCTTTTCTTTTCTTTTGTTATCTTGAATTGGGGCTTAGATTATGTACATGTTAGGAGAGGTATGAGAGGTGTATGTTTGAGCTACGATCATGTTAGCCTGTTATAATGCAGCGCAGGTAAGCCTTAGCGAGCAGGTGACCTTTACCCCCTTTTTTTACCTGTCTCGCTCATGCGAGATGCATCGTGAGATATATGAGAAAGAATCACTCTTGGTAGTGGCAAGCTCTTGAATTTATCGTCTTCTATTTATATCTAGCTGAGTCTAATCATTGAAACTGAGCACTCACGTCTATTCGGTCCAGCTCGAATCGAACATCGTTAATGTTTTGTCTTAATTTGGTCTTAAACACGCTCTACAGCATACAGCTCTCCATACTCGTGTGGATGGTCAACTCTGACGGTGCAAGGCAAGGGCGAACCTGTATCAAACATGGTAGAGAAGAGTAAGGGAAGCAGCATATGTGACGCTGTCTAAACCAATTAGACCATAATCTCCGGTCTTGCTCATGATATGTTGAGACCGCAGGCTTGCAAAACTATCTTGAGTAGCATTGACTAGAGCCAACCAGCCTATCATACCATGGGCATAAAGAATGCCAATATCACTCGCTGAATCTTCCCACACTAGCCTAGCAGTGGGACCAGAGACATGGCGAGTATTAGATTTCCAAAAAGCAAAAAGTAAACAACAATAAATCAAAAAGTCGACAGCGTTACAGGACGATATGAAACGTTTCAAGGTTCTGATGCCATAGGGCATCGACGTCATAAAGGAAGAGGGTCAAAGACTAAAAACAAAACACAGCTTGATTCGAGAGCAATGAAATGCCCAGCATCCATGGCAAAACATATTCCAGGATCCCTCGCCATCAGGCATGTGAGACGTCTGCTCTCCGCACCCGAATGAGCAAATCAGATGGTGGGAGATGGTTCTGTACCACCCCGCGTGGGGTACGTATCAGATATCTCAAATCCTAGAACGCAGAGCTATCAGACCAGCCCTCGCGAAAGACCAAGTTCTCGCTCGTCTATGACAGTTGCTGGCGTCCAATAGCTAGATGCTGTGTTCGCAGAGCAGTCGGTTTTTTTCTTGTTCTTTTATGTAATTGTGGCAGTCGGCGTCCGCTGTGCAACGGGATAACGATGATCCTGGGGCCTGCGGCATCATGGAGTTGTGGAAACGGCGTCCAAGCTGAGTCCGTGAGCAGTGAAACCTTCGCCGTGAAGCCCAGCGTCCTGAAGCTTTGATGTTTGCGGACTTCAATTTTATATACGGGATATTCTTCCAGCAAGGAGGCTCTTGGACCACGACGATCCCTAGCGATCTGTCGTAGATCTTCGGGGAGCACAACATGTCTATTTCCTCAAGCGGCTCTGGGCATAGTTATAAATACTCGGTCTGTAAAATCCAATAAATCTGACCGTGGTTTAGGCTAAAACGCAGGTCAGCCTACAGTTTGGAGGGTTGGAATAGGGCTGTATTGGTATTCCAACACGCAGAATATTGGCAGCGCTCGCTGCACGTAACATCAGCCGCAGATTAGCCCTCGCCATTTACCCATAAACGCGCGTACCTGCCGCTTCCCTACCTTCTTTCCATCTCGGTTACTGCGTAGGGAGGTCAAGCCCGTCGACCCCCATCATCTGGAGTTCTCCAACGTGCGAAGATTGAGTTGCAGCAACAACCACCTCGTCCATCTTTCGACCTCTTCCGTCTTTTGACCACTTCCATCTTCAACATCACATCACCAACCAGCCTGACTCTACGAAAACCGTCTTATCTAGTGGCGGCGGCCAAGGCGGCAATGTTTGCCGGAACCAGCTAGCTCCATGGCGTGCATGCGACGCTGCGGAAGTTAAAATTCTTATTCGCGGATCGTGAAAGCTTATGTTGGCAAGTTTGCGTGGTGACGGCCGTCCGAGCTTCCTCCCCGAACAACCGACCGAAACCAAACAGACTTCCAGGTCGAGCATTCCCGCCGAAATCCGTGTGTGTGTGTTTGTGTGTGTGGTGGTAGTGTTCGTGATACTTGTGTGGAATTTGGTATCTGCAGTGGTATCTCCGTGAAATCAATAGATAAAGTATATTGGCTCCGGGGGATGGACCATTGATCGCTTCCAGAAGCACTTCCTCTTTTCCCCCCACGACTAGAAGAGCGTGGTTCCGAGCTGACGGGTTGGAGTTCGCGTGTTGACACGGCCGAGCTTACAGTAGTCGCAAACGGGAACGTTTTGGCTCTGATGATGGTGGTGGGTGGTGGTGGGTCAACATTCGCTTATTTGGGTTTACAACTAGTATAGTATACATGTAGTATAGTATAGTATAGTATAGCTGTGTATATTATATGCATTTTATATCTTCGTGGGATACATCTCTTCCCGGGTTGCGATTGCGCACATACTCTGCTCGACTTACAGATCAGGAGCAGCATGTGAATAGACCCGGGCTAGCATGTTTAGGAACACGAGCTTTGTTTTTCATCGACAACTTGGCTTCGGGGGGTCTCGCGGGGGGTTGCTGTTCTTTTCGGTCGCCCAGAGGTATTGGTACTGGCATTGGAATCGGTACTGATATTGGTATTCATGTTGGTGTTCCGGTCAGATCGGCTTTCGTTGGACGCACTCCTCCTGCCAACCGGCTCATCTCTTCAGCACGACCGTCTTGGTCTTGGTCTTGGTCTTGGATTGCATGCCGGCAGTGTCCCTCGTATGCGCTGAGCATTAGCAAGCACCAGCAAAGCACCAGCACGACCAACAGGACCCCGTCCCAGCAGTTCTGGACCCGTAGCAGTAGTATGAGTTGCTTTTTAACGTCGGATTAGTTTCATCCTGCCCTGAATCACCGTAGCTGCGAGATATCACCGACAGATGAGCTGGTGATGAAACGTCGCACCCTGTGTCGTGCGTGCGTGCTTGATGATTTCATTTTTGTAGAATTTTTAAAATCTTGATTCTGATGCTGATTCCGATTATGAAAATGATAGATGATGTTGGGCCATGATCAATGCTGTGAAACGGACGGTATGATTGATGGAAAGCCCTGTGGCGGTTGTTGTTCCCGTTCCGTTGATTCTGCTGTTGTTCGTATCGTATGTGTCTCCCCAGTCGGTGGTGTTGGTGTTACCACCCCAAAAACAGCTGTCCAATGAGCATCGCCCAATCCCTTATCTTTCGCTTAAACTAGTGGCGTGGTTATTGAGGCTTGGCTTGCAGGGATAGGGGATTACTTGCTGACCGGGGGAGAAAGTGAATATCTGCCCGGTTCGGTTCAGCTGTTGGGTTGGGGGGGAGAAAATGAGTGAGGGAGTGAGGGAGTGAGGGAGTGAGTGAGTGAGTGACAGGTGATGGATGGGTCGGTGACCAGGACTTTCCGCCTTGAGCACAAACATGAAAGGGATCACACGAGATAAGTGTATATGTTTGTATGTGATTCAAAGAGCGGAAGGAAAAGGGGACGGACGGCACAGAGAGATGAGAAATTCGAGATGTCAATGAAATCAAGTAAGCAAGAGATAGGAGAATATCTTCACATGCCGGAAAGTAGTATATCCCAAAGTCCACTCACTACCTCAGGACATACGCAAATTCCCCCGACTCCAGACCTGCCTAAATACCTAAATTTATACTGAACTGGCTACCGCAATCCCCCATAAGTCAACCCTGAGCCAGTCAATCCCGATTGAATTCAATGATGCTCCCCTTACAACCTACGTAACATCGAAGCAAGGCAGGGAGCGACGGTGCTGTAATGTACAGAGTTTCTGGATTCAGACCATTCAACCCTTTCATCCTTCAATCTTCACCCAGACCTAGACCTGGACCTTGACCATGACCTTCCTGTCACCCAAATCAAGCGCATCGCCCCTGAAACCCGCCGGGGCTCGTACGCAGGCACTCCAGGAGGTCTTGTAGGATATATAGTAGTAGTAGTATGGTGGCATGGTCCATGTTGCTTTTGCACGCTGGATGCTTGCTCGTGCTGCAGCTGCTGCAAATTACGGGGACTGCGCCAGTCCGTCAAATGAATAGTTCGGTCTTGTTGCGGCAAAGGGCTGAACACTCGTCTTACAACTCACTCGTACACTCGTCCTGACTGACTTGACTGACTGACCACCTTTACTGTAAACTCTGAACTTCTTAAAAGTCCCTCCCTCCCAGGAATCCCGGGAATCCACCCTTGGCGCTAATTTACCTACTAACCCGGTCCAGCAGCCGCTAGCTAATCAGCCCCCCCGTTCCCCACCCGTTGATATCGCCAGGCCGCTAGTAATAATAACCCATCCATCCATCCATCCATCTGCTGCGTCCCATCCAGCTGTTAAAAGTCACCCTCGTCCCCCGGGCGCGTCCGTTGCTGTAAAGAAACAAAGGCTGCTACTGATATCTCCCTTTGCCGGTGATATCACTCATCTCACACTCCTTCCCTTCTTTATTATCTGTAATTCTTTGGTGAATTGCACTCCCGCGCGCCTGGTTCCTATAAGACGGCCGCATTCCACTCAAACCCGTCACCAACTTTCTTCATCTTCTTCTCCAATTTACAGCTGGATTGTAGCAATTGAACCGTCGCAACCATGGTCGAGGAATATAACTCCACCTTGATGACCGGTGGGGACTCCCTCACCGAAGATCTTAATGTTTACTATGAGGTATGTTTGGCCGTGGAGTCCAGGTTGAGACGTCGTGCAACTAACACGTTTGTTAGTCCGGAGATATTGCTTGGATGATCACGGCCACGGCCCTCGTGCTGCTCATGATTCCAGGTGTCGGGTAAGTGCATATGCCAGCTCCCGCCGGAAATGGCGCCTGCGTACCTCATGAACCGTCCCCAGAACTAACGCTGCGTTCGCAGATTCTTCTACTCGGGACTCGCACGTCGCAAGTCGGCCCTGTCCCTGATATGGCTTTCTGTCATGTCCACCGCCGTCGTTTCCTTCCAATGGTTCTTCTGGGGTTACTCCCTGGCCTTCTCGCACACCGCGGGCAAGTATATCGGTGACCTCGAGAATATCGGATTCCGCAACGTCCTCGGAGCTCCCTCCGTCGGCTCCTCCAAGATCCCGGATCTCATGTTTGCCGTGTACCAGGGCATGTTCGCTGCCATTACGGTAGCTTTGGCCATTGGAGCCGTTGCTGAGCGAGGAAGAATGCTACCATGTGTGGTCTTCATGTTTGTGTGGTCAACCCTCATCTATGATCCTGTTGCTTGCTGGACCTGGAATGCTTCCGGATGGGTGTTTAAGATGGGAGGATTGGATTTCGCCGGTGGAACTCCAGTGCATATCGTTTCTGGATCTGCTGCTCTCGCATACTCGGTTATGTTGGGCAAGCGTCGTGGCCATGGTATGCTTTCCCCTAAACCTTTTAATTTCTAATTGCACTCCAAAAACTAACAGCTAGCTAGGTACCCATGAGCTCAACTACCGCCCACACAACGTCACTCACATCGTCATAGGCACCGTCTTCCTTTGGGTTGGATGGTTCGGATTCAACGCTGGTTCAGCTTTAGCTGCTAACTTGCGCGCCGTGATGGCAGCCGTTGTGACCAACCTCGCAGCCTGCGTTGGTGGTATCACCTGGTGCGTGATGGACTACCGTCTTGAACGCAAATGGTCCACCGTCGGTTTCTGCTCTGGTGTCATTGCCGGTCTTGTGGCCATCACTCCTGGTTCCGGTTTCGTGCCCGCTTGGGCAGCAGTGATCTTCGGTGTCGTTGGCGCCGCTGGTGCCAACTATGCCACCAAGCTCAAGTTCCTCCTCCGAGTTGACGATGCTCTCGATATCTTCGCCGTCCACGCCGTTGGCGGTTTCATCGGCAATGTCCTCACCGGTCTCTTCGCCGCCGACTACATAGCGCACCTTGATGGCTTCTCCGAGATCCCCGGTGGATGGCTCAACAAGCACTACATCCAGCTTGGTTACCAGCTTGCCGATTCCGTCAGCGGAATGGTCTATTCCTTTGGTGGAACCTGCCTCATCCTCTTCGTCATGAACTTGATTCCCGGCCTCTCCCTCCGCGCCACCGAGGAGGCCGAGATCTTGGGCATCGACGATGCTGAGATCGGAGAGTTCGCTTACGACTACGTGGAGCTGACGAGAGAGGTGCTGAACGACACCAGCGACGTCGGAAGCCAGAAGTTCTCCAACGAGCATCTGCAGGGTCACGAGAAGGTCCAGAACGGCCATGACACCATCAGCTCTCATTAGATTCTTTTGTTTGGACCGCAGATAGCCAATAGCAGAGAGAGAGGAAGTGCGAAGAGAGTTTTTATATGTAAAATGTAACCGGAGCGGACAGAAAGTTCTCGTTAGGCACTTTTGTTTGATGATGAATGAATGGGGGAAGGAGGCGCGGGTTTGTTGAATAAAGGCCCACAGAAAGACAAAATACCACCTTTGCGAGAGCCCCCCCAAAAATAAACCCTTAATATCATGTTTGCAAGTCTTGTTTGTTGTTTTTGTTGCTGTTGCTGCTGTTGTCTTCTTCTCTTGGCTTTCCCCAGGTTGCTTCACAATTCTTGTAATGTCATAAAATATCCTGACTAGAAGCTATATACATATGCCCTCGTTTGTGTATACCCTTAGAGTCAGAGATGGAAAAAAAATCAAGGCAAGGCAAGGCAAGGCAACGAAACAATCAGGGGCTCTAGAAGATGTATTGCAATCGCATGGGCTGTTAGCGTGTTGGTCCTGCAGAGAGAGAAAAGAGAGAGTTAATGTAATGCACCTTACCTTATTTAATAGAGAATTGATCACATACCCCCTGGATATTACTGAAGCATCTAATTGAATTCGGGTTCTGCTTCTCTGGTGAGATTTATCCATTTATGGTGGGGATTAAGGGGGGTTGTTTCGTAGCTCGGTCTATCGCGATATCCTACCGAAACTATCCACCACGTGTTTCTTTTTTCCCCCGTTCTTTGATCTGTCGTTCCTATATGAAAGGTGGCCTGGCCTATTCTCAAACGCTAAGAAGTTGAACAATTACCGTGTGTTATTGGATATTTGGTGGTTTTTGGGAAACTACATCTTTCTAGCTTTGCCTTTTGCCTTGTAGTGGTAGGAAGGAGGTGGGTGGTATGAGAAAAGTAATTCCTCGCCCTGTTGGTTATTGATAGCCTCTTGTTGAGTTTTGTCTTCTTTTCTTAAGAGCTCACATTCATCAAGATGCAACGTATGAAAGGGTTTTGAATATTCATTCGATTTGCGTTATGAGCATCTGATAATTATTACATCCCGCGCTCATCCAAACGAGCCAAACCAGCCAAGCGATACTGTAAACAAGACAGCCGTGCCATCTACTAACCTGTGATGGTACCACCCTGCTGTTTCCACGCCGAGGCCATGGCCAACATATTGGAAAGGTTCGCGGCCTGCACATCGTCTGCTGGGAACACGTAGTCGATGTACTCCTCGTAGGTATCGTCGTCCATCTTCCGTCTCTTCTTCAGCTTGCGTGGCATCTGTTCCTGTACCTTTGCTACATCCTCTTCAGATCCGTGCGTGCGCTCGAATGAGAGCCATGCGTTGAGGAGCGAGACGCGTTCTTCCTTGAGTTCCTTGTCTTTCATGCTCTGGAGTGCTCGCTCAAAGACCTTTCGTGCCCGAGATTTGGCTAGCTCAGAAACAGGCTTCTCCTCTTCGCCATCGACTTCCATCTCGTCGTCTTCCGGAACGTTGATCTCGAAATGAGCATAGCTAATCCAGACCTTGACATGGTCCGTCTTGTCCAGGAGCCTCTCGTACAGCTGTCTGGTACGCTCGTACTCGCCTTCCTCTTCCTCGAAATCGATGTATGCTTTCCACAATAGCTCAGGCATATCAAGCTGTTCCTGCTGAATCGCCAGCTCGAAAATCGCTCGCGTCCGTTCCAGATCATCCAGTCCACGTTCGAGCTCGGAAAACTTGATCCATGCTTGACAGTTCGATGGGTTCCACTCAATATGCTTCTCATAAAGAGTTCGGCAGCGTACAAATTCGAATAATTTGAGCTCCAGCTCAACATATCCCTTGAACAGCTTATCTTTTGGGCACATTCCGATCGCTTGACCAAGGGTCTTTCTGGCAGCAGTCAACTCCATTTGACGCACTTCAAACTGTGCCTTCATTAACCAGATCTTGGCGAATGTGAACTTCTTATGAGGTACCAACTTCAAACATTCTGAATAGATTTGCCCCGCACGCTGCATATCTTTAGAATCCATCTCTTCCCAAATGGCATAGAAGATCCATAAATAAATATAGCGTCGCCAATGCCGTTTCTCTTGAGTTGGAGGTATTTGAGAAATGGCTCGTTCGTAGACATCCCTTATCCTATCCACATCCCCAGAAGTCTCCTCTAGCTTAGCGTAGTCGAACCATACGTCGTAGTTCTTCGGATTTTCTTTAACTTGTTCTTCATACTGAACTCTCCTCTTAGAGAGGATGACTTCTTCCACACCTTCTCGATCACCGAATTGTTTCTCGAAAGTGGTGTATGCCTTGTGAAGGGCTATGGACTTGGATCGAGCAAGGCGATCTAATGCATACTTGTATATCGCCCGCGCACGCTCATACTCCTTGAGTTCTGCCTCGTACCTGGCATAAGCAATGAACAGCCTCTCATCCATGAAATCCTCTCCTAAGGCCTCAACTGCTGTCCCGAATACCTCTCTCACAAGTTCGCTAGTCCCATACTCCTTCTCAAATCTAGCCCATTTAATCCAGTTTCTAGGCTCTGGGTGGACAATAGTAAATCTTTGAAAGATCTCTCTAGCCTTCTGGAATTCTCCGTATCTCTTCTCCAGCTTTATATAGCAGCTCCAGGCGGCCTCGTCTGGCTCCCAAGACATCCATCTCTCAAAAATCTGTCGAGTTCCAGGAATATTTTGCAGCATCTCCTCCATGTAGACATATTTGTACCATAATTTATCAATTCGAGGAAGGATAGTTACAGCACGATCCAGTAAATTTCTGGCATGGTTGATATTTCTTGTCTTCATCTCTGCCTCAATATACCGAATCCATAAAGTAACAGACGTCGAGTCTACATCCAACGCTCTCTCAAAAATGGATCTAGCCCGCTTGAATTCTTTTTGCTCAAGTTCCCATTGCGCATACCGCATCCAATTGTTCATATTAATCCTATTCCTCTGGACATAGGCCTCAAACTCCTTTCTTTTCCTTCCCTGGAACTCATGGAGCTCTTCTAAATCAGCAAACCGCTGAGTTGGTGCTTGAAGGCTAGGTTCTTGTCGATCGACAGCTTCGCGCAGAAGCTGCTCAGCCGAGATTTGGATGGCACTCGCCGCCTTATTTTTGACCCGAGGGGGCCCCCGTGTAGCAGCATCCATGGTGGGTGGTTTGGTGCTCTGTATCGGATGGTGTGGAAATTTAAAGTTGTTGTGAGTAGACTTTATGTTATTCCCCAAATTGGAAATATGCCAGCCTTGGCACCACCCGCTAGCTCCCGCTCAGCCTCAAATTTCCTGGCAGCCTTACTGCAGATAGTATTCCCTTCACAACATTCTTCAATCTTGCCAGCAAATATGTCGACTCTTGCAGATGAGCTTCTGAATGACTTCGAGGACTCTGGGTCCGAGGGTGAGGGGGACAAAGAGGAGCTAGAAAAGGGTGGCCTGTTTCCAGATAATGAGGACAAAAGTTTACATTTGATTAAAGATAATGGAGGAATGGAACTGGATGGGGATGAAGAAGATATAGACGAGGAGATGGCGGATTTGAATACGAAGGAAGATATAGAAGATGAGGAGGAGACGAAAGCTAAAGTAGAAAAGATGCAACTTGGTGATGTGGATGATGTACGGACGGTTGCTGGCTTGATGAAGAAGCTGGAACCTGTATTGAAGGTTAGTGACACATTCTGTTCCCCTTTTATCGATTCGAGAGACATAAGGTTTACATCTTCTTTATCGTCCATTAGCCCTGACATTGCCACGGCCTTACAGAAAATCGCCCATTTCCAAACACTTCCACCAGACCAGCAAACCACCTTCATAGGTTCTGTTGAAGACAATCCCGAGTACCATCTACTCACTGAATCTAATACTCTGTCCACATCTATCGACTCCGAAATCATACTTGTGCACAAGTTTATCCGAGATCACTACTCTGTCCGCTTTCCCGAATTGGAGACTTTGGTTGGCAATCCTTTAGATTATGCTAAGGTAGTTTCGATTATTGGAAATGGCCCTATGGATCATGAGAACATCAAAACACTGGAAACGTCAAAAGATAATCGACTGAATACGACTTTGAAATCTGTATTGGATGGCCCATCGGTAATGATTGTCACAGTCGAAGCTACTACAACCAAAGGACGCGAGATGACACCGCAGGAACTAGAAAGGGTTATGAGAGCGTGCGATATGACTCTGGCGTTAGATCGAGCTAAAAAGACGTTAACAGACTACGTTCAATCGCGTATGAATCTGTTTGCGCCAAACCTCACCGCATTGATTGGATCTCTTACAGCAGCGCAACTTCTTAATTTCGCCGGAGGTTTGACTGGTCTTGCCAAAACACCAGCGTGCAACTTGCCACCCCTGGGTTCTAAGAAACAGTCGGGAACCGGCTTTGCGACAAATGTAGGAGTTAGACAACAAGGATTTTTATATCATTCTCCAATCATTAAGGGAATACCTAGTGATCTCAAGCGTCAAGCAATGCGAATTGTTTCAGCGAAAGTGGTTCTTGCAGCACGTGTTGACCGTGTTCATGAGAGTCCAAATGGTAGTACCGGCGAGGAGCTTAAAGCATCGTGCTTGGAACGACTAGAGAAGCTGACCGAACCACCTCCCAACAAAGGACAGCGAGCTCTTCCAGCACCTGATGATAAGCCAGCCCGGAAGCGTGGAGGGCGAAGAGCTCGAAAGGCAAAAGAAGCAACAGCCATGACTGACTTACGAAAGGCACAGAACAGAATGGTATTTGGTAAAGAAGAAAAGGAAGTCGGATATGGGAATGGTGACGGAACTAAGGGACTAGGCATGATTGGACAGGCGAATGACGGTCGGATCAGAAATCTACAGATAGATCAACGCACAAAGGCAAAATTGAGTGCAAAAAGTAAAGGCTGGGGGGGTGCCACTCCCGTTGGTGGTTCAGCATCGTCACTTCGCGGATTTGGTCAGACTACTGGCAATATAGATCTGAGAGGAAAAGGATTACGAGCCTCAGGTGTTGGATCAACAGCTGGTGCGGGTGCAGGAACTGCTTCATCGTTGGCGTTCACACCGGTCCAAGGATTGGAATTGGTAGATCCCAAAATACAAGCAGAAATGAGCCGAAAACGAAAGGCTGAGGAGGATAGGTGGTTCAAAGGAGGAACTTTTACCCAGGTTGGGAGCGGCAACACGAATGGTACTATGGGACCTCCACCATCCAAAAAGGCAAATACAGGTTCAATGGCACCACCCCCAAAGCCGAATAATTAAAGTTCTCCTAGCGAGTATTTTGATGCATTTGCAAATTGGAGTTATACGGGCATTGGGGCGTTCGCTGTATCTGGCTGGATGTATATTATCTGGGGAATGATACGATATGTTTGAGAGTAGCTGCTGTCTCTGTATAGTGTATTTACTGGCTGGCTTCTTATACTAATACTGCACCGTAGAAGTTTCAGCTTGAGTCCATCTACCATATTCGAACAAAATGGGGAATAGTAAGTAACAAATATGAAGTTAGCCATTGAAACAATCCGTACTAGCCATGCTGAACCTTAACCAATACCCACTTTATATCTCAAGTATCCAAAAGATATGGTAGTGGGTAGAAGCCAAATTCTGTTGTACAGTATAGTCTCTTCTGAAATATATATAATGTTTATAGATTAATTGTGGGTGCTTAATTTCGTGTTCCAAAAGGTAAGTGCCAAATGATGCTTAGGCCGGACATTATGTCATTGATCCAACACTGGTAAATAAAAAACACAGTGACAAGACCATACTAAGCCAATGGTAGGGAACCTTGAGGATCTAATTGAGAAACCAGACATGTCGACTGGGTGTCTTGATGACGCTCATTAGCCAGAAGACAGCTAAGGTATTATGTGCGCGTTGTGCGCTATAGCATTGTTTTTACCTACAGATCATAGCATCATTAAGGCCGGCCAACCTGAACTAAGTCGATTCCATCACCGTGTGTATCATGGCGCCTATGTATTCTGCCCCTCAACCCAGTATCAACATATAGAAACCGATACGCCCTCATACACATACGATCCTGCCATGCTCTGATTGGCCTGGCCCACTGTGTGATGTGCGGTAGATTTAAGACTAGAAAAAAGGTAGTAATAGAGAGTATTCCAAGGGTGTAGCCCCATTCGCGAAGACTTGCTCCTTCTGGGAGAAATTGCATGCTGAAAATTGTGGATGCTAGCGTTGCGGGAAGGTAGAGCTATGATCTGTTAGTACAATGGCACAGAACATTGAAAGCGAAGAAAACTTACAATAGTGATAACCGTGAGTGCTTGGACAAACTCGCTCTGCACCCTTGTGGTTATTGCTTCGGCATGAGCTGCGTGAGTAACTATCTGAGAAACCATTAACTCGTCTGTTCACCTTCTAACGTGCTGTGTTGTACAAACACTGTTGGTCATATTTTCAAAAAGTTCTGTTTGGTGTATCACCGAGCTTCGTAAGGTTCGAAGCTCTGTAACGTCCCTGTCGATAATAGCAAGATATCTTCCCCAAATTGCTTGTGCCAACACCTCAGAGTCTGATGTGGTGAAATATCTAAGCTCGCCATCTTTGAATGTCTGCCAGGTGTCTATGGTCTTGGACAGAACGTGGGTAAATTGCCGCAGTATCCTGATTGACCATTTGAAGCCTTTTTGCTGGGTAATTTCTAGTTCAGTTGCCCCTCCAGGTAGTCTTTCTCCTCTTGTGAATAAATAAATCTTTGAAATGTTAGTAATGTAAATTATCGACAACTGGAAAACTTACACAGGGCTGTATCTCCTTGAATAGTTGGGATACTGCATTGTTCCACTCTTGCTTCACTTGCTCCATACGACCACACAGGGCTCTTAAGAAATAGTGCCTAGGATCCCATATAGGCGGGTCGGCAGGGAACTTGCCACAGGAGTGAGGGTCCATTGCAACACTATCATAATGCTCGACTTTTTCGCTGTGATTTTCGCCTTTAAAATAAACGTTGACTAGACAATAAGCAGTCCACTAAGATTTGATATTAGCATTGGCGGAACATTTGGCCGAGAAATAGATGTGGAAGCAGAAGGAGATAGCTTTATTTGATTCACGACGGTAGTGCAATGAAAACACTAGGATACCGAGAGATAGCCCGGTTAGTATTATGCTGCTAGCACGCAGCTCATCCACCAACCGAATGCTGAGCCTGTCGGAGCGCTGGCCTACGACCTCGGGTATCAGACGTCCAGATTGTAGAAACTAAAGGTTTTACAATAAAATACGTACAAACCACTCATCGAGACCATTGACCCTACAGGATATTAGTATATCGAGGTGGCATTGTCAAATGAGAAGTATGAGGCAAGAGGATGATATGAGAGACTTGCACGAGTTCTCGTGCTAGAACTATGATCTCAATAGAACTCTCGAGCTTCTGTTATTGGTACCAGAACACTCCTTCTTTCATGCTCAAGAAACTGACCATACATAACCGAAATCTGAGCTTCGTGGATATAATCCACGGGGTCATCGTCATCTTCATCGTCCTTGGTAGTTGTTGACGGATGGCTATCCATCACGAGATATATGACTTCCTCTGAGCGGCGAATAGAACTCGACGAATTAGAATAAATGGGCTTGCTTCGCCGCCAAGCATAATATGGAAGATGAAATTCAAGAGAGAAGCTGGGATTTTCCACTGACTGAAAACATAGGGCAATTAGTTACCACCCATTAAATAGAGCTAATTGATAAGTACATACCGGGATTTCAACCTCAATCAACGTACGAAAGTCAAGATACTTGTGCATAAAGTCACGTAAGGAAGTAGCTTGTGTCTGGGAGACTGTGGCTGCGAGTGCCAAACCACAAAATGAGTCCATGTCTGTTATATAGCTGCAGTAAAATTAATAAATAGAGCAGTGGCAAATTCGAACTTCTTTCTTACTAACATCAAGCGGCGCTCAGCATCAGGGTGGCCTAGTAGATCAGTGCGCTATTATAGGTCAGTAGACTGTTGAAGAAAATGGTTAAATCAAATGCTAAAGCGACTAGATATCTCACAGGTCTAAGCAATTCAGAGTAGAGACCTCTTGCATCGTGTGGACCTTGTGAGGTTCGACGGGCTCCACCAAAACTAGCTATGTCTCTTGTAACGGTAGCGTTGTTACGATCATCGATGAGCGCTTTAATCCTAGAGACTTGGGGTGTGGCTGGCCCTCTGAGACCTTCCATATCTGCAGCTTCAAGAAAACTGGCCAATCTATCAGTGCGGTAAAAATACCTATCGATATCATGATGGCATTTGTTATTCACAAATCTTTGAACAACGTCTTCGGTAGAGATATTATCTATAGAGTTCTCTCCCCCTGTTTGTTGGGAAGAAATGTACAGACGCTCCAGGACATGTCGGGTATTCTCAGATACATATCGCTCTGTCCGACGCTTACTGAAGGCGGCCCTCCATATAAAAGCCTGCTGCCTAAATTGTGCGTAGTACCCATGCACTGAGTCCATTGTATGATAACTTGCTAGCCCCAGCCTTCCTCAACATTTGATTGTAATTACAGTGTGTAAAAGTGATCTTGAAGTTACAGCTTTTGGAGATTCACCGGCTCGCGCGAATTTTGACTGCGTCCACAGGACAGTATTCGCACCGATAGTGTCCACAGCCAGATGGATTAGGACAAGATGGGGTGCCTGTACAGTCCATATAGCCGTGTCCACATTGACACTGTTGCTTTTTGTTAGAATATCGTAGTAGAGTCTTTAGAAGTGGAGTACTTACACAAGCCCAAAAGTAAGTAATTGTATACTTCGACGAAGAACTTGAGCCCTTGTCTGATGGCTATGTACGAGGGAAGTCAGTCAAAGACTCTAGAATGAGGGGGAGGTGCAAGCCGCTTTACATGCATATTGATAGCAAATGAACAAGGGTATAGTGCTGCTTACCATTTTCAGTGATACTAAGCTTGCAGATATGTCAGGCTGTCGGGCAAGAAAGCGCAAGATGTTAAAATACTTGATAAAGTAGAAAGATTGTACTTGTCGGCGATGTAAAGCAGAAACAAAGATATAGAAGATTACTTGTGATTGCCACGACATCCGGTCACAGAGAGACGCTGATGACTCCAACGCGCTCGGAGGATTCAATAAAACTTTCTAGCGCTTATAGAGCCAATAAGCTAAGACTGGCTGAGGAATGAGGATAGTTTATTGGATGGTAGCCGACCGAGGGAATTAAATCATGCATCCGTAATATTTCCCGCCGTTTATAAAACTAGTACCAATATTACTTCTCCAAAGAACGCCTGTATATTTATACAGTTCTATTATAATCAAATGGGATGATTTATGGCTTTATCGAGATACCGAGCTTTATACTTGGAGTTAGATTGTGATATAGATCACCAATGTGATAAGTAAGGTGGATATTCACTTGATTTATATAGAATATTGTGTACTCAGCGAGCTATTACGAGCAGTGGGTGATGTATCTGGAGTTTCTGTTGAATGTAATCTCATTGCTTCATCACTGATTACTTCCAATTGCTTCTGGACATGTTTGGTGTTTTCAGATTCATATCGTACTATCTGACGCTGGCTGAAAGATGCCTTCCATACAAATGCTTGCTGTATGAAATGCGAGTAGTATCCACGTGCTGAGTCCATTATATTCCAGCCTTTTGCCTCTGCTCTAACTCAAGGTGATTGTAAACGTAGGCCGTGAATTTTGGGTTTGACGTAATGACTGTTGGATGATTACTGACTGATGGGAACTCTGCATAAGTCTACAGGACAGAGTGCGCATTGATAATGTTGGCAGCTAATCTTCGAATTATTGCAGAGAGTTGAAGTGGCTTTGGTCGTCTTACAGTGGTATCCACAGAGACACTATTGCCTCTTGTTAGAATATAAAAAGTAGAGCCTGTAGGAAGGCAAACGCCTGTGTGCAATATTTTCCGCCGTTTGTCAACCGAGTCACATGAAATTGTCTCAGAATCACGCCTGCCTATTCCTGCAGTGCTGCTGTTATCAAACGCCTGATCATCACTTCACCGATATACGAGGCTTCAGTACCTGGAGTAGCGGTGTCTAAGGTTAGGAAAATGATAGGCGTGGTTGAGATTCACAAGAGGCATAGAAAATATTACTTAGTCAGGGATGTATAACGAGTAGTAGGTGGTGTATCTGGAGTTGAGGTCAGACTTAATCTGGCCAGAGAGTGTTGTATAGAACTTAGAAGAAGTAATTAAGTAAAACTCATATCTTGATACAGAATTATTCCATCAAATACAAGGCGAGTGTACACAAGGGGTAAGCTAAGAAGAACGGGAGGAGACTGGAAGAAGTATATAAACAAAGCACATATTCTGTAGGGAAGAAACTTTGTTGATGACCATCAAGTTTCATATTCCCATAGTGAACAAGCTCTCACATGGATGGTATTTCAATTTGTACACATAGTTACAGTCGCCCAGAAGTTACAATTAATGAAAACGTACAGTTCTATTTTGTGATACTAATGCCACTAAACATATCTTGTTGTATTAGAAGACTAATTCACGTACTTTCTGAAAGATGATAGTTTGATTCTTCGCAGTTATACCTGCATGTATCACCATATATATTCTGATTGTTTTGAATTGCATATAGTGATGGTCCATATTTTATTCCTTGAGATATATAAGTATTAATTTAGTACTTCATTCATTTACTGTACACACATCTAGCTCTATATACTCTTTGACTCTCTCATACCAATCAATCACATCGAGCATATCCTTACATGCCATCAAGGCCATTCTATCCTCTTTAGCACATAAGGTTCCCAACCCACCAGCAGTCGTACCACCAACATGGTCACTCCCCACCATCTCACTAAGATGATGTACAACTAACTTGAAGGGAATTGGTGCCTTGATTACCTTTCCTATAAACAACTCGACTGCTTCCCAAGGGCATCTACTATGACCCCTGAACATTGCTGGATTCTCTAACAATCCACGAGCAGACATCACACCGTCCACACCCAGTACATTCCGATGTAAATCCGCATCTTCAAGCGTATAAACATCCCCATTCGACAAGGTAGGCACTGTTGTATGCTCGGTTACTAGCTTGATGGCATCCAAGTCCACAGGCAAACTACTAGGTGTACTCCGCAATCTTCCATGAATTGTGATAAAATCCACCCCGGCCTTCTCGACACATTTCACGAAATCAACTGTTTGGCGAAGATCTTTATGGATACGTATCTTCACGCTGACCGTCTTTTTATCCTCAAAACCTTCGGCTTTGAGCGCAGCCTTTGCGGAAACTACCATGGAAGAGACGAGTTCTGGCTTATGCATTAGGGCTGCACCAAGCGTTTCAGCACACGCCCAGGATTGTGGACAGCCACAATTAATGTCTATGCCGTTAACGTGAGGTGCAAGGAGCGTAGTTGCGCGAAATATCTCTGATGGAGAGTTCACGCCGAATTGGACTATAGTTGGGGGTGCTTCCGGGCATGTTGTGAACTCTAAATTCAGTCAGATAATCCGCACGTATTGTGTATTTATTTCCATACCAGAATCTCTTGCAAAGCTGCTTCTATTAAACTCCTTGGCCAAGATCTAAAAGAAAATAGATAAGTTAGTGTCGGAACCCATTCAAGAGCTTTAAACCTCACCATTGGTGTCCATGTTAAATCAACGCCATACTCCGCAACCGTCTGTCTGAATGCCAGCTGAAATAAAGTCAGTAACAAGCCTCTCTAACATAGAAGCATGAAGTTACAGACTTTTGAGTACCGAACCATTGGCGCGGCAGCATATAGAGGTCTACTTTCTGCTTTCGCTACGTCAAAAAGTGATAATGGACTACCTCAAAACATTAACATTTGTGCTGGCTAGAGGTAGGTGGCACGCACTTGATATCAAGGGAAGCTAGAGATGCGACATCTCCAACGGGATCTGGCATTTTGAAAAAATCTTAATGCTAAGGTTAGCATCCTGTGTTGAATTGTGCTGATGCGCTATGTTGTGGAGAGAGATATACTCATGAGCTGTGGATAAATTTTGAGGTCGTTAAAGATCACGTGTGAAGTTTTAAGCGAAACCCCTGATCTATCAAACTGTCACCTTCTTTCGAGGTCCAAGCGACTCAGCAAGATGAAGAGGGATTCTGTTAAAATAAAGCAAGCTTAAGGTGAAGAAGAAAGACATAGCAAATTGCTGGACCCTTTTTCTTTGCAAGACATTTGGTTTCAAGGTTTAAAGTTATCTTGGATCATAGAAATAGCAAGAATCGCTAGCTTGCGCCTTAGCATTAGGCACAGATCCCAGCAGAATTGAGATATTGGTGACCTTAGTCTTATGAAGAATTTCTTCCTTCTTCCGCGTCATTTTTCAAAGATTTCTTCTTTGCCTGTTCCTTCATATTGGCTATCATTTTTTCTTTTCCCCTCTCCAGGCCGATCTCTCCAGCTTTCTCCCAGTTTTTGGCGACAAAACTCTGGACCTATTGCAAATCAGTACTTATCATGATTACTTTCATCTCTGAATACAATTTGTCTAGTGTGAATTAGTACCTCGTCAAGGTCATAGAGACCGTTTTCGTTCTTCTGTGCAGCTTTTGGCACATAACCGTCAAATAGTTCACCCTCTAAAATGACCAGCTTAAGAGTGCGTGAAGCGGCTCCTTTGAGTACTGAATCTGTACCTTCTGGGATCGTACCCTTAACTAGACAGAATGTTAGAGCCTTTCTCTCCGTAGCAGAATACATAATAACATTGGAGCCTAGCGGCTTCGAATTCTTGTGCTTCGGAAATACAACAATCTCTTACTCGCAAACTTCCACACGGCATCTCTGTTCCTAAGAAGCTCCCATTCCTGTAATCGAGTTTGATACTCCTGGGCTATGCCAAATCTAGCAAAAGCTTGAGCATGAACCTCCTCTCTTGTGATCTCTGTGTTGCCAAATTTTCCTTCTTCGCGACACCTGCATCCACTTGTTAGTGCTGCTACTTACATAAAGGTTCGCAATATGTACTTGGGAATGAATTCCTCTACCCAGAGTCTAAAAAGAGAGCGTTTCTTCATCCTTGCCCTATCATTATGTTTCAACTTCTTCTTCCCTTTCTCACCTCCCTCTTGTCCCCCCTCTTGTTCCCCTTTAATATTTCCTACCATCACATCACCTTCAACCTCACCTTCTGCTTTTGTCTCTTTCACCCAGAACAGTCGACAGCTGGCCGCATACTCAAACAGTTCCTGTGGAGTTTGGAATGGCTTCCACCACTTCTCGGCATCCATGCCAAGAAAGTCTAGAATCGTATTCGAGTCATCAGTTAAGAATACCTTGGCCTTGTTCCGATCAAGTGCCTCTATCTGCGGGATACGTAAATACATGCCATTGTCGTTGACTGTGATACCAAATCCTCTAATAGTGCTTCCAAGCATGTTCCATAAATCACCATGTGCTGTGTGAAATAGTTCCCAATCGAGAGCCTTCTTGGACGGACTAATATGGACATCTACTTGGATGTATTGCTTTTCTTCACCAGGATAGGGAATTGCAAGATTTATCAATGGGAACGCTCCAATAGTGTTTATAGCCCCAAGGGCTTTGCTGATATTCGAAGCAACTATGGTTGCAGGGGTTGTTCTGTGATCGAATTCTTCGGATAGAGGAGAATGAACTATAACATCGATGTCGCCATAGTCTTCTTTGCCCGGGGCCTCAACTGAAGAGAATCATTATTAACAATTTTAATTCAACTGTAGGATTACTAGCTCTCTTAGAACCTGCAAAAATGAGGAAACCCTCGAGACACGTTGAGGCCCGAACCTGCCCCAAACACCAAGCTAAAATCAACTTACTCGGTGTTCCCACATCTCTATAACACCCCTTAAGAATCCTATGCGTACGGCTCAGCACCTGTTGGTAAATCGTGGCTGGCATGCGAGGAGTAGCTAGACCACGCGAAGCAAAAGCTGATCCTCCCATATTTCTTGTCTTTTACTACCTCTTGTCATCTGCTCAATGTATGCCGAAGTATTGGACGTGCGTTCCTCTTAAAGCGTGTAAATTACCATGGGCTGCCAAATGTTGATCGATGGTGAGTCAAGACCCCAGTCAGTTATGAAATTCAAATGGTGCTCTATGTATCAGTAATTCCCGGTGTATTTTTAAGAACGAGTAGACGAAAGGTGAAGTTGGAATTATATTAACGCCGGGAGAAGAGACGACGTCGCAATTAGTCGAGTTTCAACACCGTGGGGGGATTACTGCTAGACACATCTTCCAGTACTGACTACAAAGTTGTGAGTTATTTGAATCATAGATCTTTCTAGAGAAGCAATCAATGCAGGAGGTAATGCCTCGTTTGCGACCGCCCAGTCACCTGACCGAGCGATTGTGCGTAATCATATCAAAGCAGGCAAAACGCTATCTCAGTTAACGAAAATAGAAACTACAGTGCCATTGATGTTACTTTGTCACTCATACAATCCTCAGTTCGGCATCTGTGCAATAAAGCCCATGCGGTCACGTTTATGATATAACGATGCTGCTGCCAAGGCCCTTTGACGACATCGGACTGTCAGCCCTACCGTGCAGGCACCAATCTCCACATTTATCGGCTCTCTTCCGAACTCCAATTCCTCCCAACCTTTTATTCTTCTATATCTTCTACACTGTCTATGGTACATACAACCAAGCTGGTTCGCTGTGCCTGTCATCTTCTCTCTACTCATTCTTGCTACGTCACTCCGTTCCATACCTTTTTATTCTGCTCTGCCAGCTTACCTTCCATTTCTTTCCGCTCCCCAGTAATACCAACCTGCCAAGCAGACAAAGCGGGCTGTGTATTGCCAAAAGCCACATTATTGCCCCCAACCAGTTCGTTCGCCATCCAACCAACAGCACTGCCCCTCCAAACTCTGCAGGGTAAGCTACTTGTGAAGCGGGGTTTCCTTGCCAGAGTTACGTGCGCGCAAGACCGACTGACCAACAACTGCTGCGGCTGATCTATTCACTTAAAACTCTTTCTCCTCTTGTCAACTTCATCTTTCCTTTTTACACTTCCACCTTCAATTCTACCCGGTTCCAAGATCAAAAAGGAAAGACAATATGGCTTACAATCAACCTCCATATGGCCAGAATCCCCAGTACGGGGCACCACCACCTCAAGGGCGTAAGTTGATCCCTCTTTCTCCAACCTGACTGCGCTCATAATCTACTAGATTCGCCCCATCCCTCCTACGGACAGCAACCTTATGGTGCTCCTCCTCCTCAGCAGTACGGTGCGCCCCAACAGCCTGCTTACGGGCAACCTCCTGCCCAGCAATACGGAGCTCCTCCCCCACAACAACAATATGGTGCTCCCCCTCCTCAGCAAGGTTACTGTCAACCACCTCCTCAGCAAGCATATGGACAACCCCCTCCAGGACAGTATGGTGCCCCCCCACCTGGCCAGTATGGAGCTCCACCTCCGCAACAGTACGGCCAACAGCCACAGTATGGGGCCCCTCCTCCCCAGCATGGTGCGCCTGCACCCTATGGAGCACCAGCTCAACCAGCATATGGTCAGCAGCAAGCTGCTCATTACCCTCCTACTCCCCCTTCCCTGGGCTATGGCCCTCCTCAGCATATTGCATGGGATGGTAGTGCAGATGCGAATGGCTGTCGCAAAGCCATGAAAGGGTTTGGAACAGACGAGAAAATGCTTATCAGACATCTGGCCGACAAGGATCCCCTCCAGGTTGAAGTTATTCGCACTTCGTTCAACAAACTACACAGTAGGCATCTGTTGAACGATGTGCAGAGCGAAGTCAGCGGATATCTCGAGGAGGGCCTGTGCGCAATAATTAGGGGACCGCTACAGCAAGATGTATTCCTTCTACGCGATGCAATGGATGGTCCCGGAACGAAAGAAAAGGTCTTGAATGACGTCTTGCTTGGCCGATCCAATGCCGACATACAAGCAATCAAATCTCTGTACCAAAGGACATACCGTCAGTCTCTCGAAAGTGCCATTAAAGCTGATCTCTCCATGAAGACAGAACGCCATTTTTTGATGGTTTTGGCTGCCACCAGAAATGAAGACTCTACGCCAATAAATCCTCAGGAAATTGACAACGCGGCCCTTGAACTGTACAAAGCAACGGAAGGAAAGGTTGGCACGGACGAGTTGCTTGTTTGCAATATCTTAACTCAAAAGAGTGACGCTCAGATTCGAGCCATAGCCGCTGCATACAAGGCAAAGTATAGCCGTGATTTAGAAACAGTTATTAAAAAGGTACGAAAACACTTCACTTGTTTTCCTTCTATTTTCTAATGCTAGATATAGGAATTTTCCGGCCATATGGAAGATGCCTTGATTTACCAATTGCGCACTGGGGTTGACAAAGCAATGCGCGATGCTCAACTCCTTGAGGACGCAATGGCTGGTATGGGTACCAAGGATCGTCTACTCCTGAATCGGGTGGTTAGAGTTCATTGGGACAAAAACCATATGAATCAAGTCAAGGGTGCATACCAGGCAAGATTCAGAACAAGTCTAACGGGTCGAATCCGTGGAGAGACGAGCGGCGACTTTGAGAGACTTTTGTGTGCTTGTCTCGGGGAATAAATAATGAAAGAGGCAAGCCTTTGTGAATAAGTAAGGGTGCTGGCGCTGGTGTAATATATTACTATTTGTATGGACTCCAATGCACTGAATTGCGCTATGCCACACCTGATCCTTTTTAAGAACTGTAATATTAATCCACCTTTATTGTGTCAAATACAGCTATTATTCGATTGCTGCACTATGATTTTCAAGTGAATTAGGCATAACATCCTTATGCAGAGTCATCTTCAACGGATGCTTGCAGGCTTGCGGTAAGTTTTACGACAGTATTCTAATCCATTAAAGTGGACGATGAAGAGGGCGTGTTCGGAAATTACACAATACATGATTAAAACTCCACCATACCATCCAGGCCGTAATACTTGAGTTCTGGCAATTGATTAAATAGACAACGAATGTGTAAATTTCTACTCTTTCATTGCGTTGTTCTTTCATTGCCCAGTCTCAGGATCAGATACGTCTTACCATGTATCAGCTATTTTCACTGTCATCATTTTCTCGCCGTACTGTCTATACTCAAAGCTGGATTTCAATAATTAAATAAAGAATAGCCCTGCATCCAAAAGCTTCCACTGATATTCAGATCTGACACGTCAGCACCTGGATTAAAAAGTTATGAAGCATTAGATAACACAGTCTTTTAAGCTTTGAGCTCTTGTGTACCGCCGCTTCTGGCGCTGGACCAGGGATCTGAGAGAAATCTCATGACTGTTCGCATCATCGCTACACCATATACCCTAATGTGAAGAATCGAAGCCGTGATTAATCACGCAGAATATATACTTGTCCCACTAACTCTGCTCTTCACACACAACATCTTCACAAACCCATGGTCCTTGCCACTAATAACGTCAATAAATGCATGATCATAGAATAATTTCATGGCAAATAAAGAGTGAATGCTCTTCTGCTGCCATACCTACGCAGACATACAACAAAGATCGACTACCCTATAAATTGTGTCACAACTCATTATATACATATCGTCATATCATGTCAGCAACAACCATTGCGGATTGTGATACAGTCTCTGCTGCACATGAGCGGCATGCTGTACCAAACTTAGGACTAGAACATACAAATTAGGAAAAAATAATTGTGTCGAGACGTTTTTTTTTCTGGCGCCGAGGCATTAATAGCAGCGATATCAGTAGGCTTAGCGACGCCCCTTGAAATAAGCGAGACAAGCTCCTGTGAATCCAGCCGCCTGTGGTAGATGTTAGTAATCGATATGCATCAGACCTCCAGCAATGCCACACAATAGCAATATTCCGTCGACCCCAACTTGATATAATAAACTCACCAGACGCTGATGAATCATCAATTTGGCCAAGCTATGTGAACCATACGGATGGTAGCACACGCCATTTGTTACCAAATGGTCGATTACAGTATCCCCACCACGGTTCATCCCGTGTCCATTCCGAAGTGCTGCGCAGCACCTGCATCTACAACCACAACACGTTTTTCTTATGTATGCATTGCGTGGTGATATGCAATATGCGCGTAGGTTGCATGAGTTGGGGGCTTTCTTGCGCTGGGAAAGGGTGAGTGTGGGGGAACAGTTGTGAGTATAAAGAGGTTGTAGATTTTCCATTCGACTTCTTTCACTATAAACCACAGCAGCTATCAACCCAGGAACACTACAATCGGATAAACTAACTCGATATCCAATCCGTACATTACCTTCACCTTATAGAACTGAAAATGGTCAACTCAGCTCCGAAAAAGGCCCCGGTCGTATATCCCCAACATGTAAGTCATAATTAACCCTTCTTAAGGAATCATTCTAAGATAAAATAGCTCCAAGGCAATGATACTAGCCCAGATGTATTGGCTGGCTGCATCGTGCCGATAGCTGTTTGCAGCATAATTGTGATCTGCCGCTTCTACTCGCGCCGGCTCATCAAAAGCTGGGGCTGGGATGATACAACGATTGCCATTGCATGGATTTTCTCAATCGCAACAGTCACACTCGTAGGTGTCGAGACTCGGTATGGTCTAGGACACCAACGCAAGAACATCCCGATCCGCTTCCAACATATCGCCATCAAGATATCCTACGGCACGCTCATCTGCTATCAAATCGCCCTGATCATGACCAAGATCAGCATCCTATTCTTCTATCTGCGGATCCTCAAATTTCGCCTCGAAAGAATCCTTATCTTCTGTACCATCGGATTTGTCTGTGTCTACGGCGCGATCCTCATCCCCTTCTCAGCGGTTGTCTGCAACCCTCTCACTGGTCGTCGAGCCCTCTCCATCGGGACTTGCTACAAATACTACCCCATCATGACCGGCTCTGCCATTCTGCACACAACCACCGACGTATGGCTCATCATCCTCGTCCTTCCCCACATCCTCAAGATGACCCTCCCCAGACCCCAAAAGCTCGGTCTCGCCTTCGTTCTAACCCTCGGTCTCTTCGATGCCTGCGCCTCTCTGACCCGCATGTCCGTTGCCTACCGCTTCCTCAATCCTAAACTCGCGCAATGGGACTCGTTGAGCTTTGCGGTCTGGACGACGCTGGAGACGAGTCTAGGAGTCATGTGTGCTAGCATCCCGATGTTGCGACCCATTACCAGGCAGGTGATGGGGAGAAGCCCCTCAAAGAACCGCGAGGTCGCCGGGAATGTCCCCCGAAGTGGAAGAAATAGAGTGCAGATGAGCGAGGGCTCCTTGTGGTCTACCATGCAAGCCGACGATCGAGAACTGGACTTGCCAGATAACAACCTGCTGAAGGTGGGTGCAGGGCACGGTTCGGGAGATGAGGGTAGATCGGGGTCCGTCTCCACAGGAAATACCGGTGTTGGAGGCACTTTATCGTATGTATAGAGGCGAGCATATCAACGTGGACAGAAGGTAGCCATAATGTGTTTTGGGAAAGTCGTGTTCTCTAGATTGAGTATGTTTTGGTGTTATGAAATATAATTGGGATGGTTTTGAATAATGTAATGTTTTGTATCATACAACTCTCGTGTTTGACGTTGCATTGATCGTGATACTTTTACACAATAGTGTAGTAAGCTGACGCTGGTTGCCATCTGTGGGCTTGTTTAGAGCACGCTCTTAGTACGTAAGCTCAAAACCGTTGAATAAGGTATTGCGAGTCGGAAATGGTTTTCGAAAATTATATCCAATAACTAGAAATCGCAATTAACAATATAAATTTGAACTTTTGGTTGTTGCAAATCAACATCGACACTCTCAAACCCAAATTTTGGCACCGACAATGGTTTGATCAAACCATCTCATCTGTTAAGAGCTTCAGTTCGTGTGATTTTCAGCGCATTTAGCCATCAAACGTATATACACTTATAGGAGGAGTTGCTTTTGTCGACCATAGGAGAAACTTAGGCACACAGATTTAGAATCAGGGAATTTCATGGAAGACACTAATGCTACGTAGCGTCACTTTCAAAAAAAGATAAAATAATTAGCAAGACGTCGTTCCAAATGCTCACCATGTTATTAATAGCATCATAGATTCAATAGAAAATGGTTTTATCATTTTTTCATGATATAATGTAACATTAATTTGCACTTCCAAGTTCGTGTCTTATCCTACAACATCGTTATGCTCTGCAACTAGAGTTGTATTGTGTATCCAGGACTACTTCAAAATGCAGACCTTGTCCCTCCTAGCCTATTTTCACTAATTATGCAACCATATGCACATATTGCCATAGGCATCATAGAGGCTGAAGCTTCTAGCAAGGTGGACTCTGTGGTAGCCCAGAACACTCCAACACTCAGGGATAATAGATTAGACATTCGCATGTCATATCATACAACATGTTGTTCATTGTGCTGCCAAAAAGAACGCGTAAAAGAAATTTAGTGAGGCGGTTCCATGAAATTAAGTGCCACTCTTTTCATTTGCCTCTCAGAATACCAAGGACTGCCTGTACCATAAGCTGATGTCGTTCTATCTCATTTCTCATAAATATAACACCCCGGGCGTTGATAAAGCTGTATCAATAGAAGATAGTCGAACTATACTTGGTTTTTAAGTTAGACCAAAAGAGCGTAAGAATCGAATTGTCCAGCAGAGGTGAGTAGAATTATTATGTGGAGAAATATTAAGTAGTAAAAGAGCTGCTGCTATGTGTTTGGGCGAGCTAGAATTGCGAGATGATGATATAGACGGCTGGTTGTAGGAACTTTATCCAAGGCTTAAAAGTACCAGTGCCTGGCGACACCTATCCAAACGTCATGATCTCTTTACTCATCGTCTTCTATGGCAATGGCCATCCAAAGACGTCCGAGGTCGCCAAAACACTCTATCCATGTATTCTCAAAACTGGCTTGTTGTGAAAGGAAATCTGATCGCCTGTGCTCTACCGACATTGATAAAGCATATTCGATTCGCACTTATTATTTGGCCGTATAGCCATGCTTTCCCCTAAGTATGAGGCTGTTTATTCAGCTATGTCTGTGTGACTGTTTCTTGGTCATCTATTTGACCGTAACGACTAAAGTCTGGAATTTGTTGTGGAGGGTTAAACATGATTGAGTCATTCCACAGGTCTCCAAATCCTGCATCAGCACTTTTGAATACCGGGCCAGCCGGTAAGATACAGTCTTGCATAAGAATGTCTTCAGTCCCAGATAGCTGCATCTCAACAGCAGAATAGCTGTGTACAATCTGTCGACTTGTTTGATCCGCAAGCTCAGAGGCGGTCAGCGATGGCATTCCAAGCTGTCTATCTCTTTCATGGAGATTATCAGAGTCTGACACCTTCATTGGAATATTGCCTGGCGCTATCTTACAATGACGGCGGGTTTGGGCGTTTGATTCGAGGCAGCTTCTCATTTCTCCGGCTTGGGCTTTGACGGTGTTCTGGAATCTGACAGGTACCATGTTGAACAGTTGTTGGGTGTCGAAGTCTAGGATGTTACTATAGTAAGCAGAATCGAGCGAATCTCGAGGACTATCATCTTTGAGCTTCTGACGGTCATACATCTTTCCTAGCTTCTCAACTTCGGTCCTCAAAACATGTTCTGAAGAGCTTGGAAGTTGTTGAATTCTGGTAACAAGCTGACACAAGATATGCTGGAGTAACGCATGTTCCTGTAAAAGAATGGAGTTTTGCGTATGGAGGCTGGTAAGCACGTCAGTTTCTTCCATGGACGAACTACAATGCAGTTATCGCTACGTAAAGAACAATTCTAAACAGTCTGCAAAGACCCTACCGGCACTCCTAGACCGAAGGTGATTCATTTAGGGAAAAGATTGTTTACTATAACCATACCTTTTGTTCTCCAGCTTCAGTGCATCTAAACTACCAACCTCTTCCTGGAGCGTCAAGGTCTTAGTCTGAAGTTCGAACATACATGCTTCTAGGCTCTGATTGAAACCTCGAAGCTCATCAACCTGAGCCTCAAGCAACCGATTCTTTGTCCGTAACTCAGTGTTTTGCATGGCTAAGCAAGCTGTCAGTATTGAGCAATGAGAATGGAATTTGGTTACGATGGATAATGCTTTGATATAGACACACATACCAAGTTTTGAATTCTCCGACCTGAGAAGCACTATTTCGTCATTGAGCTTCTGAAATTGTTTCTCAAAGCTCTTTAATGTCATGCTTTGATTTTTCCCTATTTCCAGTGCCGCCTTGAAGTCCTCGGTCAATATCATGACTTGGTCTTCTAAACGTTGAAACCTGTACAAATTAATATTGGCCATACCCTTTAGGGTTATTCCTTGATAAAGAAGACTTACCGGACATCGCTGGAGTCATATTGATAGCCATCAGACTTACTCAGTAGTGTGGAGCGTGTAGCTGACTCAGCCCGGATATCTCGTTTGACCCTATGGTCTCGTAAATCTTGAAAACGCTGGCCGTCGGATAGAACAGTGGCTACTTGTCAATAAGCAGGATTGTTGAAGGGAAGTAAAGGTATGGCTTACCATTAGGGCTTTCAATCTCGACACTTGGTGTGGATGGACTCTCTGATTTCGCTTTATAGGGACGCTTACGCATCGAGAACCCCCACACTTCTTCCATATGATTTTTCATGGATTGTGACCTTGTTTCGTTAGTGATGTTCAAAACGCATTCAGTAGGGTTAGCTTACGGGAGCTTGAAACCTGTATTTTCGAGGATAATTCTCTGGATATTGACTGTTGATTGTCCCTTCACAAGAACCTTGCCATCGGAGTCTATCTTACCATAATAGAGATCCTCTATATCTCGCTTAAAGAAGTTCCAGATGACCTTAGCATTGTTAGAGACCTTTAGTTTCCATAGAGCTAACAGCCGTAAAATTACTCACATTGTATGCCCGCTCCTCCTCGTCTGCGGTCCATTTCGGTGCCTTTCCTGGACCGAGTCCCCACATATCTCGGATTCCTTGATCAGCTGCACGGCCAAGGGTAAGGATCTCGTGAGTGGTTTTCACTGAATATCCCTCTGATCCAATACACAGTATAACATTTTCCCACAGACTATTGCTTAACATAGGCCTCTTCCTCCTCTCCTCTTTTTTCCACTCAACTATGATGTCCATGGCAAGTAGGCTGCCTAGGGACGGTATAATTGGTATATAAACTAGGAGAGAAAGTTGGGTTGTATGGAGAGGTACGCAGAGACTGGCTTATGGTTCCTCTATGAACCGTATTGAAATAACGAAAGGTATTTACGCAGAGTTAAGTATCGATTGAGGAACAAGGTTATCGTATGCTATATGCGGATAGTTGGAGAAGCTGGCCACTTAGACTACTTAACGTGTAGTCCGCTGAAATTATTCGAAAAGGTATGGATGTTCGTTCCAGGGAAAGTTAGAATGAGATGGAGTAAAAGAACGTGTGTTGTATTTTGTATGGACAAGGCTGTGGTATAGGGTGAGTCCACTGATCTTTAAAAATATAAATATTCAAAGGAGCGTGGAGATACAGATCCGAATTGGTAAGAGGGAGCGTGAGAAACGATTGAAAGGTTTGGGTCGATGATATGGCTAACAGATGATAACACAAAGAAGGGCTCTGAGGGAGGAGGCAAGTGCATAAAAGGGTACGTGGGAGGAGTAGGTACAGGGGATCTGGTGTGGGAGTGGCGGCGTATGATTGGCATAACGCCAAAACAAGAGTTCGGACATGGTGTAGAGAGAGGACAAAGTTGCTAGTAATTCGCTTCGGGCGAAGATTTCGATGGATGGATGAATTGTGGTCGAATGTCTCCAGAAGCCCTTCGGGGGAAAGAGACAGCGGCAGCGGCAGCGGCAGCGGCATGGGTTGGAAGGTCGAGGGCAGGGATAATTGTCGTGGGTGGGAAAGCTGATACTCATCAGCACCCATTTACTCCCGAACGATGGGGAGCATGGACTAACCTCCGTAAAATGATGCACTGGCGGTACATGTTCGGCGGGGCTGGTGGCTGATGGTTTATATCTGATCCAGGGTTCATGATCAATGGTGCATGTGCATGTTATCATAAAGGACGAGAGAATCAGCCCCAGCAAGGAGCGAGAGGTGAGGAGATTGAGTCCAGCGGCATGCAGTCGAAAGAGCAGCCGTGGGGGAGGAAGCATAGAACAAATATGCGGTGTAAAAAAACATGCGGTGTAACTATTCATCGCATCTGTCGGAGGATACGTCCCCAAATCAGCGTCAACCAAACGCCCTTTGGTAATGGATGATCCTCGACGTTGGACATGGCTGATGTTCCGTACATGTGTGTGGAAGTCGGTATAGCACCGTGGAACGCTTCACCGTTCCCCAGATCCGCCGCGGACTGGTGGCGGCTGGTCCGGCATGTAGAAGTAAGGAGGAGATGGCCAGCAACGGAGACCTGGCAACACATAGCAACCTTGAACCCTGAGCCCCTTGAGGGTCCTGGAGGGATGATAGCGTTCGAGGTCAAAGACTCATACATCCTTTACACAAAATCCAGACATTCGGAATACCGGCGAGCAAACGAGGGCGTCCCGTAGGTTGATTCTACTGTCGGATGACTTAACTCCCATCAAAGTCCAGGTTCATGGCACCGGGGTGGTTTCCTACGCAACTCTTATTTTCTAACCTAAGCCACCACAGAGCATTGCAGCCATCTCAAACACCAATCCAGCCTTGGAGTTTACAGTATCGAGACACCATCGTGGAAGCCGAAAACTTGATCCCCAGTTAGGACGGATCGTGTAATCTTGCACATCTTACTAACTTCGGCCGAGTCGTTCGTATGCGAACGACTCGGCCTAATTGGGATGGCTTGTGTAATATGTACAGTACTTTCTTGCTCGCCTAGCACGTATACCGTCGCTGCAGCTCCGGCTTTGAGCACCCAAGAGCAGCACCAGCCAGTGACATACATACCCAGCTGGTCAAGGAGTATTGTCCAGTAATATGACATGCATCTTACTTTAAAGTGCCGACTATCTGAGGCAAGCCAGCACGCCCCGATACGGGTAAAGCGACAACGAAAGGCATGCACGGGGAACGTGAAAGATAGTGGGCAGGACGCAGACCCAGTGGCAGCCTAGGCCTCGTCCTTTCCCTGCAGCATGTTATAGAGTTTCATTGAAGCATTCGTCACTATGGCTGGCGGTATTTGCATCGTGTGGATCTGAGTTGCTACAGGGTTGCATGGATCTACTCTGTACAAGGGCAAATCTTGGACAAAGGGGACTCGGGCTCATCAGTTTGGTCTGGTTGGTCTCCAGTTGCAGGTCAGCCTCCAGCCGTCTCCTGACCGCCATCTAGATGACAAGGGGGACCGAAGGAATAATCCCTCCAACCCGCAATACCGTACCATGCTGTACTGTATAATTACAAACTGACAAAAGTTAAATGAGGACGGGACCTCACATAATGACTGATGCATTCGCCTCGGTGAGCCACGGATGGAACTTGTGTTCTGTCCAGATGTTTTAGGAAATGGAAGCTAATTGCTAGCCCAGTCTGCCCTTCACGATACTTGTTGATTTCGCAAATGAGATAATAATATTGGTAGGCTGCACCGCCACACCTTGGATGCTGGAGTTTGAGTTTCGGATCACCACCACATGGCACCCTGGACCGCCAGTTCACCAGGTACATGCTTCCATGCCCCACCAAAGCCGAGTTACTTGTTCGATCCATGAATAAAACAGCCCCGGCCCTGTTGCCGCGCTGTAGATCGGATGGTTGCGTGCATTGGAAAGCCATCCAATCCATATCAAACCAACAAGACAGCTCTTCTGGGTTCGAAGGTCTCACCCTGCATCTTACTATGTGCCGGGAATTGCACCGAAGAGCAAAACGCACTCTGGTGCGTTGGCAATTCAAGACCAAGGCAGAGGGCGTGTGCACAGGTCTCAGAAGCTCCTTTACGATAGCACAATTTAATGATTCAAGACGATCATGACATTGGCATGGATGCGATGTTGCCCGTTTAGTCTCATCCTTGGTTTAGCCGGACTCTTATTAATTTAATCCGGGTGTATTGCGAATTTAAGACTTAGACGCTGCACAACTAAGACGTAAACGCTGCGCAATTAAAACGTAGACGCTGCACACTTGTCACTTACCCGAGATCCGACGCCCGTCATACGTCGCCTTACTCACCTGTCTCTTCATCGTATTTAATTAGTTTATTGCTGTAAGATTGGCCGTCGACGCGAACCAGCATCTGCGCCGCAGAATGCGCACAGGGTTTTGAGCCGCAAATAAAGAAAAAAAAGAATATTTGGTCAGAGCCCAACTTCGGGTGACTGACTCGCCATCAAAGGGACATCCTCCGTGATCTCTAGTATCCGCAAACTGAACGTCACTATTCAGGATTTCTTTCTACGAGGCGAAGCGAGCGTCGTTTCATGTTTCCAAAGACTACTCCCAGGGCTCCATATAGCCGCCTCGCAATTCTAAAGCCATCATCTGAACAACAACAAGGGTGAAAGTCAACTGATGGGGGGTTTTTTGGTTGTTCATTTCTTACGACACGAAACAATCTGCTCTCCAGTTGCCAGTTCTATCGCGGCATAAGTTAGACTAGAGTGGCACATTGAGCAAACTCATTAGTTAAGGGTGGACTCTGACTTGAGAAGATCAAAGAAGTCCTTACAGTAGGAAGAGAGGGCCATTGAGATAGACTAGAGTAATCGCGTCGCAGACTTAGAGTAGAGAGCGCAACCTGGTAGCAACTTTGTGCAAACTTTATCTTGCGTAAAAAGATCTGAACCACTATTGATTACCCCCCTGGAGCCGCGCAAGGTGGTCGACTCCCCTGGGGACTAGAAGGAAGCGGGGCTAAGCATCGCTGGGATCTGCAAAATTGCTTTTGCGTAGTGACGTTCTAGATTAATTTATCTTTGTGGAATTATGAATAGAAAGATACCTCGTACGCCCCCACGTGAGGATGGAGATTTCCTTAACGTTCCTGTCGGTCGACTAGCGAAGGGAGACTCACTGGCCAGAAGGGCAATAAGCCATCTGCCGAATCTGGATGGCGTTGTTTCTTCTCATTTTACATGTTTGTTTCGCATTCTTTTTGGTTAAGTG
>Ga0247810_10000592_pt1 | contig 35019 bp, 23 predicted proteins | sample UWRJL119311C1_FD_179918 | JGI IMG/M metagenome (GOLD analysis project Ga0247810, IMG submission 179918) | Plant litter microbial communities from Arlington Agricultural Research Station in Wisconsin, United States - UWRJ-L119-311C-1 | ecosystem: Environmental > Terrestrial > Plant litter >... | reverse complement strand
CGGGCGGGGCCTGCAGGGCGATCTTGCCCGAGGGCACGCGGGGAGGGGCGAGGCGTGTGGCCGTCATGTCTTATCTTTCTCCGCCAAGAATCAGGCTGATGGTGAAGGCCCTGTTGCCGATGCGCACACGCACACCTTCGTCGAGCAGCACGCGGTTGCCCGGTGCGAGTGTGGTGACGCCGCCCTCGTCGTCGAGGAGGTCGGATCCGTTCGTCGAGCCGCCGTCGGTGACCCAGGTGCGGCCCCGCGAGTGCTCCAGGCGCAGGTGGGTCTTCGAGACCGTCATCTCCTGGTCCTGCACGGTGACGAGCTTGTCGGTGGGCTCCGTGGCGACCGGGCTGCGGCCGAGGTTCACGGCCACCGGGGTGGGGAACTGTTCGCGCTGGCCGGTATCGAACACCAGCAGCAGGGTTCCGTCGGCCACCTCCGAGGCGGGAGTGCCGCCCTGGTCGACTGCGGGCGGGGCGGGCACCGGAGCGGAGGCCGCGACTGCCGCGGTCCCGCGCGCGGGGGCGCCGGTCTGCACCTGGCTGTCCTCGTCGACCGAGCGCGGGCGGGCGAGGGTGCTCATCACCTGGGGAGCCGCGAGCACGACGTGCGGCTCGGCCTGGGGCGAGATGGCGCCGGCCGGCTGCACGATCGGGCGCTCCACGGAGCCGCGCACCGGAACGGCCACGATCTGGGTCTTCGCGGCGAGGTCGCCCCAGCTGCGCGATCGGCCGCTGCCGTCCCAGGCTCCAGACGCGGTGGCGACCCACGCGCCCGCGCCGGCGGCGACGAAGCCGACCGCGATCGGCATGCGGCGCACGAAGGACCGGCCGATACCGGGCGAGAACGGGCCGTCGTCGCGGGAGGTGCGGATGCGCACGACCGCGTTGCCGATGGTGGCGCCTGTGCGGGCCTCGAGCACCCAGAGTCCGACAGCGAGTTCCACCACGGAGAGCGCGGCGAAGACCGCCGAGCCGCTGACCAGGAGCACGGCGACCGCGACGACGGCCACCGCAGCCACGTCGATCGAGAAGGCGGCGAGCTGGCGTCCGACCCCGGCCGCCGTGCCGGCGAAGGCGGGGTCGAGTGCTCCACGGGTCGGCGCGCTCGGGGCGGGCGCGCCGGGGGTCCAGGTCTGCACGGGCACGTGGGGCGCGGGCGCCGCGACGGCCACCCCGGCCGGGGCGACGAGGAACTGCGTCGGCTGCGGCTGCGCCTGCTGCTGGGCCATGCCGCAGAACACGCACTGCACCGCCCCGACGCTCAGCGGCTGCCCGCAGTTCCAGCAATTGGTCGACCCGGCGACTGCTCCGGTGGAATCACTCATGAGGACATCATCCCGCGAACGGCATTCAGAATATCCGCCGCGAGGAGCGCAGCGGGAAGGGACAGGGCGACCGCGAGCCATTCGAACACGTCGGCGAGCCGCGACCAGGCGAGCGATCGCGCGCCCTTCGCGATCGGCACGAGGATGTACGCCGTAGCCACGCCGATCACGAGCATCGCGCCCGCGGCGACGAGGATCACGAGCTGACCGAACATCACGGTCGCGCCGACGGCGGTGACCAGCACCACCACCGCGCAGGCGGCGCGGGGAACCCAGCGCAGCACCGGCATCGCGTAGTGGCGCGCGGTCAGCAGCAGCGCGATGGTGAGCGTGCAGACCAGGCCGATGGTTCCGCCGAGCACGAAGCCGTCGGTGGGCACGGGACGCGCGAGCGCCAGCGGCAGGAACACGGCCGCGACGATGCTGAGCAGCACCACCCCGGTGACCAGCCGGGCCGACGAGGCGTCGACGGATGCGCGCACGGTTGCCATCTCCACCCGGCCGGGGCTCTCGGGGACCACGCCGCGCACGGTCCAGCGGCTGGTCATGAAGTGCTTGTAGTCGATGTGGTGGCCCTCCGGCACGTTCACCAGAGTGCTCGGCAGGTAGCGCATCGCCAGCGGAACGGCACCGGCGCTGACGGCCGCCGCCGACCACGAGTCGAGGCCGGCGAGCAGCGTGACGCCCCAGACCGACCCGAGCGCCAGGAACACGACCGCGGCGATGCCGGCAGCACTCCGCAGACGCAGCGCCTCCACCGTCGCGGCGAGCAGGGTGGCCAGCACACCGGCGGCGAAGAGGCCGGCGACGACGGCGAGGTGAACGCTCGCCTCGAAGGCCGGGTCGATCGCGACCACGCCGGCGGCGAAGGCCAGAGCGAGCGGGGCGAGCATCGCCACCGACTCGCCCGTGCGGTTGCGGGGCCCGCGCAGTGCCCAGAGAATAGCGGATGCGACGGAGCCGGCCGCGAGGATCAGAGCGGCCGCGACGCGCTCGGTCATGTTGCCGAGCGTGCCGAGGGTGGCCGCGTCGATGAGCGATACCGCCGAGATCACCACAGCCAGGGTGCCGACCAGCCACCACAGCGCACCCTTGTCGTCAGGCTCATCGACGGTCGCCGCCGTCGAGGAGGCCGCCGCCGTTCCGGCGAGTTGGAGGTCGACGATCGAGTACAGCGAGCCGTCCTGCAGGTCCGACCCCGGGGTGTCGAGATCGGTCTGGGCTCCGGCGCGGTCGAGGACCGCGTGGCGCCCGGGCTCGAGGCTGTAGCCCAACGCGTTCAGCGCGCTGCGCAGGGTGTCGTCCAGCGGCACTGCAGCGTCGGTGCGATGGTCGCCGCTGAGCACTACGATCTTGCGCCTCTCGGGCGCGGTCAACAGCACGTGCTAGTTTCCGCGGGATCGAGTGGTGCAGGTGCAGCGACGGGCCATGCTGGGTCCTAGTCTGTGGGCTGCTGGTCGCGTCCGCCGGCGGATGCGCCAGCGGATCGGGGTGCAGCATCCGATTCATCGTCGAGTTTAGGCGCCATCATGCCGCCCAGCCCCCCACGGCGTTCGCGGTCCTCGTTGCCTGCCCCGCCGCCGCCCATCATGCCGCCGGCGCCGCGGCCTCCCGCTCCCCCCGAATTGGTGGTCGCCACGGTGGTGTTGCCACCGCCGGCAGCGCCGCCGCCCTGGGATCCGAGGAGTCCGCCGCCGCCGAGACGGCCCGCGCCACCCGCCGCGCCGGTTCCGCCGGCCCCTCCGGCGCCGGGTCCACCAGCACCTGTTCCTCCGGCACCCACGCCGCCCGCGCCGCCGAGGCCGCCGGCGCCGAGGCGTCCGTTCGCGCCACCGGCACCGCCGGCGGAACCTGCGGAACCGAGGCCTCCCGCGCCTCCGCCGAGGCGCGCCTTCGCCGCTGCCGCCGCAGCCGCGGCAGCCGCGCCGCCGCCGCCGATGAGGCCGACGCCCATGCCGTTCGCGCCGTTGCCGCCGCCACCACCGTGTCCGCCGGTGCCGCCGCTCCCTCCGTTTCCGAAGTCCGAGTTGCCGCCGGGGAAGTGAGCCGGAGCGGGGACGAGGGTTCCCGGACCTGGCGAGGTGGGAACAGTGCCGATGATGGGGGCGTCCACGGACGGACGGTCGATGGGCGGCGGGTAGCCCTCGGGGAACTGCGGCTCGATGCTCACCGGGGGCTGGTACAGCCCGATGCCGGTCGGGCCCGTCGGGGTCGATCCGACCGTGGTGATAGAGGGGGTCGGGCGCGGAGGCATCGACGTCGGCGGAGTGATCGGGGGCCGGGGCACGTAGACCGGCGGCGGGGTGATCGACGGGCCGTCTCCGCCGCCCAGCACGGGCTCGTACTCGGCGATTCTCTCGGTCGTCTTCAAGATCGTCTCGCGCTCGGCCTCGAGCTTGATGTCGAGCGTGTTGATGGCCGTCTGGGCCTCTTCCTCGCGCTGGTTGCCGAGGATATTCTCGATGAACGAGATCGCGCCCTCCGCGGGGATGGTGGTACCCCGGAAGAGGACGACGGAGGCAACCCGTGCCGTGGCGGCGATCTGGGGATCCACTGCGCTGGAGCTGAGTCCGCCGAGGGCCGCGATCGCCTCGGTGCGGGCCGCGTTCGCCCTGACGAGGCTGGCGAGCAGGTCGTCGACCGCCTTCTCGATCTGCGCGAAGTTCACCGCCATGTTGTCGAAGGCGACATTGGCCGCGTCGGCCGCGACACCGCTCCAGCCCGCCGGCATCATGTTGTGCGCCATGTCGACGAGCGCGGAGGCGCCCGCCTTCAGATTCTCCAGCTGCGGGATGTCCCAATCGTTCGGGGAGGCCGCGATAGCGCGAAGTTGATCTTCCGCTGAAACCATGATGTTCTCCTCGTTAGTGACTGCTGCGGGGTGCGGAGTTGCGCTTGCGCACAACCAGCACGATGACGACTACTGCGACGAGTACGACACCGACCACGACGGCCAGCAGAGCCCAGACCCAGACGGGGATCCCGTCGGAGGGTTCGGGTGCCTCGCTGGACGGGTCGTCCGACGGGTCGGCGGGGGCCTCTGTGGCCGCTGCCGGGTTGAAGATCTCGTCGTACGAAGGCACGAGAGCGAGCTGGGTCGTTCCGTCCTTCTTGATGAGGGGGTTCACGTCCTCGTACCCGGTCGGGTCGGCGGCCATGAGGTTCTCGACGGAGATGAGGCCGTAACCGTACAGCTCCTCCGGGTCGTAGGTCGCCTCGTCGCCGCCGGTGCCGCCCGTGTTGCGAATGAGCGATTGGATCAGCTGGTTGCCGGTCGCAGAGGGGTACTTCTCCATGGCCAGGGCCATCACCCCGGCGGCCAGGGGGGTCGCCAGGGAGGTTCCGTCCGCCTGGAAGAGCTCCTCCCAGCTGCCTGTGGCGCGGTTGCCCTGGAGGGTGAAGCCCAGGCCGGGTGCCACGACGGTCGTCCGGGCGTTGCGGTTGGGCACTCCGTCGGTGGACTGGATCTCCCCGTCCGCACCCGCGGCCTGCACACCGATGGCGCCGTTCGCTGCGCCGGGCATCCCGCCCCTGAGCTCCAGCTCTGAGGAGTTCGCCAGCGATCCGAAGATCACCACCCCGTCGCGCAGCGCCTGCGATGCCGCCAGCCGGAAGTCCGAGCCCGCGGTCTCGCTGAGGGAGACCGAGATGATGTCGGCGCCGTCGGCGACCGCCTCGGTGAAGGCGGCGCCGAAGGGGGAGTTCTCGCGGCCCTCCTCGTCGAGGCAGCTGAGGCTGCCCTCGGCGTCCTCCGCGGTGTAGACGGAGTAGTAGTTGATCGTGGCGCCGGGCGCGACGCCCGCGATCGACGACTGCTCTCCCGAGCCGACGATCATCGACACGACGTTCGTACCGTGGTCTGTGGGCCTGGTCTCGCTCAGCTCGGTCGTAGTCGCCGGCATGGGCGAGCCGCCCTCGTCGAAGCAGAACGACGGCTCCCGTACGGTGATGTCGGCACCGGCGAGTGCGGCGACCTCGGTGTTGATCTGGCCGTCGATCACGGCGATGGTGACTCCCTCACCGGTGAACCCCTCGGCGGCACCGGCGTCGAGCTTCAGTGCGCTCTGATACCACGGTGTATCGACCGCGACCGCCGGAGACGAGCCGAAGAGCAGCAGCCCCGCCGTGACGGAGCCGAGAACGATTCCGGCGACGCGGTGACGGCGAGTGGACGATGGCGACACGACGCTCATTCACCAGTCCTTGGCGATGGTGCGCGGGCTTACGGGGGCAACGGGCGGCGCCGCCTCGGGGGTCACGGTGGAATCGAGCATGGCGAGGATCGCGGCAGCCTCGTCGGCGTTGTCGGCGTCCTTCTCCAGGAGGTCGGCCACGGTCTTCCGAATGGCCTCGTGTGTGGTCTCGAGTTCGTGCAGCACAACTCCCACGAGCTCGGACAACGTGGTGGCGGTCACCTCGAGGGCGTCGTAGAAGTCCTTCGTCACGCTGGCACGGGTGCCCACGGCCCGATCGAGCGAGCTCGCGCTCGGCACGGCGCTGCTGCCAGCGGCGATGCGACGCATGGTGTCGGCGATGCTGTCGGGATCGATGGAGATGGGACCGAGCACGGTCGTGCCTTTCTACAGCGGAAGTGGTTGAGGGCAGAAACGCCAGTGTTGACCGGGCGGCAGAGCCGCCCCGGTCAACACTGAGCGGGAGTGCCTAGATTGCGAAGCGCTGCGACGACGCAGTGTCGCTCTGCACGTACTGGCCCGAGATCTCCTCGGTCTTCGATGCGATCTGCGTGAGCAGAGCCTGCATCTCGCCGAGCGTCTGGCTCCACTTGCGCTGAGCGGTGTCGTACGAGACCTGGGCCTCGCCGCCCCACGACGCGCGGAGCTTTCCGACCTCGGACTCGAGGTTGTCGAGGGTCGTCTTGATTCCGGTGGAACCCTGGCGGATCTGGCCCGCGAGTGCGGAGACCTGTGCCGGGTTGACTGACATTGACTGCATGTTCGAATCCTCTCTGAGACCGGGCTACTAGATGCTCGACATCATCGAGCCGAGGCCCGAGATGGTCGAGGTGTGCTCTTCTTCGGTTGCTGCCTGGTCCTTCTCGGTGCCGGCGAGCGCCTCTTCGAGAACAACGAGAACCTGGTTGAGCTTGCGTGCCTGCTCGTCCCAGGAGGTCATGAGCCCGGTGAACGACGCGGCGGCGCCACCCTGCCAGTAGCCGCGAAGCTGCTCGATCTCGCCGTGCACCTTCTTGACCTGCTGGTCGATTCCGGCCTTCGCTTCGTTTACCGCCTGGGCACCGCGCTTGAGCGCGCCCTCTTCAGCGGAGATTACATCTGCCATGTACTCACTCCTTCGAAATATTCGATCACGGCACACCCGAGCAGGCGGTAACCGCCCCGAACCCCCGGTGAGTTGATGCGCATCATCGATGCACAAATTGAGGTTATGCCAACTGAACCGGTACTGCAACGGATAGAACTACCCATATGCGCGGAAATGCTCGGAGACGAGAGAAGCGGATGAAATTTCTCCACTCTCTTGCGATGATCGACGGCTACGCGGCCTCTCGCCGCGAGCGACGCACCAACACGAGCACGACGAGCACGAGCGCGCCGATCAGCAGGAGCGCGGCGACCGCGATACCGACGATGATTCCGACGACCGGCAGGTCGTCGCCGTCCGCGTCGACAACCGGTGCGTCCGGGGACGGCGACGCCGTCGGTTCCGGGCTCGCCGACATGGCGGCGGTGATCTCGTCCAGCGTGGGAATTGCCGTCGCGCTGTCGGTGATGAGCGGGTTCTCGTCGGGGTAGCCGCTCGGGTCGCCCTTCAGCATTCCGGTGGCGGAGACGAAGCCATAGCCGATGAGATTGGCGGGGTCGCCGCTCAGCTCGTGGTTCTCGCCGCCCGTGTTGCGCAGCAGGCTCTGGATCATCTGGTTGCCGGTCGCGTCCGGCCACTTCTGCATCGCGAGCGCCAGGTATCCCGCCGCGATCGGCGTCGCCAGGGAGGTGCCGTTCGCCAGAACCTGGCGCTCCCAGTTCGGCTCCTCGCCCTCAACCTGACCGTCGAGGAACCCCTGCGTCAGGATTCCGATGCCCGGAGCGATCACTGCCGTGTTCGGGTCGACGTTCGGACGCCCCTCGGTATCCGCGATCGTGCCGGTCGCGTCCGCGGCCTGCACTCCGATCGCGCCGTTGGCGCCCGCCGGGAAGCCCATCGAGACACGGATCTCGTCGGTGTTGTCGACGCCGCCGAGAACCACGACGCCCTCGCGCAGCGCACGCATGTACGCGTCGTCGACGAACACGCCCGCGGAGAACGACGACGATATCGAGATGATGTCGGCGCCGGCGTCCATCGCCTCGTTCATCGCGTCGTTGACCGCCCTGTCGCCGATGAGGTTCCCGTCGGCGTCCTCGCAGCTGATCAATTCGCCGCCGACAACGAGCTCGTCGAATTCCGACACCGCGTAGTAGAGCAGGTCCGCACCGGGGGCGACGCCCTTCATGCCGGTCTGGCCGGGGAACCCGTCGCCCGTGCCGGTGATCAGGGATGCGACGTTGGAGCCGTGATAGGCCGCGCTTCCCCCGCTCAGGTCGGAGGAGGTGGCGGGCAGCGGCTCGCCGTCCGGTCCGAAACAGAAGGAGGGCTCGCGCACCTCGATGTTCGCGTTCTCCAGTGTGGGGAGGTCGGTGTTGATCGGAGAGTCGAGAACGGCGATGGTCACGCCCTCGCCCGTCCAGCCGTCCGCATGAGCCTGCCCGATGCTGGCGCCGTCGAAGTACCAGAGTCCGTCATCGAGCGGGGCAGCGGATGCCGGGGCCGCCGCTCCGAGGAGGAGCACGCCCGCCGAGATGGCTGCGACCGCGACTCTGACCGGCCGCGGCCGTCCCCAACGGGTGCCGAACCGCATCCGCTTATCAGAGTGTGCAACTGTCATGGCGGACTCCCCCGGTTCACACGAAATCGTGCGCCCTCGCGAGCACACAATCTGAGGATAGGCCAAATGTGCGGAATCGGCCCTCGTGTTCCGGGCACCCCTTGGTATGCTCTGAACATCTGTCAATCACACGCGTGCTCCGCAACGCCTGATCGTGAGGACCTGCGATGAGCGAAGCCGTCGTTATGACCGGATCCCTGGTACGCGTATCGATCGTGAGCGAGGGGCGGCGACTCGATGTGGGCGTGCCCGCGCAGGTTCCGCTGATCGAGCTGATGCCCGGTTTCGCCCGCAGCCTCGGTGTGCTCGACCCCACTCTCTCGCACGGCGGCTACGCGCTGCATCGCGCCGAGGGTGTGGTGCTCGATGTGAGCCGCAGCCTCGGCAGCCAGGGTGTGCACGACGGCGAGCTGCTCACCCTCGTGCGCGGAGGCCTGATCGCGGAACCGCGCGTCTACGACGACGTCGTCGAGGCGGTTATCGACGCCACCGCGTCGCAGCACAGCGAGTGGACCCCCAAGGACAGCGCCCGCACCGCACTCGCCATCAGCCTCAGCTTCATCGCCCTCTGCGCGGTACTGCTCGTCACCTCCGGACCGAGCTTCGGCATCGGCGCCATCATCGCCGGCAGCGGAGTGGTACTGCTCATCACCACCGCGGCCGTGCTCACCCGCATCGGCCAGCCGGAGGCGGGCCACGCACTCGGCCTCGCCGCTGCGCTGTTCGGGGCGATCGCCGGGTTCCTCGCCGTTCCGATCGAGCCGATCTGGGGCTGGCCGCTCGCCGCAGCCGGGCTCGGCGCGGTGATCGTGGGCGGCGTCGCCCTCGCCTTCACCAAGAACGGTCCCGAGGTGCACCTCATCCCGATCGCGTTCGGGATCGTCGTCGGCATCACCTCCACCATCGCCGCGCTCTTCATGCCCGGCGAGGCCGCCCCCTACGCGATCATGATCGCGCTGATCGCCACACTCTCCAACGGGCTGCCCTGGCTCGCGCTGAGCTCCACGCGCATCCGGGTGATCTCGCCGCAGAGCGACGTCGAGGTGTTCGCTCCCCCCGTTCCGATCGACGCGGACGACATCCGCCGGCGCACGGCCGCCGGGCAGCGCGTGCTCGTCTCGATGCGCATCGCACTGGGGCTCGCCTCGCTGCTCGCCACCCCGCTCGTCGCTGCATCCGGGGCGACGGGGGCGATCCTGTGCACCTTGGCCTTCGCGGGCATGATGTTCCAGTCGCGCCAGGCCTACGCCCGCATCGGCGTTCTCGTGGTGATGGTGCTGGGAGCGGCCGGCCTCGCCGTGACCGGGCTCAGCGTCTCGGCCGCCAACCCCGACCTGCGCGCGCTGCTGCTCACCCTGCTGCTCGCCACGACCGCGATCCTCGTGACCCTCACGCTGCTCAGCCCGAAGGCGCGACTGCGCCTGGCGCGGCTCGCAGACAGCGTCGAGCTGTTCATCCTCGCCCTCCTGCTGCCGCTCGGCGTCGCGACCGCCGGGCTCGTGTAACCAATGGCGACCAAGAAGGACCTCATCGAGGCGCAGGGCTTCAGCCGGCGCCGACTGCTCTCCGCGTTCACCAGCGGCGCCCCGGGCGGCAAGGAGTTGGAGCCCGCGGCTCCGCTGCGCGCCGTGCTCGCCGGTGTTGTGCTCTCGGCCATGGTGATCCTCGCCGGGGTCTTCTACGGACTGCTGCGCCCCGGACTCCCCGCCGGGTGGGAGGACAACACCCTCGTTCTCGTGAAGGACAGCGGCGCACGCTACCTCTCCATCGACAGCGTGCTCTACCCCGTGATCAACACGGCGAGTGCACGGCTGCTGATGCCCTCCGGCGACTTCAAGGTGGTCACCACCGACAAGGCCACCCTCGACGGCATCGAGATCGGCTCGACGATCGGCATCCTCGGCGCCCCCGACGACATCCCGGGCCCCGACGCGCTGATCAACGACGACTGGACCGCGTGCGTGGCGCCCGACGCGCAGACCTCGCTCGCGCTGCCGAAGAACCGGATCGCGACACCCGTCGACGAGGCGTCCGTGGTGGAGCTGAACGACCGCCTCTACGTGGTCGCCGGGAACACCCGGTACGAGGTCGCAGCCGAAGACGCGGACGCGGTTCTGCGCGCTGTCGGCCTGAACGCGGCATCCGCTCTCGAAGTCGACGACCGCTGGCTCAACCTCTTCGACGAGGGCGAGGCATTCACCCCGCTTGTCACCAGCAACGCGGGCGACGCGCTGTCGGGCACCGATCTCACTATCGGCACGGTCGTTCACCAGACCGGCGACCCCGACGACACGCGCTACCTGATCACCGCCGAGGGCAAGCTCGCCCCGCTGAGCCCGCTGGCGTACCAGCTGTACCTCCTCGGCTCCGGAGCGCTGCTCGGCGGCGAGCAGGATGAGAGTCCTGCAGAGCTGCGCAAGCTGACCACCACCGAGGCGGCCGGCGGCATCGACTGGCCGCAACAGCCGCTCGCGGCACTGCCGCTCGACGCCACCGCCTGCGCGGTGCTCGGCCACAACGACGCCGGCGAGCCGACCACCCGCTTCGCCACCCTCGTCGACGACGAGCGCGAGGTCGAGGAGGGCGTCGACGTGAGCGTCGGCGGCGGCGCTCTCGTGCGTGTCGGCGGGTCGAGCGCCGACGGCGCCGGGCTGGTCTACCTCATCGACGAGTCGGGAACCGCCTACCCGGTGCCCGGAGCCGACGCCGACCTCGTCGGGCGCCTCGGCTACGAGACGGGCGACGTCTCGCTGGTCCCCCAGGCGTGGCTGCAGTTCATGCCCGCCGGGCCCGAGCTCACCGAGGACGCCGCAGGCTCCTCGCCCGAACCCGCGGTGGCGGTCGGCGAGTGAGACCGGCACGCGTGCCGCGCCTCGCGGCCGGTGTGATCGTCACCCTCCTGGCCGCCGGCGTGCTCACCCTCGCGCCGACGACCGCTCCCACGGCCTTCGCCGCCGGCGAGTGCGAGGCGGGCGACCCCCAGTACACCAGTGATGTGCCCTCCGCGCTCGCTCTGCTGCAGGCGCAGAAGACCTGGGCGCGCGGTACGGGAGCCGGCGTGCTGGTCGCGGTCGTCGACTCCGGCATAGACGCCGACAACGTGCACCTGCAGGGCGCCGTCGTGGGCGGCCGCGACTTCGTGCTCGACGGCGAGGACGCCGAGGGTCTCAGCGACCCGACCGGCCACGGCACCGCCATCGCCGGGGAGATCGCGGCGCGCGAGTACGCCGGGTCGGGCGTCATCGGGCTCGCCCCGGGAGCCGACCTGCTCTCGGTGCGCGTCTTCCGCGGCGTCGACGACGAGTCGGTGCGCCTCGGCTTCGGGCCGTCCACCGCCCGCATGGCCGAGGGCATCCGCTATGCCGCCGACGCGCGCGCCCAGATCATCAACGTGTCGATGAGCGACTTCGCCGCCTCCCCCGACCTCGAGTCGGCCGTCGCGTACGCCGCCGCCGCGGGCAGCCTCGTGGTGGCGAGCGCCGGAAACCGCACCACCGCCACCGACACGACGGACGGCCCGCGCTACCCCGCCGCGTACCCCGGCGCCCTCGCGGTGAGCGCCACCGACGCGACCGGCGTGGTGACCGACGCGTCGATCCACGGGCCGCACGTGGAGATCACGGCCCCCGGCTCCCAGATCCTCACCACCGCCTCCGGCGCGGGCGACTGCCTGTACGCGGCCGAGGAGCCGCAGACGAGCTTCTCCACCGCCTACGTGAGCGCGGCCGCCGCACTCGTCGCCGCCGCCCACCCGGAGGAGACCCCGGCGCAGTGGAAGTACCGCCTGATGGCCACCGGCGTGCGCAACAACCCGGACGCCCGCGACGACGCAGCCGGCTGGGGCATCGTGCAGCCCTTCGACGCGATCAACCTGGTCGCCGGGGTCACCACCCGCGGCCCGGAGAACCCCGACCCCGCCTTGGACAATGCAGATGCGGCGTTGCAGCAGGCGACCATCGTTGTCGAGCCCGACCACAGCGAGTCGCCGTTCACGGTGACCCGGGAGGCGACGGTGGTCGTGATCGTGGCGTCCCTGACGCTGCTCGGCACCATCGCCGTGATCATCGTGTTCCGACGCCGCAGGACGATCGCAGCGGATACCGACGACGACACCCCCGCTGCACCGCCCGCCCGGCCGGGACTGCTCGGCAGCTGAGCGGCTTTCTCGACGACGGAAGTGCAGTTGTGCACGGTTCTGGGCGCGAAAGCGGGCACAACTGCACTATCGGCGGGCAGTTCGGGCGCGGGTTCCGCGGGCGGGAGCGCCGCGTGCCGGTCAGGGCAGGACTGCGACCACGATCGTGACCAGACCGACCACCGAGACGGCGCAGGCGAGGGCGAAGCCGCCGACCGCCACGATTCCGATGGTGCGGGAGCGCTTGACCACGGAGGGCATCGACGGCGCCGGGGCGCGCGTGGCATCGGCGCCGAGCGGCGGGGCCACCACGACGGGCGGCACGGGGGCGATCGGGCGCGGCGCGTAGGTCGCGACCGCCCCGGGACCGACCGCGTCGACGGGCTCGGCCCCGAAGCCGGGCTCGACCGGGGGCAGGGTGATGCGGCGGCGTCCACGGCGCGTGCCCGTGCTCGCCGAGGGACGGCTGGCGCTCTTCGCCGGCGGACGCTCCGCGGTCTCGTGGGCGCGGGCCACGATGATCGTGGCGCTGTGGTCGTCGTCGCCGTCGGGGGTGTCGGAGCGGCGGGCCACGATCACGGTGCCGTCGTCGTCGTGGCCGGCCGGAGGGCCGGTGCGCTCGACGATCGTGGTGCGCTCGTCGTCGTCCGCTGGAGGGGAGGTGCGCTCGACCACCGTGGTGCGCTCGTCGTCGAGGTCCATCGGCGGCCCGGTGCGGTCCACGACCGTGGTGCGGTCGTCGTCCTCGGTGCCGTGCGCGGCATCCGCTCTCTCGACGACGGTGGTGCGCTCGTCGTCGTCGTCCGCCGGCTGCCGGCTGGGGAGTTCGCTCATCGCCACGCCTCAGACCTGGATGGTGGTGTCGTCGAGCGACGGGTCGACCAGGCTGCCGCGCTGCCCGCCGAGGCCGGTGGAGTACTCGCTGTCGGGCTCGCTGCCGCCGGAGACGACGTCGATGACGAGCACGGAGATGTTGTCGCGTCCGCCGGCGAGGTTGGCGCGCTGCACGAGCGCGCTCACCACGGACTCCGGCTTGCCGCCCATGGTGAGGGTGGCGCGGATGCTCTCGTCGTCGAGCTCGGAGCTGAGCCCGTCGGAGCAGATGAGCAGGCGTTCGCCGTTGGTCACCGGCACCAGCCAGCTGTCGGCGGTGCTGTCCGCCGCACCGATCGCGCGCGTGATCACGTTGCGCTGCGAGAACGTGGCGAGGTCCTCCTGGCGCATCTCGCCGCGGTCGACGAGCTCCTGGCCGAGTGAGTGGTCGATGGTGAGCTGCTCGAGGTCGCTGCCGTAGTGGCGGTACACGCGGGAGTCGCCCACGTTGAAGACGAGCCAGTGCGGTTCGCCCTCGTGCTCGATCAGCACCGCTCCCGCCACCGTGCTGCCCGCCCCGCGCTTGGTCGCCTCGGCGACGATCGCGACGCCGGCGTCCGCCGAGATGAGAGAGTCGCGGATGCCCGCGAGAGTCCCGAAGCCGGCCCCGGCGAGCGGGCGGAACGCGTCGACGACCGCTGCACTCGCCAGATCGCCCGCGTCGTACCCGCCCATGCCGTCGGCGACGAGGAAGACGGGAGAGGCGACGAGCACGGAGTCCTCGTTCACCTCGCGCTTGCGTCCGACGTCGGTGAGCTCGGACACGGAGAGACGCACCGTGCCGACGGAGATGGCCTGGGCGGTGCTCACGAGCCCTGCTCCTCCTCGAAGCTGACGGCCATTCCGACCTTGCCGAGCAGGAAGCGCGACTGCAGCGGCACCGTCTGGTCGACGTCGATCAGGTTCTCGCTGCCGTCGGCCCCGATCACGACAACGCCGTTCGTGGAGTGCAGGTCGGTGAGAGTCCACGCGCCGTCGACGAGGTCGAGGCGGGCGTGCGTCTTCGAGAGGGTCTTCGTCGAGTCGGGGATGGCGATGGCCTGCACGTCCATCTCGCCGGAGGACGGGTTGCGACCGAGCACCACCTTCGACGCGGTGAGCGAGGCGACGAAGCCGTCGTCGGTGCGCAACCTCCAGGGAACGACCGGTCGCCGGTCGACCACGATGGTGTTGTCGAGGTCGTCGTCGTCGCCGTTGTCGGGTGCGAAGAACGCCGGAGCGGCGGGCGGCGCGGGCGGCGGGCTCGAGGGGGTCGGGGCGGGCACGAAGACCGGCGCTGCGGCGGGCGCGGCGGGCGGCGCCGGAGGAGCGGCCGGGGCGGATGCGCTCGGCGGCAGGCCGATCGACGGCGGGGGCACGATGAAGCCGGTGTCCGCCGGGGGCGCCGGAGGACCGGCAGGAGCGGGCGGGGTCGGCGCTGCGGTCGGCGCGGCGACCGGCGGCGCGGGAGGCGGCGGCGGCGTCGCGCTGGCCGGTGCGGGCGCAGCGCTCGGCTGCGGCGGCGAGGGCTGCGCTGCCGGGGTTCCCGGCTGCGCCCACGGGTTCTGGATGAGTCCGGCCGCCGGAGCAGCCGGAGCCGCGGTCGGTGCCGGGGGGAGCGACGGCGCGGCGACCGGGGCCGAGAAGGCGGGTCCGGGTGCGGGCGCGGGCGGCGGCTGCACCACGGGGAGCGCGTAGCCCGAGGCGTCGGAGGCGGCCGGGGCGAACGGGGCGGCGGCCGGAGCCGACGGAGCGCCGAGCGGGCCGGTCGCCGTGGGGTGCGACGGGGCGTCGCCGCTGGCGAGCCCGCCCTCGACCCGGCGATCGTCGACACCCGCGACGGCGGACGTCGCGCCCCAGCCGAGGATGCTCGCCCACACCGGCGGGAGCACGACGGAGAGCACGGTCATGCCGGCCCCGCGTCCGAGCTGCACGTTGATGCGGTGCACGGCGGTGATCTTCAGGTAGAGGCCGTAGAGGTTGACCACGGGGATGAAGTAGTAGACCACCGACCAGCCGGGAACACCGCCGCGGGTGAGGATCTCCATCTCGTTGAGGATCGGCACCCAGCCGCGCCACGACTCCGCACCGAGCTTGGCGAAGAGCTTCGAGAGCGCGAGCGCGTACCAGACGTAGTAGAGCACGCCCACGAGGCCGCCGACCAGCGAGATGGTGGCGCTCAGTTGCAGCACCGCTTCGGCATCGTTGGTCATGGTGTCTTCTCCTTCGGACGGAACAGTGACAGGCTCGCGGCGAGAACGGCCCGCGGGGTGAAGTGGCGCAGGAACGACGAGAGGGTGACCGCCGCCGTGATCCTCTCGAACAGCGTGCTCGACTCGGCGAGGCTCGCGCGTTCGGCGTCGACGAGCGCCCATGCGGCGTCCGCCGATTCACGGGTGGGCGGATGCTGCGCGAAGACCGCGGCATCGACCGCTGCGGCCAGACGCATGGCCGGTTCGCGACCGACCGCCTCGGCGATCGACTGCCGGGTGGCCCCGAACGGAACGTCGATGCGGTGGTCGGAGTAGCCGTCGATGAGCTCGTCCCAGGCGCCGACCACGCGCACCTCGGGAACCGGCTCCGCGCGGCGGCGACGCCGGCGGCTGCCCTTGATGAAGAGCAGGAACAGCAGCGGGAGCAGCAGCAGGAACAGGGCGAGCACTCCCGTGCCCACCGCCGCGAGGATGGGAAGCAGGGCGGCCAGCCAGCCGGCCTCGTCGTCGTCGTCGAGGGTGGAGCCCTCGGAGTCGTCGCGCTGCGCGGGAGGCGGGTCGAGAACGTCGCTGCGCGACTCCTCGGGAACCGTCGGGTTCTCGGGGAGCTGCTCGCCCTCCGTGACGTCGATCGGCGTCACGCTGTACTGCGGGCTCACATCGAAGGGCACCCATTCGCCCGTCGACGCGGACTGCACCTCGACCCATGCCGTGACGTTCGCGCCGGTGCAGACCCCGTCGGAGCAGGGGGCGACGGACGGCAGCTCCTCCTCGGTCGACAGGCGCGCTCCCACCACCACCCGGGAGTCGAAGCCGAAGAACCGGGCGAGAACAGCGGCCGCGGCCGCGAACTGCTCGTCGTCGCCGACCGCGGAGACGAGCACGGCGTCGGTGGCGTCGGGACCGGCGCTGCGCTGCTGGTCGCCGAGCTCGGCGAAGAGCTCCTCGACGCGCGCGGTGGAGTGGCCGGCGTAGGAGCTCTGGAAGACGTAGCCGCTGGTGGCCTGGAGCGCGGAGATCCACGGCGTGGACGACTCGCCGTCGGTGAGCGCGTGGCTGAGGTAGCCGCGGTCGCGCAGTCGCGTGATCAGCTCCGCGAGTCCGTCGCCGGTGCGCGGCACGTCCTGCGCCTCGACCCAGTCGGCGAGCTCGGAGTAGTCGTTCTCGGAGACGAGCGGCCGGCCGCCCCGTCCCTCGCCGAGCTCGGCGTCCGCGGTGTCGCGCTGCACCTCGATGCGGTAGCTGTCGCCCGTCTCGAGTCCGTAGCCGCCGTCTGCCCGCTCGGCCACGTCGACGGCCGCGGCATCCGTCGTATTCACGTAGAAGCCGTCGGTGAGCTGCTCGGCCTTGCCGCCGGTGAACGACGGTGCGGCGTCGAGGGTGCCCGGCACCGGGAACCAGACGCCGGAGTAGCCCTCGCCTATTGTCACAGTGAGGGGCACTCCACCGGGCGCGCCGTCGCCGGGGAGCCTGCTGTAGAGCTGCTCGCCGTCGCTGCCGCCGGCACGGAAGACCTCCCCGTCGTAGTTGCCGAGAGTCGCGATGCGCACGCGGTCGATGCCGGTGGTGTCGCCGCTGATGGTGAACAGGGTCTGATCGTAGGAGTCGCCCTCGAAGTTGGAGCGGTAGACGCCGAGCGGGCTGGCCTGCTTCTGCACGATGAGCTGCGGGTCGACGACCTCGCGCAGCGCCTCCCGTGACGACCAGCCGGCGGCGGTCGGGGCGAGAACGAGCCCGCCGACCACGGCGGCGACGACGAGCACCACGCCGAGCGCCTGGCGTCGTGCGGCCACCCAGCGGGAGTGGCTGCCCTGGCGGATGCCCGCGGTGCTCGCCTGCGCGAGTCGCAGGGCGCGCATGCGGGCCATGCGGGCTCGTCCCACCAGCCAGACGAGCGAGACCGTCACCAGCAGGATCGAGAGGAGCACCTCGCGCGGCGCCGGAATGGTGAGCGGCCCGAGCACGAGAGCGGAGCCGGTGTCGCTGGAGCCGAAGACAAGGCCGAAGACGCTCATCAGCAGCACGACGGGCACCGCCGCCGCGGCGAAACGACCGGCACGCAGCACGAGGAGCGTGGAGAGCAGGGTGCCGAGCAGGATCACGACGAGGAGCGGCACGAGCACGGCCTGGTACTCGCCGAGCGGCACGCTCAGGGTGAGCACCTGCTTCCAGCCGACCACCACACCCACGATGCCGTCGCCGAGACCGCGCAGGATGCGCAGAGGCGAGGAGAGCGCCGCGGGGATCGCGACCGGCACGACCACGAGCAGGTAGGCGGCGACGGTGCCGAGCAGCAGGACCCAGGCGGGCCACTTCAGCTGCCGGCCGAGAGCGACGAGGCCCACACCGAGCACGGTGGCGACGGCGCCGACGAGCACGACCCGCGGCGTCTGGTAGATCGGCCAGGCGAGCGCGACCGCGATGGCGGCGCCGACGACGATATAGGAGAGGTCCCAGACGACGCGGGTCAGTGCTCCCCGTTCGCGGCTCACTTGATGGCCCCGCGCGCGATCAGGTACTTGAGGTCGTGCAGGGCGCCGATGGTCATCACGCTGAGGTCGCCGATGGTCTTCAGGGTGGGCTCGGCTCCGGGCTCGCAGCGCACGGCCACGGCGGTGACGTTCTGCGGGAGGGCGACCGCCGCCTCGCGGATGCGGGTGAGCGACATCTCGGCGCCCGTCACGAGGAAGGCGATGGAGAGTTCCGGGAAGGACTGCACGGTGAGCGAGGTGACGGCGTTGAGGCGCATCGCGCGCTCGCTCTCGAGCACCTCGGACATCGCGTCGAGCAGCGCCTTGCCGGTGATCGTGGGGAGGGTGCGTATGGACTGCACCGCGTTGCGGGAGAGTTCGGGGATCTCGGCGCTCATGCTCACCGTCACCTCGCGGTTGTCACGCACACCCTGCACGCTGATCGAGGCGGCGGCGCTCACCGCCATCTCGAACTCCTCCTCGGAGCGGTACTCCTCGGAGTTGAGGTCGAGGATGATCGCGAGGCTCGCCCGACGGGTCTCCTCGTACTGGCGCACCATGAGGATGCCGGTCTTGGCGGTCGACTTCCAGTGGATGTGCCGCTGCGAGTCGCCGGGCGCGTAGTTGCGGATCGCGTGGAACGACAGGTCGGCGTCGACGATGTCGCGGGTGGGGGTGCCCTCGAGGTCCTTGATGAGCCCGGCGCTGGTGCTCGGGATCGGCACGGTCACGGGGTGCACGTAGATGCGCTCGACCTGCGGCCAGGCCACCTCACGGCGCAGGATGCCCACGGGGTCGCCGCGGGCGATGGTCATCGGGCCGACATCGATGACGCCGCGCTTGTGCGCGCCGATCGTGAGCTGCTCCGTGTGCGTGGCTCCCCCGAGGAGCAGCGGCACGTGCGCCTCGACCAGGCCCTTGCCGACCGGGACGTCGATCGTACCCGGCAGCGAGATGCGCGCCGAGCGGTTGCTGATGGTGAGGTGCCCGCCCACGTCGGTGCCGGCGACCACGCGGTCGCGGTCGAGGGTGAGCTGCACCGAGTAGTCGTGGCCGCCGATCAGGAAGGGCATGCTGACGACCAGCAGCACGCCGGCGATCGCCGCGGCGACCCAGGCCTCGACCCAGCCCATGCCGATTCCGGTCGCGACACCGACGACGAGCACAGCGGCGAGCAGCCAGCCGGCGGGCAGCACGGTCTCCGCGGCCCAGCGCGCGGCACGGCGCAGCACGCCTCCCGTGGAGCGGGCGACGCTGCGGCTCCAGAACACACTGCCGCCCACGACGCCCCTGCGCGTGCTCGTGTACCGGGTGACGGTCTCGCTGCGGGTCCGGGTACTCGTCGATGTGCGGCTCAGCCGCGACTCGGTGTCATTGCTCATGCAGCGCCGTTCTCGGCGGGGGGCAGCACGTCGAGCAGGATCTGCCCGATCACGTCGGTGGCCGTGACACCGTCGAACTCGGCCTCCGGCTCGAGGATCAGGCGGTGCGAGAAGGCGACGGATGCGAGCTGGCGCACGTCGTCGGGGGTGACGTAGGTGCGCCCGCGCGATGCGGCCCAGGTCATCGACATGCGGGAGAGCGCGAGGGCGCCGCGCACGCTGACGCCGAGACGCACCTCGGAGGCGCGGCGCGTGGCGTTGACGATGCGCATGATGTAGTCGAACACCAGCGGGTTCACGTAGGTGCCGCGCGCGAGCTCCGTCATCGTCACGATCGTGGCGGTGTCGACGATGCCGCTCACCGGCGCCTTCGCGGAGACGACGCCCTGCAGGATGCGCAGGGTGGCGGCGTCGTCCGGGTAGCCGATCGACGTCTTGATCATGAAGCGGTCGAGCTGCGCCTCGGGGAGGCGGTAGGTTCCGGCCTGTTCCACCGGGTTCTGCGTGGCGATCACGAGGAAGGGGTTGCCGACCGGGCGGGTGACGCCGTCGACGGTGACGTTGCCCTCCTCCATCACCTCGAGCAGTGCGCTCTGGGTCTTCGGGCTGGCGCGGTTGATCTCGTCGGCGAGCACGATGTTCGCGAAGATCGGTCCGGCGTGGAACTCGAACTCGCCCTTCTTCTGGTCGTAGACCGTGATGCCCGTCACGTCGCCCGGCAGCAGGTCGGGGGTGAACTGGATGCGCGAGCTGGTGCCGGTGACGGTCTGGCTCAGTGTGCGCGCGAGCGCGGTCTTGCCCGTGCCGGGGAAGTCCTCGAGGAGCACGTGGCCCTCGCTGATCGCCGTCGCCAGCACGAGCTCGACGACGTGGCGCTTGCCGATGATCGCCTGCTCGATGTTGTCGGCGAGCAGGCTGAACGTCTCGGCGAACCAGGCGGCCTGCTCGGGGGCAATCGTCATGCTGTTGTTTCCTCTCGGGGATGGATCGTCGTCATGTCAGCCGGTTCCGCCGCCGGTGCCCGGATCGGTCGGGTCGGGTACGACGGGCTCCGGGGTGATGCAGATCGGATCGCTGACCGCCGGTTGGAGCGCGGCGAAGGAGTTCTTGAAGGTCACCGTGTAGATCACCGAACTCTTGTCGCTCGAGATCGTCGCGGTGATGTCGGCGCTGGTGCGGGCCGCCGCGCTGATCCAGCCGTTGGTGAACCTCGTCGGGGCCTCGGCGAGCGAACGGCACTGGGTGGTCTGGTCGAACTTCACCGTGACCGTGGTCGGCGCACCGGTCGCCTTGACCTGCTTCGCATCGCTGCAGCTGCGTTCACCGAAGAATCGCGTACGGCAGTACTTGAAGTCGACACCCGCGATGTCGTTCTCATTGAGCTGGAGGTCGGACGTCTCGCGACCGCCGCGCGTGAAGACGTTCTCGAAAAGCGGCCGCGGCGGGATGGTGGGCCCGGTGACCGTCTGGTAGGCACGCACGTTGCCCGGCTTGGCCTCCGGCGCCACACCCACCGTGTAGGTCAGGTCGCCGGGCGGCGGCGTCGCCGGGGTGAAGGTCTCGACCGTCTGCGGCTGCGACTCGGCCAGGCCGTAGCCGTTGGTTCCGCACGCCTTGATCTTGTACACCTTGTCGGTCGGCACCGTGATCGTCGACGAGTCGGACAGGTACGTGCTGCCCGTGATCGTGACGCTGCTGCCATTGGCCGAGCAGGAGGGGGTTCCCGCGTTGAGCTCCCAGGCGACGAATTTCTCGCCCCGTGCCGTGCCCGAGTTGAGATTCAGGGTGGCGCCGTTCAGCGAGACCGTCGTGGTGGTGCTCGTCGCGGATCCATTACTGGAGTACAACGGCGAACCGACGGCGGTCACCTGTGTGCTGCGGGCTGCGCCGTCGCTGGTCTTCGCACCGATCGGCGGCTGGAACTGGCTCACCGGCACGACCTCGATCGCCTGCGCTCCGGGTGCGAGCACCAGCGAGACCTCGGTGCTGTCACCGGAGCGCGGCTGCGGCTGGCCGTTGACCCGGAACTGCACGGTGTCGTCGGCCGCGCCGATCGCGACGTTCACCACGCCGGCGTTCTGGGTGGTGCGCGAGGGATCGTAGACCGAGGTCGCGGTGAGGCTGGTCACCACGGGTGCCCTGTAGGCCCAGGTCTCCACGGGGGTGGTGTCGAGCGACTGCCCGACGCTGTTCACCGAGCGGGCGGTGTACTGGTGACGTTCGCCGTTCACGAGCCCGTTGACGGTGCACGAGTAGCCCCCGGGTCCGCCCGCGCCACAGCTCGCGCCCGCCACCGGGGAGCCGCCCTCGAAGATCTGCACGCCGCTCACGGTGGGGTGCGCCTGTGCGGCGTCGCCGAGGGGCACGCTGAGCGTGACGCTGGTACCCGTGTATGCGGTGGTGGTGACGCTGAGCGGGGTCTGCGGGAAGCTGAGCACGTCGAGGGTGAGCTGCCCCGCGCCCGTGCGGCCCTGGGCGTCCTTGACGGTGAGCGGCACCACGCAGATGCCGCCGGGCGGACGCGCGCCCGGCCAGCTCGCGACCACCTGGGTCGCGCTGGAGATGGCCACGGTTGCGACGGGGCACGACATGGTCGCGCCGTTGCCGACCTTCACCACGCTGAGCCCCGCGCCCGGCTTGCCGTCGAAGGGGTCGTACTCGCCCGACAGGCCCACCACCGTGATCGCGCAGCTGCCGCTGCGGGTCGCGTCGCACTGCTGGGTGAAGTTCGCACCGCGTGGCGCGTCGACCGGCGCGACGCCAGCGATGAGGGTGACGCTCGAGGCGAGTCCCCCGAAGCCGGAGACGCTCACCTGAATGGTCTCGCGTGTGCCCGGGCGCGCATCCGCCCGTGCCTCGATGGTGACGGATGCGCCGCTCTGCGACACGATGAAGGCCGACCCCGCGAAGGTGGTCGAGTAGTCGAGGAGCGAGCGGTCGCCCTCGCGGCCGCCCTCCCAGGTGGTGGCGTTCGCGTAGAGGTCGAGGCTCTCGGTGGTTCCCGGGGCGATGGTGCGGGAGATCGAGGCGAGGATCGCCTTCGGGTCCTTCGGCTGGATCTCGATGGGCACGGAGATCAGGGTGTAGGAGCTCTGGCCGGCGAGGCGGACCGGAACGGTGCAGGTATCGGTCCAGGGCGCCTCACGGCCGGCCTTGTAGACCGCGGTGTCGGCGGACCCCGCCGCGCAGCTGGCGTTCGCGCGCTGCACGATGAAGCCGGAGTCGCTGCGCACCTCGGCGTCGGTCGAGGCGTCGAGGTCGAGAAGGTCGCGCACCTCGAACTCCTTCGACTTGTCCTCGTCGACCTTCACGGCGTCGACCGAGCCGCGCACCTGGATGCGCATGTCGTCGAAGGCGGGGATGCGCAGGAAGCCGCGTGCAACCACCTCGTCGCCCGCGGAGTTGTCGCCCGTGAGCGTGAACGGCACGAGGCCGCCGGCCTCGACGGCGTCGCCCGAGATGGAGGAGCCGGTCACCGCATAGCCGTCTGCCGCGTCGCCCCAGACCGCGAGCTTCAGCGAGGAGACGTCGCCGGTGGCCCACTGCACCTTGCCGGAGACGACGTCGATGCCCTTGGCCAGCTTGGAGCGGTCTTTCGCGGTGATCACGGTGTCGGTCACGATCGGGGCGTCGGGAGCGGAACCCTCGGTGACGTCCACAACGATGAGGCCCTGAGCGGTACTGGTCGACTTCGAGGAGCGCACGGTGTAGACGTACGACTGCGTGCCCACCACGTCGCCGGGCAGCAGCGAGACGATGCCGGCGCCGAGGTCGGTCTTCGAGCCGATGAGCGCGTCGAGGCGGGCGTACTCGGGGTTGTCGGCGGTGCTCGGCGCGTTCGGCACCACGGAGACCAGTTCGAGCTCTCCCTGCGCCGGGTCGCGGTCGTCGAGCATCGGCTGCACGGTCACGGGCGACCGCGAACCGCTCTGCACGCGCACGTAGTCGGAGTAGGTGATCGGGGTGGCGTCGGAGAGCTCGGTGGAGACGATGCCGACGCGCACCTGGCCGATCCCGGACTCGCCCTGCGAGTCGCGCACCGTGTAGGAGAAGGTCACCTGGCCGCCGTCCACGCCGCCGGCCGGAGCGCGGTAGACGATGGACCCGCCGTCGGCGGACACCGAGGAAACGCCGCGACCGGCCGGCGGCAGCTCGACGTCGGAGAGCACGGCGCTGTCGCCGTCGGGGTCGACGCCGTACATGCTCACCGGCACCACCACGGTCTGGCCGGCGATCGCACGCGCGCTCAGCACACGCGGCTGCGGGGCCCGGTTGGTGCCGGCCTCGAGCACGGTCACGGTGACCGCGGCGCTGTCGATGCGCTCGGGCTGGCCCTCGAGGTAGGTGGTGTAGCGGAGCGTGTAGCTGCCGGGCTCCTTCGGCGCGAGGTAGCGCAGCTTGGTCTCGCTGGCGAAGGCGAGCTCGCCGGACGTGCCGGAGCCCTCGACGTCGGGGTGCACCAGCAGGCGTTCGCCGCGGGGGCTCAGGTCGTTCTCGAGCACCGGGATGTCGACCTGGGCGCCGGCGCGCGCGGTCACGGCGTCCGGCACGGCGATGGGGTTGGTGGCCGTGGTGGCGGCGACCAGGAAGACGGAGACCTGCCCCTCGATCACACTGTTGTTGCCGTCGCTGATCGTGATGGTGGCCGTGCCGATCGGGCCGGGCTCGCCGGTCTCGGTCATGCCGCTCACACGCACGCTGGCCTGGCCGACCACGCCGACGCTGAGCGCGGGGGTGGAGCTGCTGGCGCCGGTGACGACGAGCACCCGGCCGGTGCTGTTCTGCACAGCGTCGAGCACGGCGACCGTGGTGTCCTCGTTCGCCCGCACGATGGCGGTCAGCGGCGGCACGGCGAGCGGGGCATCCGCTGCCACTGCGGTGAGGCGCAGAACGGCGGACTGCTCGGCGAGCGTCGTGGCGTCCTGCACGGTGTAGTTGACGAGGTACTCGCCGACCGCCGAGGCGGTGAGCTCGATGGTGCCGGCCGCCGCGTTCGGAGCGACGACGAGTCCGCTCGCCGTGGAGGCCGTCTCGACGGCGTCGATCACGCGGTAGGAGCCGGAGCCGCCGGTGACATGGTCGCCGACCGTGATGCTGGCCGTCTCGCCGACGCCCGCCACGCGTGCCACCGGCGCGGCGACGAGTGTCGGTGTGGAGTTGACGGAGACGAGCAGCTCCTTCTCCGCGGTCGCGCCTCGCGAGTCGGAGACGACCACGGTGATCGCGATGGTGCTGTCCGGCGCGTTCGGGTCGTTGTGGCGGATCGCCACGCGGCCGTCGGCCGTCGGCACGATCGACACCGGGTCGGAGAGGTTGTTCTTGCGGGCGTCGGAGAGCATGACGCTGTCGCCCTCCGGGTCCACCCAGGCGGCGAGCACCGGGATGACGACGGTTCCTCCCGGCGCGAGCTGGGGTGTCGGCCAGTCCTGCTGGCAGGCCTCGACGCCGCACCAGACCGGCGCGCTGTTGGTGTCGTCGCCCACCACGGTGAGAGTCACACTGGCGGGAGCGGATTCCGCGGAGCCGTCGGAGACCGTGTAGCTGAAGGTGGTCGACCCGGAGTCCGCGCGCACGCGGACCGCCGCCGCCTGGTTGTTGGAGACCAGACCCAGGTCGCCGAAGGCGGTGTCGGCCAGGGTGCCGACGATCGAGCCGGGGACGACCGTCAAGACGTCCTTCTTGTTGGGGTCGTGGTCGTTGAGCAGCAGCGGCAGCGATACCAGCTGGCCCGCGCGCACGCCGAAGGAGTCGGCCACGGCGACGGGCGGCTCCTGCTGCGCCACGTCGTCCACCTGGATGGTGCCGGCCTGCTCGTCGTCCTCGGTCACGTCCCACTGGGCGATCGGGATGAGCCGTCCGTCCGGCACCGTCCAGAGCATTCCGGACGCCTTCTCCACCAGCACCGCGCGCTGCCCGTTGCCCTGCAGCACGGGCTCGAGGGTCTGGACCGTGTCGAGGGCCGCACCGTCGATCTCGAGCTGCACCGTCGCATCCGCATCGCTGGCGAACATCGTGCCGCCGTCGGCGGTGAGCCAGGCGGCGTAGGCCACGCCGTCGATGACGATCGGTGCGGCGGGGGTTCCCTCGCCCGCGCTGAGCTCGTCGACACCGCCGGAGGCGAGGTCGACCGACACCAGGCCGTCGGTTCCCGACAGGTAGGCGACCTCGGCGTCGGCGCCGCTCGCCTGGAGGAGCGCGTCGCCCTCGAGGCCGGTCTCGACGGGAGCGTCGAGGCCGGCGACCCAGACGAGGCCCTCGGCGGGGGCGCTGAGCACCCAGGTGTCGCCGATCATGGCGAGCTCGAGAGCGCTGTCGTCGTCCGGGGCGTCGGGCACGTCGATGGCGTCGCCGACGAAATCCGAGCTGTCTGCGTCGAACAAGCGGATGGCGGACTCGTCCGCCGAGTACGCGGCCACGCGGCCCGCCGGCGAGACGGCGATCGCCGTGGCGGAGTAGGTCGGGGGCTCCTCGCCCTCGTCCGCGACGACCTCGGCGAAGGGGTTCACCGGGAAGGCCGTCGGGGCACCGCCGTCGGGGGCCACGAAACCGCTGACGAACACCGATCCCGTGTCGGTGAGGTAGGCGAGGTAGTCGCCGGAGGAGACGACCGACCGGGTTCCGAGCGGGGTGTTCTGCGGTCCGGAGAGCTCGGCGTCCTCCTCGGCGGGAGCGTCCTCCGCGGGAGTGGCCCCGGCGGATGCGGCGGTCCCACCTGCGGTGTCGAGGTCGATCGGGTTCGACGAGTCGACCGGCCAGAGCTGGCGGAATCCCTGCGCGAAGACAACGCTCTGGGCGCCGGACTGCGCGACGCCGCTCGGCTCCTCCACCTGGCGCACGGTGTCGATCTCGGCGAGGTCGGTGTTCACGCGCGCGTACTGGCCCGAGTCGCGCGCGACCCAGACGTTGGTCTCGAGCGGCAGCACCTCCTGCGCGTCATAGCCCTGGGCGAAGACCGCGAGGCCTCCGAGCAGCACGAGGGTGGTTCCGATGGCGATCGGCGCGATGAAACGGCGGCGGGGCTTCTGCTGCTGCGCGCGCTGGCGGCGGGTGGTCATGCTCAGAGCACCTGCAGCACGGCGAATGCGATTCCGCCCACGACGGCGATGGCGCCCACGGCGACACCGGCGCCGATGAGCCCGGCCCGCATGGAGGTGGAGGCCGGCTTCGCGGCACGGGCGTCGTCGTCCGCGCTGCGGCGGTAGGGCGCCGGCTGGCTCGCGCGCGCCGCACGGCGGGAGTTCTTGTTCACCGTGGTGATCACCGGACCGCGGGCCACCGAGTCGGAGAGGTTCACCGGGGAGGCCGCCGCCCACTCCGTCGCCGCCACCTCGAGCGCCGTCGGGGGCATGCCGAGTCCGTACTGGATGCGGCGCAGGTCCTCGGCGAAGGCGTACATCGACTCGTGCCGTTTGGCCGGATCCTTCGACATGCTTCGGGCGAGCACGGCCTCGAGCTCGTCGGGCACGTCGCGGCGGCCGATGGGCGCGTAGACCGCCTTCGCGACGCGGGCGGAGAGGGCGTCGCGGTTGTTCTTCGAGCGGTCGTCCACCTCGAAGGGACTGCGGCCGGCGAGCAGTGTGTAGAGCGTCGCGCCGAGGCTCCAGATCTCGCTGGCGACGGTTCCGGTGGTCTTCTCGGCGAGCACCTCGGCAGCGCTCCACGGCACCGACATGGCGAACACCTCGGCGTCCTCGCCATCCGCTGTCAGCGCGGCGGCGATGCCGAAGTCGGCGAGCACCGGGGTGCCGAGGGTGGTGATGAGGATGTTCGAGGGCTTGATGTCGCGGTGCAGCAGGCTGGAGCGGTGCGCGGTCTCGAGGGCGGCGGCGATGCGCACCCCGGCGTCGAGCACTTCGCCGGTGCTCAGCGGCGCCTTCTTGAAGCGTGCGCTCATGGTGTCGGGCGCGTACTCCATGGCGAGGTAGGGGCGGCCGTCGGCGGAGATGCTCGCCTGGTAGATCGTGACGATCGACGGATGCGCGCTCAGCCGCGCCATGATGTCGGCCTCGCCATTGAAGGTGCGCAGGACCTCGGGGTTGATGGCGTCACTGACCAGCACTTTGATGGCGACGACGCGACGCGGCATGTCCTGCTCGTAGAGGAAGACGTCGGCGAATCCACCGGATCCGAGGGGGCGGATGTAGCTGAATCCCGGAAGCACGGGGGGCGATGAGGACTGTCTTCTAGCCATGACACGCCTCTCCCCCGTCGATCCCCGGCTCTGAGGATAACCCGGGATGCTCAGAGAGTCGAACGGTTCACGATAACAATGTGAAAACCTTCTCCGATGTCGAGCACGTCGCCCTCGACGAGGTCGGTCGTGCGGCGTCCGTCGAGCAGGCGTGGAGCACGCGAGGGGGTGACGACGACGGTGCCGTTCGTGGATCCGAGGTCGCGCGCGGTGAGTGCGCCGTCGATCTCGGAGATCTCGAGATGGGTAGCGGATACCTCGCGCTTCGGCGAGAGAACGGCCACGTGCACCGCCGACTGGGTGTCCGACTCCACCGACCACGGGCGTCGGCCGATCACGATCGGCGTGCCGGCGGCGAGCTCGTTGCCGTCGGGGAGGCGCACGAGCAGCTGCGGCGCGTTCTTCGGCTTCGCACTGGGAGGGGCGGGCGGGCCGGCCATCTCCGCCATGTCGATGCGGGTGGCGCGCTTCACCGGTCGGTCGGGCTTCGCCTGCTCGGCCTGCACCGCCTTCGCGGCCGCGTCGCGGATGCGCGGAACGTCGATCGGAACGGTGGGGGGCGTGCTCTCGTCGACGAAGACGGGAGGCTCGGTGCCGGTGGCGGTCTGCATGGTCACGGAGAGTGCGCGCACGACCCCGCGGCGGATGGGGAGGGGCTCGTCGCCAGGCGCGCCCGCGTCGAGCGACAGCGCGAGGGCGCTGACCCCGCGGGCCTCGCCGGTGATCCAGGTGGCGCCGGTCGGACCCGAGAGCCGCGTGGTGGTGGAGCCGTCGAGGTTGGCGGTGACGCCTCCCCGCACGGCGATGTTCATGGTGCGCTGCTCGGTGTCGAGCATCTCGACGATGGCGAAGTGCTCGAGCGCGTGCCGCGCGACGATGGCGTCGAGCACCGCGTCGAGGTGCACGGGGTCGGCCTCGAGGGCGCGGTAGAGGTCGCGGGTCGCCTCCGCCGAGGTGTGTGATCCGAGCAGGCAGATGAAGCGCTCCGTGACGACCGCGTACCCGGCATCGGCGGCGTCGAGCGCGGGGAGGTAGGCGAACACATCGTCACCCTACAGGGCGGGTGCCGTCGGGGTCGGCAGCGGTGCGGGGCGCGTGGGTCGGGCGCGGGCTCGCTGCGGCTGCGGCTGCGGCTGCGGCTGCGGCTGCGGCTGCGGCTGCTCATGCTGCACACTTCCGTTGCGCAGGACGCTTCCGTTGTGCAGGACGCTTCCGTTGTGCAGGACGCGTCCGCCATTCAGGACAGTTCTGCTGTGCTGCACACTTCCGTCGTGCAGGACGCTTCTGTCGGGCGGGACAATTTATTGTGCAGGACATTCTCGGGAACCCACACATGGTCCTGCACAACGGAATCTCGGGAACCCGCAGAAGGTCCTGCACAACGGAATCTCGGGAACCCGCAGAAGGTCCTGCACAACGGATTCTCGGGAGCCCGCGGAAGGTCCTGCACAACGGAAGTGCGCGACAGCAGGGAGGGTGGTGCTGCTGCTGCTGCAGCTTCGCCTGGCCCGTGCACCTGAGAACACGCGAGGGGCTCGGGGTGTTCGTGTGCGCTGGCGAACATCCGGCCGCGCCAGCGAATCACCGCCGCGGTGAGACACCGCGCCCGGCCCGCCGGCTCAGCACTCGATGACGTTGACCGCGAGGCCGCCCTCGCTCGTCTCCTTGTACTTCGTGGACATGTCGACGCCGGTCTGGCGCATCGTCTCGATCACCGTGTCGAGGCTCACGACGTGCGTGCCGTCGCCGAGCAGGGCCAGCCGCGCGGCGCTCACGGCCGTCGACGATGCGATCGCGTTGCGTTCGATGCACGGGATCTGCACCAGTCCGCCCACCGGATCGCAGGTGAGGCCGAGGTGGTGCTCCATCGCGATCTCCGCCGCGTTCTCCACCTGGGCCGGGGTGCCGCCGAGCACGGCGCAGAGCGCGCCCGCCGCCATCGCACAGGCCGAGCCGACCTCGCCCTGGCAGCCGGCCTCCGCGCCGGAGATCGACGCGTTCGCCTTGAACAGAGAGCCAATGGCCGTGGCGGTGAGCAGGTAGCGGCGCAGTCCCTCGGCGTCCGCGCCGGGCACGAACTTCAGGTAGTAGTAGCCGACCGCCGGGAGGATGCCAGCCGCACCGTTGGTCGGCGCCGTGACCACACGCCCTCCGGCGGCATTCTCCTCGTTCACGGCGAGGGCGAAGGCCTGCAGCCACTCACCGGACCGTTCCTTGTCGACGCGCGGGACATCCGCTTCGAGCTTGGCCCGCAGCATCGACGCGCGGCGCTTCACCCCGAGCGGACCGGGAAGCATGCCCGTGGTGTTCAGGCCGTTCTCGACGCAGTGCGCCATCGCCGCCCAGATGGCGTCGATGCGCGCGTCGACGTCGACACCCGGATGCAGCGCGATCTCGTTGCGCCGGGCGACCTCGGCGATCGTGATGCCCTCCCGTGCGCAGATGGTGAGCAGGGCGTCCGCGGTGGCGAACGGCAGGGGGTGCGGACGGCGGGCGGCGAGCTTCGCCTCCTCGCCCTCCCGGCGGATGAAGCCTCCGCCGATCGAATAGTAGGTCTCCGTCATCAAGGCGGCGTCGTCGCCCCAGGCCGTGAGCGTGAGCGCATTCGGGTGCCCGGGCAGCCGGGTCAGCGGCTCCAGCGAGATGTCCTCGCGGTGGAAGGACACGTCGTGGGTGCCGCCCAGGTGCAGGATCTCGCGGGTCCCCTGCGGCATCGCGGGGGCGATCATGCGTGCGCCGGAACCCGTTCCGCCGGCGACGAAGGCCATGAGGCCGGTGGACTTGAGCTGCGACCAGGCGCCGCGCACCACGGCCGGATCGCAGGTCTCCGGGTCGTGGCCCTCGAGCCCCGCCACGATGGCGTCGGGGGTGCCGTGGCCGATGCCGGTGGCGCCGAGCGAGCCGTAGAGCGCGCAGGTGACGGCCCGCACCTGCTCGAGCAGGCCGGCGGTCGACAGATCGGCCGCGAAAGAGCGGGCGGCGCGCATCGGGCCTACCGTGTGCGAGCTCGACGGACCGATGCCCACGGAGAGCAGATCGAACAGCGAAACATAAGCGGTCATTGGTTGTCTCCCACCGTTGCGAGTCACCCCTCGTGAGGGCGGCCATCCCAGAAGCGTAACCCGACCCGGCGTTCTACTGAACTGCGATGCTCTCGATCACCGCGGGTGTCGCGGGTGCGCCATCCGCTCCCCCTCCGTCGACGCCACCCGCGGCGATGCTCTGCACCACGTCGAGGCCGCCGGTGACCGCCCCGAAGACCGTGTACCCGCCCGCGGAGTCCGCCGGGATCGTGGACTCCTTGTAGACGAGGAAGAACTGGCTGCCGTTGCTGTCGCCGTCATTGCCCATCCGGGCCATGGCGATGGTGCCCGCGGGGTAGACGCCGTCTGCGGGATCGTTCTCCACGGGACCGAAGCTGTAGCCCGGGCCGCCGGTGCCGTCGCCCGAGGGGTCGCCGCACTGCAGCACGTAGATGCCCTGGGTGGTGAGGCGGTGGCAGGCGACGCCGTCGAAGAAGCCGTCCTGGGCGAGCGTGACGAAGGACGCCACAGCCTGCGGGGCCTTCTCGCCGTCGAGACTGATCTCGACGCTCTCGCCGCCGATCACCATCGTGCCGGTCCACTCGCGATCCTCGGCGAGATCGGGCGACGGCGCATCGCTCTCGGCGCCGGGGGCGCTGGAGTCCGAGCCCGGATCGGTCGGATCGTCGCTCGCGCAGGCCCCGAGCAGCAGCGGGAGGGCGATGACGAGTGCGGCGGCGCGCCACATCGTGGACTTCGTGAGGCTCATGGTCGATCCGTTTCGTGTCGGGAGGTGCCCTCGAAGCGTAGCCGCAGCATCCGCTCGCCCCTGCCGCCCTAGCCGACGGGCTCGAGAACCGCCGAGCTCCCGCCGGTGATGACGGCCGAGAACCGGGCTGTCGCGGTCTCCCGCCGCGCGCCGTCGATGCTCGTGAACGAGACGGACAGCTCTGCGACGTAGTCCCAGGTCTCGGACGGCACGCTGTGCTCCGCCGAGTTGTCGCTCCAGATGACCGAGCCGGGTTCCGCGCCTCCGAGCCGGGACGTCTTCGACACGAGGTTGTCGGGACACGCCTCCCCGGTGAGCCCGGACGCCGCGCACTCCTCCATCCACTCATCCAGTTGCCTCGCGGCATCGCCCTCGACGGAGTCGCGGAGGCGCGGCTCGGCGCCGATGGCCGACGTTCGCGCCTCTACGCCGCTCGGAACGGACCCGGCGAGCTGGTCGGCCTCGACGGGGAACTCCACCTCGAACGACGCACTGTCCTCTCCGCCGGGATCGATGGTTCCCAGACCCTCCGGGTCGACGTACTCGAACGTGTAGACACCCGGAAGCGCGACGAACTGCGTACTCTCCTCGAGTTCCCCGACCTGTATCGCCCCGTTGACCTCCCATGCGCCCGGTGCCCGCAGAGGATCGATGGAGAGCGTCTGGTGCGTCCATCCGCCGATGGTCGCCTGGCCGTCCGACTCCTGCACGATCACCGTGATGTTGCGGTCCTCTCCGTCGATCGAGTAGTCGGTCGACACGACGACCACGCCCGGGTCGCTCTCGTAGGTCGAGACAATGGTCGCGCTGCTCGGGGTGGCGATGGCAGAAGCGAAGAAGTCGCCGTCGAGCACGGAGGAGTCCAGTGCCGAATCGGGCGCAAGCAGTCCCGCCACTCGGTTGGTCTCGCCCGATTCGAGCGCGGCGAAGAATTCGGTGACGACCTCGCGGGCGGCGCGATGCTCGGTCGTCCCCTCGCCGGAACAGCCGCTCGCCAGTATCGGAACCAGGATGACGAGGGCGGCGGCGCGCAGCAGGGCCGGCATTCTATGTCGCATTCCCCGAGTCTAGAGGTTCTCTCGAATAGCGGCCCCAGGCATCCGCTCACCCCTCAACGCACAGCGGGCCCCTCACCGAAGTGAGGGGCCCGCTGGTGGTTGCTACTGCTGGTTAGTTGTACGTACCAGGCGTGTAGTCGTCCGACGAGAACGTGTCGAAGTCGACGAAGATCAGGTCGGCCTCGCTGAACACCGAGTCATCCGTGAAGATGCGGTTCGGGTAGCGCTCGGCCTTCGCCTCCTCGGTGGCCTCGACGGAAACGTCGCGGTAGCGCGGGAGACCCGTGCCGGCCGGGATGAGCTTTCCGATGATGACGTTCTCCTTGAGTCCCATGAGCGGGTCGCTCTTGCCCTCCATGGCGGCCTGCGTGAGAACACGCGTGGTCTCCTGGAAGGAAGCGGCCGACAGCCACGACTCGGTCGCGAGGGAGGCCTTGGTGATACCGAGGACTTCCTGGCGAGCGGATGCGGTTGCCTTGCCCTCGGTGAGCACGGCGCGGTTGAGCTCGTTGTACCGCAGGCGGTCGACGAGCTCACCCGGCAGGAGTCCGGTGTCACCGTGGTCGACCACGGTCACCTTGCGGAGCATCTGGCGGACGATGACCTCGATGTGCTTGTCGTGAATCGGCACACCCTGGCTGCGGTAGACGCCCTGCACACCATCGACGAGGTGCAGCTGAACCGCACGCACGCCCTTGACGCGGAGAACTTCCTTCGGGTCGAGGTTTCCGACGTGCAGCTGCTGTCCGAGCTCGACGTGCTGGCCATCCTCGATGAGGAGGGTCGCGCGACGCAGAACCGGGTAGGCAACGGGCTCGTCACCGTTGTCGGGGGTCAGGATGAGCTTGCGGCTGCGGTCCGTGTCCTCGATGGTGATGCGACCTGCGGCCTCGGCGATCGGGGACGCACCCTTGGGGGTGCGAGCCTCGAACAGCTCGGTGACGCGGGGCAGACCCTGGGTGATGTCGTCAGCGGATGCGATACCACCGGTGTGGAAGGTACGCATGGTCAGCTGAGTACCGGGCTCCCCGATCGACTGGGCCGCGATGATGCCGACGGCCTCTCCGATGTCGACGAGCAGGCCGGTCGCGAGCGAGCGGCCGTAGCAGACGGCACACACACCGACAGCGGACTCACACGTCAGGACCGAGCGGACCTTGATGTTGTGAACGCCGGCGGCGAGCAGGGTGTCGAGGAGGACGTCTCCGACGTCCGCTCCGGCTTCCGCGACTACTTCGCCCTTGTCGTTGACAGCTGCCGTGGCGAGGCTGCGAGCGTAGACCGAGTTCTCGACGTTGGAGTCGAGCACCCAGGCGCCGCTGGCGTCCTGTGCCGCGATCGGCATGTCGAGACCCTTCGACGTACCGCAGTCGTCTTCGCGGATGATGACATCCTGCGAGACGTCGACGAGACGACGGGTGAGGTATCCCGAGTCGGCCGTACGCAGAGCCGTGTCGGCCAGACCCTTGCGGGCACCGTGAGTCGAGATGAAGTACTCGGCCACGGAGAGGCCTTCGCGGTAGCTGTTGACGATCGGGCGAGGGATGATCTCACCCTTCGGGTTGGACACGAGCCCTCGCATACCGGCGATCTGGCGGATCTGCATCCAGTTACCACGTGCACCCGAGGAGACCATGCGGAAGATGTTGTTGTCGACGGGGAGGTTGTCCTCCATCGCCTTGGCAACTTCTGCAGTGGCCTTGTTCCAGATCTCGATGAGCTCCTGACGGCGCTCGGCCTCGGTGGTGAGGCCCTTCTCGAACTGGTCCTGGACCTTGGTGGCCTGCTTCTCGTAGCCCTGGATGATCTCGCGCTTGTTCGGCGGGGTCAGGATGTCGGAGAGAGCAACGGTCACACCCGAGCGCGATGCCCAGTGGAATCCGGCGTCCTTGATGCGGTCGAGTGTTGCTGCGACCTCCACCTTCGGGTAGCGCTCCGCGAGGTCGTTGACGATGGCCGACAGCTGGTTCTTGTCGGCAAGCGCCTCGACGTACGGGTAGTCCACCGGGAGAGCCTCGTTGAACAGGGCGCGACCGAGGGTCGTCTCCTGCAGAACGCGGTCGCCCTGCGTGAAGCCCTCGGGGGCCTCGCCCTCGGCGAAGTGCACGCCGTCGAGACGGATGCGCACCTTGGCGTTGAGGTCGAGCGACTTCTGGTCGTTCGCGAGGATAGCCTCGGCGATCGACGAGAACGCGCGGCCCTCGCCGGCAGCACCGGGGGTGAGGGTCGTCATGTGGTGCAGACCGATGATCATGTCCTGGGTGGGCAGGGTCACCGGGCGGCCGTCGGACGGCTTCAGGATGTTGTTCGACGCGAGCATGAGCACGCGCGCCTCGGCCTGCGCCTCGACGGACAGCGGCAGGTGGACTGCCATCTGGTCACCGTCGAAGTCGGCGTTGAACGCGGCACACACGAGCGGGTGGAGCTGAATCGCCTTGCCCTCGACGAGCTGAGGCTCGAAGGCCTGGATGCCCAGGCGGTGAAGGGTGGGTGCGCGGTTCAGCAGCACGGGACGCTCGCGGATGATCTCCTCGAGCACGTCCCACACCTGCGGGCGCGAACGCTCGACCATGCGCTTGGCACTCTTGATGTTCTGAGCGTGCGACAGGTCGATCAGGCGCTTGATCACGAAGGGCTTGAACAGCTCGAGAGCCATCTGCTTCGGGAGACCGCACTGGTGCAGCTTGAGCTGCGGTCCCACGATGATCA
>Ga0247810_10000591_pt1 | contig 35074 bp, 30 predicted proteins | sample UWRJL119311C1_FD_179918 | JGI IMG/M metagenome (GOLD analysis project Ga0247810, IMG submission 179918) | Plant litter microbial communities from Arlington Agricultural Research Station in Wisconsin, United States - UWRJ-L119-311C-1 | ecosystem: Environmental > Terrestrial > Plant litter >... | reverse complement strand
CGACGATTTTATCTCCTACTGAAGCATAACGACGTTTTGTACCGCCTAATACGCGGATACATAACACCTCTTTTGCTCCGGAGTTATCGGCTACTGCAAGTCTTGACTCTTGTTGTATCATTGCAACTAATTATTTTGCTCTTTCAATTACTTCTACTAATCTCCAGTTCTTGTTTTTAGACAAGGGACGGGTCTCCATGATCTTAACGGTGTCACCAATGTGGCAATCGTTATTTTCGTCGTGGGCGACAAATTTAGTAGTTTTTTTCACGAACTTACCATACTTCGGGTGTTTTACTTTACGTTCAACCGCAACGACGATAGATTTCTGCATCTTATCGCTCGTTACAATCCCGATACGTTCTTTCCTTAAATTACGCTTTTCCATTTCAAGCTTCTTTTAATAACCAGGCGCTTATGCCTGATTTTCACGTTTTTGCAACTCAGTATTCAATCGCGCGATCGTACGGCGAACGTCACGAATCTGGATTGGATTTTCCAGTGGAGTCACTGAATGGCCAATTTTCATTTTCGCTAAATTTTCTTCCGTAGCTGTCAAACGCTTCTTCAAATCTTCAACTGAGAGCTTATTAATTTCTTCTTGTTTCATCGCTTCAATTATTTTCCTGGTACAACATAATCGTTACGAACGATAAACTTACACTTAACAGGTAGTTTCTGAGCTGCCAGACGAAGAGCTTCTTTAGCTGTTTCGTAAGGAACTCCGTCCGCTTCAAACATAATGCGTCCTGGTCTTACAACTGCAACCCAGTGGCTGGGAGCACCTTTACCTTTACCCATTCGTACCTCAGCCGGCTTAGCTGTTACTGGTTTGTCCGGGAAAATACGGATCCACACCTGACCTTCACGTTTCATGAAACGCGTTACCGCGATACGTGAAGCTTCAATCTGGCGTGATGTAATCCATCCCGGCTCCAATGTTTTAAGTCCAAAAGATCCGAATGCGATAGTGGAGCCACGTTGAGCCTCACCACGGTTACGTCCTTTTTGTACTCTTCTGAATTTGGTTCTCTTTGGAGATAACATCTTTAGAAAGTTTTAATGTGATGAATTACTTCTTCTTGTTATTGTTGGAAGGACCATTGTTGCGACGATCACCACCTTTTCCTGCAGGACGACGGTTTCCGCGGTCACCACCAGATGGAGCACCACCTTTAGCTGCCTGAGCTGCCATTCCAACATTCGGTGAAAGATCACGTTTACCGTAAACTTCACCTTTACAGATCCATACTTTGATACCGATACGACCGTATGTAGTATGCGCTTCGCTTATTGCATAGTCGATATCAGCTCTGAACGTATGTAACGGAGTACGTCCATCTTTGTACATTTCCGAACGTGCCATCTCCGCACCATTCAAACGACCTGAGATTTTAACCTTGATCCCTTCAGCTCCCATTCGCATGGTTGAACCGATAGACATCTTGATTGCGCGACGGAATGAAATACGTGCTTCGATCTGGCGAGCGATCCCATCAGCTACGAGGCGTGCATCCAGTTCCGGACGTTTTACCTCGAAGATGTTGATCTGGATCTCTTTCTTCGTCAGTTTTTTCAGCTCTTCTTTCAGTTTGTCGACTTCCTGACCACCTTTACCGATGATCACACCCGGACGAGCCGTGTTGATCGTAACGGTAACGAGCTTGAGGGTACGCTCGATAATGATCTTTGCAATGCTCGCTCTTGACAAACGTGCATTCAGATACTTGCGGATCTGATCATCTTCCACGATCTTATCGCGGTAGTTGTCGCCGCCGTACCAGTTAGACTCCCATCCGTGGATGAAACCTAGTCTATTTCCAATTGGATTTGTTTTTTGTCCCATTTCTACTGATTATTTAGCGCCGTCTACTACGACAGTCACATGATTTGATCTTTTTCTAACGCGGTAAGCTCTACCCTGAGGAGCTGTCTGGATGCGTTTCAGCATTCCAGCGCTTCCGACCTCGATCGTTTTCACGACCAGTTTTTCGTCCTCAATGCTTTTACCTTCGTTTTTCGCCTCCCAGTTTGCAATGGCAGAACGAACCAGTTTAGCCAGGCTTGCAGATGCATCCTTAGCATTATGCTGCAGTATGTTCAGAGCTTTATTTACTTCAACTCCACGTACAAGATCTGCAACTAATCTCATTTTACGAGGAGAGATGGAAGAATTGTTCAAACGAGCGATCGCCGTTTGTCCTTTTTCTTCTTTCAATTGCTCAGCTTTTAATCTTTTTCTAGCGCCCATGTCACTTGAATATTTTATCTTTTCTTATCCTTTTTGTTACCACCGTGACCACGGAAGTTACGAGTTGGTGAAAACTCACCAAGCTTGTGTCCTACCATGTTCTCTGTAACGTAAACCGGAATAAACTTATTCCCGTTGTGTACGGCAAATGTCAACCCGACAAAATCCGGGGTGATTGTTGAAGCGCGTGACCAAGTTTTGATGACTGCTTTGCTTCCATTTTCCTGTGCCTCGTCTACTCGTTTTGACAACTTATAGTGAACGAAAGGCGGTTTTTTCAACGAACGACTCATACCTTATTTCTTTCTTCTTTCGATGATGAACTGATTAGAATACTTTTTCTTAGAACGTGTCTTGTACCCTTTAGCTGGTACACCGTTACGTGAGCGTGGAAGACCTCCGGCATTTCTACCTTCACCACCACCCATCGGGTGATCGACAGGGTTCATAACCACACCACGAACACGTGGACGACGTCCTAACCAACGAGAGCGACCTGCTTTCCCTGATACTACCAAGCTGTGCTCACCATTCGATACAGCACCGATTGTAGCCATACAGGTTACCAGGATCATACGTGTCTCACCGGAAGGCATCTTGATGATCGCATAGCGACCGTCACGAGCGTTCAATTGCGCGTACGTTCCAGCACCACGAGCGATCGCACCACCTTTTCCAGGGTGCAGCTCGATGTTGTGGATAACTGTTCCCAAAGGAACATCGGATAAAAATAGTGCGTTTCCTACATTAGGAGCGGCTGTTTTCCCTGCAACTACTACATCACCTACTTTCAATCCTTCAGGTGCGATCATGTATCGCTTTTCACCGTCAGCATAAAAAAGAAGGGCGATTCGTGCAGTTCTGTTCGGATCGTACTCGATCGTCTTAACCGTAGCAGGCACATCGTGCTTGTCACGTTTGAAGTCGATGATACGGTACTTCTGCTTGTGTCCGCCACCCATGTAACGCATGGTCATACGACCATCATTGTTACGTCCACCGGATTTCCCAATACTTCCGGTTACAAGGCTCTTTTCAGGAACGTTTGTAGTAACCTCGGAATAAGTACTGTTGATCTTGTGTCTTTGCCCTGGAGTTGTAGGCTTGAATTTTTTAAGACCCATTTGGTTTTACTTAAAAGTTATTAAACAAATCAATCGTCTCTCCTTCGGCAACCGTAATGATGGCTTTCTTCCATACTTTACTTGGTTGCTCAACGATACCTCTATTTGTGAATTTTGTAGAGGATTTTCCACCGCCATAAGTGAGTGTATGTACGTTAACAACGTTAACTCCAAACATCTTTTCGACGGCTTTCTTTATTTCAAGCTTGTTAGCCTTTCTGTCTACTGCGAAAGTGAAACGGTTGCTGGTTTCAGTAGCAGCTGTTGCTTTCTCCGTAATGATCGGCTTTTTGATAATACTATTCATTGCAATTAGTTTAGAATCTTTTCGATTACTTCAATTGAACTTTCAGTCATTACCAGCTTCTTGGCGTTCAATACATCGTAAGTATTTACTGACTCAGCAGGCACAACTTTCACGCGTTGCAGGTTTCGTGAAGAAAGGTAAACGTTCTCGTTTTCCGATCCTACGATCATCAACACCTTCTCATTTGTCAAGTTCAAGCTCGCAAGTAACGATTTGAATTCTGCAGTTTTTGGTGTTGCAAGGGACATGTCCTCTAAAATCAGGATTGAATCGGATTTCGCTTTGTAAGCAAATGCTGACTTACGCGCTAATCTTTTCAATTTGATGTTCAGTTTGAAATGGTAGTTACGGGGACGTGGTCCGAAGATACGACCTCCACCTACACGGGTACCTGACTTGATACTACCTGCACGTGCTCCACCTGTTCCTTTCTGCTTTTTAATTTTTCTGGTAGATCCAGCTATCTCTGCTCTTTCTTTTGACTTGTGCGTTCCCTGACGGCGATTGGCCAGGTGCTGCTTAACGTCTAAGTAAATCGCGTGATCGTTTGGCTCAATACCAAAGATCTCATCCGACAAGGTTACTTTTTTGGAAGTAGCCTTTCCTTTGCTGTCTATTACTTTAACTTCCATTATTTCTCAATTGTTACGGTTGAACCTTTAGGTCCCGGGATGGAACCTTTAACGACGATAAGGTTTTTGTCTGTCAATACACGCAAAACCTCAAGGTTTTCCATTTTCACACGACGGTTACCCGTTTGTCCTGCCATGCGCATTCCTTTGAATACACGTGCCGGATACGAACATGCCCCGATTGAACCCGGTGCGCGTAAACGGTTGTGCTGACCGTGTGTAGCCTGACCAACTCCACCAAATCCGTGACGTTTAACAACACCCTGGAAACCTTTTCCTTTGGATGTTCCTACTACGCCAACGTATTCGCCTTCTTCGAACAACTCTACGTTAACAATATCTCCAAGATTAAGTGCGCTTTCAAAATTTTTGAACTCTACCAATTTTGATTTTGGTGTTGTGTTCGCTTTTTTGAAGTGACCTTTCAACGCGTTCGGTGTGTTTTTCTCTTTACGCTCACCGAATCCGAGCTGAACTGCCTCGTACCCATCTCTGTCTTGTGTTTTGACCTGAGTCACTACACAAGGACCAGCTTCTATTACCGTGCATGGTGTTGCCTTACCCTCGGCACTGTAGACGCTAGTCATTCCGATTTTTCTACCAATAATTCCAGGCATACTTTACTTTTAATTATAAATTATAAATGTAAAATTGAAAAGCTTTTCCCCGACTGTTACGTCGGGGATAGCGGCTTATCAAACTTTAATTTCTACATCAACTCCACTAGGAAGTTCTAATCGCATCAGGGCATCAACTGTTTTAGATGATGAGCTGTAGATGTCCAGCAAACGCTTGTAAGAACACAATTCGAACTGCTCACGTGCTTTTTTGTTAACGTGCGGTGAACGAAGTACTGTGTAAATACGTTTGTGTGTTGGCAACGGAATTGGTCCGCTAACCACAGCGCCCGTAGCTTTTACGGTCTTAACGATTTTTTCAGCCGATTTGTCGACCAGGTTGTGATCGTATGACTTTAATTTGATTCTGATTTTCTGGCTCATTACCTAAAAATTAAGCGGAAACTTTTCCATTAGCTTTAATAACCTCGTCTGCAACGTTTCTTGGAGCCTCAGCAAAGTGTGAGAATTCCATTGAAGATGTAGCGCGACCTGATGACATTGTACGAAGCTGAGTTACGTAACCGAACATTTCGGAAAGCGGAACGTCTGCTTTAACGACTTTACCACCGGCTTTGTCATCCATTCCTCTCATCATACCACGACGACGGTTAAGGTCACCTACGATATCACCCATGTTCTCTTCCGGTGTTACCACCTCGATTTTCATGATTGGCTCAAGCAGGATAGGTTTCGCCAGTTTCAACGCGTTACGGTAAGCCATTTTAGCTGCCATTTCGAAAGACAATGCATCTGAATCGACTGCGTGGAATGATCCGTCCAGCAATTCAACTTTCATTGCTTCTACAGGGAAGCCAGCAAGTACTCCGTTTTTCATAGATTCTTTGAAACCTTTCTCAACGGATGGGATAAATTCACGTGGAATGTTACCACCTTTTACGCTGTTAACGAATTCAAGACCTGTTTTCTCAACATCTGTCTGAGGAGAAATACGGATAGCGATGTCGGCAAATTTACCACGACCACCTGATTGTTTCTTGTAGACTTCACGGTGATCGATCGCAGCAGTGATATCCTCACGGTAAGACACCTGTGGTGCTCCCTGGTTTACTTCTACTTTGAACTCACGTTTCAGACGGTCAACAATGATCTCGAGGTGAAGCTCACCCATTCCACTGATGATAGTCTGTCCTGTTTCTTCGTCTGTGTTCACACGGAAAGTCGGATCTTCTTCAGCAAGCTTGTTAAGACCAACACCCAGTTTATCCTGATCCGCCTGAGTTTTAGGCTCAATAGCGATACCGATAACCGGCTCAGGGAAGTTCATTGACTCAAGCACGATAGGGTGCTTTTCGTCGCAAAGAGTATCACCTGTGCGGATATCTTTAAATCCAACTACCGCACCTATATCTCCTGCTCCAAGCTCCTCGATAGAGTTCTGCTTGTTGGCGTGCATCTGGAAGATACGTGAGATACGCTCTTTGTTGTTAGTACGTGTGTTGTAAACGTACGAACCTGCAGGAAGAACTCCTGAGTAAGCACGGATAAAGCACAAACGACCTACGAACGGGTCAGTAGCGATTTTAAATGCAAGTGCAGCGAAAGGCTCGTCGAAAGCAGGCTTACGAGTCACTTCTTCGTCTGTCTTAGGGTTGATTCCTGAAATTCCTTCTACGTCCATTGGAGACGGAAGGATTTCCATTACCATGTCAAGCATAGCCTGAACACCTTTGTTCTTGAAAGATGAACCACACATCATCGGTACTACTTTACCTGAAATTGTAGCCTGACGCAATGCATCAAGAATTTCACGCTCTGTAAGCGACTGTGGATCCTCGAAGTATTTCTCCATCAACTCTTCGTTGAATTCGGCAACTGCTTCAAGTAATTTCTCTCTGTATTCTCTTGCTTCTTCAATGATGTCAGCAGGGATTTCAACTTCCTGGAAGGTCATTCCCATATCTTTCTCACTCCAAACGATCCCACGGAAGTTGATCAGATCGACCACTCCTTTGAAATCATCCTCAGCCCCGATAGGGATCTGAAGCGGCAATGCATGACTTCCCAACATTTCTTTCACCTGTTTTACCACGTTTAAGAAATCTGCTCCGGAACGGTCCATTTTGTTAACGAACCCGATACGTGGAACATTGTAATTGTTAGCCAGGCGCCAGTTTGTTTCAGACTGCGGCTCTACACCGTCAACTGCAGAGAACAGGAATACCAGACCATCGAGTACACGTAACGAACGATTCACCTCAACTGTAAAGTCAACGTGTCCCGGTGTGTCAATGATGTTCACATGGTAAGTATCATTTCTGTATTTCCAGTCGATTGTTGTAGCTGCTGAAGTAATGGTAATACCACGCTCCTGCTCTTGCTCCATCCAGTCCATTGTTGCACCACCATCGTGTACCTCACCAATTTTGTGGTTTACACCAGCGTAGTAAAGAATACGCTCAGTAGTTGTGGTTTTACCCGCATCGATATGCGCGGCAATTCCAATATTTCTTGTGTATTTAAGATCTCTTGCCATTTTACTTAGAATCTGAAATGTGAGAATGCTTTGTTCGCTTCAGCCATACGAAGTGTATCTTCTTTCTTTTTGAAAGCAGCACCTTCTTCTTTAGCAGCAGCAATAATCTCAGATGCCAGTTTACCTGCCATTGATTTCTCATTACGTTTACGTGCGTAACCGATCATCCACTTCATAGCGAGTGATTGTTTACGTCCTTCACGAACGGGAGTAGGGATCTGGAAAGTAGCTCCACCTACACGACGGGAACGAACCTCTACGCTTGGTGTAACATTTTCCAATGCTTTTTTAAACACGTCAAGACCTTCCTGGTCTTCAACTTTCTTGTCTACGATCTCTAGGGCATCGTAGAAAATTTTAAATGCCAGGTTCTTTTTTCCGGAGTACATCAGGTTGTTAACGAATTTCGTTACAACTACGTCATTAAACTTCGGATCCGGGATAATGGCAATTTTTTTCGCTTTTCTTCTTCTCATCGCTTAAAAGCTTTAAATTATTTCTTAGCCTTAGGTCGTTTTGTTCCATACTTAGAACGACGCTGAGAACGACCCTCAACGCCTGCAGTATCCTCAGCACCACGTACAATGTGGTAACGTACACCCGGAAGGTCTTTTACCCTTCCACCACGTACTAACACTAAGGAGTGCTCTTGTAAGTTGTGACCTTCACCTCCGATATACGCGTTCACCTCTTTTCCATTGGTGAGACGTACCCTTGCTACTTTACGCATAGCAGAGTTCGGCTTTTTTGGAGTAGTGGTGTACACACGTACACATACCCCTTTGCGCTGCGGGCAGGAATCTAAAGCCGCTGACTTCGATTTCCTTACTACCGCAGTCCTTCCCTTGCGAACTAACTGTTGAATAGTTGGCATACAGTACTCAAATTTTAATTAATAATAAATAAGCCCCAAACACTCTTTGGGGGGTGCAAAGATATATAAAGAATCTTAGAATGCAACACGGCAGGGAAAAAAGTCCTGTTTTTGAACAAATTAATGTTCATAGAAGGCAATAGTTGATAAGGCATCAGAGAATAGTGGAACGTATTCTCCAGCTGGTACGTTAACTATTCTTTACTATTACCTATTCTCTATTCTACTTTTGCCTAGACCTTGTAACAAACCGCATTGATATTCATCCCGGCGCCAACCGATGCAAACAGGACCACATCTCCCTTTTTTACTTCGTGGCCTTCGAGCTGACCTTTCAATACCCTATCATATAAAGTAGGAATTGTTGCGACCGAGCTGTTACCCAGCTTGTGAATAGACATGGGCATGATCTTCTCCGGAACTTCTTTTCTGCCGTATAATTTATAGAGCGCTTTGATCATTCCTTCGTCGAGCTTTTCATTGGCCTGGTGAATGAACACCTTGCTCAGCTCATCGATGGAAATACCGGTTTCGTCCAGGCAGGCTTTCATAGCTGCGGGAACATGCTTCATAGCGTATTCGTAAACTTTGCGGCCTTTCATTTTGATGTAGCGGATCCTCGGATCGGATTGCGGGAAGTGCGATTTTCCCAGACTCAGGAAATAAGCTTCATCCAAACTGTGCGACTGAACTTTGAACGATAGGATTCCTCCTTCGCTTACGTCGCCTTCTTTGTAATCGAGAATGGCTGCTCCTGCCCCGTCGGAAAAGATCATGCTGTCGCGGTCGTACGGATCGAGCACGCGGCTCAGTGTTTCCGCCCCGATAACCAGACAGCGTTTTGCCATCCCGGCTTTCATGAAAGCGTGGGCCTGGATCACTCCCTGTACCCAGCCCGGACAACCGAATAGGACGTCGTAGGCAACACAGTCCGGATTATGGATCTGCAGCCGGTGCTTTACCCGCGACGCAATGGCAGGAATGGTATCGGTCTGAATGGTATGCTTCACCACGTTCCCGAAGTTGTGGGCAACGATTATCTGGTCGATGGTTTCGGGATCAACACCGGCATCTTTAATGGCCAGCTCTGCGGCAAAAAAAGCAATGTCGGAACAATCGAGATCGGTTGACGCGTAACGTCTTTCCTGGATACCGGTAATGGCTTCGAATTTCTGTGCGATATCTTCAGGAGATGAGGCTATGGGCAAATTGTCTTCGCCATAGAATTCATGCACCATGAAATCGCGGTTCGTTTTAACGATGGTCGGAATGTAACTTCCCGTTCCTGTAATAACACTTCTCACCTGTTGCTTTTTTAATGGATAAAATCACACGAGGAAGAAGACGGCCCCGATAACTATCGGGAGAACTTCGGGGTGTTTGTTTTTCGCAGAAACAAAGTTAGTGAATCTTTCAGACGAGGGTAAAATCTTCTGAAAGATTCACATAAATGCAGCCTATTGTTTTACGAAACGTACACGTCCCTGGATAGCAGAGCTAGTTGAAAGCTCGAGGAAATAAACACCTTTTTTTAATACGCCTGTGTTAATTGCAGCCTCACCGCCGGAGGAGGTCATCGTGTTTTCAGCTGCTACTTCACCGGTTACCGAAACAATGCGGTAGTGGTAAGTTCCCGCGGCTACTTTAACTGCAAGCACCTCCGAAACAGGATTAGGGTAAATGCTCAGCTCTAGTTGCTGCTGTTCGTTTACGCCCAGATGAGTGAGCAGGTATTCGCAGTCGGTTCCGGAAGGATTGTAGACCAGGTCATCGTCCTGGAAGCATTTGAAAGAGATCATATCGTATTCGGTTACCTCGTTCGGATCGCAGGATCTCCATGAAGGAAAAAGATAGTTTTCCATCGCTCCGAAATGCGCATTGGCTTTTCCATACAGCTGCAATTCACTTCCGGTGAGCGCACTCAACTCGATGAGAGCAGCCGTTTCGGTGCCGAGATTAACTGTCGAGATCAGGTTAACGCTGGTGTAAGAGCTGTCATTGCACTGTGAGCCGGATTCCACAGGATCTGTAATTCCTACCAGCCAGGTGGCGCCAAACATTGGCGAAAAGTCGTACAATACTCTGAATGATTCTTCCTGCCAGTAATAAACGGTGTCATTCGATTCGTAGACATAATTGACACCGTATGGAAAAACAGAATGGCCAATGGTCCCGGAAGGACCGGTTGAAAAGAACATGTGTTTTGTTGCAGTGAGCTCCTGACAGGTCTTTCCCTGTATAAGCGAATCGCCGGTTTGCTCGATCTTAATGAATCCTTCTTCTCCGACATTCCAGTAGTTATAATGCCAGACAGGATTGTTGCCTGTCCACATCTGCGCGAACGAGGAGGCTGAACAGATCAGTGCGGTAACTGATAGTAGTAAACGTGTTTTCATAATACGGTATTTTAGAGGTGTTAATCTTATTAAGGAACGTGGCTGCATGAAAAAGGTTGGAATACGGGCTATTTTTTAACGAACTCAAGTCGCTTAAAGTGGCTTATATGCGTTTTCCCTCTCCTTTACCGGAGTTAAGTCCCGGATGGCTGTTCAACAAAAAATCATCGTTTGCTTTATGAGGGTAACCTGTCAAGTAAAACCCGAACGGTTCTATTACAACACAGCGTACCGGTCGCATTTTTGTAAACGTCTTTTAGTATTAACTCAGAACTGTCAACTTAAATCAGGATGAGACAACCTGTATAGTTATTTTAGGACGGGGCATTACACAAATCAGCCAGGGGCAAAGCCGTACTTCAGCCGTACATAAGCCGTATCAAAGCCGTACTTTCCTTATACCTTCCTTATACCTCCCCTATACATTCCTTATGACTGCAAGCAGGCCCTTATGCATTCCGGCCTGCTTGTATGTGGCAGTCTGAGATCAGAAATCAGCACTTACTGAAACGGCTTTCCATGCCTCGAGCTCCTGGTCCATAGATGCAGCTTTGGCTTTTGCCATCGTGGAAGAATCGCTTCCGAGGAACAGGTGCAACGGAGGATTTAATTCAGCTGCTGCGGCTATAATGACTGCGGCTCCTTTTTCAGGATCTCCGGGCTGATTCCCGTTTATGTGTCCCTGGTGCATTTCCTGCGATTCGCGCGTTGATCTGTAAGCTTCGATCGGACCTGCGGGAGTTACCAGCGAGCCCGATTGCAGGAAATTCGTACGGAAGTACCCCCGGAATCACAGCCGTACTATCGATTCCAAATCGCGGACAGTTTCTAATTACACAGATTATTTCCTACTTTTGAACATCAATCGAGTCTGTTAAAGCTCACAGTTTGCATCAAATGGATCACCTGAAATATACCGGATCGTTTTCTTCCTTCCTTCGGATCACAGCACTGATAGTGCTTACTGCTTCCTGGTGCGGAGAATTTGTGCTCGGGCAGCAATGGGTAAATGTCCGATCCTACGGAACCACGAACATAGGTGATGCTAACCTCGTTATTCGGGACGACGACGATAACCTTTATGTAACCGGACATTTTACTTACCCGGTGACCATCGGAACAACCACCTTCACTTCTCAGGGCAATGTAGACATCAGCCTTACCAAATATGCTCCTGACGGACAGGTCATATGGACCAGGCAATACGGCGGAGTCGGACAGGACAGGGTTTCTGACATTGTTTTATACAACGGACAAATTTACATAACCGGTCTTTATTTCGGCGATTCCGATCTCGATGGCCACCCGCTGATCTGCTCAGGATTTGCAGATACTTATGTTGCTCGGCTGGATGAAGACGGCAACGTGATCTGGGTCACCACCGGTGGAGAGGCCAACACTTACACAGACACCGGCGGGCTAACAGTTGACAACTCCGGAAACGTTTACATCTGCGGAAATTTTCAACACGGCATCACTTTTGGGCCGTTAACAGCGATGAATTCCAATGGTTGGAGCTATACGGATGGCTATATCGCCAAATTCGACCTGAATGGAAACCCGGTGTGGATAGAAGTTCTCGGTGGCCCTCAAAATGGATTCGCTTATTCAATCTCCAGTTATAATAACCGTATTTATGTAACCGGCGATTTTCTCCAGACTATTGTTCTCGACCAATTCACCATTTTCAGCTCGGGCAACAGTGATGTTTTTCTTGCAGAGATCAATCCCGACGGACAATTTCAGTGGGCACATTCCTACGGAGGCTCGTCGGATGAAACAGGCATGGACATCCTGGCAGACACTGACGGATCCGTTTATCTGGGAGGATCATTTATAGGTCCGGTTGATTTTGGCGGACAGCTGCTCAATTCGGGTAATTCGGCAGCCGACGCTTACCTTGCAAAATATACCGATTCAGGCAACCTCGTCTGGGCAAAAAAAGGCGGCAGCCTGAACCCCACAACCTGGGATGTCATTAACAGGATTTATGCGGATCCGAACCATGCCATTTATGTTACAGGAGAATTCGGCGGAACTGCCAACTTCGGAGGATTACAGCTTTCAGCTACAGGAGAGACAGATATTTTCGTTGCCAGATACGATCAATCCGGCCAGGCAACATGGGTAAAACAGGGCGGCGGCGCAGACTTTGAGCGTGGTACAGGAATTTGCGCCCTCCAGGACGGGCGGGTATTCATGACCGGCTATATGATGTATGACGGTCAGTTTGACTGTATCCATATCGAAGATGAGGAATTTGGCTTACAGCAACTCCTCGGAGAAATCGACTTTACCGATTCGCTTAACCTGCTGCTTGGAAATGACACTCTTTTATGCCAGGGACAATCTATCACCTTCGACGTATCGAATCCCGGTGCTCAATACCTTTGGCAGGACGGATCTACCGATCCCGTTTTCATCACCGACCAGCCCGGTACCTACTGGGTAGAGATTCAGTCAACAGGCTGTTCCTTCAGTGACACGATAGAAGTAACAGCTTCGGAAAGCGGATCACTCACACTTTCGACAGGAGACACGACTTTGTGCAGCTCTTCCTCGTTAGTGATCGATTTATCCGGCTCTTTTTCCACCTTCCTCTGGCAGGACGGATCTACAGATCCCGTTTACACCATTACGGAATCCGGAAATTACTCGGTAACACGCACCAACAGCTGCGGCACACAGAACAGCGATACCATTGAAGTTACCATTATCGATCCACAGGTAGAGCTGGGAAATGATACCACCATTTGCGAAAATGAGCTTTTAAATCTCAGCGCGCAATTTCCACAGGCAACTTATCTCTGGCAGGACGGCTCAACAGATCCGGAATATACCGTTTCGGAAACCGGCACTTATTGGGTAACGCTGGTTGTAAGCGGATGCAGTGCAACAGACACCATCCTGGTAAGCTACACACCGCTTCCTTCAGTAGCACTGGGAAATGACACAGTTCTTTGCCAGGGAGCCCAACTCCTGCTTTCTGCCACTTCCCTGCCCGGAACCAGTTATGTATGGTCAGATAACTCTACGCTTCCCGCTTTAACTATTTCTTCAGCGGGATACTATTCTGTAACCGCTTCCAATACCTGCGGCGCAACCAGCGACACCATCGGAATCAGTTATTCATCTTTTGAAGACATTTATCTCGGAGCAGACACTACTATCTGCTCCGGAGACACCGTTATCCTGGACGCAACTTCTCCTTTCGCTTTCTACACGTGGCAGGACAATTCCACTGCTTCTGCATTCATGGTAACAAGCCCTGGAAATTACTGGGTGTCCAGTACTTCCGAAGGCTGCGAACAGCGGGATACAATAACGATCGGATTTTTCGATCTTCCTTTTTTCGACCTTGGCGAAGACACAACCATTTGCAACGGAGAAGAACTTTACCTACTGCTCACTCATCCTCAGTCTTTTTATACCTGGGAAAACGGGTCAACCGAACCCGATGCTACTATTTCCGAAGAAGGAACATACTGGGTAACAGAGACAAACCAGTGCGGATTTTTCACCGACACTCTGGAAGTTGCCTACGAGGAATGTGCCTGTACCATTTATTTCCCTAACTCCTTCACTCCCCAGCAGGATGAAATAAATGAATTATTCGGTCCTGAATATTACTGCGGGATCGAACAGTATGTTTTACACATCTATAACCGTTGGGGAGAAGTCGTATTCAGAACAACGGATATCAGCTCCGGATGGGACGGAAACTACAACGGAGCGAAAATCCCCGATGGCGTTTACGCCTACGATTGCTTTTATCAGACGGCAGGAATTTTCACCCAACTCACCGGCCATGTTACTGTGATCAGGTAAAATTCCCTCCTACATAGTATTCCGCCCGGGCTTCCATACGTTGCTTGCTGACGTCTGTTCAGCTCCTTACTAACAGACTATTTCCTATCTTTGCAGCCATGGATTATTTAGACAGTCTGAACCAAAGTCAGCGCGTTGCCGTTGAGAACATCGAAGGACCGACAATGGTGATAGCAGGCGCCGGTTCCGGAAAAACACGCGTGCTTACTTACCGCATTGCTTACATGATGCAGCGCGACGTTGATCCGTTCAATATCCTGGCGCTCACCTTTACGAATAAAGCAGCCAAGGAAATGACCGAGCGAATCGGCTCCATCGTTGGCAGCGGCGAAGCAAAGAACATTACGATGGGAACTTTCCACTCGGTGTTTGCGCGCATTCTTCGCTACAATGCAGACAGACTGGGCTATCCGAGCAATTTTACCATTTACGATACCCAGGATACGAAGAGCCTGCTGAAAGACATTGTCAGGGAATTGAGTCTGGACGACAAGATCTATAAGCCAAGTATGGTTTACGGACGTATTTCGGCTGCAAAAAACAACCTGATTTCCCCGGAAGCTTACGCCGAAAATACTGACATCGTTGCAGAAGACCGCCAGAGTCAGCGCCCGGAACTGGCAAGAGTTTACAAAGCTTATACCGTTCGCTGCTTCAAAGCCGGAGCGATGGATTTCGACGATCTGCTTTACCAGACGAATGTGCTGCTGCGCGATTTCCCGGATGTGCTGCATTATTATCAGCAGAAATTCCGCTATATTCTCGTGGATGAGTACCAGGATACGAATTACGCGCAGTACCTCATCGTTAAGAAGCTTGCCGCCGTTTATGAGAATATCTGCGTTGTCGGCGATGATGCCCAGAGTATTTACTCTTTCCGTGGGGCTAACATTCAGAACATTCTCAATTTCCGGAACGATTACCCGGATTTCAAGCTGTTCAAACTGGAACAGAATTACCGCAGCACGAAAACGATCGTTGAAGCGGCCAACAGCGTGATCTCGCGTAATAAAGAACAGATCCAGAAAAATGTCTGGACGGACAACGATACCGGGAACCCGATCAAGGTGATCCGTACGCTTACGGACAACGAGGAAGGAAAGATCATCGCCAACCGCATGTTTGATGTGAAGCACTCGGACGGTGGAAAATGGAGCGATTTTGCCATTCTGTACCGCACCAACCGCCAGTCGCGTTCTTTCGAGGAGGCGCTCCGCAAGATGAACATGCCTTACAAGATCTACGGAGGCTTGTCGTTCTACCAGCGCAAAGAGATCAAGGATATCATGGCTTATTTCCGTTTATCTGCCAATCCGAATGACGAAGAAGCGCTGAAACGCGTTATCAATTATCCGAAGCGGGGAATCGGGAAAACAACCTGGGAGCTGATCATGATCGCCGCTAACCAGTACGATGTTTCCTTGTGGGATATCATTTCGAATTTTTCCCGGTACCCGGTGAATATTCCTTCGGCCGCGAAAGGTAAGATCAACGAATTCGTGATCATGATCCAGAGCTTTATAGCCCAGATGGCCACGCAGCCGGCTTACGACCTGGCCCAGCACATCGCCAAGTCTTCCGGGATCCTGAAAGAGCTTTACAGCGAAAAAGACAAAGGTCCGGAAGAAGTGGAGCGCTACCAGAATATCGAAGAGCTGCTCGCCGGTATCAAGGAATTCACGGTTGAACGCGTCGACGACGGAGCAACGCTTGCCGATTACATGATCGATGTTGCTTTGCTGACGGATGCCGACACGAATAAAGACGACGATAAGAACAAGATCACGATGATGACGATCCACTCGAGCAAAGGACTGGAATTTCCTCACGTTTTTCTTGTCGGACTGGAAGAGAACCTGTTTCCTTCTCAATTATCCATCAATTCTAGAACGGAGCTGGAAGAAGAGCGCCGCTTGTTCTATGTGGCCGTTACACGTGCCGAATTAACGTGCACGATCTCTTATGCCACTTCCCGTTTCCAGTGGGGGAATCTTGTGTCATCCGAACCAAGTCGTTTCATCGCCGAGATCAACCAGGAATTCCTGAGCTTCGAAAGTCCTTACGGGCAGCAGCAGGGCGGCGGAAGATCGCTGAGCTCGGGAAGATCGGGCGCGATGGAAAAACCGTTCGTCGGGGGCCTGAACAAATCGGCTTCAGCCGGCAATATTCTTCCCCGATCGCTGAAAAGCATGAGTGATCTTTCATCCAAGCCATCCACATCGGAGTCGCTGACAATGGACATCAAGGTCGGCTATAACGTGGAGCACGACCGTTTCGGAAAAGGGAAAGTAACGAAGCTTGAAGGTTCGGGTGTTGATAAGAAAGCGACGATCTTCTTCCCGCACGCGGGAGCGAAAACGCTGTTGCTTCGCTTTGCAAAGCTGACGGTTCTGGAAGACTGAAGAATTATCAATTATTGAATTATCAATTATGAAGTGTAGCATTATCAAGAGGAGGACCTGGTTCGTTCCTGATAATTGATAATTGATACTTCTTCCATTTGTAATTTAAGCTTCCCGGAAGAACAATTTATAAATCACGCCAGCGAGCGGACTTGTTATGAAGCGGAAAATTATCAAGAGTAAAACCTGGTTAATTCTTGATAATTGATACTTATTTCATTTATAATTTCAGAATCACCAGAAAAACAATTCCTTCAGAACGCGGTCTCCGTAAGGCTGGCCTTTCATCTTCTCAGTCAGTTCCGTACGAAGCGCTTCTTCGGTATATTCCTTGCCTTTTTTCTTCGGTATTGCCAGTTGCTCTGCGGTAGGCTCAATGAGCTCTACTTTCGTTGCGAAATAGACAACTCCTCCATCTTCGGTAGCCAATCCGAGAATAGCTCCCGGTAATCCCTGCAGGCTTTCCGGACCGATGGTTGGTACGATATCGGTTGTAAACCATGCATAGATCCTTGTCGTATCGTCTTTTTCCCAGATCGCCCGCGTGCATTCGTAACCGGCAATGGTCCTTGTTTTATCGGTGATCTTCCACGTTCTCTTCGGAAGCGAATCGGTAACAATCAGCTGAGTTCCCCACATATCCATAAAAACGGAGCGTTGGTTCAGCTTGTAGTTCTGGTAAACCGCATTCTTGAGCGTTGCCCAGTTCATTGGGTTCTGAGTCTCCGGCGTAACGTAGGTAAATGCCGAAACCGAGTCGTTGAAATAAAGGGTGAAGTTGTCGATCATGATCTTGTTGTCTTCCTTGATCATTCTTCCCATACGCTCGTCGTCCCCGAATTTCTTCAGCAGGTTCGTTTTGCGCTCATAGGTTATTTTGCCCTTCTGAGTGAGCTCTGTCTGAGCCGCAGCTCCCTGCAAAACGAGCAGGAAAGCTACCCATGTGATCAGTCTACCAGCGTTCATCTTCCGTTTCTTTAATGTGATTGTTATTGAATCTCAGGGTCACTTTCGCCAGGAAATAGCGCGTAATGACGTTTGTAATATTGTCCGTGATAACGTTATTGGAAACCTGGCGGTAGGCGCTTACGTTCTGGTTGAGCAGGTCGTAGCCTTCAATCCCGACATACAGGTTCTGCGTTTTCAGGAAAGAGCGCATGATAGAGGCGTTCCAGATGAAGTAATTCACGCCAAAGCCTGCAGCCCTGTTGGAGTTAACCGTATAAGTAATGTCGGATTTTACAAACAGCTGGAAAGGCAATGTCCAGTCAACATTCGCCTGCAGGTTGTAGCTGCTGTAAGGCTTGTTACTGGCAGAGCTCAGCGTGTTCGAAGGAATATTGTAGTTGTAGCCTCCGCCTATGCTTGCATTAAGTGAATCCCCGTTGTAGGAAAGCTCCAGGTCGGTTCCCAATCCTGTATTGCGCGATTCGTTCCTCAGCCCGGAAATGTAATTCTCGGTACTGGTGTAATTTCCATTGGCGTTAATTTCCAGGCGCATGTCTTTCACTTTCGGGATCGGCATTCCTGTTCCTCCGTAGAAGTACATGTAATCTGCACGGTCAACGTTGATCGTTTTGGAATAGGTCCTGTTCTGCGCATCGTAAGTCACCGCTGAGCTGAAGGCATCTTTCATGTAGGTATAATTCAACCCGGAGTAAACATAGAACCCGGATAGTCCTTTCCACATGTTGTAGTTCAGATTGAGCGCGTGGGTGTAATTTGGCTTCAGATCGGCATTTCCTGTTCGGACATAATTCGGGTTGGAGTTGTCCTGTACGGGCTGCAACTGATCGACAGACGGAAGGCTCGAGCTCGTATTGTAAGTAAAACGCAAACGGTTCGCATTTGAGAATTTGTACGAGATCACCACTCTCGGCAGGATGTTGTTCAAGCCCTGTTTGATCACTGTATCTGTAAACAGGTTGTTGTTATCGATGGAAATAGTACGGTAACGCGTTCCTACCGAAATCCGTGCTTTTACATTTTCGTAGATCAGGAAAGCACCAGCCCTGTGTTGCAGACGCATGGTCTCGAACTGATTGGAGAAATTCGAATCGACCTGGATGTATTCCCCGGCCAGCGGATTGAAGGTGGTTTTGCGCTGATCGTTGGTATTCCTGGTGAATTCGTAATCGAACTCGGTTTTCCATCTTTTCAGCTTGGCGATCGGCTCGATAAAATCGATGTAGGCCGTCTGGGCAAGACTTCCGCTCCTGTTCTCTTTTTTCTGATCGTAGCTCTGGTTGATATTTGTTGTGAGCACATCCCTGTCGAGGGAATTCAGGTAACCATCGGAACGATTATCCGTTGTGGCGAGATTGTAACGCGCTATCAGCCGTCGGTTCTTCTTTTTAAAATCCCTGAAAAGGCGAACCGTACCGCCGGCATTGACACCTTTTGCATCCGATGTATTACCGATCGACGTGGAGCGGACGGTTGTATCATTTGCCGCGATGTAGTCAGTAGTTGAAAAGCTGGTGTAATCGGTCAGGTTCAGGGTGAACTTCGGCTCAACCTCGATACGCGTCAGGGAATCGATCTCCTGGGAGAATTTCAGTCCCACGGAATGTGTCTGGTATTTTGTGGTAGTCACCGAAGATTCATCCGTAGAGTAGGTCGTGTCGGTAAGAAAATACTGCGATCGGCTCTGGCTGGTCGATTTGACATTGTTATTCGCATACGTATAATTCAACCGGAACTTCCCTCCTTTCCACACTTTCTGATCGAGGTAGAAACCAGCGCGGAATGTTTGCGGAATCCCGTTATCGGTATTGACATCTCCGTCTCCTCCACCGCCGGAAAATTCGTTGTCGTCGTTTCCTTCGTTCCAGTTTCTTCCTTCACTCATTCCGAATTTGAACATATCTCCCTGCGAGAAACCTGATTTCGGAGTGTTGGATCCGAGGCCGAAAACGGCAATCTTCTGATTCTGATTGTACTTATTGAACAGGAATTCGCCTTCATAGAACTTGGTAAAATCCGTTCCGCCCGAGACTTTGCCGAAGTAGCCCTTCTTGGCTTCGTCCTTGAGCCGGAGGTCGAGCACCTGTATCTTTTCATCGCTTCCGTCCTCACTGTCTTTCTCGTAAAGGTTCACCGATTCAACGCCTTTGGCAGCGAGGTTCTTTGTTGCAATCGTCGGGTCGCTTCCGAAGAACTCATCTCCGTCAACCAGTACCTGCCCGATCTCTTTTCCCTGCGAGGTTATTTTTCCATCGGCATCGACCTTCAATCCGGGAAGCTTTTTCAACAGGTCTTCCACCACTGCATTCTCTTTGACCTTGAATGAATCAGCGATATAAACGAGCGTATCTCCACGGTAATAGATCGGCGTTCTGTTGGCATAAATCGTGAATGCGCCGAGGGCCGTGCTTTTTTCCGGCAGTACCAGCGGATCCAGGTCGAGCTTATCGTTTTCCGTACTTCCGAAGAAATAAGAATTGAAATCGTTGTAATCCGGGTGGCTCACAATCAGCTGCACCGTATCCATGGGAAGCGTAAAGCTGAATTTTCCGTAAACGTCGGAACGCTTAAAGCCCAGCAACACAGAATCCTTTACGCGGATGGCCATTGCAACGGCATTTTTAACAGGGATCTGTAGATTCGTATCGGTAATTGTTCCGGAAATGGTCATTTGCTGAGCATAGGACGATCCGGCGACAAGCAGAATGAATAAGAATAAAATTTTTCTCAATGCCTTGTGTGTTTAAGTGATGTAATAGTAAGGCGAAATTTTCTCCGTGTTACAGAATTTTACTGCATCGGCAGCGAAACTGAGATGAGTGGTAAACAAAAACGTTTAACAGGCTACCCTCGGGAGGTCAAAAATAACGTTTTTGAGCGCTTTCATTACAGCTGTACCATAAAACAGGCAGGAATAAAAAAGCCGGCTCGTCATCTGACAAACCGGCTTTCCTGCATATCGCTTCGGTGAGCTATAAACGGATCACCTGGCGAACTTCTATTTCCGTGATTTTCTGGGGCGAGCCACCCGGACTGATATAAGTGCGGCTCACAAGTCTCCCGGTAATTGCCACCTTATTTCCTTTGTCGCAGTAGCGCTGAACGAACTCTGCAGTGTTACCCCAGGCAAACATGCGGTACCAGTCACTTTCCAGACCGGGCTGATTCTTATCCGATTTTCGTTTCCGCTGAATTCCGACCGAGAAGCGGGCCACTTTCGAGCCATTTTCATAAGTCGTTATCTGCGCTGGGTTCCCGATGTTTCCTACGATCGTAACCTGATTTCTTAAAGAGAGCATAGCGGTCGTATTAAAGGATGACGAGGTCGTTGACTTCTATTTCGGAGATCATCTGGCGCTTTCCGTTATCGAGCTTGTAATAGCGGGAAACCAGTTTTCCTTCGACAGCCACGTTGATGCCTTTTCTGCACAATTCTTCCAGCACGATCACCCATCGTCCCCAGGCCGTCATTCTGTGCCAGTTCTGCTTCACACATGGATTTCCGTCCTCATCGAGGTAGGTTTCTTTCGTAGCGATCGAAAACTGCGCTACTTTTCTTCCACCCGGAAGTATGGCAATGCGGGGATCAGAGGTCATTTTACCGATCAGATTAACGTGATTCATGTGCAGGTTCTGGTACTGGTCGTGTGATGTGAATTTTTTCATAGCGATTCGGTTTAAGATTAGTTATTCTCGACTTTCGGAGTGATGATGAGAAATTCGTTCACTTCGATTTCCGTGCTGTAGCGTTTTTCGCCTTTGCTTTCGTAGCTTCTGTTCACCAAACGGCCTTCGATAACAACTTCCAGTCCTTTATCGAGTTTTTTGGCCATTCGCTCGGCAGTCGATCCCCAGGCAACCACCGTATGCCACTGAGTATTATCTACCCATTCTCCCTGCTTGTTTTTATACGGTTCGTTCGTTGCAACCGACATGCGGGCTTTCGTTGATCCGGATTCGAATTTTGTGATTTCCGGCTGTGCTCCAAGACGACCGATCAGGCTTACTTTGTTACGTAATGTGTTCATAACTTGTTTGTTTAAAACGTTTGTAAATAATTTGAATTGTTGCCTTTCAGCTGTTGTGAACTGATTGACTCTGCAAAATTGTGGCGGTCCGAAACCTTCATTCGGTCATTTACCATTTACTTCCGACTATTTTTCGGCTACAAATGGTAATTATCATTTTAAGGATTGTTTTTCAGATGATTAATGAATTTATTCTCTCGTAAAAAAAACAAGACTGGTCAACCCAAATCATTACAATTCGCTCAATTCTCAAAACACGACGAACCACCGGTGATAAAAGTGGACTTTTCCAGGATCAGGAAAAACGAAACACCGGTAGCCAGGATCACTCTTTCCGATAACGGCCTAGGGATCGACCAGGATCATTCCAAACGTATCTGTAACGCTTTCATCCGGTTGAATTCAAAGACACCTGTGAAGGCACGAGACTTGGACTCGCCCTGTGCAAAAAAATCGCAGAAAAGACACAACGGAAGCATTTCTGCTGCTGGAATTATCAATGAAGGTATTACCTTTACGCTTCCTTTACCCTATGAACAACCAGGAAAAACGATTTAATTTCAGATAATGAATAACGTGGTTTTGTTAGTTGATGATGACAGTGACGATTCTGAGCTTTTCGGTGAAGCTCTCCAGGAAATCGCTCCAGCTGTTAATTGTTTCTTTGCGGTAAATGGTCAGGAAGCTTTCACGATGCTTCAAAAGATCGGGCAGCCGGATATCATTTTCCTGGACATCAACATGCCTGTCATGAACGGCTGGGAATGTCTCGCCAAGCTGAAAACAACCAGCGGGTTTCAAACGATTCCGGTGATCATGTATTCTACTGCTTCTCATCAGAAAGACATTGAGCTGGCAGCAGAAACGGGAGCCACTTCTTTTTTGAGCAAACCGCACGATTATAAAAACCTGAAAGACATTTTAAAGCAGTTGCTGACACATGTTGAGAAAGGAACGCTGGATACGCTGGGACCTGTGGTTAATTGAGAATCACGCCAGCAGGCGGACTCCTTATAAGTTGAAAATTATCAAGGGTGATCTTAGGATAAGTTGATGTGGTGTCTTCTAATTGAGAATTATAGAGCAACAAAGAAGTGCAACCTGCTAAAAAGTAAATGCATTCGACCACAAAGTGAGTTCAACTTGCTAAAAAGTAAAAGCACATGACCACAAAGTGAATGCAACTTGTTAAAAAGTGAATGCAAACGACCACAAAGTGACTTCAACTTGCTAAAAAGTAAAAGCACACAACCACAAAGTGAATGCAACTTGCTAAAAAGTAAAAGCAAACGACCACAAAGTGACTTCAACTTGCTAAAAAGTAAAAGCACACAACCACAAAGTGAATGCAACTTGCTAAAAAGTAAAAGCAAACGACCACAAAGTGACTTCAACCTGTTCAAAAGTGAACGCAAACAGTGACAAAGCAAATGTAAAAGACCACGAAGTGAGTTCAATATGCTAAAAATTGAATGCATACAACCACAAAGTGAAACGAACCAATCTATTATACAAAAAAAGGAGAGGTGTCCGAATTCCTCTCCTTTCTCTACCTGCCTGAATCTACATTCTGACTATTACAAATTCAGTTCTTCGGTTTACCTGGTGCTGCGCTTCGGTGTATTTCGGATTGTTTTTTCCTTCGCAAACGCAGCCGTTGATGATCTTCGATTCGCCGTAGCCCATTCCGTAGATACGATCGGGGTTAACGATACGCTTCTTGATGTAATCGGCTGAAGCCATTGCCCGTTTCTGGGAAAGCTCCTGGTTTTTGGCCGCTGTTCCACGGCAATCCGTGTGCGATCCAAGCTCTACTACCATCGTTGGATTTTCGTTCATGATAAGAACGATCTTGTCTAGCTCCAAAGCAGCATCCGCGCGGATATTGAATTTAGCAAGATCGAAATAGATCGGCTTCAGATCGACGGCCTTTGCCAGATCGAGCCCGACATCCATTTTGTCCATTCCAAGATTCAGCTCGTCGGAAACTACATACTTTCCTTCTTTGTCGAGCAAACGATTGTAAGTAGTGGTTTTGGACAGGTATCCGTTCTTTTCCAGGCGAATATTGTAGCTGACCCGGTCATTGATCTTCTTATCTCTGATCGGCCGAAGCACTTCGCCTTTTTCATTGGTCTGGATGGTCTCTGACATACCTGTAAGGTTGTTGGTCAGGATCATTTTTACTCCTTCGATCGGGGTTTTCGATTTCTTATCGGTCACGACGGCCAGCAGTGCAAATCCCGGATCTTTTTCCAGGATGATGTCTTTGGTAAGCGCATCCGGGGCATCTTCCGCAATTTTGAGTGTTTCTTTTCCGTCGAAATAGTTCGTTCGTGATCCAGCCAGGGTAAAATCGCCTGATTTTTCGGTTTCAAAACGATAGCTTCCATCTGCTGCTGCGATCGTTTCACCAATGAGATTCCCTGAATTATCTTTGAAAACGATCTTTGTTCCCGGAAGCAGCTCACCTTTTTCATCTTTCGCAAGCCCGGTAAGGGTTCTTCCGAAGCTCAATGGCTTTGCCATGGTAAAGCTGTAAAGATCGTCGCTTCCTTTTCCGCCGGTCCTGTTCGATGCGAAATAGCCCCGTGTCATTGCGGGATCCATCCAGATGGAAAAATCGTCGGCCGCAGAATTCACGGGTGATCCAAGATTCTGGAATCGCTTAATCGTATTGTCTTTCCACTGACCGGCAAACAAATCCAGTCCGCCATAGCCGGGATGTCCGTTGGAAGCAAAGATCAGTACTCCGCCTTCGTGAATAAAGGGGAACAGCTCATCGCCACTCGTATTGATGGCTTCCAGGTTCACCGGCGCCGACCAAATGCCGTTGGTGCGCGTTACTTTGTAAAGATCGACTCCGCCTTTTCCACCGGGCATATCGGAAGCGAAAATGAGCGTATTTCCGTCGGTGCTCAATGCCGGATGCCCGATACTGTATTCCTTGCTGTTGAAAGGCAGAGCTACAGGTTCCGACCATCCGTTTACTGTTCGTGTCGATGTGAGCAGGAAAAAGTTACGGGTTCCGTCGGTTGCCTTACTGTCGTAATTGCTGCTGGTAATGAAAAGCTCATTCCCGTTGTGATTAAAGACCATTGGCCCGTCGTGGTACTTCTTATTGAGCTTTTTATCTCCGTACATCTCAGCTGCAGTTGCCGACCCGGCATTCTGATCGGCAACGTACATATCGAGAAACGGCATTTTATTGCCATTCCATCTTCGGTGAACGAATTTCGTCTTGTCAGATCGTGTAGAAGTAAAGAACAATTTACCTTCAAAGATGACGGGTGCAAAATCCTGGTGATCGGAATTGATCGCCATATTGCTAACGGTGAAATTGTCACCGTACTGCGAATATTTCGACAAAGACTCGTTCAGCAACTGATAGCGCTGTATTTCTATATCTTCGGGATGAAGCGTTTCATAGATCTTCAGCTGCTGCTCTGCCAGGTCGTATTTCCCGTTTTTCATCAGGACACGTGCATACTCGATGTAATCCCGGGCTACTTTTCCGGAGCTCTGAATGACCTTTGCGCGGTATTCTTCGGCCTTCTGGTAGTTCTCCAGGAAATCATAGCTATCGGCAAGCTTCCTCAGATCGTCGTCGTTTTTTTCATCCACAGCTTCCAGGTAACGAACAGAGGCCGTGTAATCATAATCTGCATACAGCTGCGACCCCTGCTTTTGCAGTCCACTTTGTGCAATCACCGCTGATCCCGCCAGGAAAGCCGTGATAGTGATCATTAACTTTCTCATAGCTTAGAAATATCTTGGTGATTTAATCTTTTTCTCTTTGTTGAAGATGAGATCGTACCGAAGAAGGATCTCATGGCTTCCACTGTTGTAGCGGCCGGTCATATTTTTCGTCGACCAGTCAAAGGAATAACCAAGCAGCAGTTGTTCGGTGATATTGACTCCGGCAAGTATTCCGAATGCATCCCCCGTTCGGTACATCGCGCCAAGATTCAGGATATCATTGAAGATGAAGGTCGCCGTGAAATCTGCCTGGATCGGTGCGGAAGTCGCTATTTTGGTGAGCATTGTCGGTTTGAATTTCACCCGCGGCCCCATGTTGATCATCCCTCCAAGGATCACGTAATAATGCCTTTCTTCCGAGCCAACCGTCACTGTTGAGCCTGCTGTAAAGTCATTTTCCAGGATCTTCGGAATACTCGCTCCCGCATAGAAATGCGTCGACTGATAATACATCCCGAATCCGAAATTAGCTTTCATGCTCGTTCTTGCATTCTGGGAAAAAGAAACATCATTCTGATCGCCGATCGCCAGGCTGTTGAGCCCTGCGGAGAAATTGTTCATTCCTCCTTTCAGGCCAAAACAAAGCCTGCTTGTTGCAGTGAGCTTCATCCGGTAGGCAAAATCAGCGTAGAAAGACGTGGAATTCACCGGACCGATCTTGTCGTTCACAACGCTCAGTCCCAACCCGATGTTCTGGGTTGCGATTGGCGCATGCACAGTGAATGTCTGTGTCATCGGTGCTCCTTCGAAACCAACCCACTGGAATCTTCCAAGGGCGGTCATCGTAAGGGCATCGCGGCTTCCCGCATAAGCAGGATTGATAGCCAGTGTGTTGTACATGTAATGCGTGTACATCGCATCCTGCTGTGCCCGGGCGAAACCTGACCCCAGGCATACAAGTGAGGTCAAAAATAAAGTCTTTTTCATCGTTTAACGTGTTAAGTAGATGTAGCCTTTTATTACATTATCGCTTCCGTCGAGCTCCAGCATATAGAAGTAAGTTCCTTCCGGCAGTTTATTGCCGCCTACCATAATTCCCCATTCAGCAGTTCCATCCCAGTTGTTATCGTAAGGCGATGCTTCAAATACCGTATTTCCCCACCTGTTAACTATTGTAAGCTTGTGATCAGGATAGTCAGACAAGCCTTCGATCATCAATACATCGTTTACTCCGTCGCCATTCGGGGAAATCCCTTCAGGAACAGTAATGGTGTTGTCACAGGCTTCCGAATCCGGATTCGGATCGCAAGGATCGAGCGGATCAGAGGTTCCGGTTGGTGTGTATGGTGTTGACGGATCGTTCACGCCGTTGATCTCTTCGCCATCGGTCACGCCGTCATCATCCGTATCAGGATCGTTCGGATCGGTTCCGTTCGTAGCTTCTGCTCCGTTTGTCACACCATCGCCGTCGGCATCGCCATTTACGCAGGCAGGACTGGTCATCAATGGATCGCACGGATCGAGCGGATCAGAGGTTCCCGTCGGTGTGTAAGGTGTGGAAGGATCATTCACGCCGTTGATCTCTTCACCATCGGTCACGCCGTCATCATCCGTATCAGGATCATTCGGATCGGTTCCGTTCGTTGCTTCAACACCGTTCGTTACACCATCTCCGTCGGCATCGCCATTTACACAGGCAGGACTGGTCATCAATGGATCGCACGGATCTAGCGGATCAGAGGTTCCCGTCGGTGTGTAAGGTGTGGAAGGATCGTTTACTCCGTTGATCTCTTCGCCATCGGTTACCCCATCATCATCCGTATCAGGATCATTCGGATCGGTTCCGTTCGTTGCTTCATCACCGTTCGTTACACCATCTCCATCGGCATCGCCATTTACGCAGGCAGGACTAGTCATCAATGGATCGCACGGATCGAGCGGATCAGAAGTTCCAGTCGGTGTGTATGGTGTGGAAGGATCATTCACGCCGTTGATCTCTTCGCCATCGGTCACGCCGTCATCATCCGTATCAGGATCATTCGGGTCGGTTCCGTTGGTAGCTTCATCACCATTTGTTACTCCGTCCCCATCGTTATCGGCCGTACATGCCGGGGCTGAAGGAACCGGATCACATGGATCAAGCGGATCAGAGGTTCCTGTCGGTGTGTATGGTGTTGACGGATCGTTTACTCCGTTGATCTCTTCGCCATCGGTCACGCCATCGTCATCCGTATCAGGATCATTCGGGTCAGTTCCATTCGTAGCTTCTGCTCCGTTTGTTACACCATCGCCGTCACTGTCGCCATTTACACAGGCAGGACTGGTCATCAACGGATCACATGGATCGAGCGGATCAGAAGTCCCTGTCGGTGTGTAAGGTGTGGAAGGATCATTCACTCCGTTGATCTCTTCGCCATCGGTTACGCCATCGTTGTCGGTATCAGGATCGTTCGGATCGGTACCGTTAGTCGATTCATCTCCATTGGTAACACCATCGCCGTCATTGTCGCCATTTGCGTTACAAGCAGTGGCTGATGGAAGCGGATCACACGGATCGAGCGGATCGGAAGTTCCGGTTGGTGTATACGGCGTGGAAGGATTATTTACTCCATTCACCTCCTCACCATCGGTTACGCTGTCATCATCGGAATCGGGATCCAGGGGATTGGTGCCATTTGTAGCTTCGTCTCCATTCGTTAAGCCATCTCCATCCTGGTCACAGGCCGGGCTGGTCATCAATGGATCGCAAGGATCCAACGGATCAGATGTTCCTGTTGGCGTGTAAGTCGTTGAGGGGTCATTCACACCATTGATCTCTTCGCCATCGGTTACACCGTCGTCATCCGTATCGGGATCATTGGGGTCGGTACCGTTCGTGGCTTCTGATCCGTTTGTTACGCCATCGCCGTCATTATCTGCTCCACATGACGGTGCCAATGGAATCGGATCACAAGGATCAAGCGGATCGGAAGTTCCTGTCGGAACATAAGGTGTTGAAGAATCATTTACTCCGTTGATCTCCTCACCATCGGTTACTCCATCGTCGTCTGTATCGGAATCGTCAGGATCAGTGCCATTGGTGGCTTCATCGCCGTTCGTTACTCCATCTCCGTCATTATCGCTGTTGATATTACAAGCAGTAGCGGAGGGAACCGGATCGCAGGGATCCAGCGGATCGGAAGTTCCTGTCGGCACATAAGGCGTTGACGGATCATTGGTCCCGTTGATCTCTTCGCCATCGGTTACGCCATCGTCGTCTGTATCGGCATCGTCAGGATCGGTTCCATTCGCGGCTTCGTCACCATTGATTACTCCATCTCCGTCGTTATCACCGTTACAAGCCGGGTTTGAAGGAAGAGGATCGCAAGGATCGAGCGCATCGGAAGTTCCGGTTGGAACATAAGGCGTAGACGGATCGTTGACTCCATTGATCTCTTCGCCATCGGTTACACCATCGTTATCGGTATCGGAATCGTCAGGATCGGTACCATTTGTAGCTTCATCTCCATTAGACACACCATCTCCGTCGTTATCGCAGATAGCGTTGATGGTAACGAAAGTCGATCCGGGGTCGCTCACACAACCATTCACCGTAACTGTTAAAAAGTAATTACCTTCATTCGCCTCCGTTACAGAAGGAATGACAGGATTCTGACTCGTTGAAGCGAAAGCATTTGGCCCGGTCCATTGGTAAGTTCCTCCCGTAACAGGTCCTGTTGTGAGGAGAAGCTGCTCCCCTACGCATAAAGGAGAATTGGAAAGTGCCAGAGGCATTGCAGGAGTCGCAACAATTGTAATTGATGCCGTTGCGCTGGCAGCAGGACAAGCACCGTTTGCTGCTATGGAATTTGTCACCGTATAAGCACCGGCTGCTGAAACCGACAGATCAACTATTCCGGTAAGCGGATCTACGACAAGTCCTGTCGTGGAAGAGAAGGTTCCGCCTGAAGCGCCGGAGCCAAAAACAGGTGCCGGATCTGTTGCGTTCTGGCAATTAGTTGCTGACGGATAGCTGAAATTCGCGGAGGGTGAACCTGAAATATTAACGGTTACCACGTCACTTACTGCCCCACAAGGGCCCGAAGGATCGTTCGTAGTTATTGTCAGGGTAACCGTTCCGGCTACAATATCAGCAGCTCCCGGATTGTAAGTAGTTACGGCAGAAGTTGTGCTTCCGAACGTTCCGTCTCCGGAAGTCGTCCAGATTACCGAAGTTGCCGAGCCACCAAAATTACCATTCAGGTTAACAGCAGCTCCGTTACAGCTGGATTGGTTTGGTCCGGCGTCAGTTGTTGCAATGGCCCCAACAGTTACTGTGGTTGCAACCGCAGGACTAGCACATCCGTTTGCTGATGCAGTTACCGAATAAGTTCCGGCATCAGAAAGCTGGATATTCGTGATCACAGGATTCTGAAGAGCTGAAATAAAGCCTCCGGGACCGGTCCAGGAATACACAACTCCCGGAATCATTGCGGCAGACACCGTTATCGTTCCGCCTTCACATGCCGGTCCGTCATTCGTTGCCGCAGGTGCCGCAGGTGTATCTGTAACAACAACTGTAGCTGATCCCGGTGAGGATGAGCATCCGCCCTGGGTTACAACGAGCGTGTAAGTTCCCGCATCTGCCAAAGAAACATTGCTGATCCCCGGATTCTGAGCTCCTGACATAAATCCGTTCGGACCTGTCCAAAGGTAAGTTGCTCCGGGTACGCTATTCGTGGTAAGTGTAAGCGCTGAGCCTTCACAAACCGGGCTGTTAGCCGACACAACAGGTGTTCCGGGTGATGCTATTATCGTGATCGAAAAAGTAGAAGATGATGGAGGACATGAGCCGTTTGCAGGAATCGTATTCGTTATCATGTAGGTTCCGCCTGCTGATGCCGACAAGTCTATTTCGCCCGTTGTGGCATTAATTACCAGTCCGGCAGTTGACGAGAATGTTCCTCCCGAAGCTCCTGAGCTGAATACAGGCGTCGGATCAGATCCGGTCTGGCAATAAGAAGACGAAGCATAACCAAAGGTCGAATTCGGAATTCCCGAAACAGTTACCGTAAGGTTATCAGCTACCGCACCGCATGTTCCCGGAGGATCATTGGTGGTTAAAGTAAGTGTCACGGTTCCGGCAATAATATCTGCCGCGCCCGGAGTGTAGGTCGTAACTGCAGCTGTTGTGCTTCCGAAAGTTCCGGTTCCGGAAGTTGTCCAGGTAACGGATGAAGCTGATCCGCCGAAGGAACCGTTCAGAGAAACAGGCGATCCGTTACAGCTGGATTGATTAGGACCTGCATCGACGAAGGCGGCCGGAGAAACTGCTACAACAGTACTGCCCGGTGCGGAAGTACAGCCTCCTACGGTAACCGTAAGAAAATACGTTCCCGCTTCCGCAGCTGTAATAAGCATAAGCGAAGGATTTTGTATCGAAGCGGAAAAACCGCCCGGGCCGGTGTAAGCGTAAGTAGCTCCGGGAACGAATGCGGTCGTAAAGTTGACTGTTCCAAGCGAACAAACCGGGGAGTTACTGTTAATGAGTGGAGTAACAGAACCAGTACTTTGCATGATACTAACCTGGTCTGTTGAAGAATGACAGCCGTCCGTATAGATCGTCCACGTAAATGTATTTACACCATTGGTCAGTCCTGAAACAGTTGCTGTCGGACTGTGAATATTGGAAAAAGTTCCTGTTCCGGAAATTACTGACCAGTACCCCAAACCATTTACCGGCGCGTTGGCAGCCAGCGTATAGGAAGATACACATCCTGATTGATCCGGTCCGGCATTAGCCGTTGTCGGAACAGTATTTTGCCTGAAATCCGGTGTTCCGTTCTGATCGGAATCCTGAACCGGAGCAGCAGTTCCACCGTTGTTCGTATCGTAGTTATTATCGAGACCGTCGTTGTCCGTGTCGTTATTCGACAAGTTGAAGTCGGCGACGCAATTGTGATTGGCATCATTTCCTTCGATCTGGTCGGAAGTTCCGTCGTTATCCGAATCCGCATCGTGGAAATCGGGAGTTAAGTCAAGGTCGGTATCAAATATTCCAACCGCTATTCCACCGGTTGAGGTATCGAAAGCGTTGTCAATTCCATCATTATCGGAATCGGATCCTGCTGGCGGCACAAATCCTATGGAAGGCTGGTATTCGATCAGGTCGGTGATCCCGTCATTGTCACTGTCTATATCACGGTAATCCGGTTTTCCATCCCCGTCAAAATCCTGTTCTGCACCGGATGGATTACAAAAAGAAATATTTCCGATCCCGTATCCCTGCAGACCAATGCTGGTACTGAGATTCGAATACATGAACCGCACGGAATCGACAAGGCCGGGAATGGAGATGTTGATGATACCGTTCAATTCCGCATTATCGCTTGCCAGCATTCCCACGAATGTGTTAGAGCCGGTAAAGGAATTGAAATTGCCGGTTCCCAGCTGAATATTTGCAGCGGTGAGCGCATATAGCTGGCCATTGCTGTAAGCATTGACTATTATTCTGTCCTGGAACTGGCCCGCTCCGAAGTCGACATCCTGTAAACTGAGCTTCAGATTGGCAACCGGTGAGCTGAATTTAAGCACCTGGATAGAGTTATCCGAAAGTGCATCGACATCCTGGTTGACATAAATCTCATTGTTGAGAAGTGCCAGGTAATTCTCAGAAACACTAAAGATCGATACGTTCGCTCCTGCTGTGCTGAACAACGACAGCGATGCTGTGATCCCAGCCGCAGAAGGAAAAGCCAGGGTTGCATCTCCCGTTGGAGCCAGTGTTAATGTCGAAGGAGAAGAACAGGCAACTACCTCGACCGAGTTTGGTCTTCCGTCACCGTCAATATCCGCGTCGCCATTGTCGGCAATTCCGTCATTGTCAATATCAGTCGTACTTACCGTGTAATAAACCCTTATGCGCACAGATTCGACATAGGAAATGACCGTGGGAAGCAATAATCCGGCAGCTCTCGACTGAACGGAGATCGCCAGGCCGAAACCATTGTTGGAAACATCGAAACCGGTGAGCGTTGTGCCCCAGTTATCACTATTCGATCCATAAACCACGGCCGTTTCAGCTGTTCCCCAGTTGGTGGTGGTATTGGCGTGATTGGTTCCCACGATCTGGTTTCCCTTCAACAACCGGATACTGTTATCGCGGGTATAGTTAGAGTTTCCCGAATTATCGGATGATGCTCGTCTCACTTCCGCCTCGATACCACAGATCTGCGCATTGACCGGAATGTTGAAATTAAGATTCCTGACAACCAGGTAATTGGAAGTCCGAACAGTGCCCCCAATCAGCAGCGCAGCATTCGCTATTGTAGCGTAGTTATTGTTATCTGTCAACGCGTTTCCAGGATTACTCCATGCCTCGGCACCAATGGAAGTATTGTTCAGGCCCACCGCAACGTTCTTATATCCCGAATTTGTTCCGGGACATTGAGCCGCTGAATGTTGAGCAGAAAATGCAATAACTGTGAGCGACAGAAAAAGCCCCGATTTTATGCTATTACAAATTTTTGGAATGTAGAGTTTTTTCATAGCTCAGTGAAAATTATAGTTACTCCGAAAGTAGATGAACAGAAATACAACTGCAAACGTAGAAACCGCAGGTTTTCAATGTGAACCCGGGTAATTATCCGTTGAAAATGAGCGAAAAAAGTCTTTGTAAAATGAGCATTAACGATTCGTAAGATGAGAATAGTTATTGTTAGTAAAATAACTGCAATAATATGATTTAGTAGAAAATCCGATAACTCACCTTTTAATTTAACTTATAGATGTAGTTAGTAGTTAAATGAGAAGGTATCATTATTTGTTAAAGCGTGATTTTTCAATTGAAAACAAATCATAAAATTTATATTATTAACACAAAAGATGATTTTAACAATTATAATAACAATTATATTCATTACATTTTTATCGTTTTCAACCCTTGCCAAACAGATTAAATCAAAAAAGCAGCTGATCAGCTCGTGAATCTACCAAGGTAACTGTGTCATCCCGTGAAGGAAAAAAATTACTTTTGGATTATGACTAAGCTGCTGCTGATTCCTGTACTCTTGATTATTGCTTTCCGGTCACTTGGACAGAGCAGCGACAACACACCTTATTATAAAGGATTTCAATCGGGCCACGCCATTTACCACTGGACAACCAGTAACGGACTTCCCCAATCGCACATAGCCGGCATCGCTCAAACCAGGAACAACCTCATGTGGCTCGCCACCTATGACGGAGTGATCCAATTCGACGGACGGAAATTCAACAAAGTCGAAACCAGTTACAAAGGCACGGAAACTTCCTCTTTCATTACTGCGATTCAGTCCGAAGGAGACACCCTTATATGGGCCAGCACCCAGGAAATCGTTTTCTATTACAACGGAAAGATCACTGCTGTCTATCCAATCCTTGACGCCGGAGTCTTTATCATGGCTATCCGTTATCACCACGGACGTTATTATTTCATTGCTCACGACCGCGTTTACTGCCTGAACGGGTCTGGTTTATCGACACTTGTCAGCACGAAAGAGCCCGGGCACCTGAAAGGCAAAATGATCCATACGGCGGTTTTCCTAAAGAACGAAATGATCTGCATGATCGGCCATGAAAAGTACCTCTACGTTTTTGACCTGGCACGAAAAGCGGGAAAACTGGTGGGAACACAGAAACCGGTAGACAATCTAGCTGCTCACAACGGTCAGCTCCTGATCCAGCAGGAAAATCAATGGCTCACAGCCGGAAAAAATTACCAGCCTGTTTTCGTGTACGATAAAACCGTTACTCCACCCGTAAAAGGGCACATACAATCGAGTTACTTTAATGACCAATCGTTCTATTACACGGGCTCTTCCCTGGTGCTTCATCACCGGCAATCGGGAGAATCGGTGCTCAACGTTTCGGAAATTATGTCCGGGAATGAATTGTTTGCTTCGTTTGTCGATCATACCGGGAACCTGTGGCTGGGAACCAATTCAATGGGACTTTTCATGTTCAGGGAATATCCTTTCGGCTACTTCAATTACAAGACTTCCGGGCTGATCACCAATTCTTCGCACAGCTTTATCGATTCGGAAGACCTGGTCTGGTTCGACAATGATTGTAATATGACCATAGGCATGGATTTCAGGACCATGCAGGTTCGCCACCTGCTGCCGGATATCTGTAACTGGGTAAACGTGAGCTGGTCGGAAGATTCGCTGGCACTCTTCGCTTTCGGAATGGGCCATCACTGGTACAACAAGAAAACCAAACAGCTTTCCGAGCTCAAAGGAGTCAATTTCCCGGTAAACAATTGCTACAAGATCGGACCAAACCGTTTTATTCTCGCCGCCGAAGGAGCACTTTATCTCTGGGATGGAAAGAAAACAACCTACTGGAAACAGTTCCGGTCAAAGAGTACCACCTGCAATCAGCTGTTTTCTCCCGACGGCAAACAGTTCTACTTTGCGACTTCCGAAGGCCTGT
>Ga0247810_10000589_pt1 | contig 35169 bp, 37 predicted proteins | sample UWRJL119311C1_FD_179918 | JGI IMG/M metagenome (GOLD analysis project Ga0247810, IMG submission 179918) | Plant litter microbial communities from Arlington Agricultural Research Station in Wisconsin, United States - UWRJ-L119-311C-1 | ecosystem: Environmental > Terrestrial > Plant litter >... | reverse complement strand
ACGAAGAGGATCGGGCTGAAGGCGAGCAGGATCGTCACGATCGGCAGCACCCGGCCGCCCCCGCGGACCAACTGGAACACGGCGAGCCCGAGCGCCACCACGAGCAGCCCGACGCCGACGTAGAAGACGCCCATCGACACGGCCGCGCCGCTGCCGTTGCCGTCGAGGCCGGTGAGGATGCCGAGGAACAGGCCGCCCATCGCGGCGAGACCGCCGACGATCGCGACGCCGAGACCCACGAAGGCGAGCCGGCGCGACGGGCCGCCCGCCCCTTCCGGTACCGCGGGCGCCGGCTGCATCAGCCGACCAGCTTCGCGGCGAAGGCGTGCGGGGTGAAACCGGTGAGGTCGTTGATGCCCTCGCCCTCGCCGATGAGCTTGATGGGGACGCCGGTGCGCTCCTGGACGGAGAGGACGAAGCCGCCCTTGGCCGAACCGTCGAGCTTCGTGATGACGAGCCCGGTGACGCCGGCGTGCTCGAGGAAGGCCTCCGCCTGGGCGACGCCGTTCTGGCCGGTGGTCGCGTCGAGCACGAGGAGGACCTCGGCGATCTCGGTCTGCTTCTCGATGACCCGGCGGATCTTCGTCAGTTCGTCCATGAGTCCGCTCTTGGTCTGCAGGCGGCCCGCGGTGTCGACGATGACGATCTCGATGCCCTCGCGCTGCGCCTTCTCGACGGTCTGGAAGGCGACCGAGGCCGGGTCCTGCCCCTGCTGCTGCGGTCGGACGATCTGCGCACCGCCCCGCTCGGCCCAGGTGGCGAGCTGCTCGACGGCTGCGGCGCGGAAGGTGTCGGCAGCGCCGACGACGACGCTGCGGCCGTGCGCGGTGAGGAACTTCGTGAACTTGCCGATCGTGGTGGTCTTGCCGACGCCGTTCACCCCGACGACCAGCACGACCGCCGGCCGGTTGCTGAGCGTGAGGGTCGGGTCGTACTTCGCGAACCGCTCCTCGAGGTTCTCGCGGAGCATGCGCTGCAGGTCGGCCGGGTCGGTGGTCCGGAAGCGGGCGACGGACGCCCGCAGGTCGGCGACGATCGCGTCGCTCGTGTCGGGGCCGAAGTCGGCACGGATGAGGGCGTCCTCGAGGCTCTCCCAGGTGTCGTCGTCGATCGTCTTGCGGGTGAAGAGCCCGCGGAGGGATCCGCCGAGCGACCAGGGTGCGGAGCGTTCTGCCATGGGGCAAGGGTACCGGGCGTCCGGGTGACGCGTTCGGGGGACGATCCGCCCCGGGAGTACCAATCGTCGGGTGAGTGGCCCGTGATTCCGGCCACCAGGCTGGCGGCCGTCGGTAGTGTCCTCTTGCGCGTGCCCGGCCGGTCCATTTCCCCCCTACATGGACACCGGCCGGGCATTCCTTCTTCCTGCGGCGGGCACGTCCTCCCCAGCGGGCACGGACCGGTCTCTCAGGTGACGCTCATAGCGTGAACAGGCATGACGACGATCGGGTTCCATGCCTCCCACGAACAGGTCCACCCCCGCCGCCTCCTCGAAGCGGTGATCCGTGCCGAACAGGCCGGCTTCGACGCCGCGATGTGTTCGGACCATCTCGCCCCCTGGAGTGAACGCCAGGGCCACTCCGCTTTCGCGTGGTCGTGGCTCGGGGCCGCGCTCCAGGCCACGAACCTCTCCTTCGGCGTGGTCAACGCGCCGGGCCAGCGCTATCACCCCGCGATTGTGGCCCAGGCGATCGGAACGCTGGCCGCGATGTATCCGGGCCGCTTCTGGACGGCGCTCGGCTCCGGCGAGAATGCGAACGAGCACGTGACCGGGGACGCCTGGCCGAACAAGGACGACCGCAACGCGCGGCTGGAGGAGAGCGTCTCCGTCATCCGCCGCCTGCTCCAGGGCGAAGAGGTCACCCACCGCGGCCACGTCACGGTGGACCGGGCACAGCTCTGGACGCTGCCCGAGGAGCAGCCCCTCCTCATCGCCGCCGCCGTCTCCCCCGCCACCGCGGGATGGGCCGCGCGCTGGGGCGACGGGCTCGCCACGGTCGCGAGCACAAACGCCGCCGACGTGGCGAAGGCCTACCGGGATGCGGGCGGCACCGGGCCGCTCATCGCGCAGCTCCACCTCTCCTGGGCGCCGACCGACGCCGAGGCACTCGCCATCGCACACGAGCAGTGGCGCAGCAACGTCTTCCCTCCCCCGATCTGCTGGGATCTCGACACGCCCCAAGCCTTCGACGATGCCGCCCACCACGTCGAGCCGGCCGACATGCACGAGCACGTGCTCGTCTCCTCCGACCCGGCCGTTCACCTCGGCCGGATCGAGGAGTTGGCCGACGCCGGCTTCGACCGCGTCTACCTGCATCACGTCGGCCAGGACCAGCTGCCCTTCATCGACACTTTCGGGGAACACGTCCTTCCGCGTCTGGAGCGGGTCGCCGCATGAGGATCACCGACACCAGCGACCTGTGGTGGAAGACCGCCGTCGTCTACTGCGTGGACGTCGAGAAGTTCATGGACTGGAACGACGACGGCGTCGGTGACTTCGAGGGCCTCGCGCACCGCCTCGACCATCTCGCCGAGCTCGGAGTGACCTGCCTGTGGCTCATGCCGTTCCAGCCGAGCCCGGGCCGCGACGACGGCTACGACGTCGCCGACTACTTCGGCGTCGACGAGCGTCTCGGCACCCTCGGCGACTTCGTCGAGTTCATGCGCACGGCCAAGGACCGCGGCATGCGCGTGATCGTCGACCTCGTCGTCAACCACACCTCCGACCAGCACCCCTGGTTCAAGAAGTCGCGCTCGAGCATCGACAACCCGTACCGCGACTTCTACGTCTGGCGGAAGACGAAACCCGCGACCGAGCCGGACCCGGTCTTCCCCGGCGAGGAGGACAGCGTCTGGGAGTTGGACGAGAAGACGGGCGAGTACTACCTGCACAGCTTCTACCGCTTCCAACCGGACCTCAACATCACCAACCCGAAGGTGCAGGACGAGATCGCGAAGGTGATGGGCTTCTGGCTCGAGCTGGGCGTCAGCGGCTTCCGGGTCGACGCGGTGCCCTTCCTCCTCGACCCGACCGGGGTGGAGGGCGGCGAGGAGGCCCTCCCTGACCCGCTCGGATACCTCCAGTCGCTCCGCGCGTTCCTGACCCGTCGTTCGGGCGAGGCGATGCTGCTGGGCGAGGCGAACCTGCCGCACGACCAGCAGGTCGACTTCTTCGGCGGCGACGACGGCGACGGGCTCACCATGCAGTTCGACTTCGTGGTCATGCAGAACCTGTGGCTCTCCCTCGCCCGCGGCGACGCGGGTGCGGTGGCGGACGCGCTCCGTGCGCGGCCCGAGATCGCCGTGGAGGCGCAGTGGGCCAACTTCCTCCGCAACCACGACGAGCTCACGCTCGACAAGCTGACCGAGTCGGAGAAGGAGGAGGTCTTCGCGGCCTTCGCTCCGGAGGAGGATCAGCGGATCTACGACCGCGGCATCGTGCGGCGCCTCCCCCCGATGTTCGCAGGCGACCCCCGGCGCATCCGGATGGCGTACAGCCTCATGTTCTCGCTGCCCGGCACCCCCGTGCTGTTCTACGGCGAAGAGATCGGTATGGGTGAGGACGCGGACATCCACGACCGCACCGCCGTCCGCACGCCGATGCAGTGGACGGCGGAGAGGAACGGGGGCTTCTCGCAGGCCCGGCCGTCCCGGCTCACCACGGCGGTCGTGTCCGGCGGCTTCGGCCCGGAGCACGTGAACGCCTCCGAGCAGCGCAGCGACCCGGACTCGCTGTACTCCTTCGTCCGTCGTCTCGCGGAGCGCTACCGCGCCTCCGCCGAGATCGGCTGGGGCGCACTGGAGGTCCTCGAGCACGATCAGCCGGCCGTCCTCGCCCACACCGTGGCGAACGGGCACGGACGCATGCTGGCCGTGCACAATCTCTGCCCCGAGGGCACGACGGTCGAGCTGACGCTGTCCGTCGCCGAGGAGGACGACCGGCTGCTCGACCTCCTGGTCGATGGCTCGGTCGTCCCCGTCGGCACGGGCGGGACGGTGACGATCGCCCTCGAGGGCTACGGCCACCGCTGGCTGCGACTGATCGGCCCGGCGGACAAGCGCCTGCGCTAGCCGCCGTCTAGTAGATCGAGGTGCTGGCCATCACGACGATGAACTGGTCGCCGTAGTCGAGGCCGAGGTCCTCGAGCGAAGGGTCTTGCGTGTCGTCGGTGTCGGTCAGGGACACGAGGACGGTCATTCCGTTCGGGTTGGTGTAGTAGCCCGAGCTCTCGATAGCCGTGTAACCGGCGGTGGTGAGGGCCTCCTCGATGCGGGTGACGGTGGCCGCGTCGCCGGGGAGGTATCCGAAGTCGCTGACGGAGGGGGCGCCGTCCACCTCCACCTCGGCGCGGAAGAGGCAGCCGGCGTCCAGGAGGTCGCTCCCGATCTCCGGGGCGCCGAAGTCGGCCGCGTCGAGCACCGAGTAGGTGCCCCCGAAGTCGGTCGGCTCGAGGCGCTCGAGCTCGGAGATGAACTCGGGCGGGCAGCCACCGTCGACCTCCTCGACCTCCTCCTCTTCGTCCTCCTCCTCGTCCTTGTCGTCCTTGTCGTCGCGGTCCCGGGCCGAGGTCGAGGAGTCGTCGCTCGGGAAGAAGGCGCAGCTGGACACCGCGAGGGAGCCGAGCACGATGAGCGCGGGGATGAGGAGGAGACGGTTGGCGTCGCGAAGGATCATAAAGTCAAGTTTTACTCAGGTCAGTCAGCCTGTCAACGAGTCGTGATCAGACGGCGACCGTCAGGCCGGTGATGACGACGAAGGTGTCGCCGAGACCGAGGCCGAAGGAGTCGACGACCTCCGGGGTGAACAGCAGCGAGCTGTCCTCCACCGCGACCTTCTCGCCCGTCGGCTTGCTGTAGATCCCTGGAGACACGGCCGTGTACCCCGCGGCCTCGAGCGTCGCTCCGATCACGGGGATGTCCGCTGCCGACCCGGGGACGTAGGCCACCTGGACCTCGCCACTGGCACCGTCCACCTCCGTCGCCTCCGCCGCGAGCGCGAAGCGGCACCCCTGCTCGAGGAGTTCCGTACCCACTTCGGGGTAGGCGAAGTCCTCGACGGCCAGCAGCCGGAAGTCGGTGATCCCGATCAGCTCGCCGCTGAAATCCGCGGGGCAGCCTCCGGTCTCCTCCGCGACCTCGGGCTCCGTCTCCTCCGCCGCATCCCGATCGTCACGCGACGGGGACGTGGACGTGTCCGGCGAGGCGGCACACCCCGCGATCGTCAGGGATCCGAGCACGAGCAGGGCCGGGACGAGCAGGAGACGGTCGAGAGAGCGCAGCGACACGGGGACACCTTTCCTAGGAGGCCTCGACCACCACGCGCTGGCCGACCACGGCACTGACACCGTCCTGGCGCATCGAGACGCCGTAGAGGGCATCCGCGATCTCCATGGTCCGCTTCTGGTGCGTGATGACGATGAGCTGCGAGCTCTCGCGCAGGTCGCGGAAGATCGTTAGCAGCCGACCGAGGTTGGCGTCGTCGAGCGCCGCCTCCACCTCGTCGAGGATGTAGAACGGGCTGGGGCGCGCCTTGAAGATCGCGACGAGCAGCGCGACCGCCGCGAGCGACCGCTCGCCACCGGAGAGGAGCGACAGGCGCTCGATCTTCTTGCCGGCCGGGCGCACCGAGATCTCGATGCCGGTCGTCAGCAGGTTGTCCGGGTCTGTCAGTTCGATGCTGCCGGAGCCGCCGGGGAAGAGCACCGGGAAGACCTCGGCGAAAGCGGCCTTCGTGTCCTCGAAGGCGGCGGAGAAGATGTGCTGCATCTTCTCGTCGATCTCCTCGATGATCGTCAGAAGGTCGGCGCGGGTCGTCGTCAGGTCGGTGAGCTGCTCGGCGAGGAAGCGGTGGCGCTCCTCGAGCGCGGCGAACTCCTCGAGGGCCAGCGGGTTGACGCGGCCGAGCTCGCCCAGCTTGCGCTCCGCGCGGGTGAGGCGCTGCTTCTGTTCGGCACGGTTGAAGGCGATCGGCTCCGCGCCCTCGCCATCACCGGGGATCGCGACCTGCGGCCCGTACTCCGCCACGAGGACGTCCTCGACGAGCCCGAGCTCCTCCCCCGCGCGCTCCAGGAGCGAGGACAGGTGGAGCTTCTTCTCGTAGACCTGCATCTCGAGGCCGTGCACGTTCTCGGCGACCGCGGCCAGGCGCTCGCGCAGCGAGATCTCCTGGCGGCGCAGCGCGGCGAGCTCCTCGTTCTGCGCGGTGCGCTCCGTCTCGGCGGTCGCGAGCTTCACGCGCGCCTCCGACACCGAGCGGTCGACGGCGTCGAGCACGGGCGGCAGCGCCTCGATGACGGAGGTCGCCGCGTTGACCTGACGGCGACGGATGACGGCGAGGCGGGCAGCCTCCTCGGCGGCGGCGCGCTCGGCCTCGAGCTGCGCCGACAGCGAGGCGGCACGGTCCTGCTCGATCTTGACGCGCTCCCGCGCGGTCTCGACACGGATGCGGGCCTCGACGACGGCCTGGCGAGCGGCTTCGAGCTCGGTGTAGAGGGTGTCCCGGTTGGAGACGTCGAGCATGGGGCGCGGCGTCGACGCGAAACGGTCGTGGTCGGCGCTCGCCTTGGCGACCTCGGTCTCGGCGGCACGGACCGACTCGGCCGACACGGTGACGGCCGCGGAAAGGCGCTCCCACTCCGACTGGGTCGCCTCCAGCTGCACGCGCAGTCGACCGAGTTGCTCGCTGTGCTGCGCGCGGGCGGCGTCGTGCTCGTTGAGGGCCTGGAGGGAGGACTTGGCCGCGGTGCGCGCGGCGGCGAGCTGTTCGCGACGCTCGGCGAGCTCGAAGCCGGCCCGCTCGATGTCGGTGCTGACCTCCTGCAGGCGCTCGGCCGCGGCATCCCGCTCGGCGACGAGCTCGAGGCGGGACCGCTTCGCGCCCGATCCCCCGCGGAGGACGAAGCGGGTGAGCACGTCGCCGTCGCGAGTCACGAAGGTGAGCTCGGACCGGTCGTCGGTGAATGCGCGGCGCGCGGACTCCAGGTCGTCCGCGATGACGACGCTCGCGAGCAGTCCGCGGACACCGTCCGGCGCCTGGACGACGTCGAGCGCAGCGCGGACGCCGTCGCCGAGACCGGAGGGCGCCTGCGCCGAGACGTGCGCGTCCGCGACGACGACCTCGACGCGTCCGAAGTCCTTGTCCGCCGACTCGGCGAGGGCGTCGATCGCGGCGTCCCGGTCCTCGGCGAGGACGGCGTCCGCGAGCGACCCGAGAGCGGCAGCGATCGCGCCCTCGAAGCCGGGCTCGATGCGCACGTGCTCGGCAACCAGACCGCGGATGCCGCGGAGCTTCGCGGCCACGAGGGCGGTCGAGCCGTCCTTCTGGTCGACCGCGAGGGACAGGGCGGAGTTGCGGGCCGCGAGGGCGTCGCGCTCGCGCTCGGAGACGTGGAGGGCATCGCGCAACTGCTCCACGTCGTTCTGCAGCTGGAGGACGAGCGCCTCGGCGGTCTCGTAGGCGACCTGGAGCGAGTCGTCCGACTCCTCGCCGGCACTGCCCGCATCCTCCAGTTCGGTGAAGTCGGAGCGGACCGCCTCGCGGCGCGCCTCCGCCTGCTCGAGGGACGCCTGCTGGCGAGCGAGCGCGTCCTGCGCCGCGACGAGTTTCGAGCGGGCGACGTCGACGCGGGAGGCGTGACCGGCCAGCTCGAGGCCGTGCTTGGATACGAGGGCGCTCTGCGCGGCGATCTCCTCGTCGAGGGAGTCGAGGGAGGCCTTCGCCGTCGCGGCGATGGCGGACGCGCGGCCGACCGCCTGCTCCGCCTCGGCGACGTCCGTGGTGAGGCGCTTCGCTTCGTCCAGGGCGTCCTTCACCGACTGCGGCGAGACACCGGAGGCGGTGGCCGCGGCCGACTCGGACTGCTGGCCGAGGAGGGACAGCCGCTGGTTGGCCATCGCGTAGAGACCGCGGAGGCGCTCCTGCACGGACTCGAGGCCGAAGGAGGTGCGCCGCGCGATATCGACCGCGTCGCCGACCTGGGCCTGCTCGATGCGCTGCTCGCGCAACTTCGCCTGGTCGAGCTGCTCCTGGAGCACGATGCGCTCGGCCTTGCGCTCGTTCTCGTTACGGCTCGAGGCGGTGATCGCCTCGCGGAGTTCGACGACCTCGTCGGCGAGAAGGCGGGCGCGGGCGTCGCGCACGGTCGCGGCGATGAGCTGCGCCTCGCGGGCGATCTCCGCCTGGTGGCCGAGCGGCTTGAGCTGGCGGCGGATCTCCCCCGCCAGGTCGGACAGGCGCGTCAGGTTGGCCTGCATGGCGTCGAGCTTGCGGAGGGTCTTCTCCTTGCGACGGCGATGCTTGAGGATTCCGGCGGCCTCCTCGATGAAGCCGCGCCGCCCCTCGGGGGTCGCGTGGAGGACCGCGTCGAGCTGGCCCTGGCCGACGATGACGTGCATCTCGCGGCCGAGACCGGAGTCGCTCAGCAGCTCCTGCACGTCGAGCAGACGGCAGCCCTCGCCGTTGATGGCGTACTCGCTCGATCCGTTGCGGAACAGCGTGCGGCTGATCGTCACTTCGGAGTACTCGATCGGCAGCGCACCGTCGGCGTTGTCGATCGTGAGGGTGACCTCGGCGCGACCGAGCGGGCCGCGGGTGGAGGTGCCCGCGAAGATGACGTCCTCCATCTTGCCGCCGCGGAGTGTCTTCGCGCCCTGCTCGCCCATCACCCAGGCGAGCGCGTCGACGACGTTGCTCTTGCCCGAGCCGTTGGGACCGACGACGGCGGTGACGCCCTTCTCGAAGGCGAAGGTGGTGGGCTGCGCGAAGGACTTGAAGCCCTTGAGGGTGAGGCTCTTGAGATACAACGCCTCCCCTTTCCGTGCTCGGCCTTCGTATACGGTACCGGACCGGCGCCCACCCGCTTCCTGTCCCAGAAGATGAGGAATAGCCTAGGCTTCGGCCATGCGCACTCTTGCGATCCTCGCCGCCGGCGCCGTCAGCGCAGCGCTCCTCACCGGATGCTCCGTGTGGGGCCCCGAGCGCGACCCGGCCGCGACGGCCCAGGCACTCCTCGATGCGCTCAGCGCGGGAGACGGTACGGCCGCCCTCGCCGTCCTCTCCTCCCCCGAGACGCCGAACTGCCTGGAGCTCCTCGAGGAGTACGGCGAGCTCAGCCCGGCCATCACCGACGCCACCGTCGGCGACGTCACGGTCGACGGGGATGCCGCGACCGTGGAGGTCACCTACACCGTCCCCTCCGCGAGCGCGGAGACGGTCGTGACGCTCGACCTCACGATGAACCTCGGCGAGTGGGAGATCGACTTCCCCGAGACGTTCCGGATCGACCTCGCACTACCCGGCTACGCGATGGCGGACGTCACCGTCGCGGCCGACCGTGACGGGCCGACCCGGTGCTCGGGCGACCTCTATGCCACCCTCCCCGCCTTCCCCGGCGTCTACAACCTGCTCGGCACCGACCCGTCCGGGGTCTTCGAGCCCGACTACCGCGCGGACATCGTCGTGACCGGTGACGCCGCCGCCACGGCCGACATCAGTGATGTGTTCGACGCCCAGTACGACGGCGTGACCGCGCTCATCGAGACCCAGCTCACCGAGTTCGTCTACGCCTGCGCGTCGTCCGGCTTCACCGATGCCTCCTGCCCGATCAGCATGCCGACCTCGGGCATCGGGCTCGCGCCGAACGTGGCGGACCGCGTGACCGGCTTCCCCGAAGTCGGCCAGATCAACAACCCGACCGGCGAGAGCTGGAGCTTCATCGCCCAGGGCGGCGAGTACCTCTACACCGAGAACGGGGTCGCGCAGTCGCGCGCCATCAACTTCCTCGGCACCGTCACGCGCGACGGGGACGACCTGGTCGTCACCCTCGACTGAGCCGCGCCGCCTCCCTAGGCTCGGGGCATGAGCGCCTTCGAGGTCGAGGAACTGGTCATCCCCACCACCGTCGACGCTTCCGACGCCGCCGACTTCGTGATCTCCGCCGACATCCGCGGTGACATCGAGCGGGAGAGCTACGGTACCGACGACCTACGGCTCAGCGCCGAGGAACTGCTGCCGTGGTTCCGGGACCCGAAGAGCCCGCGCCGCCTGTTCGGCGTGCGGGTCGACGGCCGGTTGGTCGCGCGCGCCATGTACGACCACCTCGTCGACGAACCCACCACCGGGTGGGCCCACGTGGGGGTCCTCCCCCCGTTCCGCCGTCGGGGTATCGGGCAGGCCCTCGCCGAAGCGGTGGAGGGCATCGCCCGCGAGGCGGGGCGATCGAAGCTCGTCGCCTATGCGCCGTCCCCGGACGCGCCGGGGCCGCGCATCGCCTCCCCCACCGGTTTCGGCTCCGTGCCGGCGGAGAACCCGGAGGTGCGTTTCCTGCTCGGGCGCGGCTATCGGCTCGAGCAGGTGGAGCGCTTCTCGCGGCTGCCGCTGCCGTTCACCGGCGCGGTGCCGACGCCGCCCGACGGCTACCGGCTGCAGCACTGGGCCGGGTTCACTCCCGACGAGTGGCTCGAGGACATGGCGCAGCTGTACACGCGGATGTCGACCGATGCGCCGTCCGCCGGGCTCGACGAGCCGGAGGACGTGTACACGGTCGACCGGGTGCGCGTGCTCGAGGAGGAGCAGGCGAAGAGCCCGCTGCTGCCGGTGACCGTCGCCGTCGAGCACGTGGCGTCCGGGCGGCTCGCCGGGTTCTCGACCCTGCTCGTCCCGCGGGAGCCCTCGCGCGCCGTGCAGCAGGACGACACCCTCGTCCTCTCCGAGCACCGCGGGCACCGGCTCGGCATGCTGCTCAAGCTCGCCAACCTGCGCCACCTCGAGCTCGTGCACGAGGGGCACCCCTCCGTGACGACGTTCAACGCGGAAGAGAACCGCTTCATGCTCGACATCAACGAGGCGGTCGGCTTCGTCCCCCTCGGCCACGAGGGCGCCTGGCGCCTCGACCTCCGCTAGTTGCTCAATGCTGAGCGTCGTTGCGCGCGCTGAGGTGTGCGGCGCGCGCGGCGGTTTGAACCGGCGCGCGCTCGACAAACCTGCGCGCGCTCGACGACGCGCAGCATTGGGCTAGAGGGACACGCGCGGGAGGCGCTGGCAGCGCGGGCAGAAGTGCGAGCCGCGGTTCATGAACTGCTCGCGCACGATCGGCGTGCCGCAACGCGGGCACGCCTTGCCCTGCTGCCCGTAGGCCTGCAGCGAGTGCGCGAAGTAGCCGGAGTTGCCGTTGACGTTCTTGTACTGCTCGTCGAAGCTCGTCCCGCCCTCGGCGAGCGCGCGCAGCAGCACGGCACGCACCTCCACCAGTAGCAGTTTGGCCCGGGGGCGCGACAGCAACGCCGTCGGGTGCTCGCCGTGGATCCGCGCGAACCACAGCGACTCGTCCGCATAGATGTTGCCGATGCCGCTCACGAGCCCCTGGTCGAGCAGCGCGCGCTTGATGCCCGTGTTCCGCTTCGCGAGTCGGGCGAGGAAGGCGCGCTCATCGAACAGCGGGTCGAGCGGGTCCCGCGCGATGTGGCTGACCTGGGTGGGCACGAGATCTGGCCCGTCGGGCGTCGGGATGAGGGAGTCGATGGCCATCGACCCGAAGATGCGCTGGTCGACGAAATTGAGACGGCGATCGCCGAGGGTCGGGTGATGCACATCGAGGTGGATCCGCGTGAGCCTGTCCTCGACTCCCGGCGGCCGCAGCAGCACCTGCCCGGACATGCCGAGGTGGGTGACGAGGGCGGTCTCGACAGGCTCGACCACCGGGGAGACCGGCTCGACCACCGGGGAGACCGGCTCGGCCCGCTGAGGGACCAGCGGCAGCCACATGAACTTGCCGCGGCGCTGCGGCTCGGCGAACACCCGGCCGACGAGCCGCTCGACGAAGTCCTCGGCGGGGCCGTCGTGACGACGCAGCGAACGCTCGTCGTAGACTTCGACGGCCTCGATCCGGGCGCCGGTGACGGCGGGTGCGAGGCCGGCGCGGACGACCTCGACCTCGGGGAGTTCGGGCATCAGCCGGCTGCCGAGAGCGCCGTCCACGCGTCGAGCGCGGCGGCCATCTCGGCGAGCTTCTTGCTCGACCCGGAGCCGGTGGCGGCGGGGTGCCCGTCGATGAGGACGGTCGCCGTGAAGCGCTTGAGGTGGTCGGGGCCGGAGTCGGTCACCTCGTAGACGGGCAGGCCGGTGCCGCGGCGGGCGGAGAGCTCCTGCAGGGAGGTCTTCGGGTCCATGGCCGCGCCGAAACGATCCGGGTTTTCGAGCAACGGGCGGATGAGACGCAGCACCATCGCGGTCGCGGCGTCCCCACCGGCGGACAGGTAGGTGGCGCCGATGATGGCCTCCACCGCGTCCGCGAGGATCGACGACTTGTCGTCGCCCCCGGTCAGGACCTCGCCCCGGCCGAGCCGGAGGTGCACGCCGAGCCCGATGGCGCGGGCCACCTCGGCGAGCGCGACCGTCGAGACCAGGCTCGCCCGTCGCTTGGCGAGGTCGCCCTCGGCCAGGTCCGGGTTCTCCCGGTAGAGCATGACCGTGACGGCCTGTCCGAGGATGGAGTCGCCGAGGAACTCGAGGCGCTCGTTGTTCTCGGTGCCCGGGTGCTCGTACGCGTAGGAGCGGTGTGTGAGGGCCTGTTGCAGCAGCGCGGGGTCGATGTCGATCCCCAACGCGGACGACAAAAGGCCCCTGCTGTCACCAGCAGAGGCTCTTGTCACGTCGGAATCAGACGTCGGCGACCTTGCGGCCCTTGTACTCCATGTACAGGGCGGTGCCGGCGGAGTCCTCGACGACCTTCGCGCGGTGCGGAAGGGAGTACGTGACCTTGCCGTTCTCGACGGTCTTGACGAGGGCGGGGGCGTCCGCCTTCCACTGGGCGCGGCGCATGCGGGTGCTCGCACGCGACATCTTGCGCTTGGGTACAGCCATGGGCTTCTCTTTCCTGTTTCGACCTCAGCGCGTCTGCGCCGGGCCTTCGTCTGTGGTGTCCGCCTGGAATCCTGCGAGCGCAGACCAGCGGGGGTCGAGCACTTCGGCGGGTTTCCTGTCCGGGAAATCGGCCAGTCGCTCGCCCGTCTCCGGGTCGAGGCCTGGGCAATCCGGACGGCAGACCGGTTGGAACGGAAGTGCCAGCACGACCGCATCCCTGACCAACGGCTCGAGGTCGACGTGTTCATCGGCCACCGTGTAGTCAAAAGCTTCGTCCTCAGAATACGCGAAAAGCTCCGCGATATCGACTCGGACCGGAAGGGCGACGTCGATGAGGCAGCGCACGCACTCCCCCTCGGCGACCGCGTCGACGCCGGCGGTCACCAGGATGCCGTCGTGAAGCGACTCGAGACGCGCGTCGACCTCGATGGTCGCGCCCTTCTTCACGCCGATCACGGCATTGCCGTAGGCCTCCTCGGCGGCGACGTCGAGCTGGCGCTCGCGCATCTCACCGGGACGGTGGATGAGGTCGAACACCGGGATGCTGAGGGCGGTGGGGGGCGTGGACACGAGAGACGAGTGTACGCGCTCAGGCCGTGGCCGGGCCGGGAGCCGCCAGGTGCAGCTCGACACCGAGGTCACGGATGCCGCTCGCGGCGCCGTCGCTGAGGCCCGCATCGGTCACGACGGCGGTGAAATCGCGTAGCGGCACGGCCGAGTACATCGAGAACGAGCCGTACTTGGAGCTGTCTGCGACGAGCACCGCCTCGGAGGTTCCCGCGACGGCCGCCTCCTTGACGTGCACCTTGCCGGGCGTCGGGGTCGTCACACCGTGGTGGACGCTCCACGAGCTGGCGCTGATGATGGCGAGGTCCGTGTTGACGCGGGCGAGCGTGCGGGCGGCCAGGGAGCCGACCGTGGAGCGGTTCGCCCACTCCACCGTCCCGCCGATGTGCACGGCCTCGATGCCGCCGAGCGCCCCCAACTCCTCGATGATCGCGAAGTCGTTGGTGATGACGGTCAGGCCGGTGCGGCCGGCGAGGTGGGGCACGAGGGCGAGCGTCGTGGTTCCGGCGTCGAGATAGACGACCATGTCGTCACGGATGAGCCCGGCGGCATGGGCGGCGATGCCGGCCTTCCTCTCCGGCTCCAGGGCCGACTTGTCGAGCCGGCTCGGCTCGGCACGGACGTGCGTGGCGAGGCGGACGCCGCCCGCGATGCCGAGGGCCTTGCCGTCCTGCTCGAGGACCGCGATGTCCCGGCGGACCGTCATGTGCGAGACGCCGAGCATCTCGGTGAGCTGATGCACGCTGAGCACCTGGTCGCGGTGCAGCTGGCGCAGGATCTTCTCGCGCCGTTGCTCGGGGATGAGCGGCACGTCCGCGGGCAGCGTCGGGTCCATGGCGTTTACAGTACTGAATCCGCCCGGAACGGCGCGGGACGGTAGAGGCGCTCGGCCGTGTCGTGGAAGAAGTCGCGCTGCTGCGTCGCCGTGAGCCCGGCCGTGATCTCGAGGTAGCCGTCGAGGAGCCCCGCGAAGTCGATGAACATCCCGTCGACGGGGAAGTTGCTGCCGAACATGACCCGGTCGGCTCCGAACACCCGGACCATGTCGAGGACGACCTCGCGGTTGAGGTCGGTCGTCCACGGCTGGCCCTCGACGCACAGGCCGGAGGCCTTGATGACGACGTTGGGGAGGGCTGCGGCGGCATCGATGGCTCCCCGCCAGCCCGCGATCGTCTCGTCCGACCGGTCGAGCAGCACACCGGAGTGGTTGACGACGAGGGTCGTCTCCGGGAAGTCGCGCGCGAGCTCCACTCCCTCCCGCAGATTCCACCACGGTGTCTGCAGTTCGAAGTGGAGCCCGTGCCCTGCGAGGAGGGCGTATCCCGCCCTCCAGGTCTCATCGCTCATGAGCGTGCGCCGGGTGCCCACCTCAGCGGGCGTCGCCGGGCCACCCGGCTTGTGGCGCACCGAGCGGACGATGCCGACGGCCGCCTGCGCCGCGAGCACCTCGGCGACGTCGGGGGCGTCGAGCCAGGCCTGCGCGGTCATCGCGCCGGGGACGCCGGTCGCCTCGCTCAGGCCGGCGATGTAGCGGGTCTCACCGAGCGGGTCGGTGTGATCCCATTCCGCCTCCATGTAGACGCTCGCCACCACGGGGGTGCCGGCGACATCGGCGAGGTAGTCGGCGGGGAGGTAGTCCTTCTTGATGGCGCTGTAGTCGCCGTATCGGTGGGCCACTTGCCCCTCCGGGGTCAGCCAGGGGTAGAGGTTGCGTGCGAGATCCCACACGTGGTGGTGTGCGTCGATGATCGGGCCCGCGTACCGCTGCCCCTGGCTGATGGAGGTCATGTCAGGCTGCGACCTTCTTCGAGCTGCCGTTGAAGTTGATCGACAGCGAGCCCACCAGGTAGACCAGCGCGGCACCGGCGAGGAAGATCAGCACGGCCGTGTAGCCACCCGTCACCTCGAGGAGCACACCGGCGACGATCGGGACGATGATGCCCGCCGAGGTGCCGGCGAAGTTCATCACGCCGCCGACGAGGCCGACACGGTCGGGCTTGGCGAGCATGGCCGGGATGGTCCAGTAGAGACCGCCGAAGAGGTTGAAGAAGACACCGATGCAGAGCAGGGTGACCGCGACGGTCGCGTCGGTGACGAACGGCAGCGCGACGAGCGCCGCGAGGCTGAGCGCGCCCGAACCACCGAACAGCAGCTTGAACGAGACGTTGCGGCTGAAGCGCTTCTGCAGGCGGTCCGCGAGGATGCCGGAGAGGATCTCGCCGATCGCACCGCACAGGAAGATGAGGAAGATCGCGAATCCCATGGCCTTGAGGTCGAGGCCGCGGGCAGCGCTCAGGTAGCTCGGACCCCAGGTGACCAGGCCCCAGAAGACCATCGCCCAGGCGAGACGGCCGATGACCATCGCGACCACGTTCGCCTTGCTCACGCCCGGCTTCTCGCCCTCCTCGATCGAGGCGGTCTCGATGATCTCGATCTCCTCCTCGTTGACGAGGGAGTGCTCCTGCGGCTTGTTGCGGATGTACAGGTAGACCAGGATGCCGACGATCACGGTGGCGACACCGATGATGATGAACGACCAGCGCCACGAACCCGTGGTCGAGATGAGCCAGGCGATGAGCAGACCGCCGATGGCGGCGCCGAGCGGCGCGCCCGAGTCGATGAGGGTCACCCCGCTCGCGCGGCGCTTGGGCGGCATCCAGGCGGCGACGATCTTGCTCGCCGAGGCCATGTACGGCGCCTCGAAGGCACCGAGGCCGACGCGGGCGATGATGAGCATCACGGCGTTGACGGCGAAACCGCCGAGGGCGGTGAAGCTGCCCCAGATGACGGCCGCGACACCGATGACGCGACGCGGGCCGAACTTGTCGGCCGCGAGACCACCGGGGATCTGCAGGAGGCAGTAGCTCCAGAAGAACGCCGAGAGGATCACGCCCTGCATGGTCGGGCTGATGTGGAAGTCCTCGGTGATCGACGGCAGCGCGACGCCGAGCGCAGCCCGGTCGATGCAGTTGATCGTGTAGAAGACGAACAGGACGATGACGATGCTCCAGCGGACGGAGGTCGCCTTCTTCTTCGTCGTCGAGGGCCTGGGGGCCTCGGTGGTCGAGCTCATGATGCTCCTTTGCAATCGGGTCAGGGGAAGGGGTGTGGTGGCCTAGAGGGCGGAGGCGGCGAGGAGGTTCTCGTCGTATCCGGAGACGTCGTCGATCGCGATGAGCTCGCCCGCCGCGATGTCGCGGACGGTGGTGGCGAAGGACAGGACGTAGAGGGGTGCGGCGGGGGCGTCCCCGCGCTCGACGAGCACGGGCTGAACACCCGCGACGTCGTGGTGGTGACCGCCCATGGTGAGCACGGTGCCCGCGGGCAGGTCCGTCGCCGCACGACCCGCCAGCAGGGTCGAGCCCTGAGCCGTGCGATAGCCGGTCGGGATGCCGAGGCGCGCGACGGTCAGCAGGGTCATCGGCGTCTCGAGCCCCATGAAGTGATACGGAAGGTAGATGGCCGCGTACTTCGCGGTGCGGCTGACGACGTGACCCTTCTCGGCGATGATGCGCCAGGTCTCCGCGTCGTGGGTGCGGACCACGACGAACACCCCGCCGGCGAAGCTCGCCTCGCCGCGCAGGCGCAGGGCACTGAACACGTCGATCCGGCCGTCGCCGGCGAGGATGCCGCCGTCCTCCTGGAGGGAGTAGATGTCGGCCAGCTCTGCCGTGCGGGCGACCGGGTAATGCAGCTGCTCCGTGTCGGCGACGAAACCGGCATTGGCCGCGACGGTCGCCATCTCGCAGTAGTCGGCGGTCGCGCGGCGCTTGAGGCCCGAGACGACCTCGGCCCGGGCGGCGAGCGTCGCGGCGACATCGTCACCGAGGTCGAGAAGGTCGAGCATGGCCGACCCGTCGAGGGTCTCGTCCAGCTGGCTGAGCGAGCCGGTCGCCGCGTCGAGCACGAGGTCGTACTCGCTCGACTTGCCCACCGCGACGATGTCGAGGCCGAGGGTGCGCACCCAACTGATGAGGGAGAGCAGGTTGGCCGGCTGGTCGCCGCCCGCGAGCGTGTAGACGACGGAGTTGTCGGCGGCGACCTGGAGCAGGCGCGGCCCGGCGACGGAGTCGACCTCCTTGCTCACCATGGCGACGTGACGACCGGCGGCGAGCGTGGAGCGTGCTGCCTCGTAGCCGATGGCCGGGTTGCCGGTGGCCTCGACGAGGATGTCGAAGTCGTGGGAGAGGATGCCCGCGATGTCGTCGGTAAGGGCGATCGGTCCGCCCGGGGCGAAGGATGCCTCCTCGTAGCCGAGCTCGAGGAGGGTAGTGCGCAGGCCGTCCAGATCGAGGTCGCAGAGCACGGCGGGGTGCAGGGAGGGGACGAGCCGCAGCTGGGCGAGGAGCGTGCGGGCGTAGGCGCCGTTCGCACCCGTGAGGGCCACGCGGACGGGGGCGTCACCGTCTCCCTGGAGGAGGACTTCGAAGTTCACCGTGATTCCTAACATCGTTGGTACTGCGGGAGACGATACTCACAACTTCACAAAAATGACAACTCTCTTCCCAAATCATCACATGGTACGGTGAACGCGATGAGGAGGGACCCATGCATCTACTGGGCTGCATCGCCGACGATTTCACCGGGGCAACGGACCTCGGAGCCGCACTCGTGCGCGCCGGATACCGCACCAGCGTCGTCGTGGACGCCGACACAGAACTTCACACCGATGGCGTCGACGCCATCGTCGTGGCACTGAAGACCCGTACCGCCCCGGTCGCCGAGGCCGTCTCGGCGAGCCTCCACGCGATCGACGCGCTCGCCGCAGCGGGTAGCGAGCGGTGGTACGTGAAGTACTGCTCCACCTTCGACTCCACCCCCGAAGGGAACATCGGCCCGGTGACCGATGCGGTCCTCGACCGGATCGGCGCCCACACGGCGGTCATGGTCCCGAGCTTCCCCGCCAACGGCCGCACGGTCTACCAGGGCCACCTCTTCGTCGGTGACCGGCTGCTCAGCGAGAGCTCCATGCGCACCCACCCCCTCACCCCCATGACCGACTCGGATCTGGCCCGCGTGCTCGAGCCGCAGACGCGCAACCCCGTCCGCGCCGTCGGACTCTCCACCGTACGCGGCACCACACCCGCGCTCACCGCCGCGATCGCCTCCTCCCCCGGTCTCGTCATCCTCGATGCCATCGACGACGAGGATCTCGCCCGCATCGCCGAGGCGACCCCGGCCACCGTCCTTCTGACCGGTGGGGCTGGCCTCGCCGCCCAGCTGCCCGGTGGCACGGCGACCGACGCCGCCGTGATCCCCGCCACCCCGGGCCGGCGGCTCGTGGTCAGCGGCAGCGCCTCCGAGATGACCCGCTCGCAGGTCGCCGCGGCGCTCGCCAGCGTGCCCGCCCGCCAACTGGACCTCGACGCCCTCGCCGAGGACGCCTCCGCCCATGTCACCGACCTGCTGCACTGGGCCGAGCGGCAGTGGGCAGAGCACCCGGACGCGCCCGTCCTCGTCTACGCGACCGCCAGCGCCGCCGACCTCGAGGCCACCGCCGCCCATCGCGAGCACGCGGCCGAGCTCATCGAGCGCGCCCTCGCCTGCCTGGTGACGGATGCCGTGCGCTCGGGCGCGCGGGAGGTCATCGTCGCCGGCGGGGAGACCTCCGGCGCCGTCGTGTCGGCCCTCGGCATCGCCGAGTTGCGGATCGGGCCCGAGATCGCGCCCGGCGTCGTCTGGGCCGCAGCCACCACCGGTGACGGCGACGACATCACGATCGCGCTCAAGTCGGGCAACTTCGGCGACAGCACACTCTTCACGACCGCCTGGGAGCATCTCGCATGACCGACCTCCGCCTCGACCTCGTCGCCATCGGGCGCGAGCTCGTCCACGCCGATCTCAGCCCCGGACGCTCGGGGAACATGAGTGTGCGCGAGGGCGACACCATCGTCATGACCCCGACCAACGCGAGCCTCGGCGCGCTGGACCGCGAGCACCTCTCCGTCGTCGGCATGGACGGCACCCACCTCGACGGGCCGCGTCCGTCGAAGGAGGTGCCGCTCCACCTGGCGATGTACCGTCGCGACCCCGAGGCCCGGGCCGTCGTGCACGTGCACTCGTCCTATGCGACCGCGGTCTCCTGCCTCGAGCCATGGGCGGAGCACAGCGCCATCGCCCCCGCCACCCCCTACCTGCTCATGAAGGTCGGGCAGGTGCCGCTCGTGCGCTACTTCGCGCCCGGCGACCCTGCCCAGGCCGAGGAGATCCTCGCGAACCCGCTCACGTTCCGGGCCGCGTTGCTCGCCAACCACGGGTCGATCGCGGCCTTCCCGACCCTCGCGCAAGCGCAGGCCGCTGTCGGCGAGATCGAGGAGGCGGCGCGCATCGCGTTGCTGCTGCAGGGCCAGCCGCACCGGCTGCTCGACGATGCCCAGGTACGTCGGCTGACCGAGGCGAATGGGACGCCGTGGACGCCCCTTACCGCCGCCACTGCGCCGATCGCGGGCTGAACACCGCCTGCAGGCGTTCGTGGCGGGTGGACGCCTTCGCCATGCCGCGTCGCACCTCGCGGAGGTCGCGCAGGCGCACCGTGCCGGGCTCCCGCGAGTAGGCGGTCGCCTCCGTGGCGAGCAGAAGCCGGCCGAGCGCCTCGATGGTCTCCTGCGGCATGCCCGTCCGCACCAGCAGGGCGAACTCGCGCGGCGTCATCGTCTCCGCCTGCCAGCCGAGGTCGATGCCGGTGTCGTTGAGTTCGTGCCAGGCGGCGATCGGTGACCCGCGCCGCAGCACGCGGTCGTAGCGGACGAGGCGGCGGCCGGTCCGGACGAGGAGCGGCAGCAGGGGCATGAGCAGCACGATGAGGGCGGCGAGCGCCACCGCCGAGACGGCCACGAGGGGGATCACAGAGCCACCGTCGTCCGGTGCCGTGATCGGCCCGGCCGTCGGGGTCGGGGTCGCGGTGGGCGCGGCGGTCGCGGTCGGCGACAGCGTCGGCACCTCGCCCGGGGTCAGGGTGGCGATAGGAGTGTCGGTCGGGGCCGGGTTGATGAAGTCGGGCGACGACCCGCGGCCGACCGTCGGCTCGAACCGGACCCAGCCGACGCCCTCGAACCAGAGCTCGGGCCAGGCGTGCAGGTTGGCGGTCGAGACCGACCAGAACGCCGGCTTCTCCTCGGTCTCCTCGACGACGGTGCCGGGGGTGAAGCCGACGACTATCCGGGACGGGATGTCGAGTGTGCGCGCCATGACGGCCATGGCGGAAGAGAAGTGGACGCAGTACCCGGCCTTCGCCTCAAGGAAGCGCCCCACGATCTCCGCGCTGGAGCCGTCGTAATCCTCCTCGACCGGCGTCTCCTCGCTGTAGGTGAACTCCCCGTCGGTGAAGTACTCCTGCAGGGCCACCGCGCGATCGAAGTCGGTGGTCGCGCCGGCCGTGACCTCGAGCGCGGTCTCGGCCACCGATTCCGGAAGCTCCTCGGGGATCTCGAGGAAGTCCTCGAGGCCGCTCGTATCGCCGAGGACGGCGGCCCGCAGGACCTCGATCTCGGGCGTGGCCAGCGTGTTGGTCACCGCGTACTCCTGGCCGCGGACCGTGGAGGTGTCGGTCGTGATGGTGCGGTCGCGCTCGTCCCAGCCCCAGTCGCCCTCGAGCCCGGTCACGCTCGTCGGCGAGTAGGGCGCCGGCAACCACCGCCCGCCCATGTTGACGATGCGGACCTCGGTGCGGGTGCCGGTCGTCGTCACCGCGGGACCGAGACCGGGTGCCGGGTCGATCTCGCTGAGATCGCCCTCCGGGTCCTCCGGCTGGCGAGGTCGCCACTGGTCGCCCTCGAAGTCGCTGATGACGGAGAGGGCGAGATACTGCCCGCCACCCGTGTCCGTCGTGTAGGTGAGCACGCGGCTCGGGTTCGGCTGGCGCAGGTTCTCGCCGAGGGAGATGAAGGTGTTGACGCCGATGGTGAAGCCACCGGCCTCCGACTCGTTCTGTACGTCCGCCGTCGGCGGCAACACGAGCGGGGCCAGCAGCGCCCCGACGACGGCGACTGCGCCCACCGCGACAGCGCCGCCCGCCCGTCGCTCCCCCACCCCGACATAGAGCACGGCGAGGTACCCGACGGCGGCGATCGCGAACCAGAAGGGGTCGGTGAGTCCCGGGTCGAGGATCGTCGGCAGCGCCACGCGGAGAAGCAGCGGGATGCCGGTGAGCGCCGGGCGGCGCATCCCGACGGCGAGCAGGTCGATGAGGATCGTCATCAACCCCGCGCCGGCCGCGAGGAGGAAGACGATGCCGGGCACCGTGTCCGCCGGGATCGGCTGGTTCTGGATGGACTGGATGGCCTCGAGCACGAGCATCGAGAACGCGCCGAACACCTCGAAGGTCGGGATGAAGCCGATGATCGCCGCTCCCGGCGCGAAGGCCAGCGTGAGGCCGAAGATGAGCACGAGGACGCCGGCCGTCTGCGGCAGGAACAGGAACCGGGTGCTCGCCCGGACGGCCGCGATCGCGAAGGCCACGACGAGCACGATGCCGACGGAGAAGAACCACCACTCCGGTGTGGTGAAGGCGGGCGTGAGCCCCGCGAGCGCGGCGGACAGCGCGACGACGATCGCCACGGTCATCGACCACGGGGTGCGGCGGCGCTCAGCTGCGGCCACGACGCACCCCCAGCTCGTCGACGAGGACGGCCCACGCGAAGGCGGGGTTGGTCTCCGGCTCCACCGGCACGACGACCCAGCCAGCCGCCGCCAGCTCGGTCACGACGGTGCGGGACGCCCCGATGACGAAGACGGCACCGAGCTCGTTCGGGCGCTTCATCCGCTGCACCCAGGCGAGGGCCTGCGGGTCCGGTTCGGCCAGGATCGCGAACACCGGGCCCTCGGCCGGCTGCACGAAGGCGGGCTCGCCGCGCTCCTGGGTGAGCTCGACGCCGGCGAGCCCGAGGAGGAACTCCGATTCTCGCGCCATGCGCGCCGCGTCGTCGGCGAGCGCCGTGATCTGGCGGTCGGAGGTCTCGGCCACGTGCACGACGAATCCGGAGCGGTGCAGGTGGATGCCGAGGGAGGCGAGCATCGACACGGCCCACTCGAAGGCCTCGCTGACGACGATGCCGCGGGTCTCGACGTGGGCGTCGCCGTAGCCGGTGAGGCGGGTGTCGATGACGACCGTCGCCTCCGGATAGGTGCGCTGCTCCTCCTGCCGCACCATCAGCTCCCCCTGGCGCGCGGTCGCCCGCCAGTGCACGCGCCGCAGCGGATCACCGCGTCGGTACTCGCGGGTCATGAGGTCGTCGGCGTTGCCGGTTCCCGATGCCTGCACGAGGCGGGCCGCGCCGTCCGGCGCTTCCAGCCATACGCCGCTCTGCGACAGCTCGCTCACGTAGGGCGTCACGATGAGCGGGTCGCGCCCGCCGAGCGTCATGAAACCGAGCGCGAGGCCGAAGGGGTCGCTGTAGGCGACCTGCAGCGGGCCGACCTCGTACAGTCCGCGCCGCGGCGGGGTCAGCTCGTAGGTGACCCGCGTGGTGCGGCTGCTCGCCCGCGCGCTCGCCGAGCCGAGCGGCTCGAGCCGCGCCGGGTCGGTCGCGAGCGGCAGCCACGGCAGGCTGTCGTTCCAGTAGAGGAGCGCCGAGCGGATCGACGCGAGGTTGCTTGCCTCCAGCGTCACCGTCGTCGGCGTCGTCGCCGGGACGGGTGAGGGAAGGAAGGTGCGCGCGACCCGCAGCCGCATGCTGCGGAATCGCGCCAGCAGGGCCGCGACCACGACGAGCCCGAGCAGCAGCCCGGCCACGAGCAGGAAGAAGCGGTTGCCCTCCGCATACGCGAGCGCGCCGGTCAGGAAGGCGAGCACGCCGAACACCCAGCCCCGACGGGTCAGCCGGAGGGAGCGTCTCCCCCGGCGCAAACCGCGCGCAGCCGCCATCGAGGCGTCAGCGGTTCTCGACGGCGCCGAGCGGCACGGGGACGGAGTCGACGATGCGCCCGATGACCTCGTCGGCACCCGCCTGGGTCAGCGCGCCGTTCGCCCGGGCGGCCACCACCACGCGGTGGCTGAGGACAGGGCGGGCGAGCGCGTTCACGTCGTCCGGCAGCACGAACTCACGCCCCTCGAGCGCGGCACGGGCCTTCGCCGCCGCCATGAGCTGCAGGGTGGCGCGCGGGCTCGCGCCCAGGCGCAGGTCGCTGTCGCTGCGGGTCGCCTGCGCGATCGCGACCATGTACTGCTCCACCGCCGGGCTCACGAAGACGCCGCGCACCGTGTCCACCATCCGGAGGAAGCCGGCCGTGTCGACCACCGGGGCGACGTCGTCGAGCGGGCTGTGGTCCTCGCGGGCCCGCAGCATCGCCGCCTCCGCCTTCGCATCCGGGTAGCCCATCGAGATGCGCGCCATGAAACGGTCGCGCTGTGCCTCGGGGAGGGCGTAGGTGCCCTCCATCTCGATCGGGTTCTGGGTCGCCACGACCGTGAACGGGTTGTCGAGCTCGTAGGTGTGGCCGTCGACCGTCACCTGGCGCTCGGCCATGCTCTCCAGCAGCGCCGACTGCGTCTTCGGGCTGGCGCGGTTGATCTCGTCGCCGATGACGATGTTCGCGAACACGGGGCCCGGCTTGAACTCGAACTCCTGCGTCGCCTGGTTGTAGACCGAGACGCCCGTGATGTCGGAGGGAAGCAGATCGGGCGTGAACTGGATGCGCGACACCGAACAGTCGATCGTGCGGGCCAGCGCCCGGGCGAGCATCGTCTTGCCGACGCCCGGCACGTCCTCGATGAGCAGGTGCCCCTGCGCCAGCACCACCATGAGCGCCACCTGGACGGCATCGCGTTTCCCGTCGATCACCGTCTCGATGCGGTCGACGATCTCGGAGCCGAGACGGGTGAACTCGGGAACGGGCAGCGGCGCGGCGGTCACGCTGTCGAGTCTGTCACGGGGTCGCCGGAATCGGGCCGTTTCCGTTTCAGCTCCTCCTCGAGCTGACGGATCCGGAACTCGTTCTCGTGGAAGGCGATCTCGCGCTCGATACGCTCCTCGTCCGTCTCATGGACTTCCTCCACGAGCGGGGCGCTGGTGAAGGTCGGCAGCTTCCTGTCCTTGCCGACCAGGATCCAGGCGATCGAGCCGACCAGCGGCAGGAACACGATGAGGACGATCCAGCCGAACTTCGGCAGGTGCTTCACGCGATCCGGATCCGTGATGATCGCGTCCACCAGCGCGAACACCAGCAGCGCCACGGGGATCACCGTGAGGAGGACGTAGAGCATGGGGTTCAGGGTAATGCGCGGCTACGATCGGGACCAGCTACCGAAGGAGGCCCCATGTCGTTCCAGTCCTATCTCGACAACATCGAGGAGAAGACGGGGCTCACCCCGCGCCAGTTCATCGAGCTCGCGACGGCGAAGGGCTTCGACGCGTCGACCAAGGCCACGCCCATCCTGGAGTGGCTCAAAGAGAACTACGACCTCGGCCGCGGTCACGGCATGGCGCTCGTGCACGTGATCACGAAGGGGCCGCAGATCTCCGACAAGCACGTCGGCACGGCGGGAGCCCACGGCGACCCGTCGGACACGCTGTGGCTGGACGGCAAGGCGTCGAACCCGAACTAGCGGTAGATCACCTCGGCCGCCCCGCGCGGGTCGAAGCGCTCCGCGAAGTCGCGCTCGTTGGGGATCCAGACCTCGGTCCACAGGCGATCGAAGTCGCGACCGAGCGCCCGGTCCCGCGCCATCCCGCGCTGCTGCGCCGTGTCCAGGTCGACGTCACACCAGACGGTGAGGTCGAGCAAGGGCAGTGACTCCGGATGGAACAGGCCGATGAGGTCAACGATCATCACGTCCGCCATGGGGAGACTCTCCGGTTCGCCGAGCTGGCGTAGCGACCAGTCGTAACGGCGGAACTCCCCCGGCTCCCCGGCCCGGAACGGCCGCAGCACCTCGCGCACCAGCCGGTCACGGTCCACCCCGTCCCAGTCGGTCGAGCGCTCGTGTGATCGGGCGGGGTCGAGGAAGTCGTCGCCCCGCATCCGCACCGCGCCCGGAATCTCAGCCACGAGTTCCCGCGCCAGCGTCGACTTGCCGGATCCGCAGAAGCCCGAGACACCCACCACCATCGGGTGGCCCGCCGCGCGATGGCGCTCGGCGATGAGCGTGACGAGGTCGGTCACCGCAGCGGCGAGCCTGCGACCTGGAAGCGGAAGCCGCCCATCACACCGGACAGGATCGGCATCGCCTCCGCGATCGCCGCCTGCACGCTCGGGAGGGAGAGGGACGCGCGGTGCGCCTCCTCCGACTCCCAGAGCTCCATGACGTAGACGGTGTCGAGCTCGTCCTCGCTCGCGCCCACCTCATAGAGCAGGCAGCCGGCGGCGGCCAGCTCATCGGAGTGCTGGGTCAGGAGGGCGATGAGCTCGTCCCGCTTGCCGGGGACGGTGCCGAGGGAGCCGACGTTCGCGAAAGTCATGCGGGCACCCTAGCGACTGCCCATCGGAAGTGGTTGCGCAGCAGGTAGCCGTCGCCGTCGCGGAAGGGCTCGGCGGCGGCGAGGACGTCCGGGGAGCGGCGGCCCATCGTCTCCTCGTCCTCGCCGAGCATGATGCCGCGCACCAGTTGCAGCTCGTCGCGGGCGGTCCACGGACATTCGACAACACCGCTCGCCACGAGCGTCAGACCGGCCTCGGCCAGGAGCGCCTCGAGGCCGCCGGGGAGGCGGTAGTCGGAGTCGACACTCGGCTCGTCGTCATCCTCGAGCGCGCGCTCGACCGTGTCGATGTCGTTGAGGGCGGCCTCGGCCCAGTTCGCGAGCGCCACATATCCGCCGGGCTTCGCCACGCGGGTGGATTCGGCCAGGGCGACCTGGGCGTCATCCGCGAACTGGAGCGCGTTGACGGCCGTGACGAGATCGAAGGTGTCGGCCTCGAAAGGCAGGTTCTCCTGGTGACCCAGCCTCGCCTCCAGTCCTCTCGCCTTCGCCAGCTTCACCATGCCGCCTGCCGTGTCGACGCCGGTCGCCGTCGCGCCGTGCTGCTCGAGGAGGGCGAGGAACTCGCCGCTGCCGCAGCCGACGTCGAGGGCACGGGTGCCGTCGATGACGCCGGCGGCCTCGATGATGGCGCGGCGGGCGGGGTCGGCGACGCCGCCCCAGAGGTCGGCCCACTCGGGGGCGACGGAGGTCCAGGCGTCGGTCATGAGAGTCGCTCCAGGAGGTGGACGGTCACCTCGTCTCCGAGGCCCTTACCGGTCTTCTTACGCATCGCCGCATTGAGCGAGAGCATGTGGTCGCCGGTGCCGGTGGGCATCATCCCGCCGGACATCTCGACACCGTCCACCGTAGCGCGGACCCGCACTGAGCGGCCCGTGCCGAAGAATTCGGCCGACCCGGGCATGGCGACACAACTCCACCCCTCGGGGACTCCTTCGCCGATGATGGCCGTGAACCTGTGGTCGAGCGGGCCGGTCATGCTGTCAGGTGGTCTTTCTCGATGACGCAGAAGGTGTTGCCGTCCGGGTCGGCGAGGACCACGTAGTCCGCGCCCTCCTCATAGTTCCAGTCGTTCACGCGCGTCGCCCCGAGGTCGATGAGGCGCGCCACCTCGGCACCCTCGTGGTCGGTGTAGAGGTCGAGGTGATGGCGCTTCGGCTGATCGGAAGTGGTCAGCATGAGCGCGAAGTTGGGGCCGGTGCCCTCGCGCGGCACGAGTGTCACCCAGTCGACGATGTCGTGGTCGTCGCGACGCTTGTAGTCGAGCGCGGCGGTCCAGAAGTCCATGAGGCGCGGGATGTCGCGCACGCCCCAGACGATGTTCCCGATGGTCAGCATGGGGGCAGTGTGCCCGCTTTTGCTTGGCATCCTCTCCACAACGCAATCTGTGGAGAGGACTTGTCCCCATCCACTCGAACATATGTTCGAACAATAGGACAATGGACCATGTCCTCGATCACCGCCCTCACGGCGCCGCTCACCGCGTCGCTGGGGGCGGTGACGGACGCGACGCTGCTCGATCGGCAGCGCGTGCTCGCCGAGTGGGCTCGGTCGATCGAGGCGGCTTCCCTGGCCGTCGCGGCGGAGGTCGCCCACCGATCGCGCCGTGAGCTCGGCTATGACGGGCTCGCGCAGCGGCTCGGCGCCCGGACTCCCGAGAGACTCGTCCAGAGCGTGACGGGCGCCTCCGGCTCCACGTCGCGACGACTCGTGCGGGTGGCCGGGCTACTCGACTCGCCACCGCTGGCACCCTTGGTCACCCTCCTGGAGACCGGCTCGATCTCGGCTGAGGGCTTCGACGGCGTCGCGTCCGTCGTGGCATCGATCGACGGACCGGAGGCTGTGGCCGGCATCGTGGGCGCGCTCGCATCCGAGGCCCCGGCCCTCGATGCCGACGCCCTCATCGCGCGCGCCCGGGATCTGCGCGACGACCACGCCGCGGCGCACGTAGCCGCGGACGAGGAGGCCCTGCGCGCCCGACGTCACCTCCGGCTCACAGCCCTGCCCGACGGCATGACCCGCATCAGCGGCCTGCTCGACCCGGAATCGGCCGCGGTCCTCGTCGCGGCTGTGGACGCCGCGACCTCGCCCCGTCGCGGCGGGCCACGTTTCGTCGACCCGGTCGCGGCGCGTGCCGCGGAGCAGCTCCTCGCGGGTCCGCGTACCACCGACCAGTTGGCACTCGACGCCCTGGTCGAGCTGGTCGATGTCGCCGTGCGCTCGCGCGACCACATCGGACACCGCCGTCCCGACGTCCGCATCCTCATCACCCAGCGCGACCTCGACAGCCGCGTCGGCGCAGGGCGGATCGAGGGCCAGACCGCCTCCGTGTCGATCGACACCGTCACACGACACGGCTGCGACGGCGGGTACGTCCCGATCCTCTTCGACGATGACGGGCAGGCCCTCAACCTCGGCCGAAGCCAGCGACTGCACTCGGCTCGCCAACGCGTCGCGATCGCCGCGCGCGACGGCGGATGCCTCGCTCCCGACTGCGACCGGCCACCCGCGTGGTGCGAGGTGCACCACATCACCGAGTTCAGTCGCGGCGGACGAACCGACCTGGCCGACGGAGTCTTGCTCTGCCGGCACCACCACCTGCTCGTGCACAACAATCGCTGGCGGATCGAGCGACGAGACGGGCGGTACTGGATGGTGCCACCGTTGACATCGGGGCAAGAACCCTTCCTGCTTGCGACGAAGAGCGCGGCGGTTCGGCGATTGTTGGCGAGCAGTCCCGCGCCTCCGGCCGCCCCCGCGGGAGTTCCCGGGCCCTCGCCGGTCAGGTTCGCGGAACGTATCGGTGCAACGTGATCCCGCTCGCGAACGTCCGGTGGTCGACCAGCTCGAGGTCGATGCGGCTGTCACCCGAGCCCAGGTCGGGGAGGAAACGTGCTCCCCCACCGACGATCACCGGGTGGGCATAGATCTCGATGAGATCGACGAGCCCGGCGCGTAGGGCTTGGCCGCCGAGGTCGGCCCCACCCACGGACACGTCGACGGTGGAGGTCTGCTTCAGCTGCTCGATGATCGCCGGGTCGAACTCGGAGTGGAGAGTGGTGCGGGCACTGGACGGCTGCGTGAGGGTGCGGGAGAAGACCACCTTGTCGAGGCCCCGCCAGATCTCGCCGTACTCGCGCTCCACGGCGTCGGCAGCGGTGTCTTCGCTGGCGCCCCCGGGGGCACCGTTGGCATCGAGACCGGCCGTCTCCCAGTAGACCATCGTCTCGTAGAGGCGACGACCGTAGATGTGGGTGCCGATGGAGCGTTCCGTCTCGTTGACGAACGCGTGCAGCTCCTCGTCGGGGAAGGCCCACTCGAAGGAGCCGGATGCGTCGTTGATGTAGCCGTCGAGCGACGTGATGCCGGTGTAGATGAGCCGCACTGCCATGGGGTCACCGTACGCCCGAACGGCGCGGACCCGGTAGGGGGTCCGCGCCGTTTCGGGTGAGGGTCAGGCGGTGAGGGTCAGGCGGTGAGAGCCGGGGCCGCCGCGTGCTCGAGCGCCCAGGTGAGGGCGAAGTCGGCGACCTCTTCCCAGCCCTCCTGGCTGACGATGCGGTGCGTGCGTCCGGCGAACTCCTTGTACTCGACGACCGCGGGGCCAGACGCGAGGTAGCGCTTGACGACCGCGTTGCCGACGGCCGGCGGAACCACGTGGTCGATCTCACCGGTGATGACGAGCAGCGGGTTGCGCTCGGCACGGGCGAAGTCGACGTGCGTGACGCCACCCTTCTCGTTGAGGGCGGCGAGCGCACCCTCGAAGAAGACCCGGTTGTAGGACGGGACCGCGAAGTCCTCCCAGAGCACGTCCGAGTGCGCACGATCGAGGTCGTTGGCGAAGGTGTAGTGGAAGTGCGCCTTCGAGATCGGCGTCGCGCCGTTGCGGTTGAACGGGTTGCCGAGCACCGGCAGGCCCGAGCGGAGAGTCGACAGCGGCAGGGTCGGGATACCCGCGGGCTGACCGGGGGTGACACCGACATAGGCGACGCCCAGGCCGCGGTCCGCCAGCATCTGGGTGATCACGCCACCGAAGGAGTGGCCCATGATGATCGGCTTCTGCGGCAGTGCCCGGATGATCGCCTCGTAGTGGTCGGCGATCCGGGCGAGGCCGATCCCCTTCAGCGGCTCCGGGTTGCGACGGATGTCGGCCACATCGCGGTCGTCGATCCCGGGCCAGCCGGGGACGATCACCTGGTGGCCGGCGGCGCGGAAGCGCTCTGCCCAGGTGTCCCAGCTCTTCGGCGTCATCCACAGACCGTGGACGAGGACGATCGGCGCCTTGGCCGACGCCTCGATCTTTTCGGCCAGCGCCATGTCGCGGGCGTCCCCCGTGGTGCGGATGTTCTCGGTCATCTCGTTCTTCCCTTTCGTCGGCGCTCTCCCGATTAGGAGAACGATCGTTCTTTCTTGTTGAAACCGACCATAGACCCGGATGTGCGCGAGAGTCAAGCAAAAAGAGAAAGATCGTTCTATCATTTATGCATGAACACCGAGTCCCCCGCACGCACCCGAACCTCGGAGCCGCGCGAGCGCCTTCTCCGCACGGCCGGTCAGCTCTTCTATCGGGACGGCATCCACTCGGTCGGAGTCGATCGCATCGTCGCGGCGGCCGCGGTCACCCGCGCCACCTTCTACCGGCATTTCCCCGGCAAGGAGGATCTCGTGCAGGCCTACCTTGAGCTCGAGGACGCAGCCCTGCGCCAGGCCTTCGCCGGCGTCGAGGACCTGGACGGGCGCTCCCAACTGGAGGCGATCATCGCGGGGATCGCCGATGACCTCGCACGCAACCACACCAGGGGCTGCCCCTTCATCAACGCCTCGGCCGAGTATCCGGACCCGCAGAGCACGGTGCGACGGACCGTGAAGGAGCACCGCGACTGGTTCCGGGCCGTCCTGGCGTCGGCGCTGACGGCCGCGGGGATGGACGACGTCGAGCAGCGGGCCGGTGCGCTCGTGCTGCTGCGCGACGCGGCGCTCGTCGGGGGATATCTCGACGGCGCCGAGACGGTGAGCGAGACCTTCGTGCGCACAGCGCGGTCGGTCGCCGGTCTCAACGACGGCTAGCGGCGGCGGTTCTCCAGGGCGTCGACGCGGAGTTCCGCCTCGATGAGCGAGGCCAGGTTCTTGAGCATGGAGTCGTCCACGTCGCTTTCGCTGCGGGGCTCCGAGTCGAAGACGCACAGTGCGCCGATGTTCTGGCCGTCCACGGTCACCGGGTAGCCGGCATAGAAGCGGATGCTGTCGTCCTTGACCAGAGGCTGGTCGACGAAACGGTCGTCATGGCTGGCGTCGCCCACCACGAAGGACCCACTGGAGCGGATCGTGACCGAGCAGAACGAGGTGTCCCGCTTGTTGTTCACGACGTCGGTGCCGTTCATGGCCTTGTGCCACTCGCGGTCCTTGTCGATCACGGTGAAGATCGCGGCGTCGGTCCCGTAGAGCTGGCGCGCCATGGTGACGATGCTGTCGTAGCGGTCCTCGCGCGCGGTGTCGAGGATCCCGGACGCATCGACCGCAGCCTGTCGCTTCGCCTCCCACTCGGGGTTTTCGAGCGACCGGTCGCGCGGGCCCACCGAGCGGGCCTTCCGTCGTGCGGAACGCTGACGGATGTCCAACACGAGCGCCACCAGGATCACCACCGCGACCACACCGAGGATGATGAGAAGGATCTCGGTCGTCATGTCGCTGCTCCTGCACTACGTGTTCTGGAGGTACTCCGCCACCACCGCCGGCACATATGGCGTGACATCCCCGCCGAGGCCGGACACCTGCCGGACGAGTGAGCTCGAGACGTGCGCGTGCGCGGGGTTCGGCAACAAGAATACCGTCTCGACACCCGCGAGGTCCCGGTTGACGATCGCCATCGGGGTCTCGTACGCCACGTCGACCTGCGAGCGGATGCCTTTCACGAGCACCGTCGCGCCGACATCGGTGCAGTAATCGACGAGAAGGCCGACGCTCCAGCTGGTGACGGTGATGTTGTCTGGAAGCCCCGCCGCACGGACCGCCTGCTGGATCAAGGTGACCCGCTGAGCGATCGGCAACAGCGCGGTCTTGCCGGGGTTGTGGACAACCAGGACGTGCAGTTCGTCGAAGAGACCGGCCGCCCTCTCGATCACGTCGAGGTGTCCAAGGGTCACGGGGTCGAAGGACCCGGGAACAACGGCGATCCGGCTCATGCGCCCCACCCTAGCCGCTGCACGTTACCGTTTCGTGACGTGACGCTCGGGGGCCACCGTCCCGATCGCGGCGGCCTCCGCGCGCAGGTCGTCGATGATCGTGCGGACGGCCAGCCGCGCCGCTCGATCCGGTCGCATGAGCGCCTCGATGTGGCGTCCCGCCCGCACGTCGGCGATCGGGACGAGACGGAAGCGCCCGCGAGCGCGGTCGAGGGACGTGTGGCGCGGCATGAGCGCGATCCCGTGCCCCGCAGCGACCAGGTTCTCCACGAGCGGGAGGTGGATCGTCCGGTACACGAGTCGCGCGGGGCGCCCCGTCTGCACCGCCATCGACTGCAGCACCCGGTCGAGCGGATAGTCGCGCGGCACCCCCACCCAGTCGTCGTCGATGACCTCGTCCATCCGGACGCTCGCGGCGCCGGCGAGGGGGTGCGTCGGCGGCAGGGCGACATCGAGCGGCTCACGGAGGAGCGGCACGACGGTCAAAGCCGGCGCCCGGTCGGAATCGTCCGATCGGTGCGCGACGACGATGTCGACGTCGTCCGCCAGGCCGGCAAAACCCTCCTGCGACACGTCGTGGTCCTCGATGTGCACCTCGATCGCCGGGTGCGCGGCGAACCGCGTGAGGAGACCGGGCACGAGCAGTTCGGCCGCGCTCGGGAAGAAGGCCACGCGGACGGTGCCGCTCGCTCCCCCACGGAACTCCTGCCACGTCGCCTCAGCCTCGGCCATCGCCGCCGCGATGCGGAGGGAACTGGCTGCGAGCGCGTGCCCCGCATCGGTGAGCCGGACGCCGCGGCCGTAACGCTCCACCAGCGGTACGCCCACCTGGCGCTGGAGCGTTCGCAGCTGTTGACTCACGGCGCTGGGCGATCGGTGGAGCGCAGCCGCGACCTCTGTCACGCTGCCCCGCGCCTCGAGTTCGCGGAGGACCTCGAGCTGAGCAGGGTCGAAGCCGGACATGAAGGCACCCTACAGCGTGGATACGGAAACTTGCGCTGGTCCTTCAACGAGATCGACCACAGGATGGAGCCATGAGCACCCGCGATCGTCTCCTCGCCCTCTCCGTGGCCGTCGCCTGGGGGCTCAACTTCATCGCGACCGGGTGGGCGGTCGAGCACTTCCCGCCCTTGCTCCTCGTCGCCCTCCGCTACGCGCTCATCGCGATCCCGACGCTCTTCCTCGTCCCGCGCCCGCCCATCCCCTTCCGCTGGATCCTCGCCGTCGGCGGCGGCATCGGCGCCATGCAGTTCGCCTTCCTGTACCTCGGGCTGGCGGCGGGCATGCCGGTCGGGCTCGCCTCCGTCGTCATCCAGGCCTCGGCACCGTTCACGGTGATCCTCGCGGCCGTCCTGCTGCGGGAGAGGATCACCCGCCAACAGGCCATCGGCATCGGGGTCGCCGTGATCGCGCTCGTGGTCATCGCCGCGTACCGTGCGCAGGTCGCCGCGCTCGTTCCCGTCCTCCTCACCCTCGGCGCCGCTCTCGGCTGGGCGCTAGGCAATGTGGCGACCCGGCGGGCGAAAGCCCCCAACGCGCTGCACCTCACGCTGTGGGCCTGCGTCGTGCCGCCGGTCCCTCTGGCCGCACTTTCGTTCCTCGTCGAAGGACCGGACCGGATCGGCGATGCCGTCGTCACCGTGTTCCGGCCGGAGGCGACGCTGGCCGTCATCGGCCTGCTCTACATCGTGCTCGTCTCCACTCTCTTCGGCTACGGCGTCTGGTCGAAGCTCATGGCGCGCTACCCCTCGAGCACGGTCGCCCCGTTCTCGATGCTCGTGCCGCCCGTCGGCGTGGGAGCCGCGTGGCTCGTGTTCGGCGAAGTCCCGGATGCGGTGGAACTCACCGCCGCCGCGATCGTCGTCGGCGGTGTGCTGTTCGCGTCGGTGACGCTGCCGCGGCGGCGCGGTGCGGTGTCAGCGAAGGAGCCTCGACGCGACGGGATGGATCACACCCTGACGAGATCACCCGGGTCCCCACCCAGAACATTCTGAAGCGAGGCCCGTGCGGAAGGTGCACCGCAACACAGAACAGCCCCGCGCACAGGTTCGTGGCGGGGCCGTTCTGCAGTGGTCGGTGGTCAGCTAACTGCGACCACGATCGGCTGGTCGAAGCTGAATGTCGGCTTGTAGGTGATCGTCTCGATCGCCTTGTCCACGGGGATGTCGAAGTACATGATCCCTTCGATCGAAAGACCCGGGTTGATCTCGGTACCGAAGTAGTCGCCACCGAAGGTGTTCTGCACTCCCTCGTCTGAGTCGTACGTCGCGGTTCCGATGGTGGCGCTCACGTCGCTGGCGTAGACCGAGAACGGCTCGTCGGATCCATTCGCGAGCGTGAACCGGACCTCGCAGAACTGACCGCTCGGGATGTTCTCGAGATACTCGGATCCAATGTTCCCGAGTCCGCACGTCACGGCGGTGATCGCGAAGGAGTTGCCCTCGTCCGTGGTGACCGTCTCGCCGAGCGCTGGGAGCACGGCTTCCTCGGGTACCTCCTCTGTGGCGGTTTCGCTGGACTCCGAGCCAGACTCCACATCGTCGACCGCGCTCGTAATGGCGTCGCCAACGAGGAAGAGGGCGGACACGAGGAACACGATGATGGCGACGATCCAACCGACGATGCCGATGATCAGCGCCGCGAGCGAGGTGCCCTTCTTCTTGCCCTTTCGCGTGAGACCGATGATCGCGAGAACGATCGCGGGGATCAGCAGGATCCACGCGATACCCGACGTCGGGGGAATGATTCCCAGCAGGAAGCCGACACCGGCCACGATGATGGCGACAAGGCCGATCGTGTTCGGAGCAGCGGAGACGGGGGCGGCCTCCGGAATCGGCGCGGGGGCAGGGGCAGTTTCAGTCATGGGAATCCCATCAATCTCGGGTATTTGCTGTGTGTCGGGCCAGAGCGGCCTGAGCAATACTCCCGCATACCTACCGGTATATACACGACCCCAGTTGTCGGGGCACCTGGCCACTAGCCCTTGCTGAGGAAGGCCTGACTCGATTCGTCCAACCGGCGGTCGAGGGCGTCACGCAGGGCCGGGTGGGCGGCCAGGGTCGGGTCCTCGGTCAGTATCCCGTCGGCCAGTTCGCGCGCCTCGCCGATGAGTTCGCCGTCCTTGGCGACACGCAGCAGGCGCAGGCTGGAG